>ERZ1673741.1028-NODE-1028-length-25292-cov-117.923842_pt1 | contig 25292 bp, 19 predicted proteins | sample MGYA00580209_ERZ1673741 | MGnify/ENA primary metagenome ERZ1673741 (study PRJEB41218, sample SAMN15661754) | gut metagenome | host: Homo sapiens | place: Canada: London | collected 2015-08-20/2019-03-30 | study: EMG produced TPA metagenomics assembly of... | reverse complement strand
TTCTTGTACTACTTGTCTGTTTATGTAAAATCTTTCAAAGAACTCTTTCTTTAATTGCTAAGAGAAACCGTATTTCTCAAAAGCGAGTGCAAAAGTACTAACTATTTCCGAAACTACCAAATTTTTCAAGAAGAAAGTTTCATTTTTATCTCAAATTTAACAGTATTAAACACTTCGCGGCATTTTATGTCATACTGCTCCTTTAATATACATACGTGCACTCGCAGATATGTGCGGGCACACACATACATGCGCAATCCATAATAATGTATTGAAAAATAAAGGAAGAAGGGAGAAGAAAAGAAGAAAGAAAAGAGAGAATAAAGGAGGAAAAGGATAAAGAAAACAAGAAACTATGAAAAACATTTTGCCATATAAAAAAAATGTAGTACCTTTGCAGACGTTTTAACGGATAACAAGATTAATTACATATATTTTAAAACTTTCAAATGAAGGCATTAGCAATTAAGTCGAGTTTGTTTTCCTGTTTGAAGACATACAACAAGAAAACATTCATGTCTGACCTCATGGCAGGTATCATCGTTGGTATCGTAGCCCTGCCTCTGGCCATCGCATTCGGTATCGCTTCTGGCGTGACCCCTGAAAAGGGTATCATCACCGCCATTGTAGCAGGTCTCATCATCTCCATCTTCGGTGGAAGCAAAGTGCAGATTGGTGGTCCTACGGGAGCATTCATCGTTATCATCTATGGCATTATCCAGAAATATGGCATGGAAGGTTTGACGATAGCGACACTGATGGCTGGTCTGTTCCTGGTTCTCTTCGGACTTCTCCGTCTTGGAACCATCATCAAGTACATCCCTTACCCTATCGTTGTGGGATTTACCAGTGGTATCGCCGTAACCATCTTCACCACTCAAATCAAGGATCTCTTTGGATTGACGTTGACTTCGAACCCATCTGATTTTCTGGAGAAATGGGGCGTCTACTTCCAAAGCTTTGACACCATAGATCCTTGGTGTGCTCTTATCGGAGTAGTAAGCGTAGTGGTTATCGCCATCACCCCAAAGTTCAGCAAGAAGATTCCGGGCTCTCTTATTGCCATCATCCTGATGACCGTTGTAGCCTTACTGCTCAAGCAGTTTGCCGGTGTAGAGAGTATCGAGACCATTGGTGACCGCTTTTCTATCAGCAATGAACTGCCTGCTGCTCAGGTACCAGTCATGAATTGGGAGACCATCAAGAGTCTTGTATCACCAGCTATTACCATCGCCATACTGGGAGCCATTGAGAGTTTGCTTTCAGCAACTGTTGCCGATGGTGTAATCAGCGACCATCACGACAGTAACACCGAGTTGGTAGCTCAGGGTTTGGCCAATATCGCCTCTCCCCTCTTTGGCGGTATTCCTGCAACAGGTGCCATTGCCCGCACAATGACCAATATCAATAATGGCGGTAAGACTCCTATTGCAGGTATCATCCACGCCATAGTTCTGCTGCTCATCTTCCTCTTCCTGATGCCTCTTGCCCAGTACATTCCTATGGCATGTCTTGCCGGTGTATTGGTAGTAGTATCTTACGGAATGAGCGGATGGAGAAGTTTCCTGGCATTGATGAAGAATCCGAAGAGCGATGTAACCGTACTTCTGATTACCTTCTTCCTCACCATCATCTTCGATTTGACTGTAGCCATCGAGGTGGGTCTGATTATCGCCTGTCTGCTCTTCATGAAGCGAATGAGCGAAACCACCGACGTGACAGCTATTACCGATGATGAGATTGACTTGAATAAGGAGTTTGACTTCCTCTCTACCAACCTGGAGCACTATACGATTCCGAAGGGCGTAGAGGTATACGAGATCAATGGTCCTTTCTTCTTCGGAGCCGGTAACAAGTTTGAGGAAGTGATGGCAGCTTTCGGTGACCGTCCACTGGTACGCGTCATCCGTATGCGCAAGGTTCCATTTGTTGATTCAACCGGTATCCACAACCTCACCAACCTCTGCGAGATGAGCCAGAAGGAGGACATTCAGGTTGTACTTTCCGGTGTTTGCGAGAAGGTAAACGCCCAGTTGGAAAAGGCTGGTTTCTACAATATTCTTGGCAAGGATAATATCACAGATCACATCAGCAAGGCTCTGAAACGTGCTGAAGAGATTATTGAGAAGAAAACTGTTAATAGTTAATAGTTTACAGTTAACATTTTACTGATTGTAGACCATCAAATAAAAAAGATGCATTGCTGGATATACCAGTAATGCATCTTTTTTTATTGTCATCAAGTAACTGTAAACTATCAACTATTACAGAACCTTTCCCAAAAACTCCTGCAATCTTGGCGATTTTGGATGGTTGAATATTTGCTCAGGAGTTCCATCTTCCGTGATATAGCCGTCACTGAAGAAGAGAACACGGTTTGCCACTTCTCTGGCAAATCCCATCTCATGCGTCACCACCACCATGGTCATTCCCTCGGCAGCAACATCTTTCATCAGCTGCAACACCTCTCCCACCATCTCCGGGTCCAGTGCCGAAGTTGGCTCATCGAAGAGGAGCACCTCGGGATTCATCGCCAGGGCACGGGCGATTGCCACACGCTGTTTCTGTCCGCCCGAAAGACTGTCGGGATAGCTGTCTGCCTTGTCCAGCAGTCCGATGCGGGTCAGGAGTTCCGTTGCCTTCTCATCGGCTTCTTCCCTTGTCATCTTGCCTAATTCTACCGGAGCCAGCATGATGTTGCGGCGAATAGTCATATTAGGGAAGAGATTGAACTGCTGGAACACCATGCCCACTCTCTGGCGCATCTTGTTGATGTCTACATCCCAGGAAGTGATATCCATACCGTCGATATAGATTTTACCTTTGGTAGGTTCCTCCAGCAGATTGATGGAGCGCAGGAAAGTACTCTTTCCGCAACCCGATGGACCGATAATGGCTACAACCTCGCCTTTCTTCACCGAGGTTGTTATGCCTTTCAGTACCTCGTTGTCGCCGAAGCGTTTACGAAGTCCTTCTATCTTGATTATTTCGTTCATTTTATTCATTGTTTTATCTTTCACTCTTTCTCAGCCGTTTCTCCAGCTTTCTCACGCCTGCATTCAGTCCGAGAACGAGGATGAGATAGAGGCAGGCTACTACGCCCAATGGCATCATTGCCTCGTAGGTGATGCTTCGGATGATGTCAGAACCCTTGGTCAAGTCTACCAGTCCGATATAACCGCTGATAGAGGTTTCCTTGAGCAGAGTGATGAGCTCGTTACCCATTGCCGGGAGCACATTCTTGAAGGCTTGCGGCAGGATGATGAGGCGCATGGTCTTTCCATACGAGAGACCGAGACTTCTGCCCGCCTCCATCTGGCCTTCATCCACCGACATGATGCCTGAACGGATCACCTCGGCAATATAGGCAGCCGAATTCAAGCCGAAGGCGATGACAGCCACGAAGATCTTATTGACATCTGCCGAGGCAAAGACCACATAATAGATGATGAGCAACTGCACCATCGTTGGCGTGCCACGCATGATGGTGAGATACAACTGACAGAGCATATTCGGAATCCTCCAGCCGCCTCTACGCTCATGACGCGCTCTTACGATGGCTATCATCGTACCCAATATCACGGAAAGAATGATGGCAAAGAAGGTGATGATGAGCGTGTTGCCCAAGCCCTGCAACAGATACTGATAACGGTTGTCATCCATGAAGCAGGATTTAAACTTATCTATCATTCCCGGCTGATTGCCGGCAGCTTTCACATCTCCGGAATTCACCATGATGACCTGTCTGACATCGGCATAGGAATCCGTAAATCCGATATTCTTCTCCCGTTCTGGGGTAACCGTGATGCCGGCAATACCTGCATCTGCCTTACCTGCCTGCACTGAGGTGATGATGGCGTCAAACTCCATATCGAGAATCTCCACATCCACGCCCATCACATCGCCGATGGCATTCGCCACATCCACATCGATGCCCACAATCTTACCATCCTGGTAATACTCGAAAGGCTCGAAAGTAGCGTTGGTGGCAAAGCGCAGACTCTTCTTCAGTCCCAGATGCTTCAGCGCTTCCGGTCCCACTTTCTTCACATCCGAAGTCTTGGGCGTATAAGCCACGGCAATGCCCCTTTCCAGATGGCGGTTTACGATAGAGTCGATAACGCCATTCGCTTTCAGGATACGGATGGCATTATTGATGGACTGCTTCAACTCAGCATGATCCTTAGCCACACAGATAGCGAACGAAGACGCGTCGAAGGTCTCAGGCAGGATATTGAGCGATGGATTCACCCGCTTAAATGCCTTGGCAGGCGCCTCATCGGTCACCATGCAGTCTATCTTTCCCTGCAGGAGAGCCTGGATGGCATCGGCACCCTTGTTGTACCGTTCCACCTTGGTGCCATCTCCTTTCTTTTCCAACTCGGTGGCAAGTCCGTCACTCGTGGTACCGAGCTGCACACCTATCACAGCCCCCCTCAGGTCTGCCTTTGTCTTCAACTGCTTTCGGGTTTCTGAAGATTCTGAACCGCATGCTGCCAGGAACAGACAGAGAAGCATCGCCCAGAAACTCAGTCGAAGACATCTTAAATTTCTATATTTCATTATTTCTGTATCTACTTATAACTGCTTCATATACTCAGCGCACATCTCTGCGCATCTCTCACCGTCTACGCCAGCCGATACGATTCCCCCAGCATATCCTGCGCCTTCACCGCATGGGAAGAGTCCCTGGATGCGTACATGCTGCAGGGTTTCCCTGTCACGGATGATGCGTACAGGCGATGAGGTTCTCGTCTCCATCGCTATCAGGGTAGCCTCGTTGGTCAGGAAGCCATGTGCATTCTTGCCGAAAGTCCTGAAACCTTCCTGCAGACGCTTGCTCACGAACGAAGGCATCCAGAAATGCAGCGGACTGCTGATGATACCCGGAGCATAGCTGCTCTTTGGCAGGTCGTAGCTCAGACGGTTGTTCACGAAGTCGGCCATACGCTGGGCTGGTGCCGTCTGCTTCATGTTGCCCTGTTGCCAGCACTGCTTTTCTACTATCTGCTGGAAGTACATCATCTGGAGTGAAGAGTGAAGATTGAAGAGTGAATCATTCTGCTGCGCCTTCATTTCCGTCTGTTCGATGATAGCCTGATGTTCCTTCACGAACTGCGCCACATCCTCGGGATGCGTTTCCACCACCATGCCCGAATTGCTCCAGGCAGTGCCACGGTTACTAGGACTCATACCGTTCACCACGAGCTGTTCCGGTCCGGTAGCAGCCGGAATCACAAAGCCACCCGGACACATGCAGAAGCTGTAAACGCCCCTGCCCTCTACCTGGGTAACAAAGCTATACTCGGCAGCAGGCAGATATTTTCCTCTACCACTCTTATTGTGATACTGAATCTGGTCGATGAGTTGGGAAGGATGTTCCAGACGCACACCCACGGCGATGCCTTTTGCTTCGATATCTATCTTTGCCGAAGCGAGATAGCGGTATACATCGCGGGCACTATGACCTGTTGCCAGGATAACCGGTCCGCGATAAGTTTCCTCAGCACCCGTAGCCAGATTCACGGCTTCTACACCTATCACCCTATCGCCAGCTGCAGCATCAGGTGCCGTCAGCTTACCTTCACTCTCAAGGATCAGACGAATCATCTTGGTCTGGAAATGCACTTCGCCGCCACACTTGATGATGGTGTTGCGCATGTTTTCAATGACGCGTGGCAACTTGTCGGTACCGATATGCGGATGGGCATCTGCCAGGATATTGGTATTGGCACCATGCTGGCAGAATACGTTCAGAATCTTGTCTACACTTCCCCTTTTCTTGCTTCGGGTATAGAGTTTGCCGTCACTATAAGCACCGGCTCCACCTTCACCGAAACAGTAGTTGCTCTCCCCATCTACCTTCTGAGTCTTGGTAATGTTAGAGAGGTCCTTCTTGCGTTCGCGCACATCCTTGCCTCGCTCCAGCACGATAGGACGGTACCCCAGTTCTATCAGGCGCAGGGAAGCGAAGAGGCCGCCAGGTCCCTCACCCACAACGATAACACGAGGTCTGCTGCTCACATCCGGATATTCGGTATGGATATACTGGTCGTCCTGCGGAAATTCGTTGATATAAGCACGCACCTTCAGATTGACGAAGATGGTGCGCTGACGGGCATCGATGCTTCTCTTCAAAACCCTCACCTGGTTGAGCGTTCTTACATCCAATCCCTTTTCTTTGGCGAGATAACGCTTGATGCCTTCCTCGCTTGCTGCCTGTTCGGGCAGAATTCTTATCTGGTATTCTTGAATCATTTACTTTGAACTTTGAGCTTTGAACTTTATGATTAGTTTTATGAAAGTGACGAGTGACAAGTGACGGATTTCACATTACATTCACAATTCACTTTTCACTTTCACTTTTCACTTTCACTTTCACTTTTTCATGCTTCCATTGCAGCCAGCACTTCGAGCGTATCCAGATGATACATGGTGAACTTGCCATCTTCCAATGTTGCGAATGTTGGAGGATTGCCACCCTTCGGGAAGGTGATGCTACCCGTATTGACGATGGCTTGTCCCTTCTCGTTATGAGAGAGTTCCCAGAGATGAGAGTGACCATAGATCATAGCCTCGTAAGGACCCTTTGGCATGTTTTCCTTATTATAAACATGACCATGGGTCAGGAGATAACGCTTTCCGTTATCTGCCAGCAGGGCATAGGTCTCCATGATAGGGAAATCAAGGAGCATCTGGTCTACTTCCGCATCGCAGTTGCCACGCACGGCGATAATCTTGTCAGCCAGCGCATTGAGCCGTTCTACGATACCCTTAGGGTCGATTCCTTCAGGAATGCGGTTGCGGGGACCGTAGTTGATGATATCACCCATGATGCACATCATGTCACACTTTTCTGCCTCGAAGAAGTCGAGGACTTTTTCCAAGGCTGGCAAACAGCCATGGATATCAGAGAATAATAGATATTTCATTACTTGATTTAAAAAGTATTAATACTCACCCTCAACCCATTTTTTACCAGATTCAGTATATTTCATCCAAATAACCAAACCGACACCAATGATTGCTGCTATTGCAAAAAGTATTGTCAACATTTCCATAATTATTTCTTTTTTAATTCTACTTTTAATAAATAATTGCCTGCATAAGCAAAACATGCAGCAGCGATTACTGCGCATCCCATGCAAACATAGTTAGTTACTCCCATTGCCTCACCTGTAAACAGTGGCGACAATGCACCAATTCCAATACCGCTGCATACCATCTTTGAAAGACCAAAGAAATACTCAGCCAGCATCTCATTTCGTTTGAAATTGCGTTCAACGAGTTGATTCTTACTATTTACTTCTGTAACCATATTGCTGATGCTTTGAATTACATCGGCAAAAGTACACATTTTCTTCGAAACTGGCAAACTTTTTTCTTATTAATTCTCCGCAAATCCCTATATATATAAGGTATAAGAGCAAAAACGAACATTAAATTACTACTATCCGGGCTTTTTTATCTACAATATGCTACTTTTTTGTTAAAATCCTTGGCAGTTTGATAGAATATTTGTACTTTTGCCCACAAGTTTTGCTACAGCCCCGGTCGTTTCGGGGATGGCATTACATTACCAACGCAAAAATTCAAGAACGTATGAAAGTATTAAAATTCGGCGGAACATCGGTTGGTTCCGTAAAAAGCATCCTCAGCTTAAAACGTATCGTTGAAAATGAGGCTAAGAAACAGAGTGTAGTGGTTGTCGTGAGCGCACTTGGCGGTATCACCGACAAACTCTTGCAAACCTCTCAGCTTGCCCTCAAGGGTGATGAACAGTGGAAGGTCGAATTCGACGCCATGGTTGATCGCCACCACAAGATGATAGATACCATCATTACCGAAACAACAGACAGAGAGAATCTTTTCAAATCAGTTGATGCACTCTTCGAGCAGTTGAGAAGCATCTACTTCGGTGTGTATCTCATCCACGACCTCAGCGAGAAGACACAGGATGCCATCGTGAGTTATGGAGAAAGACTCAGTTCAAAGATTGTAGCCACGCTCATCCGTGGTGCCAAATGGTTCGATTCCCGCAATTTCATCAAGACAGAACGCATCAACGGCAAGGGAAAGCATACCCTCGACAGCGAACTGACCAACAAGCTGGTAAAGGAAGCCTTTGCCGAGCTTCCCCGCATATCTCTCGTACCGGGTTTCATTAGCCGCGACAAAAACACGGAGCGCACCACCAACCTGGGTCGTGGTGGTAGCGACTACACAGCAGCCATCATTGCAGCAGCCCTCGATGCTGAGGTGCTTGAAATCTGGACCGATGTGGACGGATTCATGACTGCCGATCCACGTGTCATCAAATCTGCTTATACCATCAACGAACTGAGTTATATTGAGGCGATGGAGCTTTGCAACTTTGGTGCAAAGGTCATCTATCCTCCTACCATCTACCCGGTTTGTGTCAAGAATATTCCTATCAGAGTGAAGAATACCTTCAATCCTGATGCTCCTGGCACCATCATCAAGAACAAGATTGATGCCGACCAGAAGCCTATCAAGGGTATTTCTTCCATCAACGGTACCGCCCTCATCACCGTCACCGGTCTTTCCATGGTGGGTGTCATCGGTGTCAACCGCCGCATCTTCACCGCTCTTGCCAGCGAGGGCATCTCTGTGTTCATGGTTTCCCAGGCTTCTTCTGAGAACTCTACATCTATCGGTGTGCGTGAGCAGGATGTAGAAGAGGCTGTCAGCGTATTGAACAATGAGTTCAAGAACGAGATTGCCGATGGCGCCATGTTCCCTATGCACGCTGAGTGCGGACTTGCCACCATCGCCATCGTGGGCGAAAACATGAAGCATGCTGCCGGTATCGCCGGTAAGCTCTTCGGCACGCTCGGACGTAGCGGTATTTCCGTCATCGCCTGCGCACAGGGTGCTTCTGAAACCAACATCTCTTTCGTAGTGAAGAGTGATTATCTGAGAAAGTCGCTCAACGTTCTGCACGACAGCTTCTTCCTCTCAGAATACAAGGTGCTCAACCTCTTTATCTGCGGTGTGGGTACCGTGGGCGGCAAACTCATCGAACAGATCAAGAATCAGTATGCCGACCTCATGGAGCGCAGCAAGCTGAAGCTGAACGTAGTAGGAATCGCCTCTTCCAAGAATGCCATCTTCAATCGCGACGGTCTTGATCTCGAGAATTATTACGAGGAGCTGAAGAAGTCTATTCCTAGCACTCCGGAGGTCTTGCGCGATTCCATCCTGGCAATGAACATCTTCAACAGCGTGTTCGTAGACTGTACAGCCAGCAAGGAAGTAGCAGCTCTCTACCAGAGCCTTCTGGAGCACAACGTAAGCGTCATCGCAGCCAACAAGATTGCGGCTTCAAGCGAATATGAAAACTATGAGAAGCTGAAGAAGACAGCCATCCAGCGTGGCGTGGTATTCCGTTTCGAGACCAACGTAGGTGCAGGTCTTCCTATCATCGGAACCATCAACGACCTTCGCAACTCGGGAGATAAAATCCTCAAGATTGAGGCTGTTCTCTCCGGCACACTCAACTTCATCTTCAACGCCATTTCAAGCGTGGTACCATTCTCCGAGACCGTCCGTCTCGCCAAGGAGAAGGGCTACAGCGAGCCAGATCCACGCATCGACCTCAGCGGCATGGACGTAATAAGAAAGCTCGTCATCCTTTCACGCGAGGCTGGTTACCGGGTGGAGCAGGAGGATGTGGAGAAGAACCTCTTCGTGCCAGACAGCTTCTTCCAGGGCTCGCTCGACGACTTCTGGAAAAAGCTTCCTAAGCTCGATGCCGACTTCGAAGCCAAGCGCAAGACGCTCGACCTGGAGCACAAACGCTGGCGCTTCGTGGCTACCCTGGACGGTGGCAAGACCAGCGTAGGCTTACAGGCGGTGGGTCCGGAGCATCCTTTCTACAATCTGGAGGGTTCCAACAACATCGTATTGCTCACCACCGAGCGCTACAAGGAGTATCCGATGATGATTCAGGGCTACGGAGCCGGAGCCAGCGTAACTGCTGCCGGAGTCTTCGCCAACATCATGAGTATTGCGAATGTATAATGAATAATGTACAATGAATAATTGTTCATTATAAATTATAAATTATAAATCGATTATGAAGCATATTATCATTCTTGGCGACGGAATGGCTGACCACCCAGTGGAAAGACTGGGTGGAAAGACACTCCTGCAATACGCCAGCAAACCATATATGGACATGCTTGCCAAGAAAGGCAAGACAGGACGACTCGTTACCGTGCCAGATGGATTCCATCCAGGTTCAGAAGTAGCAAACAGCTCTATCATGGGCTATGACCAGAACGAGGTTTACGAGGGACGCGGACCGCTCGAAGCTGCCAGCATCGGCTATGAACTGGAGCCTACCGACCTTGCACTGCGCTGCAACATCATCAATGTGCAGGACGGCAAGATTATCACCCACAACGGTGGTAACCTGGAAACGGAAGATGCGGATGTGCTCATCAAGTATCTCAACGATACCCTCGGCAAGAAATATCCTGATGTCAAGTTTGTTACCGGCATCCAGTATCGCCATCTTCTGGTGGTGAAGCACGGAAACAAGCATATCGACTGTGCCCCACCTCATGATCATCCCAACGAGGAATGGCATAAGCTGATGGTGAAACCTATCTTGCCGGAGATTGGAGGCGATGAGGGTCACATCAGCCGTCGTGATACAGCCGACCTCCTGAACCAGCTGATTCTTGAGAGTCAGGAACTCCTGGAGAACCATCCTTTCAATGTGGCTCGCAAGGAGCGTGGCGAACGAATGGCTAATCTTATCTGGCCTTGGGGCGGAGGTTACCGTCCGCACATGCTCACACTCTCCCAGATGTATCCACAGATCAGAAAGGGTTCCGTTATTTCTGCCGTCGACCTGATTCGTGGCATCGGTCATTACGCCGGACTGCGAAACATCATCGTTGAGGGCGCTACAGGTCTTGCCAACACCAACTATGAGGGCAAGGCTGCTGCTGCCATCCAGGCACTGAAGGATGGCGACGACTTTGTATATGTTCACGTAGAGGCAAGCGACGAGGCGGGTCATGATGGCGATCTGGAGCTGAAGCTGAAGACCATCGAGAACCTCGACCAGCGACTCATCAAGCCTATCTTCGATGAGGTAAGCACCTGGGACGAGCCGGTATGCATCGCAGTTCTCCCCGACCATCCTACTCCGGTAGAGATCCGTACCCACGTCAAGGAGCCTGTGCCTTTCATCATCTATTACCCTGGCATTGAGCCGGATAGCGTAGAGAAGTATGATGAGGTAAGCTGCGTGAGTGGCGGTTACGGCATGCTGCAGCTGCAAGAATTCATGAATGCCTTCATGGCGATCAATTAAAATCAACGGCTTCATGATGGTCCTCAAAGCTAATCATAAAGTTCAATGTTCAAATCTCAAAGTTAAAAGTAAAAAATGAAATATTATTCAACAAATAAGAAAGCACCCATCGCCGACCTTCACAAGGCGGTAGTTAAAGGTCTGGCAGAAGACCGTGGACTCTATATGCCAGAAATCATCAAGAAGTTGCCACAGGATTTCTTCGACAACATCGAGAAACTCTCCTTCCAGGAGATTGCCTACAAGGTAGCTGATGCCTTCTTTGGCGAGGACGTTGATGCCGAGTCATTGAAGAAGATTGTATACGATACCCTGGCATTCGACTGCCCTGTAGTCGAGGTAGAGCCAAACATCTACTCTCTCGAGTTGTTCCATGGTCCTACCCTCGCCTTCAAGGATGTGGGTGCGCGCTTCATGGCCCGTCTCCTGCAGTACTTCGTACGTCAGGAGGGCAAGGAAGAGGTGAATGTGCTCGTAGCTACATCGGGCGATACCGGTTCGGCTGTTGCCAACGGTTTCCTCGGCGTTGACGGCATCCATGTCTACGTGCTCTATCCTAAGGGCAAGGTGAGCAAGATTCAGGAGAGCCAGTTCACTACCCTCGGTCAGAACATTACAGCCCTCGAGGTAGATGGCGTATTCGACGACTGCCAGGCACTGGTGAAGTCTGCGTTCATGGACGAGGAGCTCAACAAGCACATGAAGCTCACCTCAGCCAACTCTATCAACGTGGCCCGCTTCCTGCCTCAGGCATTCTATTATTTCAATGCCTATGCCCGCATGAAGGAGAAGGGTCTCGCTGACAAGCTGGTTATCTGCGTGCCTAGCGGCAACTTCGGCAACATCACAGCCGGACTCTTCGGTCATGAGATGGGATTGCCTATCCACCGCTTCATCGCAGCCAACAATGCCAACGACATCTTCTACGAGTATCTGCAGACAGGCAAGTACAATCCACAGCCTAGCAAGCAGACCATCGCCAATGCCATGGACGTAGGCGACCCTTCAAACTTTGCCCGCATCTACGACCTCTACAAGGGCGATCACGATGCCATCGCAGCCTACATCGGTGGTGCTACATACAAGGACGAGCAGATTGCCGAGACCATGAAGCAGTGCTACAACGAAACCAAGTATGTGCTTGACCCTCACGGAGCTTGCGGTTATCGCGCCCTGAAGGAACAGTTGAAGCCAGGCGAGGTTGGCGTCTTCCTGGAGACTGCTCATCCAGCCAAGTTCAAGGAGAAGGTAGACAGCATCCTGGAGAGCGACATCGAGATTCCAGCCCGTCTTGCAGAATTCATGAAGGGCGAGAAGAAGAGCATCCAGATGACCAAGGACTTCGATGCCTTCAAGAACTTCCTGATGAACGAATAGTTTTTCAGAGCTATGGTTCTTCAGAGCAAGAAGAACGAATAGTTTTTCAGACAAATCAGAAAAAATGAAGAAAATAATCATGGGCATTGCCCTATTATCCAGTACCTTTTTGGCAGCGCAGGCACAGTGCTGCCAGAAAGGTTCTTGCCATTCTGAGCAGGCTTCCGGCAAGGACTGCTGCGCTCAGGAAGGCCTTTACACTACATCCTATGCCGACAACCCAAAGTTGGTGAAGAAGGCAGAGAAATGGGCCAAGAAGGGAGCCTGGCGAAACGGATTCACCAAGGCAAACCCTCACGCCAGTGTCAACCTGGTAGACTTCTACCAGCAGTATCAGAAGAATCCCAAGCAGTGGAAGGCGCTCTTCGAATACATCGCCAAGACCGATCTCCTGACGATTCCAAAGGGCAAGCATCAGATTCCGGGGTCCGACCTCACCGTCAGCGTAGAAGACAGCGAGAACGGACCGCTGGAGAAGCGACAGAGCGAGAGCCACTACAAGCACATCGACTTCCAGTATGTCGTGAAGGGCGTGGAACGGTTCGGCATCATCGACCACCTTACCAGCAAGCCCAACTGCAAGTATCGTCCGGACGTGATCCATTATGATTACGACAAGTCGAAGGCTCGTTTCTACGACAGCAATCCCAACGAGTTCTTCATCTTCTTCCCCAACGATTGGCACATTGCCAAGATCAACAACGATTCCAACGACCAGTCTATTCGTGTAATCGTGATAAAGGTAGATTACGTAGAGTAAAGAAATCATTAACGAGATAAAAATTATGAAGATTGTCATATTAGACGGCTATGCCGCAAACCCGGGAGATTTGGATTATCATCTTCTGGAGCAGCTGGGCGAGGTAGTAGTCTATCCTCGCACATCAGACGCCGAGAAAGTGGAACGTGCCAAGGATGCCGACATCATCCTCCTGAACAAGGTGCAGATGGATGCAGAAACGCTGGCACAGCTCCCCAATCTGAAATACATCGGCATTCAGGCAACGGGCTTCAACGTAGTTGACATCAAGGCTGCCAAGGAGCTAGGCATCATCGTGACCAACATTCCTGCCTACAGCACGGACAGCGTAGCTCAGATGACCTTCGCCCTCATCCTTGCCGTAACCAACCGCGTAGAGCATTATGCTCAGGAGAACCGCAACGAGCGCTGGGCATACAACAAGGATTTCTGCTATTGGGACACCCCATTGATGGAGCTTGCCGGCAAGACTCTGGGCATCATGGGCTTGGGTAATATCGGCATGAAGGTAGCCTGCATCGCCCGCCAGTTTGGCATGAACATCTGTGCCTTCACCAGCAAGAGTGCCAGCTCATTGCCTGAGTGGATTCAGAAGGTGAGCAAGGAAGGATTGCTTGCCACGAGCGACATCCTTTCTCTTCATTGTCCGCTGAATGATGACACCTATCATTTCATCAATGCCGAGAGTCTGGAGAAGATGAAGGATACCGCCATCCTGGTGAACACGGGTCGTGGTCCGCTGGTAGATGAGGAAGCCGTAGCCGCCGCTCTTCACGATGGCAGTCTTGCTGCCTACTGTGCAGACGTGATGACCGAAGAGCCACCATCAAAGGACAATCCTCTCTGGAACGAGCCTAATGCCTACCTCACCCCTCACATTGCCTGGGCCACCTACGAGGCTCGCGAGCGCCTGAACAAGCAGGTAGCCGCCAACGTCAAGGCATTCCTCGAAGGCAATCCGATTAATGTGGTGAATAAGTAAGATGCTATATCTCAGAAGAGAATAAAGAAATAGAGCGCCAAAAAACATGCAAGAAAAAAGGGACGGTAACTACCAGAACAATGAGTTACCGCCCCTTTTCTTGTATATTTCTTCTCTACTCTTTTCCAAACAAACGATCGTAATCGCTTGCAAAGTTCTTATAAGCATCCATCATTTCTTCCTTTATCAGCGTATAGACGTTGCTGCCATCTCCATACCATTCCATAGGCGGATACCATTCGATGTCATTACGCTTCTTGGCCAGCTTCATCACGCAGCCTTTAACCAAATCAGCCGGGAAGCCGACATCAGACATACTGGTCATTATACCCTGGGTAGTAATTCTGATGGAAGGATCTTCGCCAGGCACCCATCCTTTACGCAAAGAGAATGTTTCCAGATTACCACATGTAAACTCACCGGTGGCATCGTTTACATCCAGCATTTCTATACGATAACGGCGTGGAATGGCAACAGGAGCCGTATAACCTTCTACCTTTAAAACTGTATTCAGATAGAGCTGCAACAAACCTCCTGTCGTACAGCGCAGATCATGATAAGCGATGGAACCGCCATTCAGTACCAGATATTTCTTGCCTTTGGCAGCATCATTCTGTACACCCATGATTCTAAGAGGCTGACAGAAGACATAAGTACTCAGCGTCTTGGAAGTTATTTTCACCCTAGGGTTAAGCATCAACACCATATATCCATAGGTTTTATCGCCATAAGGCGTAGCCACATCCTTGTTCTTGCTCATCAATGCGTATACATTGACCGCTACCTTCTGATTGTCTTTCAGAACATCAAGAGATACTTTTCCCTGATAAGCATTCGTAGGCGTTTCAGACAACGTATCTTTAGGCAGGAAGAATGCATAGGCTGTCAGATTATCAGTCACCGTAAAAGGTTCAGTACCAACCTCCTTCTCGCCTACCATGACACTCGATAATTTCCAGCCATCGTTGGCATTTGCCTTGACAGAAACCTTGTCGCCATAATGAAGAACCGGCTTACCCTCTACCTTTGCCGTACCTACCATCTTAGGTATGCATTCCACATTCACTTTGTAGGTAGCATTCATTATCTTCTTAGGTCCCAATGGTTTAGCATTGCATGCTTCAAGTGCCGACATTCCATTCTGTCCCATAGCTTTCTGTTCGAAAGAAATGTCTCTTGGCAAAACATCCCAATCACTCTTTTCCAGATCTTCCTTAGAGAAAAGCCATGCAATCTCTCCATTTCCCTTAACCAGAGCCAACATTTGCTTTCCATTGATTTCTATGTTGCTGGCAATGCAATATCCGTCTTTCGAGAATTGGGAGAAACTGCCAAAGCGATTGTTACTAAAGGCATTTTCCATCGCTTTGAACATGAGCGAACCCTTCGAATCGATAACACTAGAAAAGGTATTGATGGAATAAAGACCAGAAGGCTCGAAAGGTTTGGTACGCATTATATTTTCATCCAAAATACAATGACCACCATTTGAATCAAAGGTGCGATAATATGCCAGAGGTCTGAACTTAGTATCTACCACAGCAACGATAGTATGTGCCTGCTTGAGGATCAGCATCGCATGTCCCTTATAAAAGGTGGTACCGCCCCTTACGGTAGCAAGCTTCCTACCACTCAAGTCATAATAGTTCACCTTATTATTATCATTGTCATAAACATAATAAATACCATTGCTCACATCTCCGATACCATAGGTATAGGCAGCATCTTCGGTACATTCAAAGCCCTCTACAGTTCTTATCACCTTTCCCGTCTTGTCGATGAGCTGGGCTGTATAAGAAATGTTGAACATCTCGCCATTGCCTTTGAATACCCAGGCATAGCCCTCGCTAAAATCACGCACCTTATCCCATACAGCTGGTTTCACCACCCGGTTTTGGGCATCCATGAATCCCCATTTCTGATCAGTTGTACAAAATGCTCTCATACCACAGCTTAGCGAACGCATATCAGAACGGTAGTTACCATAAAGTTTGGCTGGCGATGGCACCTGCCTACCTTGCGTATCCATGTAAAAGGTAGTCAATGTCCGGGACCCTTGCATTTTCTTTACGATGGCCAAACCATCTACAAAAGGAGTCTGAGGCTCCCAGTCAGGACTTAGATTTCTTACGCTACCGTCTTGATAGAGAATGGAATAATACTCTCTTCCGGCACTGTTTTTGGTAGCTGACATTGCCAGTAGGGCACCATTGTCAAACTGCATCGGATTATCGTATGCCTTACCCTCAAACGCTTTCCATTGTGGACCGAAGATGCATCGGCCATCCACGCTCCACACAGTAATATTATCACCACATTTCACACAAAACATACCCTCGCTCACATTAAAGACAGATTTGCGATAGGTATCTCTTATCTTCATCCAACGTGTGTTGGAAGTAAGGAATGGGGTTGTGCTCACCACCTCTCCCGAATTTTGAGTTGCCGGTGGATTGAGCGTTTTCCACAAGTCGGCATCCGTAAGAGGCTGCTGTGCTCTTACTGCCAACGAAAGATTGCTCAAAAAGGCAATCAGCAAGATTGTTAACTGATGTTTCATAAGTCTTATTTTTTAAATGATGATAGCATTCTCAAACGAGATCGTTTTTAGATACCCAGGTTGTTAATCTATTCTAAAATACATACTTGAGAGATAGTATAATCCTCAAATCTGCCCCAAATATACAAAAACTTTATGAAACCACAATGTTTTTTAGCTAAATTCTTTCTATTTTATGTTTTTTTTCTATTTTTCCTTACTGGGTCCTATTTTATCTCCATCATCAAGGCATTCCTCGAAGGCAATCCTATTAATGTGGTGAATAAGTAAAGATAATTCGTTTAAGTAGCAGAAAACAGCCAACCTTCAATATCCCAATTGAAAGTTGGCTGTCTTCTTATAGTTTTCTTCTGAACTGCCTAATCAGGTACCTGGGATTTCGTCTCATATCCCATAAGTCAACAAGAATAATTCTATCGTATTCCGCATCATACCGATAGATGATTTTCCAATTTTTCATGATGATGGCACTACGGTATGGACGTAAAATGGCTTAGATGGTTTTATATAAGCCATAAACCTTTAGCTTTAAGGTGGTCTATCATATCCTCTTCATCAATGAGTCCATTTTTCTCGATGTCGGCTTCTATGGCTTCTATACGAGCTATGGCTTCTTCTTCGTTGACAGGTCCCCATCCTGCTGGTATTCTATTCCAATCAATATCATCATCGAAGTTATCTTCGGTGAACTTTTCTTCAGGAAGTACAACTGCCGTATTTCCATGATAGGCTGGCGTTGGCTCTTCAGCAAAAGCAGCGCCATGGTCTTCCGGTAAATGATATTTTTTCTCTTTCATACCTCTATCTGTTTAAAATTGTGACTAAGCAGCTTATCTTTTGCAAAGATAAAAAGAATAATTCAAATATCCAAGAAACTCTTGAAAAAATTGATTTTGCCGTCCCCCTTTTCTTGCCTTTTCCCTATCTCCTCTTCAGCAGGACATAGATGATGACGGGGGCACCAAACAAAGGGGTGACGGCATTCAGGGGGATGATGCCACCGCCAGAAGGGAGGGTGCAGAAGAGATTGCAGAGAAGGGCAAGGACTGAACCCAACAGCATCGTGACGGGCAACAGCCGGCGATGATTCTCCGTACCGATGAGGAGACGGGCGATGTGGGGAGTGGCTAGACCGATGAAGGCAATGGGACCGCAGAAGGCGGTAACCACTGCCGTGAGAAAGCCCGTGATGAGGAGCAGAATGATGCGCAGACGTCTGATGTTGAAACCCAGATTGCCGGCATACTGATCACCTAACAGCATGGCATTCAATGGTTTGACAAGGAGCAGGGAGGCGATGAGGGCGATGAGGGCAAGCGGAATGAACCATAATACCTGCGCTGCCGAAACATTGCCAAAGCTTCCCATGCCCCAGACCATATACGATTTCACGCCCTCTGCCGTGCTGAAGAAATTGAGCAGTGAGATGGCGCTGCTAGCCAGATAGCCCACCATCAGACCGATGATGAGCAGCACCGTATGACTGCGCACGATGGCAGAAAAGAAGGTGATAACAGCCATTACGAGCATCGCTCCCACGAAGGCTGCGATGAGAATGGCGAGGAAACCACCGATGGCATAGTTGCCGGCATCGCCCACGAAATCGCCCAGGGCGATGTTGCCGCCAAAGGCAAGCATCACGATGGCAACAGCCAGTCCGGCTCCGCTGCTGATACCGAAGACATCAGGACCAGCCAGGGGGTTGCGGAAGGCAGTTTGCAGCAGCAAGCCGCTAGTGGCTAGGGCTGCGCCCGAAAGGAGGGCGGTAATAGCCGCTGGCAAGCGCGATTCCATTACGATATAGCGGAAGCTGTCAGCTTCATCTCCCTGATTTCCAGCGAGTATAGCCACCACGTCCTGCCACGGAATGCTTACGCTACCCCATGCCAGGTTGGCAAAAAACAAGATGATAATGGCGATAGCCCCTAAAACGATGGTTTTCATTCACTAAAACTATTTCTTGTAAAATCTCTGATTAAAGCCCTATTTCTTATAGAATCTCAATTTGCCGAACCGCTCGCCATGAGCCAGGATGATGAACTCTCTGAGCAGCAGTTCGGGATGGAAACTCGTAAGCTCGAAATAAGGCACCGTAGAGGTATCTACCTGATAGATATTGCCCCGGTTGAAGGCGGCAAGAGCCTTGTAGCCGTCATATTCCTGAAGCAACTGAACCTGCGACAAGGGAGCACCTCCGAAGTATTTGAATGCCCATACATCCACCTGGCTTCCCTTCGCCAGAATCTGCTCCGGACTCATCGGCAGACTTCCGCTGTGCTTATCATCCGAGAAGATATAACGGGCGTTGGCATCCTTCAGCAGAATGCCGATAGTACTCTGACCACCAGGCACATACCATACATTGCCCGTTTTTCTTTCGGTCAATATCGAAAGTCCCTTTGGCAGCTTTCCAGCCTCAGCCTTCAAGTCAAGATATTCCTTCTCTATCTGAGCAAAAAGAGAATCAGCCCTTAATTCGCAAGATGCAGGAAGAGTAGCCTCTGATGCTTTTCCGGCAGTAGCCTCTGATGCTTTTCCGGCAGCAGCCTCTGATGCTTTTCCGGCAGCAGTAGTTGAAATATTCTTGTCTTTTCCAAAGAGCATGCCATAGAATTTCATCCATTCCGCCCTGCCCAATGGCGAAGACTCCATATAGTCGGCAGCTTCAATAAGAGGGATACGCAACTTGTCGAGCTTGCCATATCCTCCGCTGTTCTCGAAGGGCGAAACGAGGATGGCTTCGGGTTTCAGGGCGATAATGCGCTCGATATCGGGAGCCATGCTCGAACCGCAATCCACGATGGAATTCTGGGCAGAAGCATTTCCGGAAGAAGCATTTCCTGCAGAAGCATTCCCTGCAGAAGCAGCCCTCTTCCTGACATCCGGAATATTGATGTAATTGAGGTCGCAGACGCCACGGATAGCCTGCTGGCATCCCAGTTCGTACATCAGCTGGCAATGGGGAGCGATGAAAACTGCACTCCTCTCCACCGGTGTCCTCACGGTATCGGTAGTGCATCTCGCTCCCATGCTGCGCCTTTTAGCAAGCATCGCCACCGTCTTATCGCCCTCCTCTCCTTTCGGAATCAGGATGTAGCGATGCAGCAGCGTCCCCGCCTTCCACGGGTTGGCAACGATAGCCTCAGCATACTGATAATCAATGCCTTCTGCAGCATCGGAACTCTCTTCCCCATCGCCATGCTTCACGATGGTGAGCAACTTGGCGTACTTCATCTCCAGGGTATCGCCAGCCTCAGCATCGGCAGCAGCCGTCTTTCCTCCCTGGCATGCCGCCATCAGCAGGGCCACCGTTGCCCCACACAAAAGAATATACAGTTTCTTCATAATCATTCAAAATATTTGTGCAAAGATACGAAGAAATCTCCATTTTCCGTTTATTTTCTCGAATATTCTTTGTACTTTTGCCCTCAAATTTAACTAACGCTACAATTTAACCAGCCCATCCGCGTTATCGTGATCAAGGTAGATTATAAGAATTAAAAAGGGTAACTCGCTCTAATTGGGACTTTGATTGAATATCAAGAAGTTGGACGTTTGCCTACATAATATAGATAACAATATGAAAACGAGCGGACTTCTGCTCGTTTCTGTATTTTGCAATATCCAAAGAATGCCTCAATTCGAGGGCAAAGATACGACAATTTTCTAAATATCCAATGATTCACAATGAGATTTTTATGGAAATTAGAACTTTTTGCGTTAAATTCCTCTTTTTATAAGCAGATTTTCAAGAAAAAGTTTGGAGATTCCGACAAAAAAGCATATCTTTGCAGCAACAAATCCCACCACGCCTCTCAACGATGCGTACCACGGTGGGACTTCGCTTTTTATATGGGTATATGGAAGAAGACCAACTACATCATCTATACAAGTCGGGCAGTACATTTAAGCAAGCCATCAACCTTTATCTCTTTGATAAAGAACTCTGTCAACTTATATTCAAGGCAATCCAAGATATAGAGCATACCAACTGTCAGAATTCATACAAATGTGCTACGCAGAAAAGTAGCTGTAAGAGAGGTATTACATATCGCCCCGACGTAATCCACTACGACTACGACCGCCGGAAGGCCCGTTTCTTCGACAGTACCCCCCGGCGAGTTCTTCATCTTCTTCCCTAGAGACTGGCACATCGCCAAGGTGGCAAATGATGGTGAGATGTTACTCAAGGTGAGTCTCAAGGTGGTATTCAAGGTATCCCTTACCCCATTTCCTCCTTCACTTCCACTACCACTTCGCCCTTACGGGCAATGACCTTCTTCACCCGGTCGAAGAGCTGGAGGAAGAGTTCCTGGCTTCTGAGGACGAAGCCGGGAGCATGAGCCTCGCCGATGAGGATGCCGCCCTTGCGGAGACGGAACGGACCATTGCCCGGCTGAAGCATCGGACACGAAAGGGCATGAAGCTCATCCATACACCCGAACTCATGATGCTTGCGCTCCAGGCGGCAGCGCTCGCAGATTTCGGGGAGAGGAAGAGGCGAACAGCCCACCCCTGATGAAGCATCAGAAGAAGAGGAAGCCTCCTTCTTCACCGCCTCCAAGAACATCATCTTGCGGGCGAAACTGCGGCATTTAGCCACCACTACGCGATATTCACCAGGCTCCAGGCAGCCCCCCTCGCGCTCTACTGTATCGCAAATATGCTCGTGGTCAACAACGCCACCCTTGCGATCTACTATTTCCAGACTAAGGCGACCCACTACGGCGCCACGAACTGTACGAAAACGATTTAATACTAATTTCATCATAACAGACAATAACCGATAAAAATAACAAACAATATCTACCCAAAAAGCTATTAAAAAAACAATGAAAATTCACATTCACTTTCACAATTTCTGAACGTAAGAGGACTGATAATAATCAGATAAATCCTTGCATCCTTCGGGCAACTGATGATACACCAACTGCGGAAACATCTCCTTCAATTTCATATAGAGACTAATGCCAGGCTTATCCTGATCTGGCCACATGTGAAGATTCCTTCCCGACAAAAGACTGCGACATTCTTCATTACAAAGTGTAGCACTGGGTATTGCTATCGCCTTATAACCCATAGACATAGCACTCCAACAGTCGGTACATCCCTCAGTAATAACCAAAGGTTCTTTATCAGCTACTTGGGGCAAAATCTGCATCCCGTATACCATAGGTTTGCTGCCAGGTGCAAATTTAAACCGGGGCTTCTCCTTAGATTTATCCCCCAGAAATCTGCTCTGTACCGTTAGCAATCTTCCATCCACCCCATAGTAAGGTATGAGCAGGGAAGGCCCATCAAAAAACTTACCACCAAAGCGATAGCCAGCGATAGAAAAATCTGTACTTACCACTCTGCACCAATAGATGTATTCGGGGCGCAGCTTTCGCTGTTCGAAAAGAAAATCCCTTGCCGTCTCGGTGAGTTTCTTTCCCTCAAGCATTCTCATGAGATAATCTACATCCGGTTGATGCTGGAATGGTCCTCTAAGGTTGATTCTGTCCGTATCGCATTCCGTTTTCTGCTGCCCGACCGTACCCCTTGCTGGCTGCCCGACCGTAACCCTTGCCGGCTGTCGGACATTCCCCACAACAATACCGAAGTTTCTTCCCAACCATTGGCAGGCTTCGGTAAAAGAGAGATTTTCCCGCTTCATCACCAGGTCGATATTATCACCACCCCACCCGCATGCAAAGCAATGGCAAGTATTGGTTGATGGCCAGAAATGCAAGCTCGGATTAGAATCGTTATGACTGATACAGAGCGCATTGCGATGACGCAAGCCTATTCCCAAAGCATCAGCCACCTCCAGTATATTGATGCCTCTAAGTTTAGAGAGCGTGATTGAATCTATATATTCTGCCATATAATAATTGATTTTTTAATACGTGAAAATCTATTTATCAGGAATATCAACATCAGCTGCATGGGTAGTTTTCTGCTGCGTTTTTCTAAGCACTTTCTTATTCTCACCCTTTTTAGGCTTCTCGAGCCATCCCCATCTGCGCCAGTTGCATACCATGTTGCGGGCAGGGGTCTTGAGTCCCTTCTGCGTCAGAAATTCCTCCAGGAACTGATAAGAAAATTCCTGCGGCAACTCGCTGAAATAGTCTACTGTATGATAAGGCTCTCCTTCGCCCTCGGCAGAAATCTGTTCGAAAGCCTTGCCCCATCGCTGCAACATATTACGCAAGATGTGGTCGGCACAAGCCAGATAGGTCTGCCTTACCAGTTTCCGGATTTCCTTCTCGCTTTTCTTCCCCTCAACCTTGTATAGCACTTGCATGAGGGCAGCGATGCGGAAGGCTGAAACCGAACTGCGCTTGTAGAAGACATCCATCGACTTGGACATGGTTTTCACCACCTGCTGGCGGCAGTCGTTACACCATTTTACCACCGTCTTGTAGAGCCAGCTCATATCTTCCTCTATCTCCTGATGGAATTTTCCATCTTCCTCATAGCACAACCCGAAGAGCTTATCCAATGTATTCTCCAGCTCATTACGCTGCGTATCGGTCAACGCCTGAAACTGAGGTGGATTGTCGCCCAGATGACTGATGAGCGGGCATAAGATGGTTCGGGTTACAGCACCGCCCTCAATGGCAGCCTTGTTCATATATCTGCTCACCGCACTCTGAGTGCCGCAGAAAACGAACGACAGCAAGGCATCTACCATGGCACTATAGCTGGATTCGCTCATGAAATCCTGACCATAGACGCTGCCCAGATCGTATGCCGTCTTGATAACCTGCGAGAGGTCGGCAAACTGGCGCTTGGCAGAATGCACGATGGCAGAAATCTCATCGGCAAATTCGAAGAGCGTCTTCGGAGCACCATAGAGCTTGACGGCAGCATCGCATCGCTTGATAAACATGGTGAGCGATACGGTTTCGGGCAGGATGGTGATGTCGGTCTTCGGTTCGGGTGGCAGCTTGCCGTCCTTCTTTCCCTGGCGTCGCTTCAGGGCAGCATACTCCTGCTCCTTGGCTCTCATTTCGCTGTCGCGCTCAATGAAAGGTTTCATCAGGGTACGCATGATGTATCTGGCAAACGACTTTCCGCTCGACTGCTCGCCCTCTACGATGACCTGCAACACGATGGCCGATTTTTCTCCCTGATTATCATACACATACTGTATTCTGACACGTGTAAGATAAACGCTGAGCATGGCAGCAGCCACCACCAGCGTAGGATACTTGAGTTCAGAAGGCGAAGTGATCATCCATTCTCTGATGCCCGACGGATAATCCTTATCGGCAATCAGGTGATGCATGGGCATCTCTTCATTCTCTTCAGCCTGTTCAGCCAGCTTTTTTCCTATCACCCCAGATGATACCTTGTTATTGATTCCGCCCTTGGTATCCTCAGGCTTTGCCACTGGATTAGTCCGAGACGCTTCCTGTGGAGGTATTTTCTTTCCTTTTTCCATAATCCCAATCATTGATTATTTCTGTATGCAAAAGTAAGGAAAAAAAGCCTCCCCGGCAATAGGCGTCCTGCCGGTTCGCCTCCTACTAAGCCTCATCGCCGGCAACTAAGCCTTCCGCTAAGCCTCCAGCTCATCTGAAGGCATAAAAAAAGCACTCTTTGCTTGCAGACGAAGCAAAAAGTGCTGATACTGTATTATTTCTAAAAAATCTTCTGTTCAGATATGTTCCTATTCATTTATATTATCACCCCCACTGACATAAGAAAGAACCAAACGGCGAACCACGGCATGAATGTCTTCATTAGGGAACTTCTGGCGATATTTCTCCGTAAGGTCTTCACAGAAATACATCTTGCTATCAACCATAGAAGAAGGAATATTTTGATGCATAAACACATCGTATGTTGCAACAGGCTTGCCATCCTTTGTGTCGACAGGCACAATATCCATCTTATACCAAGCATGTACAGAAGCGGCAGAGAACAATCTATAATTGTCCTTACTCTCCACTTTACCAGCGATGTTCAGTGTATATCCGTCAGCAGACTTATCGTCCTCAGGATTCACCGCATATAGCATATATAAAGGAGAAAGCGTCGAGTGACTTTTTATGATAAACTGATATTTCTTGCTTCCTCCAAAAGGAGGGTTTGCCTTCAAATCCTGCTCTATATCCTCACGAATTTGTGGCGCATCCACCACAAACTCTACTTCGCCAGTATAATTGACGACAGTTTTCGATGACTGTGGCTTTGGCAGAATAACTTCATCATTGTCATTATTGTCATTGCTGTTGTCACACGCACAAAAAGCCAAGACTACCAACAGTAGTAA
>ERZ1673741.1027-NODE-1027-length-25307-cov-16.987645_pt1 | contig 25307 bp, 23 predicted proteins | sample MGYA00580209_ERZ1673741 | MGnify/ENA primary metagenome ERZ1673741 (study PRJEB41218, sample SAMN15661754) | gut metagenome | host: Homo sapiens | place: Canada: London | collected 2015-08-20/2019-03-30 | study: EMG produced TPA metagenomics assembly of... | reverse complement strand
GCGGAGGTTTCGCCTGACGGCGACAAGGGCTCCGCCCTTGACCTGCAAGGGGGACGCGTCCCCCTTGACTCCCGATTTGGGGTTGCAGTAAGCGGAACATTCGCCGCTAAATTCTAGTTCATCTCCACCCCACTCCCCATAATCCACCACAAAAAAAGTCCCCCCGGTCACCCGAGGGGAGCTTCTATGCACTTAAAGAGCAGAAATTACTTGAGCTCTGCGAAGTACTTGATGGTTCTAACCATCTGAGAGGTGTAAGAGTTCTCGTTATCATACCAAGAAACAACCTGAACCTCATAGAGATCGTCAGCGATCTTAGCTACCATTGTCTGTGTAGCGTCGAACAGGGAGCCGTATCTCATACCGATAACATCGGAAGAAACGATCTGATCTTCGTTGTAGCCGAAGGACTCGGAAGCAGCAGCCTTCATAGCAGCGTTGATGCCTTCCTTGGTAACGTCTGCGCCCTTAACAACAGCGGTAAGGATAGTGGTGGAACCTGTGGGAACAGGAACACGCTGTGCAGAACCGATGAGCTTGCCGTTGAGCTCGGGGATAACCAGACCGATTGCCTTAGCAGCACCGGTGGAGTTCGGAACGATGTTAGCTGCGCCAGCTCTTGCTCTTCTCAGGTCGCCCTTTCTGTGAGGACCATCGAGGATCATCTGGTCGCCGGTGTAAGCGTGGATCGTGCTCATGATACCGGACTGGATAGGAGCATAATCGTTCAGTGCCTTAGCCATAGGAGCGAGGCAGTTAGTGGTGCAGGAAGCAGCAGAAATGATCTTGTCGTCAGCGGACAGGGTCTTCTCGTTAACGGAGAAAACGATGGTCTTGAGATCGTTGCCTGCCGGAGCAGAGATAACTACCTTCTTAGCGCCTGCGTCGATGTGAGCCTGGGACTTGTCCTTGGAGCAGTAGAAACCTGTGCACTCGAGAACAACGTCAACGCCGATCTTGCCCCAAGGAAGATCCTTAGCGTCCTTCTCAGCGTAGATGGTCAGGGTCTTGCCGTCAACAGTGATGGTACCCTTCTCATCATCAGCGGTAACGGTGTGAAGATTCTCACCGATCTTGCCGCAGTAGCCGCCCTGAGCGGTATCGTACTTGAGGAGCTGAGCAAGCATAGAGGGCTTGGTCAGGTCGTTGATAGCTACTACATCGTAGCCCTTAGCGCCGAACATCTGTCTGAATGCGAGGCGTCCGATACGGCCAAAGCCGTTAATTGCAACTTTAACATCTGCCATTGGAATATTCCTCCTGAGAAATAATTATTTGCTCCGACTGGCGAAGCAGCAGACACACCCAGACGGGTATATCATTACATATTTATTATACTAAAAATCTGTAATTTTATCAAGATGTTTGAGGAAAATTAATCGCAGACTTTCTTAAAAAAATGCCAAGTTTTTTTGTGCATTTTGCCGAAACAGCGAACCTCGTCACCCGCAAAAACGTTCAATCGGAGCCGTGGAACTTCTTCACGAACCATATCGAGTTCATATCCGCCACGGAGAATTCCCGGTGGTTCAGGTACTCCAGGCAGCCCGCTGGAGTGGTGAACTCGAACCGCAGCTTGTAGGAGTACAGCGCCTGCACGTCGTAGCCGAGCGCCTTGTTGAGCTTGTTGCTGCCATACTTCCCGTCGCCGAGGAGCGGATGCCCCACATGCGCGAAATGCGCGCGTATCTGGTGAGTCCGCCCGGTCAGCAGGTCGACCTCCAGCAGCGAGTTCCCGCCCCGGGTCTCGAGCACGCGGTACTTCGTGAGTATCGTGCGGTTCTGCGGGGTCTTGCGGTCGGAGACGATCACGCGGTTCTCGTCGGACAGCTTCTCAAGGTAGGCGGTCAGCGTGTCGGCGCGCTTCGGAAGCTCCCCCTGCACAACGCAGAGGTACAGCTTGACAAGCTCCCTGTCGCGTATTTTCTGGTTGAGCACCCGCAGCGATTCCGCGTTCTTCGCGGCTATGACTATCCCGCCGGTGTTGCGGTCGATACGGTTGCACAGCGCCGGAACAAAGCTCTGCTCGCTCTCCGGGTCGTACTCCCCCTGCTTCCAGAGGCGGCATTTTATGCGGTTTATCAGCGTGTCGGAGGTGTTGTCGTTGTCCTCGTGTACCACCATTCCGACCGGCTTGTCGCACAGAAGTATATTTTCGTCCTCGTATATCACGTCTATTTCCGGCGGGACCTCCCGGAAATCCGCGGTCTTTTCCCTGCCTCCGGTGTCAAGCAGCTCGTCGCTCAGGTAAAACCGGAACACGTCCCCCTCGCTGAGCTTCACGTTCGGTTCGGTTCTGGCTCCATTGAGCTTTATCCTCTTCTTTCGCATCAGCTTGCAGATAAGCGGCAGCGACAGGTTCGGGTAGGCTTTGGTGAGGAATCTGTCGGCGCGCTGCCCGGCGTCGTTTTTGGTTACTGTTATCTCGGTCATAATTTCCCCTCAGTGAATTGATGTTTCTATTATACCCCCTCCGACCCGGCTTGTCAAGCGAACCGGAAATAAAAACGGCGGCTCATCGGAACCGCCGTGATTCATTTAAACTAGAGGCTTCCCGCAGAACGGGCAGAACTTCGCGCCGGGCTTCACTGCGTTTCCGCAGTATGTACAGAACGCGGAAGCGGAGTTCGCTCCCGGCTGAGCGGGAACGGGCTGGGGCGCAGGTGCGGGAATCGGTGTGGAAGCAGGCACAGGCTCGGGAATCGGCGCGGGAGCAGGCACAGGCTCGGGAATCGGTGTGGGAGCAGGCACAGGCTCGGGAATCGGCGCGGGAGCAGGCGCAGGCTCGGGAATCGGCGCGGGAGCAGGCACAGGCTCGGGAACCGGCATAGGAGCAGGCACAGGCTCGGGAATCGGCGCGGGAGCGGGCACAGGCTCGGGAACCGGCATAGGAGCGGGCACAGGCTCGGGAACAGGCATAGGAGCGGGCACATGCTCAACAGGAGTCGGAACCGCGTTCACAGGCTGAACCGGAACAGGCTGAACGCTCTGAACAGGCTGCGCTGCCTGGGCATTCGGCTGATACTGGGGGTGCTGAGTCTGCCGGGGCTGCTGATAAGGAATAGTCGGCAGCTTCGGCTCAAATGCGGACTGGCTGTCCTTCGGCTCGTCAGCGGTGTTGTTGTCGGTATCGATCCCTGCGTTCTTTCTCACCGCGAGAACGGTCTCAAACAGAATGCGCAGAACGACGTTTCCCACGATGACGTACTTGAATATAGCGCCGAATCCGTCGATGGTGGTGATGCACTTCGCAATGCCTATAAACACAAGGAACGCCGCCAGGGAGTAGTAGGTTATCTTCACGATGTAAAGCGGCAGGAAGCGCTGACCGTTCGCGTACTGCATGAATTTGCCCGCGGACGGATCCTTCGCCTTCGGGCCGAAAACCTTCCAGTAAAGCAGGATCCCCGCCGCGACTGAAATAACAAGTCCCAGTATAGTAAGCAGGAGATTCGCGATCATGCCGCCGCTCAGGGCTGCGTAGATATCAAACATAGCGTGTACCTCGTTTCATTTGATTTTTCGGCGTGTGCCGTAATAGAATTATAACATAATTATACGACAAATGCAACAATATTTGTTATATTTTTTCAGAAATATCAAACGGAGTGGTCTGGTAAACGAAGTAGTTCAGCCAGTTGGTGTAGATGAGCGTGGAATGCGCCCTCCACTTGAGCACAGGCTGCTTCGCGGGGTCGTCGTCCGGGAAGTAGTGAGCGGGAATCTTCGGGTTCAGACCCTTTTCAAGGTCGCGCTTGTACTCCAGAGCCAGGGTGTCCGCGTCGTACTCGGAATGCCCTGTTATGAAGAACTGGCGGCTGTCCTCGCTGCAAACGGCATACACGCCCGCCTCGTCGGAAACCGCCATCACCTTGAGCTGCGGCACCTTCTCAATGTCCTCGCGGCGAACCTCGGTATGGCGTGAATGCGGCGCCCAGAACTCGCTGTCGAACCCTCGGAACAGTCTTGATTTCGGTGTGAGCAGAGTGTGCCTGAACACGCCGGAGAGCTTCTCCGGGAGCGGGTACTTCGGAATGCCGTAGTGGTAGTACAGAGCCGCCTGAGCCGCCCAGCAGATGTGGAACGTGGAATGCACATGGGTTTTCGTCCAGTCCATTATTTTGCAAATCTCCTCCCAGTAGTCGACCTCCTCAAACGGAAGGTGCTCCACCGGAGCGCCGGTGATTATGAACCCGTCAAAGTTCATGTCCTTTATCTCGTCGAAGGTCTTGTAGAAGTTCAGCAGGTGCTCATGTGAGGTGTTCTTGCTGGTGTAGGTTGAGGTCTGCACGAGAGTCACCTCGATTTGCAGCGGAGTATTAGACAGGCTGCGGAGTATCTGCGTTTCAGTCGCGACCTTGGTCGGCATGAGGTTCAGTATGCCTATCTTCAGCGGACGTATGTCCTGGTGGAGCGCGCGGTGCTCCGTCATGATGAATATATGCTCGTTTTCAAGTATCGACTGCGCGGGCAGCCCGTCGGCTATTTTTACTGGCATTTTTTATTCCTTTCCCATTGCGTATCCTTTGATACAGCCGCAGAACGCGGCATTTATTTTTATAATATGAATCTATTATAGCTCAACGCGCTGTTTTTGTCAAGTTTGCGCCGCACCCGCTGAATAGTACGGAAAACCCCGGGAAGCCGAGCCTCCCGGGGTCTGTATCATTCGATGTTCTGAATCTGCTCGCGTATCTTTTCTATCTCGCTCTTCTGGTCGACGACTATGCGCGTTACCTCGATGTCCTGCACCTTGGAGCCTATGGTGTTGGTCTCGCGGTTCATCTCCTGCACCAGGAAGTCAAGCTTCCTGCCCACAGGCTCGCCGGATTCCAGCATTGTGCGGAACTGCGCGATGTGGCTGCGCAGGCGTACCGTTTCCTCGTCCACGGCGGTCTTTTCGGAGAATATCCCCGCCTCCATGAGTATGCGGTTTTCGTCGATGTTCGTGGAGCTCAGCACCTCGCACATCTTGTCGTAGAGCCGACTGCGGTAGTCCTCCACCATCTGCGGGGAGCGCGTTTCTACTACGCCGACCCACTCCTCGATTTTATCCAGGCGCGACATTACGTCCCGCTTCATGCGCTCGCCCTCGGCTTCACGCATCGCGATGAAGTGCTCCAGAGCCTCCTCCGCCGCCGACTTCACGTCAGCCCAGAGCTGCTCCTCGTCGGTCTCGGTCTTTACTACGGTGAACGCGTCCGGGATACGCAGGATATCCGACAGCGAAAGGCCGTCGTTCAGCGAATACTCCTCCTTAACGGAGCGCAGCGCGTCAACGTATTCCTTTACTATTTCCTTATTTATAGTTATCTTCTCGTCCGCGGTCTCAACGTTGTTCACCAGCACGGATATCTCCACCTTGCCGCGGTTTATCCTGCCCTGGAGCAGGCTCTTGAGCTTCTCCTCAATGTAGCCCAGGCTGCGCGGGAGCCGCGAGCTGAACTCGTAATACCGGTGATTCACCGCGCGTATCTCTACGGTGATATCCCTGCCGTTAAGTACCTGATGACCTCTGCCGAAGCCTGTCATGCTCTTTATCATGTTACTGTCCTTTCGACCTGTTGAACCCTACTGCTGTCAGATGTGCGCCAGACCCTTGTCCAGCATGTACTGCGCCGCGTGCATGATGCCCGCCTTTCCCGTCGGGAACGTAAGCCCGCCCTGGAGCCACACTGCAAAAGGCTCACGCAGCGGAGCGTCCGCTGAAAGCTCGATGGAAGCGCCCATCGTAAAGGCTCCAGCCGCCATTATGACCTGGCTGTCGTAGCCCGGCATGTCCCACGGCTCCGGGGAAGCGAAGCTGTCCACCGGGGAGCCGGCCTGAATGCCCTGGCAGAACGCGATGAGCTGCTTCTCGCCGCCGAGCTTCAGCGCCTCGATGATGTCGGTGCGCTTCTCGCTGTACTTCGGGAACGCCTCGAAGCCGAGAAGCTCCGCCAGAGCCGCCGCAAACGCCGCAGTCTTGAGCGCCGCGCAGACCGCTTCCGGCGCATGGAATATTCCAAGGTACATTCCGCGGAGCTGATTCAGGCTCGCGCCGACCTCCTTGCCAGTGCCCGGAGTGGTCAGCCTGAACGCGCACAGCTCCACGAGGTCTGCCCTGCCCGCGATGTAGCCGCCGGTCTCCGCGATTCCGCCGCCGAGATTCTTGATAAGGCTGCCCGCAATGAGGTCGGCGCCGACTGAAACCGGCTCCTTTTCCTCGACCAGCTCGCCGTAGCAGTTGTCGGTGAATATCACGCAGTCCGGATTAACGCTGCGGACTGCCTCGCATATCTTCGCGATGACCTCAATGCTCAGCGACGGGCGCAGGGAATATCCCCTGGAGCGCTGGATATAAGCCATCCTGCAGGTTCCCGCGCGGCGCTTTATGCCGTCGTAGTCCGGGGTGCCGTCCGGCAGGAGGTCTACCTTGCCGAACTTCACGCCGAAATCCTTCAGTGAACCTATCCCATCGCCGGAAATTACGCCCTGCATGGTGTCGTAGGGGTCGCCGGTGACGGAAAGCAGCTCGTCCCCGGGGCGGAGGATACCGAACAGCGCGGTGGTTATCGCGTGGGTGCCGTTCACGAAATTGTGGCGCACCAGGGCGTCCTCGGCGCCGAGTATCTGCGCGAAGACCGCGTCCAGCTTGTCCCTGCCGTCGTCGCCGTAGCCGTAGCCGTTAGTCCCCTTCATGTGGATATCGCTTATCCTGTTGTCGATGAACGCCTTTAAAACGCGCTCGCCGTTGTATTCCGCCATGCGGTCGAACTCGGCAAACTGCGGAGCGCACAGCTCCATTGCCTTTTTTCCTGCTTCCACCAGTTCCGGTGAATAATCGAAGAATGCCATTTTATCTATCCTTTCAAGCCCGGGAGCCTTCCCGGAATACAATTAACGCATACATTTTTATTTTACACTTTTTTAGGGGTTATGTCAACACCTAAATGTGAAAAATTTAGAAATTCTGACGCTCTGAGATAAGGATTGACTTTTTCAGGAAAAGCGGGTATAATAGAAAGACCAAAGGAGGGTGATATATGAAAAAGAGAATCGCGATACTATCTGCGCTGCTTCTGATGACAGGCTGCACCGGGAACATCACATCACCAGGGAGCCAGCCGAGCCAGTCCAGCCAAACCAGCCAAACCAGCCAGTCCGAGCAGTCCGGAACTGCGCCGAAGGAGTCCACGCCGGAAAGCTCCGCACAGGCGGAAGCCACCGCCGAACCGCCGAGCACCGAGCCTGTAAATACCGCGGAGCCTCCGGAAAACATGCCGACCGGGGAGCTTCCCGGAACCGGAACGGCTGAGAGCCTTCCGGTAAAGGCGCAGTACCTCGAGGACGTGCCGGAGCTTGGTGAGCACGACACGTTCATTCAGACCGACGGAACCGAGGTCAGCGAATCAGCCGTAAAGGTGGTATTCTCCGCAGAAAGCACGGTCAGCGACTTCAGGCTGCTGTCGATAGCAATGCAGGACATCGACGAGAACGGGATCTTCACGTTCTCCGCCGAGGAGCTGTACTCGCAGCCCGAGCTTACGCCGGAGCGCCCGCTGGAAGCGGATCTGGTTTTCCTGGGAGATATCCCGAACAACGGAATATCCTTCACCGACGCCGATGGGAACGTAAAGTACTTCTCCGTGGATATGAGCGGCATGGACGGTTCCCTGATACTCTGGGAGATAACCGTAATATGAAAAAATCCCGCAGCCATACGGCTGCGGGATCTTAATTTGTTGAACTATCAGAGGTTGGCAGAGGCGTCAGAATCACGCAGCGTGAAGTTCCCTATAAGGCCCTTCATCGTTGCAGCCTGCGCCGAAAGCTCCTCGGAAGCCGCAGCGGATTCCTCCGCAGTCGCGGAGTTCGTCTGGACTACGTTGGAGATCTGATCGATTCCTATGGAGATCTGCTTGATGGAATCCGCAGCCTCCTTTGTGGAATCGGAGATCTTGTTGTTGATCTCCTCGACCTTTGCAGAGGATTCTACAACCGCCGTCATCATCGCGGCTGCTTCGTTCACGATGGCGCTGCCGTTCTCAATTGCGGAAACGGTGCCTTCGATCATGTTCGTGGTGTTCTGTGCAGCCTCGCCGGACTTGGCGGCAAGGTTGCGCACCTCGTCAGCCACGACCGCGAAGCCCTTTCCGGCTTCACCCGCACGCGCGGCTTCTATCGCCGCGTTCAGCGCGAGTATATTCGTCTGGAACGCGATGTCCTCGATGGTCTTGATAATGTTCTTGGTCTCTGCGGAGGAATTCTTGATCTCCTCCATTGCGCTGATGAGGTTCTCCATCTTCGCAGAGGTGTCGCCGAGCTTCTCGGCGGCTTCCTTTGTGCATTTGCTTGCATCTTCTGCGTCCTTGGAATTTTCGTGTATCATTTCGGATACCACGTTGATGGTCGCAGCCAGCTCCTCAACGGAGGAAGCCTGTTCGGTAGCGCCCTGTGACAGCGCCTGCGCGCCTGAGGAAACCTGTTCGGAGCCTGCCGCAACCTGGTCGGCGGCGGTGCTTATCTCGGACATGGTTGCGCTGAGCTTGTGGTTGATGTCGCGGACATAATGGAGCAGCTTCTGGCAGTCGCCGACATAGAACTTTTCATTCTCAGCAGTATGTACGTTCAGGTTGCCGGTGGACATTGACTCGAGAATGCGCCCGATATCGCTGATAATGTTGTTGAGGTTGCTGACGACCGTCTTTGTCGCCTCGGAGAGACGTCCGGTCTCGTCCTTGGAATGAACCTCGGGAACCGGGCTTGTGAGGTCTCCCACGGCGAGCTTCTCGATACGCTCGGTGCATGCTCTTACGGAGGAACCAATCTTTCTGCCGAGGCAAACGGAGATGAACGCTGAAACGACGCATGCAACAATAAGAAGGATCACGGTCATCACAATAGCGCGGGATGTAGAGTCCATAAAGTCGCCGGTGGGAGCGTAAACTGCAAGCGACCAGCCGTTTGAATCCTGGATCGGGGCATAGGAAAGGAACTTGCTTACGCCGTTGAGCGTGTACCGCGCAACGCCGGATTCGCCTGCACGCATGCTCTCGTGCGCCTTTGCAAGCGTCTTGTATCCGGCCTGACCGGAGGTGTCCGCAGCCGCAAGCTGTTCGATGTTCTCGCCGCGCTTTACAAGATCGCTGTCGAGGTCGGCGATGGTGTTGCCGTTCTTGTCGATTATGTAGGCTCCGCAGTTATCGCTGACCTTTATGCTTCTCACGATATCGTTGAGGAATTCGGGATCAGGAACGATGGTAATGCAGCCCACTGTTTCGCCGTCGGTAATGCCGTTTTTCCAGATAGGAGCCGCGATTATGATCATCAGTTCGCCGGTCACTCTGGAAACGATAGGCTCGGTTACGGTGACATTTCCTTTCATCGCGTTCTGGAAGTACTCGCGGTCGGAATAGTTGTTGCCGTCGAAGCTTTCCCCGTTAGGCTTGATGATGTTGCATTTCTGCAGTTCGTGACGCTCAATGATCTGCTGAACTATTTCGCTGAGTTCGCTGTCGCTGGTCGACGAGTCTGAGAGCTGGGACATTGTGCCAAGCTCCCTTGCAATGTTGGTATAGGAACGCATCTCCCAGTATGCGCGATCCGCCGCGACCTGCGCCGAAGCGGTCATGCTGCTGTTTACCAGACTTACGGTACTGTTGTAGATCATGATGCAGGCAAATCCGCCAAGCGTGAACAGCGATATCGCGACTGTAAGGATACAGCTTACCAGTATCCTCATACCGATAGATTTCATAGAAAACCCTCCCTTTTTTTGCGGCGCCGCGCAGGTACAATCCGGATCGTACGGCGCTGCACATCACACCGCGAGCAGAACATTTGAACATTTATAGAAAATGTCCTGCCGTGATGTAAATTTCTTGAATTAATAATACCACAAAAATCATGGTAAATCAAGCGGTTTTTCGCACATTTTCCGACAATCTGGCGATTTTTGTAGATACTATATAATGAAGGGGCTGCATAGAGGTTCACATTATACAAACACGAACTGCACCAGCAGCATGTAGATAACCGTCCCGGCGGCGATGGACAGCAGCATGCTGCGCTTCCACAGGTGAATCCCGACCGTGGCGGCTCCTGCGATAAGCTCAGGAAGACCCCAGCTATACTCCGTCACGGAAACGCTGCGCAGGCAGTAGACGATGAGCATTCCGAAAATTGCGCCGGGGAGCACCTTCCCGAGGTACTGTATGTATTTCGGGGTAGGCTTGTCCTGCCGGAACACCAGGAACGGCAGGAAACGCATTGCCATCGTCCCGAGGGTGCACATCGCGATGGTGATTATCTGTTCGGCGATGGTCACTTTTCCTCACCTGCCTTCCGCCCGACGGGCTTCCTGAACGCGGTGAGAAGCAGCAGTATGCATATCATCGCGGGTATCATGAAGTTATCCTTGCCGAATATCAGCAGGCAGGCAGCGCTGCTCGCCAGACCCGCCCATTCGCTGAAATGGTGCTTCTCCTTGAGCCACTGCTCCAGGAATATCACGATGAACATTGCTGTCATCACGAAATCCAGACCCTTCGTGTCGAAGGTGATGAGATTCCCGAGCAGACCTCCCAGTGTGGCTCCGCCGACCCAGTAGAGCTGGTTGAGCAGCGTTACGAAGAAGTAGAACCAGCCGCGGTCGCAGTCCTCGGGGATCTCAGCGGTGCAGTTTATGCTGAACGTTTCGTCGCACATGCCGTAGATGAGGTAGAATTTCTTCCAGCCCATGTCTTTGAATTTGTCCAGCATGGAAATTCCGTAGAACAGGTGCCGCGCCTGTATCATCAGCGACACCATCAGCACCTGGAGCGGCGCGAACGGCGAAAGCAGCATCTGCGCCGCAAGGAACTCCAGACTGCCGCCGAAAATCACCGCCGCCATTATCATCGGGTAAACAAAGCTGAACCCGGAAACGTTCATGTAGATACCGTAAGCCATTCCCAGAAACAGGAACCCCGCAAGTATCGGTATAGTGCAGGGAAACGCCGCCCTGAACGACCTCGTTATAATGCCCTTGTTATTTTCCATGTCGTGTAGTGCCTCCATTCCGAACAGCTATGTATTATATCATATTACTGGGTATTTTGCAAGAGAAGATAAGGAATTCCCGCCAGTATATGTAAGTATTCCGGGTCGTTTATACCTGTGCGGCGCGGTAAATAGTACTTGGTAACCTCTAAAAACCGGGACACGAGCAGATTTCGTACATGACTTATATCAGATGCTAGGCGTCAAACCGCAGTAATACTGTATGTATTTCAAGGTTTGACAACGAAGCAGATGATATAAGTCATAGAAATCTGCCGTGAAGGAGGTTTTTAGAGGTTACCACTTTACAATCCGCGCAGAATATGTTATAATAAGTTATATTATGTTCGGAAAAGGGGAACCATTTATGAAAAAGCTGACCCGTCTTAAATGTCTACCGAGCCTTATCCTGGCTCTGGCGGCGGCGCTGTCGCTGACGGCATGCTCCGCCGATACGGCTTCCGGCGTATTCCCGGAGCTGTCGCAGATAGTCGGCGAGATAATACAGACCGCAGAGGAAAGCTCCCCGGTAACGCGGGAGTTCTTTCAGACCCAGGAGCCGGAGGAGCAGTCCGCAGAGCCTGAGCGCCCTGACGTTCCGCTGACCTCCGGCGAGGGGCAGGAGGGCTTCCCGCAGACCGATGAGGAGTCCGTACAGCCTGACGCGCCGACGGAAAACTCCCCGGTAACGCGGGAGTTCTTCCAGACCCAGGAGCCGGAGGAGCAGTCCGCAGAGCCTGAGTGCCCTGACGTTCCGCAGACCCCCGGCGAGGGGCAGGTTGGCTTCCCGCAGACCGATGAGGAGTCCGCGCAGCCTGACGCGCCGCCGGAAAGCTCCATCGCCGAGGACGGCAGCTACACCACCAAGGAGGACGTCGCGCTGTATATCCACACCTACGGAAAGCTGCCGCAGAACTTCATCACGAAGAAGCAGGCGCGGGAGCTTGGCTGGGGCGGGGGTTCCCTGGAGCCATACGCGCCGGGCATGTGCATAGGCGGCGACCGGTTCGGGAATTACGAGGGTCTGCTGCCGGAGGGTCACAGCTATACCGAGTGCGACGTAAACACGCTGGGAGCCTCCAGCCGCGGCGCGGAGCGGATAATATTCTCATCGGACGGGCTGATATACTACACCGGCGACCACTACGCGAGCTTCACATTATTATACGGAGAGGAATAAACCATGAAAACACTTATCATCGACGCTGCCTCCATCGACAGCATGTACACTATCCACGACAGATTCATTGCCGCGTTCGATTTCGCGGAATGCTACGGCGAGACCCTGGATTCGCTGCACGATTACCTCTGTGAGATAAATAAGTTCGACGCCCACGTGAAGATACTGAATAATTCCAGGCTCGAGGAAGCCGTAGGCGCGAAGGAAGCCGCCGCGCTCCGCAGAGTGCTGACCGACACCGAGGCAGAGAATCCCAGGTTCACAGTTGAGTTCGTTGACTGAGCAGGAAATAAAAAACTAACTGCGCCTTTATGGGCGCAGTTTTCCTTTTTGACCGTGCTATAATATGTATCAGCAAATGCGCAGAATAAATCACAAAGGAGCGTTATTAATGGCAGAGAAGGACACCAGCGCACAGCGGCTCAAGCTGCTTTATCTGCGGGATATTTTCCAGAAATTCACCAGCGAGACCGAAGCCCTGACCAGAAACCAGATAACCGACATTCTCTCGGACTACGGGATAGCCGAGGGCCGCAAAGCGTTTTCCGAGGACGTGGAGGCGCTGCAAAAATACGGCATGGATATCCGCATGACGATGGGCAGGACGGCTTCCTACCAACTTATGACGAGGGATTTCGAGCTCGCCGAGCTGAAGCTCCTCGCTGACGCGGTAAGCTCCGCGAAGCTGCTTTCCGAAAGCCAGTCGGCGGCGCTGCTCAAGAAGCTCTCCACGCTGTGCAGCGACAAGGAAGCCGCGCAGATAAAGCGCACGGTGTACGTCTCCGGGAGGGTCCGGCAGAACTCCAACAAAGCTGTGCTTTACAACGTGGATACTATCCAGCGGGCGATATCGTCGGCTCCGAAGAAGAAAATATCCTTCCGGTACTTTGAGTACGACATGCGCAAGAACAAAAAATACCGCGACGAAGCGCGTGTGTGCACGCCCTACGCCCTGGTGTGGGACAACGACCACTACTACCTCGTGGCGTGGAACGACCACCGCGGGACCTACTCAAACTTCCGCGTAGACCGCATGGAGAAGGTCGAGATAATCGACGAACCCGCGCGCCGCGCCGACCCACATTTCGACCTTGAGGACTACATACTGACCCACGTTTCAATGTTCAGCGGCGAGGAATCCGACGTGGTGCTGCGCTGCGACAAATCCCTCGTCAATGCGGTTCTGGACAGGTTCGGCATGGGCGTGCGGATAGTTCCGGCGAAGGACGGCGAGAGCTTCACGGTGTACGCCCCGGTGGTCGCTAAGGAGCCGTTTTTCGGGTGGGTGTTCCAGTTCGGCGGCAAGGCCGAGATAATCGAACCGGAGAGTATCCGCAGCGAGTACCTCGCAATGCTGGACAAAGTCCGCGCAGGCGCCGGGGAGGCTTGACGGAGTTCCGGGCGCACTCCTGATGGAATGCGCCCGGAAAATTATTTGGCTGACTGCTCCGGAGCGCGGCGGCAGTTCTCGAGAAGATCCCTTAGCTGCGCTATCGGAACGAAGAACGGCTTTTCGCTGTCGTTCTCCATCTCAATTACCATGAGCGCCTTCGCACCCCAGTCGTTGAGGGTTATCCGGCGTATCGTGGAGGCTTTGTCCGACTTGGTGTTGATCGACTTCAGCAGGTCATTCATGCGGACGAAGCCGTGTATCCTGCCGCTGCTGCTCGTCCTGAAGGACAGCTTCTTTGCAAAGGGTCTCTCAATGTCGATTATTACCTTTATCTCGGTTATGCCGCCGGGCAGGTCCGCCTCCGTGCGGTGCACCGTGCGGAACATCTTCACCGGAATGTAATCCTCCAGCTTCACCGTGGGAGCGTCTGCGTAGTGCTGTGAATTAGCCATGCTTCATCGATCCTTCCTTTTAAAGAGCTGCGTCTACCTCGGCGAGGACCTCGTCAAGCTTCACCATCTCCTCGCGGAGCTGCTCCGGAGTGATGATGAGCGGCGGGCATACAAGTATCATGTTCTCGTGGGAGTAGGTCATGAACTTCTTCGCCTTGAGCTTTCCGATGATGCCGCCCATTACTCCGAGCTTGTCGCCGCCGTAGGGCACCAGAGGCTCCCTTGTCGCCTTGTCCTTTACCAGCTCCACTGCGGAGAACAGACCGATGTAGCGCACGTCGCCGACGCACTTGTGCTTTGCCTTGAGTTCCTCAAGTATCTCGCCCAGCACCTTGCCGCTCTTATTTACGTTGCCCAGGATATCGTTGTCCTTGTAGTAGTTCAGGCAGGCAACGCCGGCTGCGCATGCGAGGGGGTGTCCGCTGTAGGTCAGACCGCACTGCAATACGTTGTCGTCGAAGTAGTCCGCGATCTTCCTGCTGACCGCAACGCCGCCGAGCTGAACATAGCCGCAGGTAACGCCCTTCGCGAAGCTTACGATATCGGGCTTTACGCCGAAATTCTCAAACGCGAACATCTTGCCGGTGCGCCCGAATCCCGCCATTACCTCGTCGCAGATCATCATGATTCCGAACTCGTCGCAGATCCTGCGTACGCCCGCAAGGTAGCCCTCCGGCGGGATAATGATGCCGTTGGAGCCGGTGATGGTCTCCATAACGATGGCAGCAACCGTGTCGGGGCCTTCATAGACGACCTGCTCGCGGAGCTTGTTAACGTAGTACTCGCTGTACTCCTTCTCGCTTGCGAACGGGAGGTTATCGCGGTACATGTACGGGTCGAAGAACTTCACGAAGCCGGGGATACCAGGCTCCAGCGGATACCTTCTCGGCTCGCCGGTGAGGTTGCCCGCGCCGAATGTGGAGCCATGGTAGCTTCTGTAGCGGGAGAACACCTTTTTCCTTCCGGTGTACATTCTCGCCATCTTGATGGCGTTCTCGTTTGCGTCGGCGCCGCCGTTGGTGAAGAACACCTTCGCGATGTTGTCCGGCATGAGGTCAACGACCATCTCGGCGAGCTTCGAGCGGCTCTCGCAGGCGTAGCTCGGGCCGACGAAGCAGAACTTCTCCGCCTGCTCCTTGATGGCGTCGATGATGGGGTGGCAGCCGAAGCCCACGTTCAGGTTGACGAGCTGGCTGGACATATCGGTGTATCTGCTGCCGTCGTAGTCCCAGAAGTAGATACCCTCGCCCTTTTCCACGGCGATGGGGTTCAGCCCTTTCTGCTTTGACCATGACTGTAAATTGTACTTGGTGTGGTTGGTTTTGATCTCAGTTGCATTCATAAGAATCGTCCTCCATTATCAGCTTTGAGTTTTCCATGTTGAGCAGTTCCCTCGCCCGGAAAGCCAGAAGCAGATTCATTTTATCCTCGTCGCTGAAGCTGCTGCCCAGAAGTTCGCGGATCTGTTTGAGCTTGTAGTTCACCGTGTTCCGGTGAACGCCGAAGATATCCGCGACCTCCTTCACGCTGCAGTCGTTCTCGAAGTAGCAGCGCAGCAGATCGGCGCAGTCGGTGTTGTTCTTGGCGTCGTAGTCCAGCAGCTTGCCGAGGGTGCTGTCCACGTAGTCCGAGAGGATACGGGAGCTTTCCACGCCGAAAAGCAGCTTGTAAACGCCGATGTCGCGATAGTGCATTACCGGAGCCTTCTTCATCACGGCGAGCCTCATCGCGGAGACCGCCTCGCGGTAGCAGGAATGTATCCCGTCGTACCCCAGCCCGTTGTTTGAAATGCCGATGTGAACTCCCGCAGGCTCGGAGCAGTTCTCGCTCACCGCGGCTGCAAGCTGTTCGGCGAGCCTCCCCGCCTCCTGCGGAGTTATATGCTGCCGCACTATCACAAGGTAGTTCTCCTGTATGAATATGCAGGAGGGATACTGCTGGCTTGCGCATATCTTCCGCACCAGGAACCGCATGCCGCGCCACTCGTCGCCGCTCCCCGGCTTGTCGGGGTGGGAGAGCTGCGCCGCAAGCAGCGTGTAGCTCACCATATCGTGGAAGCCCCGGCGCTCCAGCACCGGCGCGTACTCGTCGCGGTTCCCCGGCGCGAAGAACAGGTTGCGGAACGCTCCGGCAAGGCTGGTCTCGCTCTCCTCGTTGGAAATGATCCGGTGGCAGAAATCGTAGGTCAGGTCGATGAGCCTCACCGACCACGGCACCACGAACAGCGGGAGCGCATTGCACTCGCAGTATTCCATGACGTCCTTCGGAACGGCGTTTATGTACGGTCCTATGTTCACGACTACGCCCGCCGCGTTCTTGCCCTTGAGCTGCCGCACGAAATCCAGCAGCCAGCCGCTGCCCTTGTGACCGATACCAGTAGTGAACACCAGCTCGTTTCCGTGCATGAAGTCCGGAACCTCGCTGTCCTCAACGATGTGTACCCAGCGGACGAAATTATCCATTCCCGCCCTGCCTGCGATGAGCTTCATGCCGTAGGTCTTTTCAGCGTTCGCGCATATTCTTGCAAGTGTGATCGCCATAAACGCCCTCCTCTCCGATCATCTTCCGGGCTTCTTCACCCGTTTGCTGTGGGTTATCGAGCCGGTCGGGCAGACCAGCGTACACAGCAGGCAGCCCACGCAGTTCCCGCCGGTGAGGTGCGGCTTTCTGTCCGCGCCCATCGCGATCGCCTGGTGTCCGCCGTCCATGCAGGAGATGCAGCATCTTCCGCAGCCGACGCAGCTTTCCCGGCCGAACACCGGATAGACCACCGTGCTGCGGTCGAGGTCGTCCGCCGGAACTATGTTCGCGAGCGCCGAACCGGTAAGCTCGCTCAGCCGTGACATTCCGTGCGCCGCCAGATAAGCCCTCGTTCCCGAGATAAGGTCGTCGATTATCCGGTAGCCGTACTGCATTACCGCTGTGGTTATCTGGATATTCTCACAGCCCAGCGCGATGAACTCCAGCGCGTCATGCCAGCTCTCTATGCCGCCGATACCGCTCAGCGGCGTCCCGGAAAGCTCCGGACAGACCGCTATGTCGTGAATGAACCGCAGCGCTATCGGCTTCACAGCCTTTCCGGAGTACCCCGAAACGGAGCACTTCCCGTTAACGCCCGGGCAGGAGACCATCGTATCCAGATCGACGCGCGTCAGGCTCTTTACCGTGTTTATCGCGGCTATGCCGTCCGCGCCGCCTTTCTTCGCGGCTGTCGCGGGGACTTCCATGTTGCCGATGTTCGGGGTCATCTTCGCCAGCACCGGGAGCTTCGTTCCGCGCTTTGCCGCTGCGGTGTAGGCTCTCACAAGCTCCGGATTCTGCCCGACGTCGCTGCCCAGCCCCTCCCCCACCATCTGCGGGCAGGAGAAGTTGCACTCGATGATGTCGCAGCCCGCCTCCTCGGATAGCCTTGCAAGCTCCGTCCATTCCTCCTCGGTGCTGCCCATTATGGAGGAAACTATCACCTTCGACGGGAACTCCCGCTTCAGCCGCCGGAGTATCTCAAGGTTCTCATTCAGCGGGTGGTCGGAGATCTGCTCCAGGTTCTTGAACCCAACGAACGGGGTGGATTCCTTGCCGATGGCGTCGAACCGGGGTGAAACCTCGTCCGGTCTGATGAAGCCTATCGTCTTGTAGACTATGCCGCCCCAGCCGGCTCTCAGCGCGTTGGCGCACATCTCGTAGCCGCTCGCCACCACCGACGACGAGAGGAAGAACGGATTCTCGCACTTCACGCCGCAGAACTCCATCGAGAGGTCTGCGGTCAGTTTCTCAGCCTTCACCGGCTCCGGAGCCGCCTTTATCATCTCGCGTATCTTCACCGGAGACTCGTAGTGCAGGCAGGCGCTCTCGCATTCGCCGGAGCATTCCGCGCACCTAGCGGCTGAGACGTACCCGGCGCCGACCGCCGCGTTCTCAAACCTTGCCGCCCTGACGAACCGCGCCGGGTCGAAGCCCTCCGGACAAGCCGCCGTGCAGGGAGCCTCCGCGCACAGCATACACCGCGCCGATTCATTGTTTAGTATCTGTTCTGCGTATTTCATATCGTTACCTCCTGCACTGTAAGTTTTTATTTTGCCTTATGTTTTGCACATTTAATGAACCTGCCCCAGCCGCGTTCGCCGACGAACTCGCCGTTATCGAACACCAGCCTGCCCCTGGAGTAGGTCTGAACGGGATAGCCGTGTACCTTCACGCCCTCCCAGATGGTGTGGTCGCAGTCGGAGTGCATGTTCTCCTGATGTATCGTGAACTCCTTCGCGGGGTCGTAGATGACGATGTCCGCGTCCTTGCCGGGAGCTATCTCGCCCTTGTCGGTGCAGCCGAATATCTTCGCCGGGTTGGCGGAGCACAGCTCCACAGCCTTCTCGAAGCTGATAACGCCGTCGTTCGCCTTGCCGAGCATGTAGGGGTACATGTTCTCAATTCCGGCGCAGCCGTTCGGGATCTTCCGGAAGTCGTTCAGACCCCAGTCCTTCTCGCTCTGCTGGAACGGGCAGTGGTCGGTGGCGATGGTGTCGATGTCGCCGCGCTTTATCGCTTCCCAGATGGCGTCCTGCGACTCCTGACCCTTCATAGGCGGCGAGCATACGAAGTTCCTGCCGTCTGCGCGCTTGTAAACGCCGCTGGTGAATTCAAGGTACTGCGGGCAGGTCTCGGCGTAGATCTCATAGCCCTCGTCCTTCGCCTTTGTCACCGCCTCAACGCCCTGCTTGTTCGCGAGGTGTACGATGTACAGCGGTGCGTTCGCAGCCTTCGCCAGATTGATGGCGCGCTCGTCCGCCTCGCCCTCCACGAACTCGGGACGGCTCATGTAATGATACCACGCGTCGGTCTTGCCCTCGCTGATGTACTTCTCGGTGAGGGTGTTCACCAGCTCGTTGTTCTCGGCGTGCACCGCGATGAGCGCTCCGAACTCCTTGGACTTTGCAAGGAGCTGGTAGAACACGCCGTCCTTAACGCCGAAATCGTATACCATGAACACCTTGTAGGAGGTGATTCCGATGTCGCAGGCGTCCTTTATGCTGTCGAGGAGGTCTCCGTGGATATCCTTGACGCCGATGTGAAACGAATAGTCCACCGCCGCGTCCGGAGCCGCCAGGGCGTTCCTGCGGTTAAACGTATCGGTCATAGTCTCGTTGAAATCCTGGAGCGCGAAGTCGAACACCGTTGTGGTGCCGCCGCACGCCGCGGCTCTTGTCCCCGCGAAGTAGTCGTCGGAGGAAACCGTGCCGCCGAACGGCATTGCAAGGTGCGTGTGGGCGTCTATAGCGCCCGGGAGCACCAGCTTGCCCGCTGCGTCCACCACCTTCGCTCCGGGGATATCCGGGATACTGCCGACTGCGGCGATCTTCCCGTCCTTTACCGCGACGTCAGCCTTGTAAGAGCCTGCCGCACTGACGACTGTGCCGTTTCTGATTATCATGTCCATATCGAAAGCCTCCTTATATTGTTCTGGCAAACTTGCATTTGTCGGAAAACCAGGCGGAGCCGCTCCCGCCGGGCTTTCCGACAAACCCTCGCAGCAGCGGGGGTCTGCCGAAAATGAAACCTGTTTACTTACTTATGAAATCCCACATACCAGGGGTGGTGAGAAAGGTGCAGATCCTAGGAAGGCGTACAATGGCCAGGCTTTGTGCCTGCCATTGTATGCCTGACGACGGAGATGCGCCTTTATCGCCGCCCCGCCAGCCCGTCAGCCGCCGTAGTTGGATTTCTTGTATACCAGAACCAGACCGGATCTCTGATATACCTGAGCTACTTCCAGCAGCTCCATGCCGCCCGCGTTGGCGTTGATGAGGTTTGATACCCATGTTACGCCGAAATCAACGGTGCCGTTGTAAACTGCGGTGGTCTCGGAGATGTCGCCGCCGCCGGAGATGATGTCCACGTCAAGGCCGACCTCGTCGTAGTAGCCCTTAGCCTTAGCAACGTAATAGCCCATGAACTGAGCCTGCGGCAGCCACTTGAGCTGTACGGACACGGAGGTCTTTTCGGGAGCGCCGTCCGCTGCCGGGTCGTATGCGAGGTAATCCGCGCTGCGGATATCGTCCAGGGTCAGGGAAGCCAGCTTATCCTTTGAGGCGCTGTCCTCGAGAATGATGTACTGCTTTGCGAGGTCGAGGGTCTGCTGCATTGCCGCCTCGTCCATATTGCCCACGTCGGAAGCGGAAACGGTATTGCCGTTCATGTCGGTCGTTACCAGCTTAGCGACCTCGGAAGCCATGTACGCCTGGTGGTCTGCGGATACGGAGGAACCTGCCTCGAATACGATCTCCGCCGCCTCGTCCGGGTGCTCGCAGGCGTAAGCCCAGCCCTTCATCGAAGCGGATACGAACGCCTTTACGGTATTCGGATTAGCCTCTGCGAACGCCTTGGAGGTGAACAGGTTGTCCTCCAGCATCGCAACGCCCTCGTCGTTCATGTCGATGATGCTTACGGTGTCGCCGTAGCCGTAGCCGCCGTCGTAGTCGTTCTTTACAAGACCCAGCTCGTTATAGGTCATCGCGGAAGCCAGCTTGACGCTGTCGCTGTCGAACTGGTCCATTGTGAAGTCCTGTGTGATATAGTCGGCAGGGAGTCCGTACTTTGTCAGCAGAGCCTGGATCTCGTACTCGTTGCCGAGACCCCAGTTGCCGACAGTGCTTTCAGCCGCTGCGGACTTGATTATCTCCTCGTGGGTCATTGCTCCTGTGGAAGAGCCGGAGCTTTCCTCAGCCGCAGAGCTGTCTGCTGCGGAAACATCGTCTGCCTGAGCGCCTCCATCAGAACTGACGGAGGAAGTGCTTCCCGTGCTTGAAGATCCGCCGGAACATGCTGTAAACTGCATGCATGCGAGGATAGCCGCGACTCCTGCAAGTAAAAATTTCTTTCTTTCTGCTTTCATAGTGTGTACCTGCCTTTCTTTAATACCTTTTGTTCTATACCAAACGGAAGCGTTACGCCTTTCTCCGTTTCAGCACCAATCTTTCAACCAGCATGAGGATTATGTACATTCCTATTCCTATCGCGCATGCCGTCGCGATATACGCCCACGCGGTGGGGTACTGTCCCTTGACGATGTTCTCGCGTATCTGCCTGCCGACGCCCACCGTGTCCTCCGCGAAATACTCCGTTACCAGCGCGCCTATGACGCTCGCCGGAACGCTGACCCTCAGCGCCGTGAAAACGTACGGCAGCGAGTTCGGAAGCCGCAGCTTCGTGAAAACCACGATCTTCGGCGCCGCGTAGGAGGTCATGAGATCCTCGGAAAAGGGCTTCAGCTCGGTAAGCCCGCGGAACGCGTTGACGCTCATCGCCGCCGTGCAGGATATCGTCACAACGATTATCTTTGCGAGCGTGCTTCTGATGGAAACGTCGCTGCTGACGTCGCGCGTCCAGTTGTTGATGACCGGAGCCAGAGCCACGATCGGGATCGCGTTGAACGCGGATACTATCGTAAGTCCGCCGGCGCCCCACTTGCGGAATATCGAAGCGATCACCGCGATGAGGTACCCCAGGATACTTCCTGCTACCAGTCCGCCCAGCGCGACCGTCAGGGTCATTTTGACCTGGCTGCCGATGCTGTCCTTGTTCTGCGAGATTATCTCGCCTATTCTGGTGGGGAGCGGAAGGGTTATCGTGTCAGTGCCGAGCCAGGAATGAAGCGCCTGAGTCTGCCACAGCCCGAATACGATCACTCCGAAAAGAAGCGGAAGTCCCACGCTGGACATCATGCCCAGCCATTTTTTCGTTATCATGATATCCCTCCTTAGTCACTGGACCTGTTTCGCTTGTAGGGACAGAGCAGCCTTTCAATCAGCCCCATCAGCACGAAGCTGAGTATGCCGATCACCGCGCTTATCAGCACGATATCCCAGAAAACCAGACGGGTCATGCCGCCCTTGAGCGACTGTGAGAGCATACAGCCGAGTCCGTTGCCGCCCTGGAGCGTATCCACCAGTATCGAAGCGGTTATCGCCATCGGCGCCGAGATCTTCAGCCCCGTGAAGAAATACGGAATGCACGCCGGGATAAGCGTTTTCGTGTAGAGCTGGAACTTGTTCGCAGCGTAGCTGTACATCAGCTCGTGCTTCTCCTTCTCAACCGACCTGAACCCCGCCAGCACGTTCGTTGACACCGGGTAGAAGGTCAGTATCGCCGCGATGACTATTCTCGCGGAATTGATGTCGCCGGTTATCGAAAGGATTATCGGAGCCATTCCCAGAATAGGTATCATCTGAATTATCATCAGATACGGGAACGCTATCTTCTCGACCACCCTCGAGAGGTTCATCAGCAGCGCCAGTATGCAGCCCGCCGCGATTCCTGCCAGGAAGCCTATCCCCGCCCGGGAGAGCGTCTCGCCGCACGCCGTGCCGATAAGCTCTATCATCGTCATCTTGCCGGTGACCTTCTTGTCGCTGAAAAACGAGCCGATTATCTCGTAAAGGTGCGGCAGAACGTTCACCGGGGTGCGCTTTGTCGCCGCCACGATACAGGCGAATATCTCCCAGACGACCACTATGCCGAGTATCCAGACCAGCGTCACCATGTGTTTTGAATGTACGAAGCGCTTCAGTGCCGGGAGCGGTCCGCCGCGCGCCTTTTTTACTGTTGTCATGCCGTTCCCTCCTCAGACGCCCTCGAAGCTGCCGCGCACCTTGGCGACCAGCTCGGTGAATTCCTGCGTGTCCGTCATATCCAGCGTGCGGGGTCTCGGCAGGTCGATGTCGACCACTGCGGAGAGCCGCCCGGGGTGCGGTGAGAGCACGCATACGCGGTCGGAAAGGAACACGCTCTCGGAAATGTTGTGCGTTACGAAAATTACGGTCTTGTTCGTCTTGCGCCAGATCTTCAGCAGGTCGATGTGGAGCTTCTCGCGGGTGAACTCGTCAAGCGCTGAGAACGGCTCGTCCATCAGCAGTATCTCCGGGCGTATCGCCAGCGCCCTCGCAATTCCGACCCTCTGCTGCATGCCGCCGGAAAGCTGGTTCGGATAGTGGTTCGCAAAGTTCGTAAGCCCTACCATCTCGAGCATTCCGTCCGCGATGTCCTCGCGCTCGCCCTTCGGGACGTGCATTATCTCCAGCGGGAGCATCACGTTCCTGCGGACTGTCCGCCAGTCGTAGAGCACCGGGCTCTGGAATACGATTCCGTATCGCTGAGCCAGCCTCGCCTCCCGGGGAGTTACTCCGCCGACCGTGATCGTTCCGGAAGTCGGATGGAGCAGGTCCGCGATTATTCTGAGGAGCGTCGTCTTGCCGCAGCCCGAGGGACCGAGCAGCGAGATGAACTCGCCCTTCTTGATGTCCAGCGTCACGTTGGTGAGCGCCGTGACATCGTTTCCGCCCTGATCCTTGTACACCATGCCGATGCTGTCCAGCATGATCTCTGTTTTCTCGTTTGCCATATTGATCACTCCTTAAAATAAAAATCAGGGCATTAGCGACATCTGCGGCGCCATTGCCCTGATCCTCTGATCTCTTTGATTTTGCAGGATTCGAAGATTTGTTATTCATTTCTTCGTTCCCTTGGTTTATGATACAAGTATACAGCATAATTTCTCCGTTGTCAATGTGCCGGAGAACATTTAGGAGATTTCCACAACAAAAAATATGCATTCATGGTTGAAATATAGGGAAAACATACACACTGATGCGAATTGTGCTGCCGCATAACCACGCAGCTTGTGCGCAGGCACAACAAAAACGCTGCCGGAATATCTGTCCGGAGCCTCCATGCTCTGACCCTCCCGTGCAGGAATGCCCCGCCGGAAATTTCACCCCGTGCGCCAGGACGTTCAGCCGGAACCGCCCGAGCCAAAAACGAATTTTCGACTTATAAATTATTCATTATGCGCAGAAAAGCTCCGGACAGCCGAAGCCGCCCGGAGCATTGTTATTCAGTTAAAACCCGCGGGACCGGATATCAGTCCTGATCCGCCTTGAGGACTGCGTTGAGCATTACGGTAGCGCCCTCGGTGCAGTGCTCCACGGAGCTGAACTCCTTCTCGCAGTGAGAGAGGCCGTCCTTGCTCTGAACGAACACCATCGTTGTGGGTATCATGTAAGCGCAGAACTGAGCGTCATGACCCGCGCCGGAGTGGATATACTGATGCTTGATGCCGGTCTCCTCGGCGGCAGCCTTGACGTAGCTTACGAGCTTCTTATCATAATAAACGGTGTCGCGGTTCCATGCCTTGACTGCCTCGCAGGTACAGCCGGCCCAGGTCTTTTCAGCACAGCTTCTGACGATCTCCAGCACCTTTTCAAGCACCTTCGGATCCTCGTGGCGTGCGTCGAAAGAAAAGTCGAAGAAATCCGGAACGCAGGTGTGCACGCAGGGGTGACATACGACCTCGCCGGTGGTGTAAACCAGATCGGAATATCCCAGCTTGTCTATCTCCTCGTGGAGGTAGCACAGCGCCTGCGAAGCCGCCAGGAATGCGTCCCTGCGCTTCGGCATGGGGAACGTTCCCGCGTGGGTGGTCTGACCGTAGAACTTCAGACGGTAGTTGAACATTCCGAGCACGCAGTCGACAACTCCGATATCGTTTCCGGCGTCCTCGAGGATAGGACCCTGCTCGATGTGGGTCTCGAACATATACATGTACTTCTCAGGAGAGATACGATACTTCCTGTCGCCCTTGAATCCGGACTTCTCCAGCGCCTCGCCGAACGTAGACTTGTTGTCGAGAATGCTCTTTGAAGCCATCATGTCCTCAAACCTGAACTTGCTGCGGATATCCTCCGGCAGGTAGTCGTAGCAGATAATGCCGGAGCACATCATTGCCGGCGGATACAGCGAGCCTTCCTCGTTTGTCCAGATCATCGCGGTCAGCGGGTGCTTGTGCGGTATCTTCTTTTCAGCGACTGTCTCGAGCACCTCCATCGCGCTCATCACGCCGAGGATACCGTCGTAGTTGCCGCCGTTCTTTACGCTGTCCACGTGGGAGCCCATTACGATGCGCTTTGCGTCCGGGTCGGAGCCGGGGAGCGTCGCATACATGCACGCAACGTCGTCCACTTCGATGGCCGCGCCGATCGCCTCCATTCTGCGGCGGAACTCGTTTCTTGCCTGGATAGCTTCCGGCGAGAGGGAGTACCTGGTGATACCGCCGTGGCCTGCGTCGCCGAATTTGCTGAAAGTTTCGATCTTGTCCTTCATTCTGTCATAGCTGCATGTGTACATAAAAACTCTCCTTTGCTTCTGTATTTCTGTCTGATGGGAACCTCTAAAAACCGGTTTGAAAAGGGAAAATGGGTAGAGTGCGCCGAAT
>ERZ1673741.1022-NODE-1022-length-25396-cov-12.415532_pt1 | contig 25396 bp, 11 predicted proteins | sample MGYA00580209_ERZ1673741 | MGnify/ENA primary metagenome ERZ1673741 (study PRJEB41218, sample SAMN15661754) | gut metagenome | host: Homo sapiens | place: Canada: London | collected 2015-08-20/2019-03-30 | study: EMG produced TPA metagenomics assembly of... | reverse complement strand
CTCAATTCGGCCTCGGAGATCGGAGCTCCGAGGCCGAATGAAATATCAAGGTTAGTAAATCGTTCTGCCGCAAAAGTTCATCAGGCATGGAAAACCATGCAGCACAGGCGTCGTCTCACAAAAGGCAGTGAAGAGCTCCTTCAGGCGAATCGGAGCTCGCATCGCAGTCACAGACTATCCTGACTCTCAATAAGATGATCCCGAATCGTAGAATTTGATGCTACGCATTAATAAATAAGAAGAATTTGTTGCTCTACCGAGGACCGTGGGTATAATCAAGAGTAATGATTTACTCTTCAAAAAAATCCAATGTACCTGAATTTCAAGGTTCAGATCCCTAAGCTCAAGGGCAAAATCAGCAGACAGAGCACCCGGAGCGGAACATACATCCACTACGTTCTGGAACGCAGCTACGACCCGCAAAAGAAGCATACGGTACCCAGGCGCGTACTCATCGGAAAGTGCGTTGATGAAACCGAGACCATGGTCCCGAATGAAAATTTCCTGGTCTATTTCCCGAACGCCATACTGCCGGAAGCCCGTGAGACCGCTAGGCGATGCCGCACCCTGATGGCCGGCAGCTGCATCGTCATTGATCGCATCGTGGAAGAGTATGGTCTCGGTACAATGCTTCAGAAGCATTTTCATGACCAGGCCGGACTGGTGCTCGACCTTGCCGCCTCGATGATCATCGAGGAAGAAAATGAAGATCTATGCTTCCGGGACTATGCCTACCGCCATCCGCTTTTTTCGAAAGACCTGCGGATGGAGGGCGACGCCGCCATGTTCAGCTTCCTCTCCAGCGTCACGTCGGATCAGATTTCAGGCTTTCTGAATGACTGGAGCGCAAAGCGCGATCATCGCACGCGAATCTACATTTCCTGTAATGCCGAATATCAAAACAGCGAGGCGGGTGACGTTGGCTTTGTTGAAGCCGGCAACGCTCGAGTGGATCTGGGGCATCCGATTCTCAGGGTGGGCGTCGCTTTCGATAAAACCAATCAGGAACCGCTCTTCTATGAGTGCTGTCCGGGCTCAATCAATGACGTCAGTCAGTTCAAATTACTCGCAGATGAAGCGATTGCCCGCCGCTTCAGGCGTATAGGCTTCATTCTCGACCGGGGCTCTTACTCGAGAGACTGCATCGCCTGGATGGGAGAGCACGACTATGCGTTCATCATGATGGTGAAGGGCAGCGCCCTCTTTGCGGCCGGACTTGTCGATAAGGTTCACGGTTCTTTCGAGAACCGCGCAGACGCTTCCCTGCGCGAACTTTGCATCTGCGGCATCACGGAAAAGATGAAGCTCTTCCCGGAAGACACCAAAGAACGGTACTTTCACTTCTTTTTTGATCCTATGCGGATGGCGGAGGAGCGGCGGGATCTGGAAACTGCGTTAACGCTGATGCAGAAGAGCTTTGAACAATGCATCGGCCGGAGAGTGGATTTTGGAGCGCCGCATGCGGACTACTTCGACGCCCGCTATGACGACAGGGGCTGCTTTCTTTGTGCTGAAGAAAAGAAGGACGCAATCGAAGCCGCTTATTCCAGGTGCGGCTATTTCTGCATCATCACGTCTGAGAAGATGGATGCCGAAGACGCCTATCGGCTTTATCACGGCCGGGACGCCTCGGAGAAGCTTTTGAGCGCAGCAAAGCCCTTGCAGGTCTGCAGCGGCATAAGGATGCACTCAGCGGAAGTCGTTAGTGCAAAGATTTTCATTAAATTCATAGCGCTCATTATTCGTCAGCGCATCTACAACCTTCTGAAGGATGAGAAGATCCAGCTGCCGGACAAGAGAGACTGCATGACGGTTTCTGAGGCGATCAGGGAACTCGAGAAAGTTGAGCTCGTACAGATCAATGACGGTCGGTATCAGCTTGATCATGCCTTCACAAGTATGCAGGAGATCATCCTGAAGTCCTTCGGCATTACGAAGGAGCAGGTCGCATCGCAGGCTGCCGCTCTCTCTGGAGCGCTTGGCCGGCAGGAAGGACGGCATGGAGATCGTGAGACAGTGTAGAACGAAGAGTCGCCTGTGCCGCATCGCGCCCGCAGGCAAGACATGAAAAAGCCTTCTCCGGGAAAAAACATCCGGAGAAGGCTGGAGCCATTGACGAGGCGGCTTCAGGCGTTCACGCCGCCCGCGAAGTTATGAGCCGGCCTTGGCGGAAACTTCCCGGTTTGTGCCGGCAAAAGGCTTGAAGAACTGGGGCGCAACCTGCGGGACGAATCCGGAACTGAGGTTCGTCTGGGGCGCCTGGTGCGTCTGGTGCGTCTGGTGCTCCCTGAGGTATTCCCGCGCGGCCTTCGGCAGACGAATTTCGCTGCCCGTGCTCTCCATGTAGTCCTCGTAGACGTCGGCGGCCGTGGGGAGAATCCACTCGCCGTCTTCCTTCTGAATGGAGGTTTCGCGAAGGCGCGACGCCATGGCGCCGCACGTCCACACCTTGTAGTTCCTCATATGGGTGCAGAGGCAGCCCTTTTCCTTCGGGGGAACGGGTTCGCCCGCGCTCATTGCTTCATGACGGAGCTTCCATTCCTTGAGATAAGCGCATTCGCCGTGGTTGAGAAGGTACCCGTAGGCTTCACAGTTGGGACGGATGTCGCTTTCAATTGCCGGAGAGCACTTCAGCATGCGCATCGGATAGCCCGTGGGGGAGAGGCCGTTCACTTCGATGTCTTCGGGCTTCGAATTGAAGAACGCCTGTTTGGCGGCGCACGTGAGGCCGCTCTCTTCGGTGACGGCAAAGCGGGTGGCGGCCTGAATGCCGTTCGCGCCCACCTCGCCCATGAAGCGTGCGGCGTCTCCGCCCGTGAAGATCCCGCCCGCGGCAATCACGGGAATGGAGAGGTTCTTTTCCGCAAGAAACGCCTTCACTTCCTTCACGATGGCTTCGAGCGAATGATTCTTCCAGTCTTCCATGCCGAAGCCGAGGTGACCACCGGCAAGCGGCCCTTCGACTACGACGTAGTCGGGGAGGCGTCCCGTTGCGGCGCTCTTTCTGAGGAAAAGGTTGAGCGCGCGAGAGGAGGAGACGATGATCCCGAGGAGCGCATCGTGAAAGCGCTTGTTCTCCGACATCAGGCGGAAGCTCGAGAGGTGGAGGCCCGCCGAGAGCGTGATGCCGTCGATCCCGGCGTCGAGTGCCGCGTTGAGGCGGGTTTTGAGCGTATCAAGCCCCGAATTCATCGTGAGCTTTTCCATGCAGTTGATGAGCATGAGCCCGCGGCCGGTGGTGCGCTGCATGACGTTCGAGATGTAGCGGATGGTCGCCTCGCGAACGGCATTGAGATCAAAGAGTTCGGCCGATTTGTCGGCGGCATCCCTGAGGCCCGCGTAGAGCTTTGCCTTTGCGGCCGTGAAGCGCGTGCCGAAAAGGCGGTCCGAGACGTCCATCAGCATGGCGTCGGAAAGATGAGAAATGCCGCCGAGCTTTTCAACGGCGAGACCCAGCTCGGCCGTGGAAATATTCGTGCCCATGCCGCCCACAATGAGGGGCGAATAGTCTCTTCCGCGCAGCGTAAGAGCGTAGGAGCTGAGTGAGGTCATTTGGAAACTCCGAAGGAATAGGAGGCGGCAGCTCTGCCGCCCGTTCAGGTTTCGAAAGTTTCTCTTTTCAGAAGTCCGATTCACGGGCTTAAAAACTGGGATAAATCCGCAAAAAAAGGCTCGTTTTCGGAAGCGAAAATGTGCTATAGGAGAAAACCCTGATATGGGGTGCAATGCGTCGGGACGGACTTCCGCAGTAGGAAGATGGGGATTTATTCCGGCCGCACCGGAGTTCGCTCGCCTGCTTCTCAAAACATTTCCCAAGCAACAACTTGTTGCATAATGCGGAAAAGTTTTCGGTTCTGCCCTTTAAGAGGCAGAGCCTTCCCCGATGAACCGGGTGCCTGCGCAGTCTGATCATTGAATCGCGCCCTCGAAGGCATCCTCAGAGACAAAAACAAAAATATGGAACCCTATGCCGCTGGATGGCTGTCCATCGTTCCGCCGATTGTTGCCATCGTACTTGCGCTTCTCACGAAGGAAGTGCTCTCATCCCTCCTGATCGGCATCCTGACGGGCACCCTGATCTACACGATCGGCACCGACGGGAACGTCATCATGGATACGCTGCAGACGACCTTCACGCTGATGGGCAACAAGGTCGACTTCAACATCCTGATCTTCACCTCGCTTCTGGGCGCCCTGGTTTACGTGGTTGCAATGTCGGGCGGCACGAAGGCTTACGGCAACTGGGCGGTCGAGCGCGTGAAGACGCGCCGCGCGACGCTCTTCTCGACCTCGGGCCTCGGTATCCTGATCTTCATCGACGACTACTTCAACTGCCTTTCCGTCGGTACCGTGATGCGTCCGCTCTGCGACCGCTACAACGTTTCGCGCGCGAAGCTCGCCTACATCATCGACTCGACGGCGGCTCCGGTCTGTATCATCGCGCCGGTCTCCTCCTGGGCGGCGGCCGTGGGCTCGTCCCTGAAGGGCAACGGCGTCTTTGAGTCCGACATGGCGGCCTTCATCGCCTCGATCCCCTGGAACTTCTACGCGCTCCTCTCGATCTTCATGGTGTTCTTCATCATCGCCACGGGCCTCGACTTCGGGCCCATGCGCCGTTCTGAAGAACGCGCCGCCGCGGGCGACACGGGCGGCGTGAGAGGGGGCGGTGCTGAGCCCCCGAAGCCCAATCCCAGGGGCCGCGTCTCCGACATGCTGATTCCGATCTGCGCCCTCATCGTGCTCGCCGTCCTTTCGCTCATGTATTCGGGCGGTTACTGGGGCGACGATCCGGCGTACCACTCGTTCCAAGCCTCGATCGGGAATTCGTCGGCCGCTTCGGCCCTCGTCTGGGCGGCCTTCGGCTCCGTGCTCGTTGCCTTCCTTCTTTACGTGCCGAGAAAGCTCGTTCCCTTCGCAGACTTCATGCAGGGGCTTCTTGAAGGCATGAAGCTCATGCTTCCGGCCAACATCATTCTGATTCTCGCCTGGACGCTCTCGGGCGTCTGCCGCGACCTCATCAGCACGCCGCAGTTCGTCGAGTCCATCGTGACGCAGTCGGGCGCCGGCCTCTCGCTCTTCCTCCCGGCAGTCGTCTTCGTGATCGCGGCCTTCCTCGCCTTCTCGACGGGCACGGCCTGGGGCACCTTCGGCATCCTCATCCCGATCGTCGTGCCGGTCGTTCAGGGCATTGATCCCTCGCTCACGATCGTCGTTCTTTCGGCCACCCTCGCGGGTTCGGTCTTCGGCGACCACTGCTCTCCGATTTCCGATACGACGATTCTTTCGTCGGCAGGCGCCGGGTGCAACCACATCGAGCACGTGGCGACGCAGCTTCCCTATGCGCTTCTCGTTGCCGCCTGCTCGGCCGTCGGCTACCTCGTGGCCGGCCTCTCGCACGGCAACCTCTGGCTCTCCCTCGGCACGGCGCTCCTTCTTCTGATCGTGTCGGTTGTGGTTCTCCACAGCATGCGCGGAAAGCAGAAGGCTGCCGCAGCCTGATTGACTGCACTGAAAGTTCCCGGGACCGCCGTGATCGGTCCCGAAAGTCCCCCCGGAAAGCCCTCCTTCGGCGCCGGGGGATTTTTTTGTCTTTCCCCTCAAAAAGTCATAAGGAGAATCGCCTTCATCCCTAAGGCATTTCTCCCAGAAGGCAATGCACGAATTTTCTTTTTTATGACTTCGATCAATGCTTGCACCGCCTTCTCCTCGGGAGAACCTGGATTGACGGCATCCGCAATCAAGCATTCTTAATGCCTCAGACCTGTCTCCACTCTGTGCGGAGCGGGCGACCCCCGCGCTCAGAGCGAATCACTGATGGTTCTCCTCGAGGCGCATGTCAAGAAAGACGTCTGCAGACCCGGTTCCGCAAGCCCCTCGGAAGGCTTCACGGAAGGAAAGCCGGGGCGACGGCAGACCAGCACGGGGCAGAGAACGAGACTAGGGTGCGGCTAAAGGCTTGAAGACTTCAGCCCGTCCGCCTTCTCCGACGATGCTTCAGGGTAAGGAACAAAATGGAGAATACCGGCGGCTTATATCGGAGCGAGTACGAGCACGACGCGTGCGGCGTCGGCTTTATCGCGCACATCAAGGGTCAGAAGAGCCACAGCATCGTGAGTCAGGCGCTCGAGGTTCTGAAGAACCTACGACACCGCGGCGCTGTCGGCGCCGATCCCCTGCAGGGCGACGGTGCTGGCATCCTCATTCAGATTCCGGATCAGCTCTATCGCGACGACATGATGAACCAGGGCGTGAAACTTCCGCCCGCCGGCGAATACGGCGTCGGGATGGTGTTTCTGCCGCGCGAGGAAGCCTCGCGCCACGCCTGTCAGGAAGAAATCGAGCGTGCGGTGCGCGCAGAAGGCCAGGTGATCCTCGGCTGGCGCGATGTGCCCGTCGACCGCGACATGCCGATGTCGCCCGTCGTGCGCGAGAAGGAGCCGGTGATACGGCAGATATTCATCGGGCACAGCCCCGACGTTCTCGTGACGGATGCGCTCGAAAGAAAGCTCTACATCATCAGAAAGCGGAGCTCCATCGCCATCGCCAATCTGAGGCTGAGGCACTGCGGCGAGTTCTACATCTGCTCGTGTTCGGCGAGAACCGTGGTCTATAAGGGGCAGCTTCTTGCCACCCAGGTCGGCGTCTACTACCGCGACCTGCAGGACGCCCGCTGCACCTCCGCGCTCGCGATGATCCACCAGCGCTTCTCGACCAACACCTTCCCGCAGTGGCAGCTTGCGCACCCCTTCCGCATGATCGCCCACAACGGCGAAATCAATACGCTGCGCGGCAACTTCAACTGGATCCAGGCGCGCGAAAAGCATATTTCCTCGCCCGTGCTCGGGAGCGACCTCGACAAGGTCTGGCCCCTCATTTTCCAGGGCCAGTCCGACTCGGCATCCTTCGACAACGCGTTTGAACTCCTCGTCATGGGGGGCTACCCGCTCGCTCAGGCGGCGATGATGCTGATCCCCGAGGCCTGGGAAAAGAATGCCTCGATGGATCCGAAGCTTCGCGCGCTCTACGAATACAACGCCGCGCTCATGGAACCCTGGGACGGCCCCGCTGCGGTCGCCTTCACGAACGGCCGCCAGGTGGGCGCCATTCTCGACCGCAACGGCTTGAGGCCTGCGCGCTACCTCACCACCAAGGACGACCTGGTCGTCATGGCCTCCGAATCGGGCGCCGTGCAGATCGAGGAATCCCGCATCCGCCGCCGCTGGAGGCTCGAGCCCGGAAAGATCCTCCTGATCGACATGGAGCAGGGGAGAATCATCGGGAACGAAGAGCTTAAGACTTCGCTTGCCACGCAGCATCCCTATCAGGAATGGATCGACAAGATCCGAATCCGCATCGACGACATTCACGAGACGCCTGCGCCCGAGAAGCTCGCGCTCCCGCAGAAGTCCCTCATGCGCGTCTTCGGCTTCAGTCGCGAGGACGTGGAGCGGATTCTGAAGGCCATGGCCCGCGAGGGGCAGGATCCGGTGATGTCGATGGGGAACGACGCGCCGCTCGCCTGCCTCTCCGAGCGTCCGCAGATGCTCTACGACTATTTCCGTCAGCTTTTCGCTCAGGTGACGAATCCGCCGATCGATCCGATCCGCGAGGAAATGGTCACGTCGCTCGTAAGCTTCATCGGCCCGCGTCCCGACCTCCTCAACATCATGGCAACGAATCCCCCGGTTCGCCTTGAGGTCGAGCAACCGGTGCTCACTGAAGCGCAGATGGAGCGCATCCGCTCGATCAGCCGCTACACGGACAACAAGTTCCATTCGCGCGAACTCGACATCACGTATCCGCTCTCCTGGGGCCCCGACGGCATTGAGGCGCGCTTGGCGAGCATCCGCGCCGCCGCGATCGATGCCGTGAAGGGCGGCATCAACATCCTGATCCTCACGGACCGCAAGGTGAATCGCGACCGCGTCGCCATTCCGGCGCTTCTCGCCACTTCCGCCGTTCACCAGTGCCTCGTTGAGCACGGCCTGCGCACCAGTACTGGCCTCGTCGTGGAAACGGGCTCCGCGCGCTCGGTTCACGACTTTGCGGCCCTGGGCGGCTACGGCGCCGAGGCCGTGCATCCCTATCTCGCGCTCTCCGTCGTGAAGAGTCTCGCCAGAACGGAAGAGGATCGGGAGTGCTTTGAAGAGAACTACATCCACGCGATCGACAAGGGTCTTTACAAGATCATGGCCCGCATGGGCATTTCGACCTACATGTCCTATGTGGGCGCGCAGATTTTTGAGGCCGTTGGCCTCAAGAAGACCTTCGTCGACAAGTACTTCACGAATACGCCGAGCCCGATTGAGGGGCTCGACCTCTTCGACGTCGCCCGGGAAGCGGTTGAAATTCACCGCCGCGCCTTCTCGACCCCGATCATGATGACGCCGGTGCTCCCCGCGGGCGGCAACTACATGTTCCGCGAGGACGGGGAATCCCACCTCTGGACCCCGGAAGCGATCGTGCATCTGCAGCGCGCCGTGCGTCAGAAGAGCTGGGAAGAGTACGAGAAGTACGCCGAGACGATCAACAATCAGACGAAGATGCTCCTCACGATCCGCGGGCTCTTCGAGTTCGTGCCGGGTAAGTCCGTGCCGCTCGAGAGCGTGGAGAAGGAAGAGCTCATCATCCGCCGCTTCTCGACGGCCGCGATGTCGATGGGCGCCATCTCCACGGAAGCGCACGTGACGATGGCGGTCGCCATGAACCGTCTCGGAGCCATGAGCAATTCGGGCGAAGGCGGCGAGGATGTCCGCAGAAACGGCGTGATCGCGAAGGCGACGACCCTCAAGGCGGTTCTCGGCGACGACGTCGTCGTCGACTATCCGCTCAAGAAGGGAGACAGTCTCCGCTCGAGAGTGCGTCAGGTGGCTTCCGGGCGCTTCGGCGTCACGACGGACTACCTCGCCAACGCCGACCTCATTCAGATCAAGATGGCGCAGGGCGCGAAGCCCGGCGAAGGCGGCCAGCTCCCGGGACACAAGGTCTCGAAGTACATCGGCATGCTGCGCCATTCGCTCCCGGGGATCGGACTCGTTTCGCCGCCGCCCCATCATGACGTCTACTCGATCGAGGATCTGGCGCAGCTCATCCTCGACCTCAAGTACGCGAACGTCAATGCGGGCGTGAGCGTGAAGCTCGTCTCCCAGGTCGGCATCGGCACCGTGGCCGCGGGCGTGGCGAAGTGCAAGGCCGACCACATTGTGGTGTCGGGCCATGACGGCGGCACGGGCGCAGCGCCCGCTACCTCCATCAAGCACGCGGGCAGCGCCTGGGAAATCGGGCTCGCCGACGTCGAGCAGACGCTCGTCATGAACGGGCTCCGCTCGCGCGTCCGCCTCCAGGTCGACGGTCAGATCAAGACGGGCCGCGACGTGGTGATCGGCGCCATTCTCGGCGCCGACGAATTCGGCTTCGGCACGTCGCCCCTCGTGGCGATGGGCTGCCTCATGATGCGCAAGTGCCAGAAGAACACGTGTCCCGCGGGCATCGCCACGCAGGATCCGGAACTTCGCCGGCAGTTCGTGGGGCTCCCGGAGCACGTGGAAAACTACTTCCGCTTCGTCGCCCGCGAAGTGCGCGAAATCATGGCAAGCCTCGGCGTCAGGCACTTCGACGAACTGATCGGCCATACCGAGCTTCTGAAGAAAGTTGACCACGCGCCTGGAACGAAGGGGAGCCTCCTCAATCTCGACCGCATTCTCCATCGTTCGGAAAATCCGTCGGGAGATCCGATCTTCTCCTGCGAACCGCAGGATCATGAGCTTGAGAAGGCTTTCGACATGCAGTACGTCGGGAAGCTTCGCGACGCTCTGAAGACGGGCAAGTCCTTTGTCGTGGACTCCTCGGTCGGGAATACCGACCGCGCCGTCGGCACGCTCCTTTCGGGCGTGGCGGCAGAAGCCGGCAGGGAAGCGCTCCCCGCAGACTTTGCGCTCTTCAGGCTTCACGGCATTGCCGGACAGAGCTTCGGCGCATTCCTGGGGCAGGGCATTTCGCTGCGCCTCACGGGCGGCGCCAACGACTATGTGGGCAAAGGCCTCTCGGGCGGCTCCATTGCGCTTAAGAAAAGCGACGCCTTTGACGGAAAGCCCGAAGAGAACGTCATTGCCGGCAATGCCTGCCTCTACGGCGCCACTTCCGGCAAGGCCTTCATTTCGGGCGTCGCCGGCGAACGATTCGCCGTGCGCAACTCCGGCGCGAGCGCTGTGGTCGAAGGCGTGGGCGACCACGGCTGCGAATACATGACGGGCGGCACGGTGGTCGTTCTCGGACCCACCGGGCGCAACTTCGCTGCCGGCATGTCGGGCGGCATGGCCTATGTCTATGACCCGGAGAACGTGCTCGCCGGCCGCATGAGCAGCGGCAAATTCACGCTCTCGAAGGTGCTCCCGAAGTCCGAGCAGCCTGCGATTGAACCGAAGCACCTCGGGCTTTCGGACGAAGAAGTGCTCCGCGGACTGCTTGAAAGGCATCTCGCGCTCACGGGCAGTCCCGCTGCGCGCGCAATTCTCGACGACTGGGGCGAGGCGCTCGGCCGCTTCACCAAGGTTTTCCCGCTTGAGTACCGCAAGGCGCTCGCCGAACTTTCCCGGGATGAGGAGCACTGAAAATGGGACTCGACAAAGGTTTTCTCAAGTACGAGCGCATTGAGCCGAAGCATGAACCCGCGGTGATCCGCATTCATCACTTCCGCGAATTCATTTCGACGCTCACCGACGACGAGGCGCACGATCAGGCGGCGCGCTGCATGGACTGCGGCATTCCCTTCTGCTCGCACGGCTGTCCGCTTCACAACCAGATGCCGGACTTCCAGCAGTACGTGACGGACGGGGACTATCAGAGCGCCTGGGAGGTGCTCTCCCAGACGAGCAGCTTCCCGGAAATCACCGGACGCATCTGCCCGGCGCTTTGCGAGGAGAGCTGCACGCTCGGCATTCACCGCGAGGCGGTCGGCATCAAGTCGATCGAGCGCAAGATTGCTGAATACGCCTTCGAGCACGGGCTCGTGCAGCCGGTGCTCCCCTTCGCGAAGACCGGCTGCCGGGTCGCCGTGGTGGGTTCGGGCCCCGCGGGCCTCGCCTGCGCCCAGGCGCTTGTGCGCGCGGGCCACGAGGTGACGGTCTACGAAAAGATGGACAAGGCGGGCGGGCTTCTGCGCTACGGCATTCCCGACTTCAAGCTCTCGAAGGAAGTGCTCGACAGACGGCTCGATCAGCTCGTGCGCGAAGGCGTGAAGTTCGTCCTCTCGACCCGCGTGAGCGCGGGGAGAAAGGATGAAGCGCTCGAAGCCGGCGTGCACGACGATTCCGTCGACACGATTCCGATTGAGAAGCTCTCGGCGGCGAACGACGCCGTCGTCCTCGCGCTCGGCGCTGAGGTGCCCCGCGACCTGCCGCTTCCCGGCCGGAGCCTTAAGGGGATCCACTTCGCGCTCGACTTCCTCATTGCGCAGAACCGGGTCAACGCCGGCGGCGTCCCCAATCCGATCGACGTGCGGGGAAAACGCGTCGTTGTCATCGGCGGCGGCGAAACGGCAAGCGACTGCATCGGCACGGCGAACCGTCTCGGAGCCAAATCCGTGACGCAGCTCGACTATCACGCCGAACTCCCCGAAAAGGCTGATCTCCTCAAGGAATGGCCCGACTGGCGGAAAATCAAGCGCACGTCCACCTCGCAGGAGGAAGGCTGCGTGAGGCTCTTCTCCACGAGCACCACGTCCTTCACGGGCGAGGACGCCGTGACGGGCGTGAAGACCGTTGAGGTCACCTGGGGTCCGGGACGAAAGATCACGCCGGTGGAAGGCACGGAAAAGGAAATTCCTGCGGACGTGGTGCTGATCGCCATGGGCTACGCCCATCCCTCCCATCGACTCGTCGAAGCGCTCGGTCTCGGCACCGACAAGCGCGGAAGCATCGAAGCCCCGGTTGAGGGACGAGGCGCCTGGCGCACGGCTTCTGAAGGCGTCTTCGCCGCGGGCGACGGCAGAAGCGGGCAGTCGCTCGTCGTCAACGCCGTGGCCGAAGGCCGCGAGTGCGCGCGGGCCGTTGACGCCTGGCTTAAGGAGCTGCGCGAGGAGCGCACCGCCCGCTCCTGGCGATGACGGGGGTCTGCTTCTTCTGAACTGAAGCAGAAAGGGCGCCGGATCCGCGAAAAGACCGGCGCCTTTTCTTTCACCTCTAAAGCGCAGGAGCTTCTCCGCAATGCATTGATTTGGGGCATGAGTGCAAGCCCTTCAATCCGCCCCCGATCCTCTTTGAAGCATCCATTCCGACCGGACCGTCGCTCCGCCTAAGAACTTTCAACGAGGATAGACCAGCCGCGGTCAAGGGAAAGTCTTCTTAAGGAGTCTTTCCCTCTGAAGCTGACGCGTCCGGCACGGTTTTTGCTTCTTTTTCTTTTCCCGTTCCAACACAACAAAGACCAGACAACCATGACGAGTGCCGCCAATCTCTCCACAGATTCCCGTCCGCTCTCAACGGAAGCCAATTCCGCGAGGGCGCCTCTTGATGCCCGAAAGACCGGGGAGCCGAAGCCCGGCTTCTTCAAGCGCTTCGGCCTCATCTTCGCCTTCATCGCGCTCGCGCTCATCTGCCTCGCGCCTGAGCAGCAGGGACTTACCGTTGCCGGACAGCGCATGATCGGCATCATGGTCTTCGCCGTGATCACCTGGTCGAGCACGGCCGTCTCCTTCCCGGTTTCGGGCGGCCTCATCATGGCGCTCATCGCCGTGCTGATCGGGCTCTCGCCCAAACCCGACGGAACGGGCATCATCGGCACCACGGCCGGCATGAAGACGGCACTCACGGGCTTTTCGTCGCCTGCCTTCTGCTTGGTCGGCGCGGCGCTTTTTCTGGCCGCCGCCATGATGAGAACGGGGCTCGACAAGCGCATTGCGCTCCTTACGCTCTCCAAGATCGGCGCCACGCCCAACCGCGTCGTGATCGGCATCATCCTCTGCGGCTTCATCCTCTCCTTCTTCGTGCCCTCGACCACGGCACGCGTGGCGTGCCTGGTGCCGATCGTGATCGGCATGATCCGGGCTTTCGGTCTCAAGATTAAATCCGCCTTCGGCGCGATGCTGATGATCACGGTCGCGCAGGTTGACTCCGTCTGGAATGTCGGCATCAAGACGGCTGCCGCGCAGAACATGGTCGCCGTCAACTTCATCCGCGACATTACCGGTCAGGAAATCTCGTGGCTCGACTGGTTCATCGCCGCGGCGCCATTTGCGGCGCTCATGTCGGTCGTTCTCTACTTCGTCGTGACGAAGCTTCTGGGCGGGAGCGTCGAACCCTTCCAGGGCGGCGAAGCCGCCGTCAGAAAGCAGCTCGCGGACCTCGGTCCCATGAGCGCCAATGAATGGAAGCTCACGATCGTCTCGCTCATTCTTCTTTTCCTCTGGGTCACCGAGAAGAAGCTCCATCCCTTTGATACGACGACCACCACCGTCTGCGCAATCGCCTTCCTCATGCTCCCCAGAGTGGGCGTCATGGACTGGAAGGGCACGGTCGAGCGCATCAACTGGGGCACGGTTCTCGTCTTCGGCGTCGGCATTTCGCTCGGCTCCGCGCTTCTTTCAACCAAGGCCGCTCAGTGGCTTGCCAACTGCATCGTCACGGGCTTCAGTCTCGCCGACGCCTCGACCTTCGCCGTGATCGCCATCATGGCGGCCTTCCTCATCATCGTTCACCTGGGGTTTGCTTCCGCGGCGGGGCTCGCATCGGCCATCATTCCGATCATCATCGCGGTTCTGGGGGAACTTCAGGACCCGAACGTCAACATCCTCGGCATGACGATGATTCTGCAGTACGTGATCAGCTTCGGCTTCATCCTCCCGGTGAACGCGCCGCAGAACATGATCGCCTATTCGACGGGCGCGTTCGACGTGAAGACTTTTGCCTTTACGGGCATCATCCTCACGGCTGCCGCCTATCTCCTTGTTCTGCTTCTTACCGCTACCTACTGGAGCTGGCTCGGTCTGGTGTAGACGCAGGACTCAATGAAAAATCAAGGGAACCCCGGTCAGCCTGAGCGCGGCCGGGGATCTTTTTGCCGCAATGCCCGGTCTGCCGGAGGGCGCCGGGAGCATTAAAGTAGTGGGTCCCAAAAAGGCGCAGTTTTCCCCGATGAAGGCGCTTCGCTTCCTTCCTTCCGACTGCACTCAAGTCTGCAGCTTCCGCACCATGACATTCCTCACTTCCCGCCGCACGCTTCTCAGTCAGTCTGCGGCGCTCCTCGGCTTCGCATTTCTTCCTCAGGCCCATGCTGCTCCCCATGCCGCGGCTTCCTGGTCCGCTGAAGTCTTTGAACGCGCCCGCCCCATCGAGCGTGCTGTGCTTGATCATCCGTTTCTGAAGGCGCTTGCGGACGGCACCATCGAAAAGGACAAAATTCTCTGGTACCTCGCTCAGAATGCGGGCTACCTCAAAAATTATGCGGCGAGCCTCTCGCGCGCCTGCGCAAAGCTGGAGAACCCGGAAGACCGCTCGCTCGTCGCGCAATGGATCAGGGACACGGCAGGCACCGAGACCTGGACGCTGGATCTTCTCAAAAAGTTCAGCGCCGGCCGCGACGCGGCTCCTTTCATGAGGCTTCGTCCGACGACGCTTTTTTACGCCTCCTGGGAAGCAAAGGCTTCAGAGGAAGGCACCGCCGGCGAAGCCTGGGCGGCGCTTCTTCCCTGCTTCACGATGTATGAAGCCGCGGGCCGCTTCATTGCGAAACGCATCAGGGAGGAGAATCCGTACCGGGAATGGCTTTCCGCCTATGGCGACCCGGCCTACCCGAAGACGGTCGAAAGCGCCGTCGCGCTCGCGGACCGGCTTGCCCGCGGGGAAACGCCGGAAGGTCGTGCGCGCATGACGGAAAACTACCTTACGTCCTGCCGCCTCGAATGGGCGCTCTGGGATGCGGCGGAGAAGCTAGAGGACTGGCCGGTTTAAGCGCCGGCGATTGTTCGCGGGACACCCGCGGCGGATCTGTCTTAAAAATAAAGAGCCCCGGCAGGCGCAGGGTCGTGCCGGGGCTCAATGCATTTAATCATCTGCCGGGTCAGCCTCAGCGGCGGGTGGTTTTCGGCTGATGATGGACGTAGACGGGCGGGAGCTCGTCCTCGTCGTACTTTTCAATGCGCACGAGCGAAGTGTTGGCCACATTGCCGCACGCGAGCTTCGAGGATGGAATGTCGATCGTGAGGACGTTGTCGCAGCCGTGGAGGTCGAGCGATCCTTCGGCGCCCGGCTCTTCCGGGCAGTACCAGGCGCCGTGGTGGATCACGACCGCGTCGGGACGAATGCGGTCGGTGACAGTGACGCCGGCGAGCACCTTGCCGCGGCGGCTTTCAACAACGGCCACGTCGCCGTTTTTGAGTCCGAGCTTTTCGGCGGCGGTCGGATGGATCCAGACGGGTTCGCGTTCCTCGACGTTCACGAAGAGGTTCGAAGCCGTGCTGTCGAGCTGAGAGTGCAGGCGGTAGCGGCTCTTCGAGGTGAGGAGCGCAAACGGGTACTTCTTCGCGAGCTCTGCGCCGAGCCATTCCGTCGGTTCGAGCCAGGCCGGGTGCGCCGGGCAGTCGTCGTAATGGTAGGAAGCGATTTTTTCCGAATAGATCTCGATCAAGCCCGACTCCGTGCCGAGGGGATTCACGATCGGGTTCTTTCTGAAGTCGCCGAGGTAGTTGTAGCGGCGGCTGTCGTCAGTCACCGGGAAGGTGATCCAGCCGGCCTTCCAGAATTCCTCAAAGGAAGGCATCTCGAGACCTGAGGCTTCAGACTCCTTCTTCGCCTGTGCGTAGAAGCGCCTCAACCATCCCATTTCGTCGAGGCCTTCGGTGAATTCCTTTCCGTGACCGAGCTTTTCAGCGAGGTGAGAGTAGATCCAGAAATCAGAATGCGATTCGTACTGAGGTTCGATCGCCTGCTGCATCGCAACGTAGCCCAGGTTCGAATAGGAGCCGATCGAGGTGATGTCGTTGCGCTCGAGCGAAGTGCAGGCCGGAAGCACGATGTCCGCCATGCGCGCCGAGGCCGTCCAAACCGTGTCGCAGACGATCGTCGTATCGGGCTTCTTCCAGGCCTTTACGAGGGCGTTCGTGTCCTCCTGCTGCGCGAAGGGATTGCCGCCCGACCAGAAGACAAGGCGGATGTCCGGATAGGTGATCTTCCTGCCGTTGTAGTCGATCGTCTTCCCGGGGTTGAGGAAGCAGTCGGTGAAGCGCGCAAGAGGGATCGTCGCGACGGAATGTCCTTCCCAGGCCATGCCGGTGTTCTTGCCCTTCGGGTTCGCGGAAATGCCGGGGAAGGCCGGCGCTTCCGAGGTCGCGGCGCCGCCGTTCGAATAGTGATAGGTAAAGCCGAAGCCCCCGCCCGGGAGACCGATGTGGCCGCACATGGCGGCGAGCACCACCATGGCCCAGTGCACCTGTTCGCCGTGTTCGGCGCGCTGGATGCCCCAGCCGCCCATCAGCATGGAGCGCTTCTCGCGCATGAGGTGCGCAAGAAGCCGGATCTGTTCGGCCGCTACGCCCGTGATGCCCTCGGCCCACTCCGGAGTCTTCGCGACGCCGTCGGTCTGCCCGAGGAGGTAGGGGAGGAACTTGTCGTACCCCTTCGTGTACTTGCGGATGAATTCGCGGTCGACCAGGTTCTTTGTTTCGAGCTCGTGCATCATCGCGAGCATCATCGCCACGTCGGTATTGGGTTTGGGCGAAATCCATTCGCACTGTTCGCCCAGGAATTCAGCCGTATCGGGCTTGAGCGGGTTTACTGCAATCACGGGAATTTCGGCCGCCTTCACGCGGCGGAAGCCCTCGGCATTTTCATGCAGCGTCGTCGCCCAGTCGATGTCGTTCGTCACCGTCGGATCCGCGCCCCAGAGAACGATGAGTTCGGTCTTGTCGCAGATGAGGTCCCAGCCGGTTACCTGCTCGTAGACGCCGTTGGAGCCGATCACGTAGGGAAGAATGACCTGCGCGCAGCCCGTTGAATAGTCGCCGTAGTGGCCGGTGAAGCCGCCGTTGAGGTTGAGGCAGCGCTGCATCAGGTTGCGGGCCGATCCGAGCGCGCCCGGACTCATCCAGCCGTAGCTGCCGCCGTAGATGGAGGCGGGTCCGTAGGTGTCGCGAACGCGGTTGAGCTCCTTCGCAATGATGTCGAAGACCTCGTCCCAGGTGACGCGCACGAAGGGCTCTGAGCCGCGGCCTCTGCCGCCCGCCTTCCAGCCTTTTTTCAGATAGGACTCGCGCACCATCGGGTAGCGGATGCGGGCCGTGTTGTAGGGTTGCTGCGCGATGCCCTGAAGCTGAAGCGAGGGCGCGGCGTCTTCGGCCACGGGTTCGAGCCGCTCGATTTTGCCGCCCTTCACATGGGCTTTGTAGACGCCCCAGTGGGAGGCATTCATGACGACGCCGTCATTGAGGACGGACTTTCCCGTTCCGAAGGTACGAGAGAGGGAAAGGTCGGGCGCGCCCGAAAGAGGCTCGCCCATCGTGACGCCGCCCCTGAGTACGCGCTTGCCGCCCGTCTTTCCGGCGGCCGCGGCTGAAGCCGCGCCCGGGATGAAGGCGGCTGCACCGGCAAGACCGGCGGCTTTGAAGAATTCGCGACGATTGGTCATTTGTTCTGCTCCTAAATTCCTGCACTCAGCTTTGAAGGCTTCTTCCTAGTTTTTGGCGTGTTCCTGCAGCCAGCGGAACATGAGCTCGTTGGCACCCTTGCGCGTGTGGCCGGTTCTGCCGCCGCGCACCGGGAGAAGCGTCGCCCACTGGTTCGCCGTGAAGTGATTCGCTGCAGGAGCTGCGTGGCAGGTCGAGCAGGCATCGGCGTGGCGCGCCTTGCCTTGGGCCCAGAGCGTATTGATGTTGGTCGTGATTGCCTTTGCCGGCACCCAGCCCTGGGCGGAGGAGCGAACCCAGACGTTTCCCTGAACGGTCTTTTCGCCCGCCTTCGGATCGAGCTTCACGGCCTTTTCCTCGTCAAACGAAGCTTCTTCGATGCGCACGCCCGGAGCCTTGAAGATCTGGGATGGATATTCCTTGAGGGACCATCCGGAGACTCTCACGAGCGCCTGAGCGCCTTTCTTCTCGAGGACTTCAACGGGAGTGGCGACGTTGATCTTCCCGAGGAAGTCGCCGGTCGCCTTTCCGTTCACGGGGACGGACTGGTCGAGGTATCCCGCCGCGGCGAATGCCGCAGGGACGGCAGCGGCAATGAGAGCGGCCGCTAAAAGCTGCTTGATCTGCATATGGTGGTTCCCTTTTCCGTTGACTCAGGAGGTTGAGATCCGGCACTTTGAAGTGTCTTGTTAATTGTATTTCGAGCGTCTCTAATTATTTGATTTTTTTATTAAATTTTGCTGATTTTCGCTATTCAAGAAAGGTATAGCGGTTAGACTTGATTTTTCTCTCTTTTCACGCTGTCTGAAGCTGCTTCTCATTCGCATCAGGCGCTGACGCAGACCTTTTCTAAGCGTAAACACTAGTCCGCTTGAAAACGATGCTGCGGGCAGCCGGAGAAGTCATCCCGATGAGCGCTCAAAACCTTTGCGGCCGAAGATCCTTGCATGGAGCGGGTCTTTTATAATCTAAGGCTATCCCTAATTTTCCTGACGCTATTTCCGCGCTTGCGGCTCAAAGCGGACAGGAACCCGATTTTTTCCCTTCCACAGGAATCAGCAGCTATGGCGTCCCTTGCCGGCATCGTTTTTGACCTTGAAGGCCCCCGTGCGCTCTCGGACTTCCGTGAAGAACGTCTTCTTCGCGCGCTTCGTGCCGTTGAGCCGTCCGTTGAAGCGGTTTCGAGCCGCTTCATTCATTTTGTGCATGCCTCGGACGAGCTTACGGATACCGAATCCTCGCGCCTCGCGTCGCTTCTCGACTACGGCCCGGGCCCGGACAAGGCCATTGCGGCTTCTCTCGAAGCTCTGGTGGTGCCGCGTCTCGGCACGATTTCGCCCTGGGCTTCGAAGGCTACCGACATTGCCCGCAACTGCGGCATCGAAAAGGTGCTCCGCGTTGAGCGCGGCACGATCTTCACGATCGCGCTCTATGAGGACGCTGAGCTTTCGGAAGAAAAGCGCGGCGCGCTTCTCGCGCTCCTTCACGACCGCATGACGGAGTCCGTGGTTCCGGTCGACTATCCGCGCGAAAACCTCTTCACGGATCTCGCGGGCAAGCCCATGGAGACCGTTCCGCTGATGGCGGAAGGGAAGAAGGCTCTTGAGGACGCAAACCTCTCGATGGGTCTTGCGCTTTCCGAGGACGAGGTCGAATACCTTGCCGATGCCTTCACGCGCCTGCAGCGCGATCCGACCGACGTCGAACTCATGATGTTCGCGCAGGCCAATTCCGAACACTGCCGCCACAAGATCTTCAATGCCCGCTGGACGATTGACGGAGAAGAGCGCGAGGAAACGCTCTTCGGCATGATCCGCGATACGCATAAGGCGCAGCCCCTCGGAACCATTACGGCCTATGCCGACAATGCTGCCATTTTCGAAGGCCGCGATGTGGTCCGCCTCTATCCGCGTCCCGACGAAAAGGATCCCTACGGCGCGACCTTCCGCCGCGAAACAGAACGCGTTCACACCGTTTTCAAGGTCGAAACGCACAACCACCCGACCGCAATTTCTCCGTTCCCGGGCGCTTCCACCGGTTCGGGCGGCGAAATCCGCGACGAGGGCGCGACCGGCCGCGGCGCTCGTCCGAAGGCGGGCCTCACGGGCTTCACGACCTCCGCGCTTCATCTTCCTGAAGCGCCGCAGAAGTGGGAAAACGATACGGACTGCGCGACGGGCGAAGCTTCCGCCAAAGCTTACGGCGCGCCCGGCCGCATTGCGACCCCGCTCTCCATCATGACCGAAGGCCCGCTCGGCGGCGCCGCCTTCAACAACGAATTCGGCCGTCCCAATCTCCTCGGCTACTTCCGCGCCTTTGAAGCGAACGTGGGCGGCACCCGCTACGGCTACCACAAGCCCATCATGCTCGCGGGCGGCATCGGCAGCATCCGCGACGATCAGACGAAGAAGCTCGTTCCCCCGGCGGGAAGCCTTCTGATCGTTCTCGGCGGTCCGGGCATGCGCATCGGTCTCGGCGGCGGCGCCGCGAGCTCGATGAATACGGGCGCTAATTCCGAAGCACTCGACTTCGACAGCGTTCAGCGCGGCAACCCCGAAATGGAGCGCCGTGCGCAGGAAGTGATCGACCGCTGCTGGTCGATGGGCGAAAAGAACCCGATTCTTGCCATTCACGACGTGGGCGCGGGCGGTCTTTCGAACGCCATGCCTGAACTTGCCGACCTTTCCGGGAAGGGAGCGCGCTTCGACCTCTCGAAGGTTCCGGTTGAAGAGACCGGCATGTCGCCGCTCGAAGTCTGGTGCAATGAATCCCAGGAGCGCTACGTGATCGCGCTCGATCCGGCCGGACTTGAACGCTTCGACGCCTTCTGCAGGCGCGAGCGCTGTCCCTATGCCGTCATCGGCCGCATTACGGAAGAGGCTGATCTTCTCGTCGAGCGTCCGGGCGAAGCGGACGCCGTCAACATGCCGATGGAAGTGCTTCTCGGCAAGGCCCCGCGCATGCACCGCGATGTGAAGCACGAGAAGAAGTTCCTCACGCCCTTTGCCGAGGAAGGCATCGATCTTGAGGACGCGGCCTACGGCGTCATCCGTCATCCGTCGGTGGCGAGCAAGTCCTTCCTCATCACGATCGGCGACCGTTCGGTGGGCGGCCTTGTCGCGCGCGATCAGATGATCGGTCCCTGGCAGGTGCCGGTGGCGGACTGCGCCGTCACGACGCTCGGCTTCGAGACGCTGCGCGGCGAAGCGATGGCCGTGGGCGAGCGCACGCCGCTCGCCGTCATCAATTCAGCTGCCGCCTCCCGCATGGCGATCGGCGAAGCGCTCACGAACCTTGCCGCTGCCGATATTGAACTCCCCCGCGTGAAGCTTTCTGCCAACTGGATGGCCGCCTGCGGCGCTCCGGGCGAAGACGCGCGGCTCTTTGACGCCGTCAAGGCGGCAAGCCGCTTCTGCATCGGTCTCGGCATTTCGATTCCGGTCGGCAAGGACTCGCTCTCCATGCGCACCAACTGGACGGAAGCGGGCGAGAAGAAGACGGTCACGTCTCCGGTCTCGCTCATTGTTTCCGCCGCTGCCCCGGTCACCAATGCGGCGCTCACGCTCACGCCCGAGCTTCGCCGCGGCAAGGGCGTCGACAAGTCCGTTCTTGTTCTCGTTGACCTCGGCCTGGGCAAGAACCGCATGGGCGGTTCGATCCTTGCTCAGACGACGCAGCGCTTCGGCGACGAGGCGCCCGACTGCGAGGATCCGGCGCTTCTCGGCCGCTTCATTACGGCTCTGAGAAAGCTCGAGCTCGCCGGATGCGTTCTCGCCTATCACGACCGCTCTGACGGCGGCCTCTTTGCCGCCGCGGCGGAAATGAATTTCGCCTCCCGCATCGGCATTCGCCTTGATCTCTCGTCGCTCCTCCAGGAAAAGGGAGCCACGGTGTTGAATACCCTCTTCAACGAGGAACTCGGCGCCCTCATGCAGATCCCGACGGACCGTACGGAAGAAGTGGTCGCGCAGATGCGCGCCTTCGGCCTCTCGCACTGCTGCCACTTCGTGGGCGAGCTCCTTGAGGAAGACAAGCTTGAAATCGTCCTCGAGGGTGAAGTCCTCGCGAGCTTCCCGCGTGCTGAACTCCAGAGCGCCTGGACCGAGGTCTCGCATGAAATTGCCCGCGGCCGCGACAACCCCGAATGCGCGGATCAGGAATTCGCCGCCGTCGCCGACGCGTCGAACAAGGGTCTTTTTGCAAAGACCACGTTCGACGTCGACGAAGACGTTGCGCTCCCGATGATCAACACGGGCGTTCGCCCGAAGATCGCGATCCTGCGCGAGGAAGGCGTCAACTCCCAGACTGAAATGGCCGCCGCCTTTACGCGTGCGGGCTTTGAAGCCTGGGACGTCCATATGACGGACCTTCTCTCGGGCCGACTCAATCTTGCCGACTTCAAGGGACTTGCCGCCTGCGGCGGCTTTTCCTACGGCGACGTGCTCGGCGCCGGCGGCGGCTGGGCGAAGACGATCCTCAACAACGACAAGCTCGTTGAAGAGTTCTCGGCCTTCTTCTCCCGTCCCGACACCTTCGGCCTCGGCGTCTGCAACGGCTGCCAGATGATGAGCCGTCTGCGCGGCCTCATTCCGGGTGCGAAGCACTGGCCCAACTTCGTGAGAAACCGCTCCGAGCAGTTCGAAGCGCGCCTTGCTGCGGTTGAGCTCCTCGAATCGCCCTCCATCCTCTTCTCCGGCATGGCGGGTTCCGTCCTTCCGATCGTCGTGAGCCACGGCGAGGGCAGGGTGGAATACCTCAATGCCGACGATGCGGTGCTCGCGCGCGCGGCAGCGCGCTACGTGGACGGCGCCGGGAAGCCTGCGGAAGCCTATCCTGCGAACCCCAACGGTTCGAAGGGCGGCCTCACCGCCTTCACGACGGATGACGGCCGCTTCACGATCATGATGCCGCACCCCGAACGCAGCCACCGCGCGATCGAGCTCTCCTGGCATCCGGATGACTGGACCGATGCCTCGGGCTGGATGCGGATCTTCCGCAACGCGAGGAAGTGGGTCGGCTGAGTCCGCGAATGACCTGCTCCCTCCCAAAGGCGCGGGGGAGCAGGGAAGCGCTCAGAGAGAAACAAGAAGACCGTCGGACGGGGTTCCCAGAAGACGGTCTTCTTCTCTTTTCGGCGCTCCTCAATGCCGCTATCGGCGACAATAGAAAATGGGTGCCTGTCGCCGATATACTTCGCTTTTTTTCTGCTTCCCCCGTCCGGAGGAGCAGAGGCCCGGATCTTTTTCTCCCTCCCATCAGCGCTTGATTAGAGCGCGTCATTTTTCCCAAGGGACTTCAGGACATGCAGAAGCTTGCAATTGCAGTGAGTGACACTGTTTCCTTCAAGGACTTTCCCAAGGATCGTCAGGTTGTACGGCTCTCCGAAGCGGAGATGACGGAGACCGGCGTCGTTCTGATGTCCGTCGAGGACGCGGAGAACGGCGAGCTCGACCGCGTTGAGGGTTATGGATTCGGCATTCCGATCTTCATCTTCGTCGAGCGCGGCCGCTACGTGCCCGACGAATGGATCGGCCGCTGCATGGGCGTCGTCAACGACGATCCGGTGGAGGAGCCTTTCTTCGTGCGGCAGCTGATTGATGCGGCTTCAGGCTATGAAGAGAAGATCCTTCCGCCCTTCTTCCGGAGCCTCAGGCGTTACGTGGGCACGGCAAACGAGCAGTTCGACTGCCCGGGCCACCAGGGCGGCGCCTTCTTCCGCCGTCATCCGGCCGGCCGCGAATTCGCCAACTTCTTCGGCGAAACGATCTTCCGCGCCGACCTCTGCAACGCCGACGTCGACATGGGCGACCTCCTCATTCACGAGGGCGCGGCCTATGCGGCTGAAGCCCATGCCGCGAAGGTCTTCAATGCCGACAAGACCTACTTCGTTCTGAACGGCACGTCGACCTCGAACAAGGTTGTTCTCTCGGCGCTTCTGACGCCGGGCGACCTCGTGCTCTTCGACCGCAACAACCACAAATCCTGCCACCAGGGCGCGCTCGTTCTCGCGGGCGCCCGGCCGGTCTACCTTGAAACCGCCCGCAATCCGTACGGCTTCATCGGCGGCATCGACAACCACTCGTTCGACGAGGCGGAACTGAGAAAGCTCGCCGCGGAAGTGGATCCGAAGCGCGCGGAGGCGCCGCGTCCCTTCCGCTGCGCCGTGATTCAGCTCGGCACCTATGACGGCACGATTTACAACGCCCGCCAGGTGCTCGACCGCATTGGTCACCTCTGCGACTACATCCTCTTTGACTCGGCCTGGGTGGGGTACGAGCAGTTCATCCCGATGATGAAGGACTGCTCGCCGCTCCTCCTTGACCTGAAGCCCGAGGATCCGGGCATCTTCGTCACTCAGTCGGTGCATAAGCAGCAGGCAGGGTTCTCCCAGACCTCGCAGATTCACAAGAAGGACGCTCATGTGCGAGGACAGGCGCGCTACGTCTCGCATAAGCAGGTGAACAACGCCTTCATGCTTCATGCTTCGACGAGCCCCTTCTATCCGCTATTTGCGTCGATCGACATCAATGCCAAGATGCATTCGGGCGTCTCGGGGCTCCGCATCTGGGACGAGTGCGTGAAGATCGGCATTGAGGCGAGAAAGCAGATCAAGCGCACCTGCAGCTACATTCAGCCCTTCGTGCCCCCGCTCGTGGCGGGCCGCCCCTGGGAGAGCTATCCGACGGAGACGATTGCGAAGGACCAGCGCTTCTTCCAGTTCAAGCCCGGCGAACGCTGGCACGCCTTCGAGGGGTACGGCGCCAATCAGTATTTCGTGGATCCGTGCAAGTTCCTCCTCACAACGCCCGGCATCGATACCGAAACAGGCGAATATGAGGACTTCGGCGTGCCGGCGACGATTCTTGCCAACTATCTGCGCGCCCACGGCGTCGTGCCTGAGAAGTGCGACCTGAATTCCATTCTCTTCCTGCTCACGCCCTCGCAGACGACGGCGAAGATTTCGTCCCTCACGACGCAGATTGCGCGCTTTGAGAAGCTTCTTGAAGCCGACGCGCTCATGAAGGATGTGATTCCGCAGGTCTATTCCGCGCACGAGAACCGCTACGAAGGCTACCGCATCCGCGAAATCTGCCAGGAAATGCATGACTACTGCCGCGAATACAACATCAAGGACCTGCAGAAGGCGATGTTCCGCCGGGCGCATTTCCCGAAGATCGCGCTTGACGCTCAGACCGCGCACTTTGAATTTATGCGCGGTAATGCCGAATACGTGCCGCTCGAGGAGGCGGAAGGCCGCATCGCGCTCGAGGGGGCGCTCCCGTATCCGCCCGGCGTCATCTGCTGCGTCCCCGGCGAAGTGTGGGGCGGTCCGGTGCTTGAATACTTCCTTGCGCTCGCGGAGGGGATCAACCGGTTCCCGGGCTTCAGTCCCGAGCTTCAGGGCGTCTACCTTGAAGAGGACAGTACCGGCAGAAGCCATGTCTGGGTGAATGTCCTTAAGGACTCCCGCAGAAAGGAGCTTGAGGCAGAAGGAAAGATCGCACCTCTCGGTTGATTCATCCGAATCTGATGCGTAAAAGCCGTCCTCCCGCATCGGAAGCGGACGGCTTTTCCATATTCAGGGTTAAAAAATTATTTTTTTTTCGGAACTCTTGACAAAGCGAATTCTCTTCTCCATAATTCGCATCCTGCTTCGGAAACGAGGCAGCAAAAACAAGCAGCTCTGAATCGAAATTAAAAATTCTTTTCACGTGCTCTTGACAAATGGAAACGACTTCTATATGATTTCGATCCTTCGCTGATCAAACAGCGAAAAGTTCT
>ERZ1673741.1016-NODE-1016-length-25482-cov-5.935148_pt1 | contig 25482 bp, 35 predicted proteins | sample MGYA00580209_ERZ1673741 | MGnify/ENA primary metagenome ERZ1673741 (study PRJEB41218, sample SAMN15661754) | gut metagenome | host: Homo sapiens | place: Canada: London | collected 2015-08-20/2019-03-30 | study: EMG produced TPA metagenomics assembly of... | reverse complement strand
GAGCTATTGCCATGATATGTCTTAGTGAGGAAGGTTGTCAAAAGAATGGGGTGGGTATAGGAGAGGCATTGATTCTCTTACTCATTCATAATAAGGCAGACCTTGAAACAGCTAGGAGTAACCTGACTAAGGGAGGATATATAACAGCCGCATCTTATGGATTATTCCTAGAGTATGGGTGGAGGCTTACTAGTAAGGGCAAGGAACTGTTGGATTCCATAATTATGGAGTCTAGTGGGAAGCAAGAGTCTAATGAGAGGCTATCTCGATTGGCCAGAGAACTGAAGGAGATATTCCCGAAAGGCAAGAAGGACGGTACCAATTATTATTGGGCAGATGGAGTGGCATTGATTATGCGAAGGTTGAAGTTGTTCTTCAAAAAGTATGGGAACACTTACACTGATGAGCAAATCATTAGGGCAGCAAGTAAATATGTGGAAGGATTCAATGGTAACTATACATATATGAGATTGCTAAAGTATTTCATCTTCAAAGAGAAAGTTGGTGCTGCTGGTGAAGTTGAGGGAGAATCGGAGTTAATTAACTATATCGAGAATGCTGGTCAGGAAGAGAATTTGAGAAATGATTGGACTTCTACATTAAAATGATTACATTAAGAGAGCGAGTACTGGATAATCTGAGGATTAGAAGGCAAAGGATTCTCAATGGGCAACTGAATTGCATCAGTTCTCCATTCAAGAGGTTTGCTGGTGACTTCATAGGTATAGAGCAGTCATGCTATTATACTGTGACCTCATTCACCAAAGGAGGCAAGTCACAGTTTGTGTCCTACACCTTCATTTATAAGCCTCTTATGTTTTGCTATTACACAAAGGCAGATATAGATATAAAGATATTGTATTTCCCTTTGGAGGAAACTCCTGAAAGGATATTGCAAAGGTTTATATCTTGGTTGCTCTTTGAGCTTAGTGGTGGCAAGGTAAGAGTAAGTCCTAGAGATTTAAGGAGTACTACAAAGGCAGTGCCACAAGAGATACTTGACTTGATTGCATCTGATGAGGTGCAGGATATAATCAGGTACTTTGAAGAGCATGTAGTGTTTCCTGATGAGGCCTGTAATCCTACTGGTATATATAAGTTCTGTGTAAGATATGCAGAAGAGCATGGCAAGACTTATTATAAGGAGGGTAAATACAAGGACGAGTTTGGAGTAGTGAGAAGCAAGGAAGTGTTTGACAGATATGAGCAGGATAATCCTAATGAATACAGACTGGTTGTGATAGATACTATCAACCTCATAGATACTGAGAGGGGAATGACTCTAAAGCAATCTATGGATAAGCTTAGTGAGTATTGTGCAAAATATTTGAGAAACAGGTATTACTACTCTCCTGTGGTAATTCAGCAGCAGGCTTTTGACCAAGAGGGTAATGAGGCATTCAAGATAGGCAGGGTAAGACCTTCAGTTGCAGGATTAGGAGATAGCAAATATACTTCAAGAGACAGTAATGTGGTTCTTGGCTTGTTCTCACCCTACAGGTTTGCTCTAAAGGAGTATGAGGGATATGACATATCAAAGTTCAAGGATAACATAAGATTCTTGGAGATGATAGTCAATAGAGATGGTGAGATGGGAGGACTATGTCCTTTATTCTTTGATGGGGCTGTGTGCCAATTCAATGAACTTCCAAGACCTAATGACAGGGAAGAATTGCAGAAAGTATACAGCTATCTGGAATCCATAAGGAGCAGTCCTGCTAAGTCTTTCTTTAGTTACACAACAAGTAAAATAGATAAGGGGTTGCATAAACATAAAATATTTCATAAGTTTGCATCCCTTTTTCGTATATCAACAAAATAAACATAAAAGGAGAAGTAATGGCAAAGATATTAGTTCTTGCAAAGAGTGGATTTGGGAAAACTACTTCTTATTGTGGTAGAATCAAGCTGGGAATAAAGGGTCTTAACCCAAAAGAGACCTACATTATCCAGTGTATTGGTAGGGGTGTTCCCAACCCTGACTTCAAGCTGATTGAAGGTAGTATAGGTGTGGAGAATGTAGGCAAACCTACACAGAAATTATCTAATGCCGGAGCATTGGCTACAGGCAATAGGGTACAGGTGGATTGTCTCACAGGTCTTGACAGGTTTGCAGCAGTAGCAGAAATCGTCAACATGTTGAAGAAGTCGCCTTACAAGAATATCCTTATAGATGATATGAATTATCTTGCACAGGATTTCTACATGGCAAATGCCATGAAAGGTGGATGGGATACTCCCAAGCAGATTGGTTATGGGATGGGTCTCATCTTTGATGCTTTCAAGGGACTTCCTGAGGATAAGAATATCATTTGTTGTGCTCATTATGAAGAGTACAAGGATAAGAATGGTGATTCAATATCCTATAAATTCAAGACCACTGGAAAGATGGTGGATGACTACATAACACCTGAAGGAAAGTTTGATATTATCCTCTTTGGTAAGGTAGGTTATGATGCAGAAAACAAGAAACCTATCAAGCATTATGTAAAAGAGTTTGATGGGGAATATCCTGCTAAGGATAGTCTTGGCGCATTAGATGACCTTCCTGATGAGATTCCCAATGATTTGTCTATTGTTGTAGACAAGTTAAGAGAAGTTTATGGATAGGGATGAGACTGTAAGAATATCAAGGTTAGTTGCTAATAATAGTATTACTACAGGTGACATCAGTATGGTACTGATGCAATACTGTATAGAACAGGGCAAGCCTTACTATGAGACTACCCTGTTTGTTACCAAGTTATTAAGTAGTACACAATTGGCAGCATGTTTTATAACAGCCCTAGACTATTATGAAAGGAAATTCACAATATACAAGCTGTGGGATAAGCCTAATATATTACAGAAATCTGGAGGATTAGGACAATTATTACAGATATTTTAGTGACAAGTATTTAAGTATTTTTTTTTTTATTTTAGCAAGAAAAGTATGAATAAGACATTAACAGTAAGACAGTTTGCTGCTGTAAAAAGAGTAGCACAGAATGTAAGCTTTGCAGTGGCAAAAAGGGATAAAATCTCTGCGAAGATGCAGGAACTCAGCAAGGAGTATGAAGACCTGACCAAGGAGATTGAAGGACATGAGATGGGAATCAAAGCCTTGACAGGAGGATTTACAAGTGAAGACCTGATTACCAAGAAGGTTGAAGATACAGGTAAGGTTGATAAGGAAGGCAAGCCTGTAAAGGTTACCAAATATGAACCTAAAGCTGGAGTGGTATCATTCAATGAGGAAGACAGGGTATATGAAATTGATTCCAATGTTGCTAATGGTATTGCTGTAGGCTCAGTGCAGCAGGATGACCCAGTATGTGCTGAGTTACCAACTAGTGATACAACAGTAATGGATAACACTGAGTATACTCCCTCGGCTACACAATACTAAAGAGAAAAGAGAAAAGAGAAGAAAGAAGAAGATTAATCTTTATAAATATGAAAGATAACAAATCAATTAGTTTTATGGCAATCAGTAAGGGTTCTGTATCTACTGAAGGCTTAGAGATAAAGAGATTCATAGGAGTAGGTTCAGTGTTTGTATTGGCAGTCAATCCTGATAAGAAGAAGCTTGAGGAGCTGTATATGACCCAGCTTGAAAAAGAGCCTGAGTATGTAGGAGAGGTTGAGGTAGGAGATGACAAGCACAAGGTAAAGAATGTGAGGATTGACTTTATTGTCAAGACTGACCCTGAAAAGTGCAATGGAATTGACACTACAACCAAGGTATCACTCTTTGTCAGACAAGAGTACAGGTATAGTAAGGACGGTAGTAAGATTCAGGTAATTGATAAGTATGGAAGAACTGCATGGCCTACTATTGAGGAGGCCAAGGCACATGCTACTGTACTTACTAAGAAGGATGGTAGTACCTACAATGCCAATATAGACAAGAACTATAGACCTGCATACTTTGGGGAAGAGGAATTGACTAAATTCCTTAAGGCATATCTTAATATTCCTGATGTAATGAAGTATGTCAACAATACTTGGGTTATGGTTGATAATCCGCAGGACTGTGAAGCTAGACTTGAAAGTATTGAGGACTATTTCAAGGGAGACTTTAGTGAGCTGAAGGATGTAATCTCATACCAGCCTTCTAACAAGGTCAAGGTTTTGTTTGGAGTAAGAACCACAGATGACAACAAGCAATATCAAACTGTATATACCAGCATGTTTCTGAAGAATCATGTTAGGGATTACAGCAGGCTTGACCAAGATTTACAGGAAAGGAAGCAACAAGGGGCATTTGCCAACACCGAGTTTATAGTTGATGGCTTGAAGGAGTATAAGGTAGATTCTACTGACCTCAGCCAGTCAGGTACAGATACTTTACCCTTTCCGGGTGCTGCTGACTCAGCACCGTCCCCTTGGGATTTGAGCAAGTAAGTGTAACTGTTAAAAAAAAAAAGCATGGCATTCAGCAAGGGCAAGGATTCTGTGAGTTTGAAGGAAATCTTGGATAGAGTAACAGAAGCAGATATTTTATCATATTATTTGGGTGTTACAGAAGTACCCACTATTATAAATTCCCCATTAAGAAGGGATAGAAGACCTTCCTTTGGTCTCTATTCTCCCAATGGGGAAAGGATATATTATACAGATTTGTCTACAGGAGACAGGGGAGGAATCTTTGACCTCCTTGGTCATATGTGGAGCTGTAGTTATAGTGAGGTCTTATCAAGAATCAGGAAGGATATGGAAAGGTTTTCTTTGGGTAATTGCAATATTCAAACATATACACCATGTGTTGTAAATGACATGAACAGTCATAACAGCAATTCAGACCTACAATGTAAGATTAGGGAATGGAGGAAACATGATATAGAATATTGGGAGTCTTATGGCATTAGTGTTGAATGGCTCAAATATGCGGAAGTTTACCCCATATCTCATAAAATTGTCCTTAAGGATGGTCATAGATATGTGTTTGTAGCTGATAAATATGCCTATGCCTATGTTGAACATAAAGAAGGAAAAGTTACGCTAAAGATATACCAACCCTTTAATAAAGGCAGGTATAAATGGAGTAACAAGCATGACAGCTCTGTGGTAAGTCTATGGACTAAGGTACCTGAATATGGGGAACAAATATGCATTTGTTCCTCATTAAAGGATGCCCTATGTTTATGGTCCAACACAGGGATACCTTCCCTTGCCATTCAAGGTGAGGGATACAGAATGAGTAGTACTGCAATAAGTGAATTGAACAGGAGGTTCAAGAAGGTATTTATTTGTCTGGATAATGATAAGCCCGGCCTAGAAGATGCTGAGAGGCTTTCAAGGGAGACAGGATTCACTAATGTGGTATTACCATTCTTTGATGAAGGAAAAGATATTTCAGATTTATTCAAGGCCAAGGGAAAGGAAGAGTTCCTTAAAATAATCATTCCTTTATTTACCTCTTCTAGAGGGGAAGAGTATAGTGATGATTTGCCCTTTGAGATTGAATAGAAAGCAGAGTTTGAGTTTTTTTTTTTAAAGAAAAAAAAAAGAAAAGCATGGAAAAAAGAAAGATTACAGTAGTATGTACTACAGGAAACAGAACAGTGGAAATACTCTCAGATGCAACTACATTGGGAGAATTAAAGAATGATTTGACAAGAGAAGGGATTTCATATAAAAATATGAGCTTCCTTGAAGGACTGTCAAAGACAGAGTTAAAGTCTGATAGCTCTATCCTTCCTCATGATGTTACTTGGAAGGGACAGGTTACTAATAATTTGGTAATTATGTTAACTACCGCAAATAAGAACATCAAGTCTGGGGCTTCCATGAGCAGAATGGAGGCTTATACCTGCATCAAGACAATGGGTCTCCAGAATGAGTGTCAGAGTAAGTTTGGTAAGAACTTTACTCAGTGTAAGACCAGTGACCTTGTATCCTTGATAGAGGAGAAGAGGAACAAGAAAGAAAGCCCTGCTAAGGAAAGTCCCGTCAAAAAGGGTAAGGAGGTTGTCAGCTCCGTAGATGGAAAAGATGTAAAACAAGCCCTTGTAAAGTTGGTGGAGACATTGTATGATGAGGGAAATCTCAGCTTTAGGGCTACAAAGGCAATACTTGAGGATTTGGGTGTCAAAGCTAAAGCCAAGAAGGAGGAAGCCGTTAAATTTACCAAGAGTGAGATAGATGAAATGTTTGAGGGCTTGATAGACTAAGAGTAGATAGGGGGGGGGGGGAGGAATATTATATTCCCTCCCTATTTTTTTTTATTTTATACACGTTTAGAGTTCTCAAATATGGAAGCAGTTTCTAGGGAGGATATACCCGAAATAATAAGGGAGCATAAGGAAAAGGGATATTTTATGAAGAATATCCTGAGGATATATGATGTATTCAAGGACTTTTTTGGTGAGGAGAAGGTTGATTTGGGAATAGTGGAGCCACCAATGGATGACTTTGGAAAACTCTTATCTGAAGAGACTATAGAAGAAGGTGTGGAAGCGATTACACGATATTGGGATACAATGATACACCCATATATATTAGTGTACTTTCCTAGAGTAAAGGTAACTAATGAGCATGGAAATTTTGTGTACATTACAGAGCTATATGTAAAAGTTACACTTGCAGCACCCGGACTTCTCGGAAGTATAGGGATGAATAGGGCAGAGTATACAATAGACCAATTCTATTCTGATTACATGCACAGCCATGTGTGTGGAATAACTGTTAGTGATGGTAATTTTGAAGGGTTTAAGACTCCTTGTTTAGGTGTAGGGCCTATACAGGGCACATCACGTATACTGAGGAATGAAGTACGTGCTAATGAGGATTGGATGTTATTCTGTTATGAATTAAGCAAGTTTGTTACTGTGGAGTCGTTGTCAGGAGGACCTTATAGGAGACTGGAAACAATCACCAATTCTACGGAGAAAATGGACCATATTGGGTATAAGAGGGGACAACGCTTGCCAAAGCTGATAATAAATTTCGCAAAACACTTGATTCTCAGCAGGAAGCTGAAGTTTGCCTACAGGAATGGGTCATATGTTTTAGGCATGACAAGTGCTGAATGTATGATACTTGTAAGTAATGAATTCATTAACTGGTGCAATAAACTTAGTGACGCAGAAGAGGAACAGAAGAAATATGTTAGGAGACACCACATGGAACTTGGAGTAGTATCCAAAGGACATATATATAATACACTTAGGTCACCATCATCGCTTGAGGATGTAAGTGAGCATATAGGCAAGCCAGTATGTACTTTCAAAGGTAGGAAAATCAAACTTAGAATCACAGGAGGTATCAGTGTGGCAAGTGCCCAAAGTCTATTCTTGTCAAAGAATGTTATCTCAGAAATATTAAGTGTTATACTTGAAGTAATAAATCTCAAATATGGAAAGAATGAACAACAATGTGAAAATAGTGGAAGTGAAGAGCCACAGGAACTGTGACTATACTCTTGTGATACCTGAAGAATTGGAGAACAAGATAAGGTTTGCATGTAGGGAGGTATGGAGTAGGGAATGGTCAGGGATATTATTCTACACCTATGAGGGAACCTTTGAAGGAGGCGACCTTAGGATATTGTGTAAGGATATGTATATCATGGATATAGGCTCTGCTGCTACCACAGAGTTTGGTAATAGTCCTGATATAGTGGCCTATATGTGTGAGAAGGAACTTCTAGGTTGTCAAATGGGCTTGATTCATTCACACAACCTCATGGCTACCTTCTTTAGTGGTGAGGATGTCAAGACCTTAAAACAGGAAGGTGCAGACAGTAATAACTTCGTATCTCTTATTGTCAACAACAGGGGTGATTATTCTGCTGCTGTTACTAGGAAAGTAAAGTCTACAAGAGTAGTTGAGAAGAAAACTATTGGGTTCTTTGGGGAACCTGATAAGACAGAAATTGACGAATATGTTGATGATACTGAGGTAATAGAGTATTTCAAGCTAAGGGTAGTGGTTGAAAACAGGTATAGGTCTTTAGAAGTTAAGAGCAGATTAGATGAACTGAGGAATAAGGTTGCTAGTGGTTTACCCGATAAGACAAAAGTATTTGGACAGTATCATGGTCAGGAAATATGGAAGGATAAGAAAACTGACTATAAGAAAATTGACTATCAGGAAGACCCATCTGTCAATACCTTAAGTGTTGATAAAGATGCTATCAAGGAAATGGTACTGCAAATAGTCACTGGGAGCGTCTTGATGACTACCAAGAGCAAAATAGACCCAAGCAAATGGACTGGAGCAATGACTACATTATATACTGAAAGGTTTGGTGCAGGTGAAGAAGGCCTCAAGAGATTTGATGAATGGGCTAAGGCATACCTTGAGTATTTGATGTGGAGCATAGAGGATGATTATTTGGAAGAGAAAGGACTTGATGTTACTGAAGCGGCCTCAGTCTATGCCAGTCATGCCATCCATGAGCTAGAAAAGTTACCTAGTAACATTTATATTGAAAGGTATATCAAATTCCTGAAGGATTATATAGTTTAAGAAAGAAAAGAAAAGTTATGAGCACAGAACAAGAATCAACAGATAACCTGCTGCCGGTAAATTCACCCTCATTACTTATGGATGATACTACCAGCAGGTTCAGTTCAGCTATCTGGTACAATAAGATACGGGAGAAATCCATTACACTTGCAGGCATTGGAGGGATTGGAAGCTATGTAGGATTTCTGTTGACACGAGTAAAGCCCAAGAACATATTCATCTATGATGATGATACTGTGGATGAGGCTAATATGAGTGGCCAATTATATGGATTAGAGGACGTAGGAGAGGCAAAGGTAGGTGCACTTGCTAAAATGGTATCCAATTATGCTAATTATTATAGCATATGTGGTATTAGTGAAAGGTTTACCGCAGATACCAAAGCATCAGACATAATGATTTGTGGATTTGACAATATGGTAGCCAGAAAAGATTTCTTCTTGGCATGGAAGAATCATGTTCAGAGCAAACCTAGTGAGGAAAGGGCAAATTGCTTGTTCATTGATGGCAGATTGGCTGCTGAGGAGTTTCAAGTATTATGCATTAAAGGAGATGATGAGTATAATATCAATAGGTACGAATCACAATTCCTGTTCTCTGATGAGGAGGCTGATGAGACAATATGTTCTTATAAGCAGACTACATTCTGTGCAAATATGATTGCATCATATATGGTGAATCTATTTGTGAACTTTTGTGCTAATCAGTGTAACCCTCCTATAGAAAGGGATTTACCTTTCTTTACAACTTATAATGCAGAAATTATGTATTTAAAGACTGAGTCATGACAGAAAACGTTAAGCAACTAGTACAGTCAATTTTCATCACAGTATACAGGCCAATATCTCCTTATTCTTTAGAACTTGTTCCATTAACAGACAATAGTGTTAAGGCAGGAATATTGGTACGGAAAGGTGAAAATCTCCCACTAGTAGGCAATACTCGTAGCCTTGTAAGAGATGAGAATGGAGATGCAATAGTACCTTTGTATGAGCAAGGAGTCCCTATGAAGGTACAAACCTTTTATTCACTTCTGAGAAACTCATTAGGACAATATGGTATGAGGAAGTTCATTCTCTCAGGTACAGTGTACTGGGCTAGTACAGGGCTAATCTTGGATAAGGATTTGAATCCTTTATTTCTATGTACTATTGGCTCTTCAGGGAAGGAGCCTAAATGCTATGTGAGTCCAAAAGTTTTTGAATCATCGTCACCTCTAAGCAAGGGCATTGTATTCACTGTACTTAATGTCATGTATAATTATGGTGTTAATACTCTCTATAACGGGGTACAGAAGCCAGAGATTATAATCGGCCCTATTGATTGCATTGTCAAGCCTACTGTACCCAGTAGTGTAGACACCTTTAATGATGATGTGAATGACTTCTTGGCTGATAATATAGATGTTGTAATGAGTCAATGGGAATAAGAGAGTATCTTGGTGATTGGATGAATGTCATAGATGAGAATGAGCTAATATCAATAATGCAGAATCTGAGAGGATTATATGCTACAAAGAAGATATGCCCTGAACAATGTGACATATTTAAAGCTTTCAAGCTTTGTCCCTATAATAGCCTGAAGGCAGTATTTGTAGGCCAAGACCCATATCCACAGAAAGGAGTTGCAACTGGCATATTATTTGGCAATAGGGCAGAGGTAGAGGAGAGTGAATTATCCCCATCCTTAAACATTGTTAAAGAAGCAGCAATCAATTTTGGGGTTCCGCATTATTGTATTACCTTTGACCAAACCTTAGAGAGTTGGGCAAGACAAGGGATACTGATGATAAACTCTGCACTTACAGTAGAAATGAATAAAGTCGGTTCACATACTATGATGTGGAGACCTTTTATATCTAAACTGCTAAGAAATATATCGGAGAATAACCTTGCTGGGGTATATGTATTATTTGGTAAACAGGCTCAGACATTCAAGCCTTATATCAATAGTAAGTCCAACTTTATTATTGAGGTTGAGCATCCTGCCTATTTTGCAAGAAATGGTACTAAGATGCCGCATCAGCTATTTGCTGATGTCAGCAATAAGGTTAAGGAAATTTACGGAGTACCTATAGATTGGTACCAAGAGTATTAATACAAAAAAAAAAGAAATGAAAAAAGCAGAAAGAAACTGTTTGTACCTCAAAAATGGAGAAGAGGTACACATTGGTGACATCCTTGTAAAAGGAGACAAACTCTATGTAGTAGATGAGGAAATCATTCCTGTTTTGATTGAACAAGGAGTTCTTTGCACAAAAGAGTCCCTTAGTGAGAAAAAGAAGGATGCAGATGACATTTCAAAGGATGATTTGGCTTTCTATGTCAATAAGGTTGCACAGAGATTTGGTTGGAAGCCAGCAAAAGCTTGCAACTATCTTAATACCATTGATTCCTGCTATCCAGCAGCAGCATTTGCTATAATATTGAGGGAGATAGCCATTGAATTGGACAAGAAGTATGAAGACCATATCAGTAATAGCCCTGAGATTTATTCAATCTCACTTACAGATGGGAGAATCACCAGACTCTATAAGAATAGTATCAGGAGTTACAAGAACTTTGCAGCATTCAGAACTATAGATGACGCAAAATTTGCTTGCAAGGTTCTGAGAGAGGTTCTTAAGGATATGTTCAAGGGTAGTAAATGAAACTGGGAGTGAATAAAAAAATTAGGAATGCCACACAAAGCATCTCTGGAGGTATAACCTTTAAATCAAAGCTTGAGAAGAGTATATACGATACTCTTCTTGAGCAGGGATTTAATCCTAAGTATGAGCCAATTACATTTGTTATATGGGAAGGGTTTCGTCCTACAATCCCATACTATGATAGAGAAACTAACTATCAGAGGGATGTAAGATTAGCAGCTTCTGGTGGCAGCTCAGCAAAGATGCTGGTCAGGAAGAAAGCAAGAATCCTTAATGTACAATACACACCGGATTTCTATTTCAAATACAATGACCTTAATGTTTACATAGAGGCTAAGGGAATAGAGAATGATGTATTCTATCTTAAGAAAAAGATGTTTATAAAGTACCTTGATGACCTGTATCTTGAGAAAGGGGAAAGGTCCATATACTTTGAGGTTTATACTAGGAAACAGTTGTTGCAGGCAATAGAAATTATTAAGAATTATGAACAAGAGTAGTCCCATAGATAGAATGAAGGATTTAATTCCCTCATTACCCGGCAACGATGTTAACTTGGCATTTAGGCTTTTGGATACCAGAGACTTTGAGTCTCTTCAGTCCTTGGTTAACTCATCAATCATTAGGACAAGGATTGCACTCGCAAGAGCAAACACCAAGGAAAAGTATCTGAAGGCTGACCTTGAGGGAATGAGGAAGTTGCAATCAGAGGTTGATGCCTATTATGAGGCACTCTATCCTTCATCAGACAATCTTGAAGAGTTTTATTATTAGGTATGAAATCTTTAAAGGAAATAAGCTGGGATGTGGATGAGGCAACATATAGGGCAGACCCTGCCTTAAGTTACTCTACCATAGCAAGATATGAGAGGGAGGGGTTTAATAACCTAGATAAGTTGTTTGATAAGCTGGATACTCCATCCCTGACATTTGGCAGGGCTGTGGATAGCACCATTACTGGAGGACAGGCAGAATTTGATAAGGAATTTATGGTAGCAGAATATCCATTAATTCCTGACTCTATTGTGAGGATAGTAAAGTCCCTGTTCAGTCAATATAAGGATTCCCATGATAACCTGAACAGTATTCAAGATGCTAGAATTATCAAAGAGACTGAGGAACAAGGTTATCAAATGAATTGGAAACCAGAGACTAGAGCTAGGGTAATTAAGGAAAAGGGATGTGAATACTATAATCTGCTATTTGTAGCAGGTAATAGGACTATACTTGACACACAGACCTACCAAGATGTGTGTAATGCAGTGAAGGCACTTAGGACCAGTGAAGCTACTTGGTTGTATTTTGAAGAGAATCCATTTGAGACTGATATTGAAAGACTGTATCAACTTAAATTCAAAGGAGAGTTTGATGGTGTAGCCTATAGGAACATGGCTGACTTGGTTATAGTCAATCATAAAGAGAAATGGATAAAGCCTGTAGATTTGAAGACAAGTTCCCACACTGAATGGGATTTCCATAAGTCTTTCGTGGATTGGAGATATGAGAAATAAATAATTTATTTACTCATTTGGAGATACGAGAAATTTTACCTATCTTTGCATTGAACTATAAATCAGTGTAATGAGAAAGTATAATTTTAATGAGCATTACTTTGACAATATAGATTGTCAGGAAAAAGCATATTGGTTGGGTTTCTTTGCTGCTGATGGATATAATCATCAGAGCAAGGGATACATTGAGTTTAGATTACATAACCAAGATAGAGAAATTTTGGAAAGATTCAAGTCCAGTTTAGGAGCAACTAATCCTATAGGGCTATATAAGAATACCTATTGTAATTTAACTCTGTACTCAAACCACCTATGTGCTATACTAAGTGAGTATGGTCTTAGTCAAGCTAAGACTTATTCCTTGCAGATACCAGTATTGAATAATGAATTGATGAGGCACTTTATTAGAGGCTATTTTGATGGAGATGGCTGCTTTTCTGTTATTAAAAGAAAGGATAGGACAGAGCATAGCCTTATTTACCAATTTAACATAACTGGAATGGAAGAACCTCTAAGGATTATGCAAATGCACTTAATAGATAATGTAGGTGTTGTTGATAATGGTTTAAAGAGTAGAAGTTCAACTTCAGCAGTTACTATTCATTATAGTGGAAGAAAGGTATGCAAGAGAATACTTGACTATTTATATAAGGATGCTGTTATATATCTTCAAAGGAAGTATAATAAATACCAAGAATATTGTATCTCGGCAGAGTAATCTGCAATAATATTAAACCTCGTGAAATCAGGGGACATCCTACCATTAAGTTGGGGACAATCCTGAGCCAAGCCTTAATAATAAGGAAGGTGCAACGACTATCCCCTTGTGGGAGTACACTCAAGTGAGTGGAAGTGCGAGGCTCCTAATGAATTAGGATGATGATATAGTCTCATCTATATGGTAACATATAGCAGTTCATAAGAGAACGCAGACAAATTAACGACTTATCTGGAAGATAATGGATATTCAAGCCAGACTATATTGGGCTATTATTAGGCAGAATATGGATAAGGATGAGTACTTCAGTAGTTTCAAGTTGCTTGATTATGACTTTATAGTAGTCAATAGGAGGACACTTACTCCATTGGTGTGGAAGTGCCCCTTTACTCAGGCAGAAGGTACACTTAGGTTTGGAAGGAATGGTCAAATCATTATGAGGAGTCCTTTTGAGATAGGAAGAGAACTCTCTTATTATCTCACTTCAAGACCAAAAGTACCTATTGGCATTGAGTTATCAGCATCTAATAACCTTGAAGAGTGGTTAAACGCTTTGTAAAAAAAAAAAGTATGCAAGTAGTAAAAAGAGATGGAAGTAGAGAAGAGTTCAATATAGACAAGATTGCTACAGCGGTTGCAAAGGCATTTGAATCCTGCCATAAGGAGATGCCTCAGTACATAAAGCCAATGATTAGTGCCTTATTTGGCACACTAGAAGGAGATGTGATAGGTATTGAGGAGATACAGAATCGTGTGGAAGATATTCTCATGAATGAGAGATTCTTTGATGTGGCAAAGAGCTATATTATCTATAGGGAACAGCACAAACAGGCTAGGTTTATCAAGGAGAGGATTGACTATATGAATAAGTATAGCCAATCTGATGAAAATGCTGCCTCTTCTTCAGAAACAGATGCAAATGCAAATGTGACTGTGAAGAATGTTGCCAACCTTGAAGGTGAGGTATATAAGACTACTAACAGGGTTATACAAAGGCAAAGAATGAAAGACAAGCTGAATGAGATGTATCCTGAAGTGGCCAAAGAGTATGAGAAAGACCTAAACTCTCATATAATCTATACACATGATGAGGCTACTACTCCTGTATTGAAGCAGTATTGCATGGCTGTAAGCTTATATCCCCTTATGACAGAAGGTGTGGGAAACATTGATAGTATTACACCAACACCACCCAATGATTTACAGTCATTTAGTGGTCAAGTAACTAATCTTATCTTCCTGTTATCCTCTCAATGCAAGGGGGCAGTAGCAGTGGGTGAATACTTTATTGCACTAAATTACTATGTTATACAGGAGTTTGGCAGTGATTGGTTCATTAGATTGGATGATGTAATTACTTCAAGAGCTTGTACCAAGCAAAGAACCATAAGAGATGCCATATACAAGGCATTCAAGCAATTCATCTATGGTGTAAACCAGCCTGCTGGTAACAGGAGTTATCAGTCTCCTTTCACCAATGTATCTTATTATGACCACACATATTTTGATTCTCTGTTTGGTGAGTTCTATTATCCTGATGGAACCAAGCCCCAATGGGAGGCAATAGATTGCCTGCAAAGGCTGTTTATGAAGTTCTTCAATAAGTTAAGGACCAAGCAGATACTTACATTCCCCGTAAATTATTCTGCGGCTTAACAGAGTAATCTGTTATGAAAAACCTCTTTAATTGCTGAAAACTCCTATGCAAATGTTTGGAAATGTAAGAAAGTTTACTAACTTTGCAGGACAATTAGCAACTAAGATTCAATAAATATGGAAGAAATTTGGAAAGATGTTCCTTCTTACGAAGGTTATTATCAAGTGAGTAACTTAGGTAACTTTAGAAGTTTACCTAGAGTTATAAGATACAAAGGTAATGGTATTAGAAATTATCCTGCTAAAAGGTTATTGACAGAGACTACTAAAGATAACTATCAGAGGATAACTCTAATGAAAGAGGGAATAAAGACTAGGTATCAAGCTCATAGATTAGTAGCTCTAGCTTTTATTCCTAATCCAGAAAATAAGCCTTGTATCAATCATATTGATGGTAATAAAAGTAACAATGTTGTTACTAATCTTGAATGGTGTACTGCATCAGAAAATATGATTCATGCCGATAATACTGAGTTAAGAGATATGTTTTCTCATCATAATCCTTCAAATGCCAAGAAAGTAAAGTGTATAGAAACAGGACAAGTCTTTTTGTCCTGTTTGAGGGCTGTTAGAAGTTTAGGAAAGACTAATAATAGCATTTCTACATTAACTAGAAGCATAGCCAGAGGTGGAACAGCTTTTGGCTATCATTGGCAATTTATTGAATAAAGTTCAACGACTATTCCGAAAGGAAGTACACTCAAGTGAGTGGAAATGGGAGGTATCCTAGAAATAGGATAGTGATATAGTCTGAACTGCATAGTAATATGCAGAAGTTCATAGGAGAACTGCTAGAAATTAACGACTTCTAGTGAACATATTTGGGAAACTATGGCTATGGTGTATGACCCAAAGACTAATGATATTATAGATAAGGAGTATAAGGACTTTACTGCTGAAATGTATGCAGAAGGTCATAGCTTCTTCACCTATATATCAGATAGTGCTGATAGTCTTGCATCTTGCTGTAGATTGAGAAATGAGCTTGCAGAGAATACCTTTAATCCTACATCAGGACTTACTGGTGTTATGACTGGTAGTTGCAATGTAATCACATTGAATATGAATAGGATTGTGCAGGATTGGTTTAACTCTATGAAAGGATATGACCCTATAAGTTTGGAGGATTTCAAGCCATATTTGGTGTCTATTCTTGAAAGAGTCTACAAGTACCATATAGCCTTCAAGACTATGCTATATGAAATGGAAGAGAGAGGAATGTTTGCAGCTTCAAATGGAGGATATATCCATATCAGCAAATTATACTCTACCATAGGTATTAATGGCCTGAATGAGGCTGCCAGGTTCTTGGGACTTAAAGTAAGTAACAATGAGGAGTATATCAAGTTCCTTCAACTTATACTTGGAACCATTAAAGAACAGAATAAGATACATTCCATACATGATAAAAGCAGGCCATTCCTATTTAATTCTGAGGTAGTACCTGCTGAGGGATTAGGAGGAAAAAACTATAACTGGGATAAAGAAGATGGTTACATAGTACCCTCTGATGAGAATCTATATAACTCATACTTCTATAATGCCCATGATGACACCTCAGTACTTGATAAGTTCATTCTTCATGGAAGACAGACTTACCAATATACTGATGGAGGAAGTGCAGCCCATATCAACTTGGAGGACCACTTGAGCAAGGAGCAGTATCTCAAGCTTATAGATTTTGCTATAGCTAATGGAACTAACTACTTCACATTTAATATTCCTAATAGTAAGTGTGATACTTGTGGTTACATTACCAAGCATCCTATTACTGAATGTCCCAAGTGCCATAGCAAAAACATTACCCAATACACAAGGATTATAGGGTATCTGAGACCCATAAAGAGCTTTGGTGAAGATAGACAGATAGAGGCAGGAAGGAGAGTGTATGGAAAGATGGATTAGTATGGTAACAGTGGTTCTTGTAGTTCTGAAGCTATGTGGTGTCATTAGTTGGTCATGGTGGCTAATCCTAAGTCCTTTATGGATTCCACCGCTGTTGTTGGTAGGACTGTATCTTGCAATAATGATTATATCACGTGGAAAATTATGTTGAAATATGTAGATACTAAGATAGTTTTTGCAGAGGTGCCAAATGAAGTTACTTTAGCCATAAATATCTCTAATTGTCCATGCCATTGTGAGGGCTGTCATAGCTCTTACTTGGCAGAGGATATTGGTAATCCACTGAATAAGACAGTCCTCAGCAAACTTTTGGAAGATAACAAGGGAATATCTTGTGTGTCTTTCATGGGTGGTGATAGGGACGCTATACATATAGTAGCTTTGGCAAGTTGGGTAAAAACTCATACAAACTTAAAGGTTGCATGGTATAGTGGTAGGCAAGAGATTAGTGATATAGTAGCAAGGCAATTAAGGTGGTTTGACTACATTAAACTTGGACCTTATAAGGAGGAGTTTGGTCCACTTAACAGTAGGACTACCAATCAAAGATTTTACAAGGTCAGTGATAGAGAGTTGGTAGACATAACAAGTAAATTTTGGAAACATGAAACTGAAAATTAAAGTAAAAGTATTGACTGGGGGCTGTATGCCTGTAATTAGTGAGAATGGTGATTGGATAGATTTGAGGTCTGCCATAAATATCACCATCCCTGCACCACAGGCTGATGTCCTTAAAAGAAAAACTATTGAAGGAGAGAGAGTAGGTCATAGGGATGTAGAAATTCCTACCTATTACATCCCTCTTGGAGTGGCAATGCAATTGCCCAAAGGATTTGAAGCTATTATTGATTCAAGGAGTAGTGGTCCTAAGAAGTTAGGATTATTCATCCCAAGTGGTCAAGGTGTAGTGGATAACACATATAATGGCAATGATGACCAGTGGCACTATGTATGTTCTCCTATGAGAGAGACCACTATTGAAGCAGGTGATAGAATCTGTCAATTTAGGATACAGCTTAGTCAGAAAGCTACTATGTGGCAGAAGATTAAATGGCTGCTAAGTTCAGGTATTGAGCTTGTGGAAGTAGATGACTTGGGTGATGATAACAGAGGAGGATTTGGTTCCACCGGAGTTAAATAATAAAAAAAAAAAGCATGGAAGATGTTTATATTGGAACTATTAATTACGTTTGCTATAGTAACTCTTGTAGCTTTGATTGTCAATGCAATCGAAGACCATAAAAGGAATGATGAGCCTCATATGTCATTCAAAGAGTCAATGGACTTGGTGGAGTTGCCCATAATAACTTTCTATAATAATGGAAAGAAATTGAATTTTCTGTTAGATACAGGAGCCAATAACTCTATAATCAACAAGTCTGTTATCAAGGATTTGGATTACAAGGAATGCACTGAGAACTTGGATACCTTTGGTATAGATGGAGAGGTCAAATCAAGTATGCCTACATGTACTATGGAAGTCAAATATAAGGATAATTCCTTTGAAGATACTTTTACCATACTTAATATGGATAGCGCATTCAGGCAGGTTAAGGAAGATTCAGGTGTCCAATTACATGGCATATTGGGAAGCCTGTTCTTTCAGAAGTACAAATATGTGATTGATTTCAAATCATTAGTAGCCTATATTAAGAAATGATATACTATGTTACTGGGCAGAGGGAATTATTTGGTTGGTATTCAGGTGCTAAGTATAAGTGTATAACTGTAGAGGAGTCATTTGAAGTACTGAATCCATTAAGTATTGTAGGGCTTGATACTGAGACTACAGGGACTGAGATATGGACAGGGAGACTGCTTCTTCTCCAACTTGGAAATAAGGAAAACCAAGTGGTGATAGATTGCACAACTATTGATATTAATCAGTACAAGGACTATCTTGAAAGTAATAGGCTGTTCATCATCCACAATGCAAAATTTGACTTGAGATGGTTGTATAAGGAACACATTGTAGTCAGAAATGTCTATGATACCTATTTAGGTGAGAAGATTCTATTCCTTGGATTTCCACCCGGCATTGTATCCCTGTCTTTACAAGCATGTTGTGACAGGTACTTGCATGTTTATTTGGATAAGACTGTGAGAGGAAAGATACATGCAGGTGTAACAGAGGAAGTCATAGTCTATGCAGCAAATGATGTAGTATATCTTGAGGATATAATGAATGCCCAAATGAAGATAATAGCACAGAGAGGACAGCAGAATGCTCTTGAAATAGAGAATAAGTTTGTAAGAGTCCTTGCATATATTGAATTTTGCGGCATTAAACTTGACCCATCTAGGTGGAAAGCTAAAATGGTCAAGGATGAGGATAGGTTAAGGGTTGCAGAGCAGAAGCTTAATGATTGGGTTGTCAAGTATGTACTAGACAAGGATGACCCTTCCCTAATACAAAGGAATTATGATTCCCATAAAAAGGGTAAGCCTACCAAGCTCAAAGAGAGTGTATATGTTGTAATTCCTGCACCCTCCTTATTCTCTGAGTTTGATACAGGACCTCAATGTATTATCAACTGGAGTAGTTCCAAGCAGGTAATCAGGCTATTCAAGGAACTTGGATTTGACTTGTTGGTCAAGGATAAGAAGACAGGTAAGATGAAGGAGTCTGTGGAGTCCAAGTATATAGAAATGCAAAAGGATAAAAGTGATATTGTTCCCTTATACCTTGAGTATTCGGCAGCTTTTAAAGTAGTGACATCTTTTGGTCAGAATTTCCTTGATGCCATTAATCCAATAACACAGAGAATCCATCCAACATTCAATCAGATGATGGATACAGGTGAGAGATTACCACATATTACTAATAATTTGGTTAATTCGATCATTTTACTTATCTTTGCATTTTGAATAAAATATAGTGCAATTATGAGAAAAAGATTAGAAGTAGATGACCAAGAAATTGTAAGATTGTATAATGAAGGTAAAAGTACCTTCGACATAGAAAAACTACTTGGAATCAGTAGGGGAGCTATTAGATATAGGTTGAAATGCAACAATGTTGTATGTAGGCCAAGAGCTAAAGTAGAACTTGGGGATATTAAATCAAAGGAGGGGACTCCTGAGTTTGATTATTTCTTAGGTATTTTAGCAACTGATGGCTATATCTATAAAGGAAGGGTAGTGTTAGAATTTGCAGAAAATAACAAGGATATACTTGTTTATTGGAATGAGTTCTTAGGAAACAAATGTAATATAACCAGTCACATAGATAAGAGAGATAATAAAACATACTACAAAATAAGTTTTATGAATCAGGAAATATGTGATTACTTGGCTACATTTGGCATTACTGAAAGAAAGTCATTGACACTAAAATTAAAGTATATTAATTGGAATGTACTATTAGGTATATTTGATGGAGATGGGAGTTTAGTATTAGATAGAAGAAGAGGACTGTCTCAATGGTTTAAGATAGCCTCTGGAAGTATAGAGTTTCTTAAACAGATAAAGGAATTTCTATCAATTAATAGTATTAAATCTTCTATATACACAGATAGTTCCTGTAGTATTCTCAATGTTAGCAATTTCTATGGGGTATATGCAATCTATAGTAATATGTATAAAGATTCCTCATACTATCTTAAAAGAAAGTATGATAAATTCTGCCCGCTTGTAAAGAAATTTACAAGAGAGTAACTCCGTAAATTCAGTCAAAGAGAGGGAAAACTATTAGACTGAGCCAAGCCCTTATGGGAAGGTGCAGAGACTATAAACGGAGTGCCTAAGTAGCATTAGTTGTAAAATGCTATACGGTGGAGATATAGTCCAGTGTGGTAACACTGAGATTATCTTGTGGCTCAGGAGGAAAGGGCAGAGGAGGCAAGACAAAAGATGATGACATTGCAGAAGAGGATGAGGATAAGAATACCACTACACAGACAAATGATAAAAGTGTCAATATCCAGCAACTTCCAGCCACAGAGGAGACAAGAGCAGCATTTGTGCCTGAAAAGGGTCACTTGCTGGTAGACTGCGATTATGGAGACCAAGAAGGACATGTGTTCACTGAATTATCCAATGATAGGGAGTGGATTGCATTTTATAATGACCCTAATGAGAGAGATGGTCATTCCTTTGTAGCCAAGATGTGTTTTCCCAAAGACCTTGATGGTATTGAGGAAAAGCAAGTCAAGAAGGTAAGAAAAGACCTTAGGGATTTGGCTAAGAAGGCAAGGTTCTGTTTCAATTATAATGGTCAGGCTCCTACAATGGCAGCTAATTGTAATATCCCTGTGGACTTTGCTACTGAGATTCAAAATAACTACTTCAAGAGATTTAATGGTATAGCAGACTATTTCAAAGTACAAAAGAGGGATATGTGGAATAGGGGCTATATCTTAATCTCAAAGATAACCGGATTAAGGGCATACATCTATGACTATCCTATACTAAAAGGTATAGAGAGGAGAAAGAATAGTATGGGAGATTCTTTTTGGGATATATACAAAGCTGCAAGAGATAGTGGCAGAGTAATATCCGAAATTCCTCCACCTGTTATGCAAGAGATTGCAAAGAAGTTTGCTCAAGGAGTCCCTATTGAGGAGATAGCTATCAGATACTCATATAAAGTCAAGAAAGCAGGTAAAGTAGAGGAGAAGTTCATTGACATTAACAGGGAGACTGTATATGTGTCAGTGATGAAGCACTTGTGGAAGAGAAAGAGTGCATCTGACAGTCAATCATGCAATTACCCTTCACAGGGTACTGCTGCTGCCATGACCAAGATAGCTGGTATTAAGTACTTCAATCATCTTGTTGATGATGGACTTATATTTAAAGTTCTGATTCCCAATGATGTTCATGATGAGTATCTAATTGAGCCTCCTGAAGAAATAGCAGAACAGGAAGCCAAGAAGTTAAGTGAGTGTATGGAATATGCAGCATCAATCTTTTGCAAGAAGGTAACTATCAAAGCTGTGCCTGAGATTGCATCATGCTGGGTTCATTGAGATTTAAGTAATTAATAAAGTGAAGAAATGGAAGTAACAATAAACAAGGAATACCAGAACCTCATTGATAGGTTGGATGCAGCTATTACTGCATATGAAGATTCTGGTAGGACAGAAATTGGCCTTTCCCTCTTAAGAGGGGTAAAAGAAGGAATCAGAATGTTGGGCAGTAGACCTAAGCTCGATAGTAGTGTAGAGCAGTTCATGTCTATTACTCAGGATATGGCCAAGATATATGCAGCCAAGAATCATGACTATGGCAATAGCTTTGACAAGTCTCTTGGCAGATTTGGCATTGTAGCATCAATAGTAAGGATGGAAGACAAGATGAATAGAATCGAGTCTCTTACAAATAAGGAGGCAAAGGTTAATGATGAATCTGTTAAAGATACTCTTCTTGACCTCGCAAATTATGCTATAATGACTGTTATGTGGTTAGATAAAATTAGGAAGGGTACTGAATAGTACCCTTTCTTTTACTTAGAAAGGAGAATTTATGAAGGTAGAATTAGAAAATATCTTGGACATTGGTACTGAATTGTACAGTCTTGATGAGAACTTCAAGATTAAGAGGAAAGTTGTAGTGAATATACAAAGTGTCTTTGAGCAGAATGCAAGTCATTCTCCAGAAATTCATACTACTTACAAAGTATCCAATACAATGAGTAATTGTTTTACTACAGATGTAAGGGATTCTGAAATAGGAAAGTCTTGGTTCACTTCCAAGTCTGATTTACTCAAGAAAATAGCTGAGCAATTATGACAATAGCAGTAGATTTTGATGGAACTTGTGTTAAACACAAGTATCCTTTAGTTGGAGAAGATGTGGATGGTGCTGTTTCTGTCTTGAAGGAGTTAGTAAGAAAGGGACATAAGATTATCCTATATACCATGAGGAATGGGGACACATTAGATGATGCTATAAGTTGGTTCATAGACAATGGCATTGAGCTATGGGGAATTAATAGGAATCCTGAACAATATAGATGGTCCCCATCTTCCAAAGTATTTGCTAACTTGTACATAGATGATGCAGCTTTGGGTATTCCATTAATTGAGCCTGAAGATGAGAGAGACTATGTGGATTGGAATGCGGTAAGGAACCTATTAATAGCAAGAAACATAATATAACAAATAATGTTAGCATGCAAAAAAAAAAGAAAGATAATCATATATCGGGGAACACGAAGTAGTGGCAAGACTGATTGGACTAAGCAATGGGTACTTGAAGACCCTGAGCATAGAGTGAGATTCAGTAGTGATGACATTAGGAATATGCTTGGTAAGTATCAGGCTCCTGAAAGAGAAGTGCTGGTTAGTGCTATGAGGAAGCAATTCATTGTCGCTGCTATCAAGAAGTGTTATGATGTAGTTATAGATGATACTCTCAAGCCTCATGAGGATGATTTTGTCAGGAGATGTGTAAAGGCTCATAATAGTGCTGTAGATGAGCTACGGAGTCTTGGTAAGTTGTTACCTCAGGATGATATTAAGTATAGTATTGAATATAAAGACTCTATTGTACCACTTCAAGAGTCCATTTATGAGGATGCAAAAGACTTGGAGAAAAAAAAAAACTGTAGATGAAGGGACTGCTGTAGTTACCTATAAGAAAGTATATAAATTTGTTAGAACATGATAGCACTTATAATAATTGTTTTCTATATTCTACCTTTCATTGTCTGCACATTATTAGGAAGGTACTATAATAATGTGGAGTTTATTGATAAAACAAATGATGACCAAGTAGAAGGGTATGTGATATTTTCTGTAATTCCTATCCTTAATATGATTGCGATACTTATTGGCATATTTTACATTACCAAAGACTTCGTCAGAGGTGTAGGAACAAAATAGGCAGATGAGACAATATACATCAAGGGAGTTTATAAGGATAGTAAAATTTAATGGTTTCCGCTACAGTAGACATAGTGGAGACCATGCTATATATATTAATGATAAGGGTAGGCATATAAGCATACCTAATCATCTTGAATGTGTAATTGCTAGAAGATTAATTAAAGAAAATCAGCTTGAAACTGATTGGAAAAAACTTAAAAAGTTAAAAAAGATGAGTTACAATGAATCATCTAGAAGTGACTCTAATTATCCATTAATGTCACAAAGTGATTGGGATAGAGCACCTTGGAATGAAAAAGAATCTAAAGAAGTTAAAGTGGATGTTACTATAAGTCAAACTCTTAGTAGAACAGTAACTGTAACAGTTCCTGAAAACTATGATGATTATGACTTAAGAGAAGCTGTTAGAAACCAAGTATTTTTACCCAGTGATACTAACAGTGAATGGGAGGAAGATGATTTTGAAGTAATAAAAGAATGAGTATGATAATATTATTAATATATCTAGTTGGGGTAATATGGGCCTTTATTTTTGCTTATGCAAAAATTTGTGAGCTGTATAATTCTAAAAGTAAAGTATTTTTAAAGAGTATGCTACTCTCTACTATGTCTTGGTTATATATTATAATTGTATTAGGTAAGGAATAAGATGTTAGTAAAAAAATTACTTAGTTTATGATAGATAACTTTGAATTAATAAAGCCTTTATTCTATTTCAATGAAGCAGACAACATGTTCTTTTATTGCCAAATAGTACAAAGAGCTAAAGACCATAAACCTAATAAGGTTAAAGAAGGAGCTATTAATACTTATCTTATTAGAAGTAGAGAACATCTTGACAGACTTAGAGATGAGATTATTCTCCTATGTGAACATTATGGTGCTAGAGCTTATATTAATGTAGCTGGAAAGGATTTTGACACTGTAAACAGGCGTATGCTAGTTAAACTAGCTGAATATAACTACATAGGAGAATCAATGAATATTAATCCTAAAAAGATACTTAATAGTACTCTAGGAGAGATTAAATCAAGATGTCCTAAGTGGATTGTGGATATAGATGATTTGTCTACTAAAGACAGCATATTAGAATGGCTAGATAATTATTTTCATATAGATGAACCTCCTCACTACTGTAATAGGAATTATTATCTTAAAGCTGAAATACCTACAGTTCAAGGATGTCATCTTATAGTAACTCCTTTTGATTTATCAAAGTTTAGTTCAGCTTTTCCTAATATAGATATTCATAAGAACTCTATGGGAACATTATTATATTATCCCAAGAGTTTAGATTCACCTAAGTATTGCTGCTCTATATGTGGTGGTACTAATATTCAATTACAAGCTTGGATAGACCCTAATAATAACAATAAGTACATAGGAGATACTGAGGATGATGACTGTTGGTGTGAAGATTGTGAGGACCGCACTAAACTTAAGCAAATATGAGAGTAGTAGTAATAGAGGACTTTAATGGAAATATTGAACTTGTAAGAGACCCTGATACATGTGATGTATTAGTATTTGAGGATTTGGAGTCAGCATGGGAGGAAGCTAACAAGTGTCAGAATGGAATAGTAGCAATGCTTAGCACATGAGCCTTGAAGATAAGATAATGGAAGAGGCAAGCAAGGGTAATTACAATAAGGTATATGCCCTTGCCTTACTCTACTTATGTAAGAAATATAGAGAAGGAATATGAAACTTGTAGAAATTAAACTTTACCTCATAAGCTACATTGGTAAGCTTGGGTTT
>ERZ1673741.1008-NODE-1008-length-25655-cov-7.752813_pt1 | contig 25655 bp, 27 predicted proteins | sample MGYA00580209_ERZ1673741 | MGnify/ENA primary metagenome ERZ1673741 (study PRJEB41218, sample SAMN15661754) | gut metagenome | host: Homo sapiens | place: Canada: London | collected 2015-08-20/2019-03-30 | study: EMG produced TPA metagenomics assembly of... | reverse complement strand
GTGAGCCGAGAACCCCTTGCGTGCGCAAAGTGCTTCTGAGCGCGCGCAGCGCGCGAGGTCACTTTGCGCACGCAAGGGGTTCTCGGCTCACGACGCGCCCAGCGTCCTCCAACTCCTGCATGTGGTTCACTTGTGAAGCCTTTTCAAGCACGTGGACGCATCCGTGAATTTTCGATATATTTGTTAGTCGCTGTCACGGCGTAGAGAGGGATTAACTTGAGCAAGCAAGACGCAATCGAACTCGAGGGCAGGGTCGTCGAGCCCCTGCCTAACGCTATGTTCAACGTGGAGCTCGAGAACGGTAAGACCATTCTCTGCACCATCTCGGGAAAGATCAGGATGAACTACATCCGAATCCTCCCGGGCGACAAGGTCGTCGTGGAGATCTCTCCCTACGACCTCACGCGCGGCCGCATCACCTACCGCTACAAGTAGGCCTGCGGCACTCAGCCTGGAAATCACGCCAGCGGCTGGGCGAGTACATAGGTACGTATCAGCACTACCGAAAGGAATGACGTCATGAAGGTACGCCCTTCGGTCAAGAAGATGTGCGACAAGTGCAAGATCATTCGTCGCCACGGCAAGGTTTACGTCATTTGCGAGAACCCGCGCCACAAGCAGCGTCAGGGCTAAGGAAGGAGCACCAAGTTGGCCCGTATTAACGGCGTCGACCTCCCGCGCGAGAAGCGCGTCGAGATCGGACTCACCTACATTTTCGGCATCGGCCGCACCACTGCCACCAAGATCTGCGCCGAGACCGGCGTTGATCCGTCTACCCGCGTCAAGGATCTGACCGAGGACGAGGTTACCAAGATCCGCGATTTCATTGACGCTCACTACACGACTGAGGGCGACCTCCGTCGTGAGACCCGTCAGAACATCGCCCGCCTGATGGAGATCGGCTGCTATCGCGGCCTCCGTCACCGCAAGGGCCTCCCCGTCCGCGGCCAGCGCACGCACACCAACGCTCGTACCCGCAAGGGCAAGAAGCGTCAAATCGGCGGCAAGAAGAAGTAGGACAGGGGATATAGAACATGGCGCAGAAGAAGAACGCTCGCACCACGCGCGTCCGCCGTTCCGAGCGTAAGAACATCGCTGTGGGCCAGGCCCACATCAAGAGCACGTTCAACAACACGATCGTCTCGATCACCGATCCCCAGGGTAACGTCATCTCCTGGCAGTCCGGTGGCACCGTCGGCTTCAAGGGCTCCCGTAAGTCCACGCCGTTCGCAGCTCAGCTGGCCGCCGAGGCCGCTGCCAAGGCTGCCATGGAGCACGGCCTGCACAAGGTCGCCGTCTTCGTGAAGGGCCCGGGCTCTGGTCGCGAGACCGCCATCCGTTCCCTCCAGGCCGCCGGCCTCGAGGTTTCGGGCATCCAGGACAAGACCCCCATCGCGCACAACGGTTGCCGTCTGAGCAAGCGTCGTCGCGTGTAGCTCTAGGAGGATTTAACAATGGCAGTTGATAGGACTCCCGTCCTCAAGAGGTGCCGCCAGCTCGGCATCGACCCCGTTGTGATGGGGATTAACAAGACTTCTCACCGCGAGCCCAAGCGTCGCCGCAAGGAGTCCGAGTACGGCATGCAGCTTCGCGAGAAGCAGAAAGCCAAGTTCATCTACGGCGTTCTCGAGAACCAGTTCCACGGTTATTACAACGCCGCCCTTAAGCGCGAGGGCATCACCGGCGACAACCTGATGAGCATCCTCGAGAGCCGTCTGGACAACGTCGTCTTCCGTCTCGGCTTCGCCCGCACCCGCAAGGAGGCCCGCCAGACCGTCCGTCACGGCCACATCACCGTGAACGGCCACCGCTGCGACATCCCCTCCGCGCAGGTCAAGGCCGGCGACGTCATCGCCGTGGCCCCCAAGTACAAGGACCTGCTCCCCATCAAGGAGGCCCTCATCTCCTCCGAGCACATGGCCGTTCCCGGCTGGCTCGAGGTTGACATCGAGAAGCTCCAGGGCACCGTCCTTCAGGTCCCCACGCGCGACCAGATCGACCTGGACCTCGACGCTCAGCTCATCGTCGAGCTCTACTCCAAGTAAGCCCGACCCTGTTTGGAGGTAGCAATGTCCGATTTCATCCGGCCGCAGGTGTCGGTAGAGGAGATCAGCGACAGCCTGGCTCGCATCAACGTCGAGCCGCTGGAGCGCGGCTACGGCGACACGCTGGGCAACTCCCTGCGTCGCGTGCTGCTCTCGTCCCTCGAGGGCGCGGCAGTCGAGGCCATCTCCATCGACGGCGTGCAGCATGAGTTCACGACCGTCGAGGGCGTCTACGAGGACGTCACCGACATCGTGCTCAACGTCAAGGGACTGGTCTTCCGCTCTATGGGCACCGGCTCCGAGGCGGAGGCCTCCATCTCGGTCGACGGCCCCATGACCGTGACCGGCGGCGACTTCGACGTCCCCGCCGAGTTCGAGATCGTCAACCCGAGCCACGTCATCTGCACCCTTGGCGAGGGCGCTCACCTCACCATGAGGATGCGCATCGGCATGGGCCGCGGTTACGTGTCCAACGAGGACAACGAGCGCGAGAGCGACCCCATCGGCATCATCCACGTCGACTCGCTCTTCTCGCCCGTCCGTCGTTGCGCCAAGGTCGTCGAGAACTGCCGCGTCGGTCGTCGCACCGACTACGACCGCCTCGTCCTCGAGGTCGAGACCAACGGCTCCATCACCCCGCGTGACGCCGTCGTCGAGGCCTCCAACATCATCAACCAGCACATGGCCGCGTTCATGTCGCTCGCTGATGAGGACGAGCCCGTCGAGGATGCGTCGATCTTCACGACCAACACGGTCGAGGACAACATCGAGCTCGACAAGCAGATTGAGGACCTGGACCTCTCCGTCCGCTCCTACAACTGCCTGAAGCGCGCCGGCATCCACTCCGTGCGCCAGCTCGTGGAGTTCTCCGAGAACGACCTTCTCAACATCAGAAACTTTGGCGTCAAGTCCATCGAGGAAGTCAAGGACAAGCTCGAGAGCATGGGGCTTTCCCTCAAGGCTTAACGCGCGCCCGAACGCTTAGGAGAAGCAGTTATGCGTCACAACAAGAAGAAGGGCATGAAGCTCGGCACCGACGCTTCGCACACCAAGGCCATGAAGCGCAGCCTTGTGTGCGCCCTGTTCACGAACGACCGAATCAAGACGATCGATGCCCGCGCCAAGGCCATCCGCGGCGACGTCGACAAGATCATCACCTGGGCCAAGAAGGGCGACATCCACTCCCGTCGCCTCGCCATTGCGAAGCTCAACGACAAGGAGATTGTCCGCGAGGTCTTCGAGAAGGCCGCTCAGGGCATGTGGGCCGACCGCAACGGCGGCTACACCCGCATCATGAAGCTCGGCCCCCGCAAGGGCGATGCCGCCGAGATGGTGCTGATGGAGCTCGTCACCGAGCCCGTCACCCCCAAGGCCAAGAAGACCACCGTCTCCAAGGTCGCCGCTCCCGCCGAGGCCCCCAAGGCCGAGGAGGCTCCCGCCGAGGAGAACGCCGCTGAGTAAGCGGAGCTCATCGAAGTGCCCATAGGGCCCTGGCCTAGCGCCGGGGCCCTTTTTCTAAGATGTCGGAGGATATGCTCATGGGTGCCTACGTGCGCGAATACGTCCCGCGCGATATCCCGACGGTCGGGGACGCCCCGGCCGCGGGGACGCTCGTCATACGGCTCGGTTACCGCGGGGAGGGGTTCTGTGGATTCGCGGAGCAGCCTGGGAAGCGGACCGTCGCCGGTGAGCTCCGCCGCGCGCTCGAGTGCGCGCTGCGCCGTCCCTGCGAGCTCACGTGCGCTGGCCGCACCGACGCCGGCGTCCATGCCGTGGCACAGTACGTCAGCGTCCCGGTGAGCGCGCCCGAGCTCGAGCTCGCGGGCGACCGCCTGCGCAGGAGCCTCGTCGCCCTCACGCCCGATGACCTCTCGGTCCAAGAGCTGTATCGCGCCGCTCCGGACTTCTCTGCGCGGTTCGACGCTCAGATGCGGCGCTATCGCTACCGGATCTGCGCGGGCGACGCGCGCCCGGTCATGGCCTGGGACCACGCGTGGTGGTACAAGGGCTCGCTCGACGCGGCCGCCATGGACGCCGCGGCGCAAGCCCTCGTGGGCGAGCATGACTTCAAGAGCTTCTGTAAGGCCGCCTCGGCTGTGGATAAACCGACTTCCCGTTACATCGCGAGCCTGCACGTGACCGAGGTCGAGGAGGCCTCGGAGCGCCTCGTGGCGGTCGATGTGGAAGGCAACGCATTCCTGCACAACATGGTCCGCACCATCGTGGGTACGCTCGTCGAGGTTGGGCGCGGACACCGCGACGCGGCCTGGGTGGCAGATGCCCTGGCCGCCCGCGACCGCGCCGCCGCCGGCCCCTGCGCTCCTGCCCGCGGCCTAACGTTCATGGCTGTCGATTACCCGGAAGGGTCGCTTCTTCCCTGGTAGGAAGTGGCCGTACGCCCAAACCCCTCGCGGCGCCTCCGGGCGCGCGGAAGAAAGGAAAGCCGACCTTGGATCTTCTCGTCGACGTTCTCGCCGATTCCGTCATAGACACGCTCAAGCTCGTGCCGTTCCTCCTTGTGACGTACCTCGCCATGGAGGCGCTCGAGCACCTCGCGAGCCATAAGGTGAAGGAGGCCGTCGAGCGTGCGGGCGCCGCCGGACCTGTGGTGGGCGGCCTGCTCGGCGCGTTGCCCCAGTGCGGGTTCTCTGCGATGGCGGCGACGCTCTACGCCGGGCGCGTGGTCACTGCCGGCACGCTCGTGGCGGTCATCCTCTCGACCTCGGACGAGATGATCCCCGTCTTCGTCGCGCATCAGGCGCCTGCAGGTCGGATGCTCGTGATCATCGCCATCAAGGTCGTCCTCGGCGTTGTGGCCGGCCTGGTTCTCGACGTCGCGCTGCGCCTGCTGCACCGCGCGGGCGACGGCCACGCGCACATCCACGAGCTCTGCGAGCGCGAGCACTGCCATTGCGAGGAGGCGGAAGAGGCCGACGAGGGCGAGGGCGCCGAGCGGGGCGGTGGCGCCGAGGAGGTCGAGCATGGCGACGGCCACGGCCATGGCGACGGGCACGGCCACGGCGACCACCACGGCCACGCTCATCACCACGGCGCCTGGGGCATCGTGCGCTCCGCGCTTGTCCACACGGTGCAGGTCACGGTGTTCATCTTCCTGATCTCGCTCGTGTTCGGCCTGGTCATCGAGGGGGTGGGGGAGGACGCCATCGGCGCCGTGCTCGCCGACCACCCCGTGCGCGCCACGTTCCTCTCCGCGCTGGTCGGGCTCATCCCGAACTGCGGCGCGAGCGTCGCCATCGCGGAGCTGTTCCTCGAGGGGACGCTCGCCACGGGCCCGATGCTCGCAGGGCTTCTTTCCTCCGGCGGCGTGGGCCTGCTCGTCTTGTGGCGCACGAACGCGGACGCGCGCCAGAACGCCGTCGTCACGGTGCTGGTATACGCGGTCTCGGTTCTCGCGGGCCTCGCGGCCTGCGCGTTAGGTATCCTGTTGTAAAAAAGGATTCACACGTGCGCATGCGCACGGGAAGGCGGTACCCATGCTCTTTAGGAAGCGCGAGAGGTTTGAGCGCACCGATGTGCCCACGCCGGGCCCGTTCACGAACATCATCGGCGGAGCCGTTCTCGCGGTCGTGGCCGTCGCGGTCATCCTCGTCATCACCAACGTAGCCGATCGCGTGAGCAAAGAGACGCGCCTCCAGGACTACAACCTCAGCAAGCAGGTCGGCAAGGAGTCCGCGATGGTCGTGACCGACGACCAGTATCAGATCTCGAAGGACACATTCACGAAGATCCTCTTCCTCACGGTCGCGGACGCATCCGATATGGAGAAGGGCACGCAGGTCACGCAGGCGCAGGTGCTCCTTCTGCACGAGAAGCCCGTGCAGGCCGAGGATGGGTCCGAGACGACCCAGACCGTGGCGTCGCTCGCCACCATCCCGCTCGACGCGAAGATCGGCACCGGCGGGGACGCCGCGACGCTTGCCGACTACTGCGCGGCGCATGGCCCGGCCGCGTGCGTGGTGCCGCTCAACGCGGCGTGCAACATCAAGTTCACGCACGTCGTCGTGGCGAGCGAGGATGTGCTCGAGCAGGTCATGGCGCTTTCCGGCTCAGACCCGTCGAAGTTCATCGCGGACTCGACGCCCCTGCTCATGAAGCTTCGCACCGATATGACGGCCGCCGAGCTCGTCGAGGTCGGCACCAAGGCCACGACCGTCGGCGCCGAGAACTTCAACCGTGTTGACGCCCCGCTGGTCCCTGAGGTCGCCCAGGCCGACGACGGTTCAACGCAACAGACCGGCTTCCAGGTCATCGATCGCACCGCCCTGTGCACCTCCGTCGCCACTCTCGTCTAACCCTCACCCAGTGAAGGCGGGACGGATACGTGGGGATTTAGGGAGGGTGTGGACGCACACTTTACCTGCATAAAGCCATCGGATAATGGCAAGACGGCCATACGATCCGAAAGGCAGCCGTTGCAGCACTTCTCTCCCACATCACCACAGGTATCGGTCCTCCTTTGCGTCCATGATGCCGAGAAAACCCTGCGCCGCGCTGTGGAGAGCGTGCAGAACCAGACGCTCCGCAACGTCGAGCTCGTCGCGGTTGACGCCGGCTCCGAGGATGGGAGCGCCCGGATGCTCGACGTGGCGGCCGAGCGCGATATGCGCGTGAGCGTCGAGCACGTCCCGCCCTGCACGCGCGAGGCGGCCCTCGACCTGGCGCTTTCCCATGCCCGCGGCGAACACGTGACCGTCATGGACGCAGACGGCTGGCTCGAGCCGACCTTCCTGCAGCGCCTCGTGGAGACCGCCGAGGGCGGGCACGTCGACCTCGTGGTCGCGTCCGCCGAGGTGGAGATAAGCACGCCGCGCCGCTCGGTCGAGCTCAGGTCCCCCGACGCCGAGGCTATCTACCGGACCCAGCACGATTTCCGCGCCGCCGCGTGGCAGCACCTCGCCTCGGGGCTCCTCGCCCCGGCGAGCGCGAAGCTCTTCGACCGCGGCCGGGCGGTCGCCGAGGGCCTCAAGTTCGACTCGGGCAGCGGCACCGATCACGGATTCACCTACGGCTACCTGCGCGAGGTCGAGCGCGTCGCCATCGTGGGCGGCGGGTATCGCGTCCAGCGCGACGTGGAGCTCGGCGGGGTCGAGCCGGCGCGGCGGCTCTACCGTGGGCTCGGCCGGGAGCACGAGGCCGTCAGATCGCTGCTCGCCGATTGGGGGCTCGAGGGCGACGCCGCGAGCGTGGCTACGCTCCAAGGTCGCTACCTGGAGCTTCTTTCCCAGTGCATCTCGATCGCGTGCGACACCCGCTCAGGCGAGAAGCCCGAGGAGGTCCGCGCGCTCGTGGGCCAGATGATCTCCGACGATCGCGCGCGCCTCGCAGCGAGCGTGGGGCAGCCGAGCGACGGCGCCGCCCGCGCGCTGGTCGGGCCCATCAAGGGCCAAAACGTCTCGTTGGCGATCATGCAGGCGCGCCTGCTCTCGGTGGCGCGCCGCGGCGCGCCGGCCGTCCTCGCGCCCGACGCCTTTATCTGATTCGCGGCCCCCGACGCCGCTTGAAGCGAATCGAGCCCGGCCGCAGGTTTTCTGCCTGCAGCCGGGCTCGAATGCTATCCATCCCGATGCCGCCCTCGAAACCTACCCGAAGCGGCGCTACAGCCGGTTCGCGCGGCTTCGGACGTTGTCGACGACGAAGCCGAGGCCGTTCGTGCGCAGCCGGTAAGCGGCCTCCCGTGCGAGGTATCCCGCACGGGCGAGCCCGCCCCCGCGCGGCGCCTCGACGCCGACCTCGCGCGCAAAGAAGCCCTTCGCGGCGGGGGAGAGCGCTGCCAGCCCGAACACCCTCGCGGGCTCCAGCCGCGCCATGGAGCGCGAGACGAGCTCGGCCACACCCGGGGCGTCCTCGCCTGCGGCGTCCGCGGTGATCATCGCGTAGTTGACCCCGCGCAGCGCGAGCGCGTCGAGCACGCGCCCATCCGTGACGCCGAGCCTCTCGGCCGCGTCCATCATCTCGTTCCAGCGCGAAAGCGGCGTCAGCGGCGACTTGCGCGCGAGCGCCTCGGCGTCGTTCAGGTCGTGCTCTCGGTAGAGGTAGAGCGGCTCGTCGACGTAGGCGAGGGCGTCGGTGGCGCAGAGCGTCTCGATGAGGAAGGGGTTGTCCGTCCAGCCCGCGCCCGGCACCTCGCGGAACCGCACGCCGGCGCGCTCGAGGAACTGGCGCCGGTACATGCCCGCCCAGATCGCGGGGTGGTGCAGCAGAAGCTCGATGCCGTCGCCGATGCGGAAGGGCTGCTGCGCGGGCTTGACCCGGTGAAGGTACTGGCAGCTCACGCGCCTCTCGCCGCCTGCCTCGTCCTCGAAAACGCGCCAGTACGCGCACCGCACGACGTCCGGCGCGCGGCCGCCAGCGTCCGCGACGCCCTCGGCGCAGCCGACGAGCCGCTCGTACATCGCGGGGTCGAGGTAGTCGTCGGGCTCCACGATGGCGACCCACTCGCCGTCGGCCAGCGCGATGCCGCGGTTGCAGGTGGCGCCGTAGCCCTCGTTGGGCTTGTCGACCACGACGATCCGCGCGTCGCGGGCGGCGTGGCCGTGCGCGATCGCGGAGCTGCGATCGCGCGACCCGTCGTTCATGCAAATGATCTGCAGGTCAGGGTAGGTCTGGCGTTCAATGCTCAGCAGGCACTGGTCGAGCGTCGTCTCGACGTTGCACATGGGGACGACGACCGAGACCCGGCCGTGGACGGTGTTGCTCATGGGCCCTCCTTCGGGCGGCGGGCGGGCGGCTTTCCGCGCCCGCTCCTCGCAGCCAGCTCCCTTATAATAAGTCAGCAACACCAGCCCACCGATTGGACGCGCCGCTTCATGAACCGCCCCGCCATCGTCATCGTCACCTTTAAGCGCCAGGAGCTCCTCTCGCAGCTTCTCGACTCCATCGAGAAGTCCAGCGTCGCCCCTTGGCGCGTGGTGGTCGTCGACAACGAGAACGCGCAGCTCACGGCTGACATCGTCCGCGACTTCGAGGCCCGCGCGAACGCCCTGTGGGGGCCTACCGGCGACGACCCCGACGACGAGGGCGGCACCTCGCGCGTCGTGTACCTCCCGATGGAGGAGAACACCGGCGGCGCGGGCGGCTTCAGCGCCGGCGTGCGCCGCGCCTACGAGCTCGGCGCCGAGTGGTTCTGGGTGATGGACGACGACGTCGCCATCGAACCCGACGGCCTGGCCGTGCTCGCGCGCTGGTCTAAGGAGTCCGACGCGATCATGGGCACCCGGCGCGACTTCGACGGCGGGCACTTCTTCTGGCAACACCGCTTCTGGACCGGCCTGGCCATCTACAACCCGTTCTCGCGCGATGGCTGGCGCCCCGGCGAGAGGTACAAGCTCTGCAACGTCCTGTGCTTCGAGGGCAGCTTCTTCTCGCGCCGCGTGGTCCAGAAGGCCGGCCTGCCCGACCCGCGCTTCTTCATCTACCTCGACGACGCGTGCTTCGGCTACGTGGCGAGCAAGGTCACCGACGTCTACTACATCCCCGACGTCGTGCTCAGCCGCCGCCGCGAGGTCGCGAACAAAGAGATCGGCTCCGTGCGCCAGCTCAACTCCGCGAGCGACATGACGCGCTACTACATCACGCGCAACCGCGCCTATCTCGCGCGCTACTTTCAGGTGTACGGCGACTACAACCCTGCGCTCTACGCCGTGGGCACGCTCGCGAACTTCGCCAAGGAGCTGCTGCGGATTCTCATCGTGGATCGCAGCCACCTGCGCAGCGGCTGGTCGCGCCTGTGGGCCGGCTACGTGGAATCGCGCCGCATCCTGCGCGACCCCGGTTGGGAGCCGATGCCGCCGCTGGGCTAGGCCCGCGCCCCTCTCGTCCCCGTCTGGGCCGCTATCTCCTCGCACTCCGCGTCCCCGCCATGCCTCGCACGTCGTGCCCGTCGCACATACCCTCTCGTCCTTCTTTCCGCCAACGACATCTTCTCGCCCGTGAACGGCGGTTCCAACAGGCCTTACCTACCGCTCGCGGTACAATTACAGAGTTTTTGACGTGGCCGATCGGTCGTGGGGACCTCGGCCTCGCCGCATGGCAATGAAAGCAGGAGAGGAGTTCGTTGATGTACAAGATCCTCGACAAGACGCAGTTCTCGGAGAAGGTGTTCAAGTTCCGCATCGAAGCGCCCGCGATGGCCAAGCATGCACATGCCGGCCAGTTCCTCATGGTGCGCGCGAACGAGACGGGCGAGCGCGTGCCGTTCACCCTGGCGGGCTGGAACCCCGAGGAGGGCTGGGTCGAGTTCATCTTTATGGTGATCGGCAAGACCACCGAGATGCTGTCCTCCTACGAGGCCGGCGACTCGCTCAAGGACGTCACCGGTCCTTTGGGCATGCCCACCGAGATGGCCGACGGCCCCTGTGCCGTCATCGGCGGCGGCGTGGGCCTCGCTATCGCCTTCCCGGTCGCCAAGCACCTGGTCGAGACCGGCCACGAGGTGCACGCCATCATGGGCGCCCGCACCAAGGACCTGCTGCTGCTCGAGGACCAGTTCCGCGAGCTGCTCGACGACGACCACACCCACATCACCACCGATGACGGCTCCTACGGCGAGAAGGGCGTGGTCACCGCCCCGCTCGAGCGCCTGCTTCAGAGCAAGGCCGTCGAGCAGGTCTTCTGCGTCGGCCCCGTCCCGATGATGAAGTTCTCCGCCATGACGGCCGAGAAGTACAACACCCCCATCACCGCGTCGCTCAATCCCATCATGGTCGACGGCACGGGTATGTGCGGCTGCTGCCGCGTCGAGGTCGACGGCAAGACGAAGTTCGTCTGCGTCGACGGCCCCGACTTCGACGCCACCAAGGTCGACTGGAACGACCTTCGCGCGCGTCAGGCTGCATACCGTACCGAGGAGGGCCAGTCCCTCAAGGCCTATGAGGAGGCGAACTGCGCATGCCACAGGTAAATGGTCGCTTTGTGCCGGACATGAAGTCCCCGCGCACCAAGGACAACGAGGAGCCGGCCGACGAGCGCGCGAAGGATTTCCGTCCCGTCGACAAGGGCTTCACCGAGGAGATGGCGCTGGCCGAGGCCGAGCGCTGCGTGGACTGCAAGCGCCCGTTCTGCGTCGAGGGCTGCCCGGTCAACATCAACATCCCGAAGTTCATCGAGCAGATCCGCGCGAAGAACTACGGCGGCGCCCTGGACATCATCCGCGAGGAGTCCATGCTCCCCGCCATCTGCGGCCGCGTCTGCCCGCAGGAGAACCAGTGCGAGGGCAAGTGCGTCCGCGGCAAGAAGGGCGAGCCGGTCGCCATCGGTCAGCTCGAGCGCTTCGTCGGCGACCAGCCTGAGCTGGCCTCCAAGCCGCAGATGAAGCCCAAGAACGGCAAGAAGGTCGCCGTCGTCGGCTCCGGCCCCTCCGGCATCACCTGCGCCGGCGAGCTGGCCCGCAACGGCTTCGACGTCACCGTCTTCGAGGCGTTCTTCACCGGCGGCGGCGTGCTCGTCTACGGCATCCCCGAGTTCCGTCTGCCGAAGGCGGTCGTCAAGCGCGAGATCGACGGCCTGGAAGAGATGGGCGTCAAGTTCGAGTACAACTCCGTCGTGGGCAACATCACCAACGCCGACGAGCTCTTCGAGCAGGGCTTCGACGCCATCTACGTCGCCACGGGCGCCGGCCTGCCGAAGTTCCTCAACGTCCCCGGCGAGAACCTGCCAAACGTCTTCTTCGCCAACGAGTACCTCACCCGCGTGAACCTCATGAAGGCGAACAACTTCCCGGAGTACGACACCCCAACCAAGCACGGCAAGAACGTCGTCGTCTTCGGCGGCGGCAACGTGGCCATGGACGCAGTCCGCACCGCCAAGCGCCTGGGCGCCGAGCGCGCGATCATCGCCTACCGCCGCACCGAGGCCGAGATGCCCGCCCGTCGCGCCGAGCTGCACCACGCGAAGGCCGAGGGCGTCGAGGTCATGCCGCTCGTCTCGCCGCTCGAGTTCATCGCCGGCGAGGACGGCACCGTCTGCGCCGTCAAGGTCCAGAAGATGGAGCTCGGCGAGCCCGACGAGTCCGGCCGCCGTCGCCCGGTGCCCATCGAGGGCGCCATCGAGGAGATCCCCTGCGACGTCGCGATCTCGGCTATCGGCACCAACGCCAACCCCTTCGCAAAGAAGATCGGCGGCAAGATGGAGCTCAACAAGTGGGGCTACATCGTCGCCGACGAGGAGACCGGCCAGACGACCGACCCGCGCATCTGGGCCGGCGGCGACATCGTCACCGGTGCCGCGACCGTCATCCTCGCCATGGGCGCCGGCAAGAAGGCCGCCGCGTCCATCACCGAGGCGCTGACGAAGTAGTCCAGCCTCGCGCGTAGGATACTCTGCCCGCAAAAACGATCCCCCGGCGACGGGTTCCTTCGGGAACCGTCGCCGGGGGATCTTCTAGTATGGGGGATAGCTGTGAGGTCGCTGCAGACCCTACTTCGTGCCCTCCGTGAGCACGCGCTCGACGACGTCTGCCGCCTGCTGCGCCGTCACCTCGAACTCCTCGAGGAAGTTGCCCTTGAGCTCGCGCAGGACGTAGTCGGCGACCTGCATCTTTCCAGGTGGGCGGCCGATGCCGAACTGGACGCGCGCGAAGTTGCGGCTCCCGAGCTTGTCGGCGATTGAGCGCAGGCCATTGTGGGCGTTCAGGCCGCCCCCGAGCTTGACCTTGACCTGGCCGGCGGGCAGGTCGACCTCGTCGTGGACCACGAGGATCTGCTCCGGCTGCACGCGGTGCGCCCGCGCGAGCTTGGACAAGGGCCCGCCCGAGGTATTCATGTAGCTCATCGGCTTTGCGAGGATGGCCTCGCGCTTCTCGCCGTCGGCGTCGCGCCACGACAGCGTGGCCGTCTGCGCGCCCGCCTCGCTCTTCCAGTAACGCACGCCGTGGCGCTCGGCGAGGACGTCGACCGTCGCGAAACCGGCGTTGTGGCGCGTGTGTTCATACTCGGCGTCGGGGTTGCCGAGCCCGCAGACAATCATGATGGTGGCTGCTTTTGCCACGATGACTCCCTTCAGAGAAGCGATGGTGCTCGCAGCTCATGTCTACATTACTGACCCAAGTGGGTAATGAAGTAGAAAACGGGGCCGCCCGCACGTCGCGGACGGCCCCGCAAAATGACGAAAAGGGACAGTCCCTTTTCGTCATTACAGGTTCAGGTTGCCGCCAAAGATGTTGGAGACCGGCTTGTTGGTGTACACGCTGTAGATGGCCTCGGCGAGCTCGTTGGCGATGGAGATCGTCTTGATCTTGGAGCCCGGCTGGTTAGCGACGGCGCAGGGGATGACGTCGGTGACGACGCACTCCTCGATGGGAGCCTCCTGCAGGCGCTCGATGGCGGGGTCGGTGAAGATGCCGTGGGTGGCGCAGACGTAGATCTTGCCGGCACCCATCTCCTTGAGCTTCTTGACGGAGCCGCAGAGAGTGCCCGCGGTATCGATCATGTCGTCGTTGACGATGCAGGTCTTGTCCTTGATGTCGCCGATGATGCCCATGACCTCGGACTGGTTGTGCTTCGGGCGGCTCTTGTGGGCGATGGCGACCTCGCAGCCGAGGTAGTCGGAGAGCTTCTTGGCGGCCTTGGCGCGGCCCATGTCGGGGCTGACGACGACGGTCTCGGACCAGTCGAGGTCCTTCTTCTTGAAGTAGTCGCCGAGCAGGTACAGGCCGGTGAGGTGCGTGACCGGGATGTTGAAGAAGCCTTGGATCTGGCCCTGGTGCAGGTCAACGGTGATCACCTGGTCGACGCCGGCGGCCTCGAGGAGGTTTGCGATGAGGCGCGCGGTGATCGGCTCGCGCGGAGCGGCCTTGCGGTCCTGGCGGGCGTAGCCGTAGTGGGGGATGACGGCGGTGAACTTGCGGCAAGAGGCGCGCTTGGCCGCATCGGCCACGATCAGGGTCTCCATGATCAGGTCGTTGACGTTGGCGCCGGCCATGGTCTGGATAAAGAAGACGTCGTCGCCGCGGACCGACTCGGTGAAGCGCGCGTAGGTCTCGCCGTTGGCGAACTTCTCGGTGGTCAGGCCCTGGAGCTCGAGGTGCAGGATGTCCGCGATCCTCTTGGACAGCTCAGGGTTACCGGTGCCGGAGTAGAGCTTGATCTCGGTGTTGATGGGTGCGGGATCGCTTAGGTTCTCGTACATCTGTTAGGCTTCCTTCCTCAGTCGTTCGAGCCGCTTGCTGGCATAGCCTTCCTTCATGAACTGCTCGCTGCGCTCAACGGCCAGAGCGTCGGCGGGCACGTCCTTGGTGATGCAGGAGCTGGCGCCGGTGATCGCGCCGGCCCCGATATTCACGGGGGCGACCATCATGGTGTCGGAACCGATGAAGGCACCGTCGCCGATGGTGGTGCGGCTCTTGTGGACGCCGTCGTAGTTGCAGGTGATGGAGCCGCCGCCGATGTTCACGTGGGCGCCCATCTGGCAGTCACCGATGTAGCTGAGGTGGGGGACCTTGGAGCCCTCGCCGACCACGGTGTTCTTGAGCTCGACGTGGGTGCCGATGTGCGCGCCCGAGAGCACGTGCGCGCCGCCGCGCAGGTAGGCGCGCGGGCCGCAGGTGATGTTGTCGTCGAAGGTCACGTTGACGCCGACGGTCTCCTCGAGGGAGTTGTTGTCGCCTACGGTGACGTCGGTCAGGCGTGTGTTCGGCCCGATGACGTTGCCCTCGCCGATGGTAGTCTTGCCCCAGAGCATCGTCATGGGGAGCAGCTCGGTGTCGCGGCCGACGGTCACGTCGGGCCCGACCCACACGGTCTTGGGGTCGAGCATGGTGACGCCGAACGCCATGAGGCGACGGTTGATCTTCTGCTGCGCGAGCTCGGTGAGCTCGGCGAGCTGGACACGGGAGTTGACGCCCAGGCCCTCGACGTAGTCGTCGCAGTGGGTGATGGTCGTCGCGTGGCCGTGCTCGCGGAGGATCTGCACCATGTCGGGCAGGTAATACTCGTGCTGCGCGTTGTCGCAGCCGACCTCGCCGATGTGCTTGGCCAGCAGTGCGCCGTCGAAAGCGTAGCAGCCGGCGTTGCACTCAAGGAGGTTCTTGTCCTGCTCGGGCGTGCAGTCCTTCTGCTCCACGATGCGCTCGACCGTGCCGTCTGCGGCGAGCTCCACGCGGCCGTAGCCGAAGGGGTCGGGCGGGGTCATGGTCAGGATGGCGCAGGCGTGCTCGCCGTCGGCGACGGAGTCCGCGAAGGCGCGGATGGTGTCGGCCTCGATGAGCGGGAGGTCGCCGTTGAGTACGACGACGGGCCCCTCGGTGACGTGCGCGGCTTCGATGGCTACGCGGGTCGCATGTCCCGTACCCAGGCGCTCGGTCTGCTCGACGCACTCGACGTCGGTCTCGGAGGCGAGGTGCGCGCGCACCTCGGCGGCGCCGTTGCCGACGACCACGATGATGCGGTCGGCCCCGGCGTTGCGCGCGGCGCGCGTGACCCACGAGACGAGCGGGCGATCGAGCAGTTTGTGCATTACCTTGGGGTGACGGGACTTCATGCGCGTACCCTCGCCGGCGGCGAGAATGATCGCGGTCATGGGCATGGATGTGCCTCCAAAAGCGAAGTTTGCTTGTCCCAGAAAAAACCGCTCACAATAATAACGCAGCCATTTGACCGATTGGAACGATTTCGGGCCGCATTGTACGGGATGCGTAAAATCCGCAGGATTCTGGCGGAGCGCTATTCGCTCAGGTCGCTTGAGGTGGCGGGAGGTGCCGGCTTATTGGTACAATGGCGGACGCACAGGGGTATCGTCCAATGGTTAGGACAGTGGTTTTTGGTGCCATCAATGTGGGTTCGAATCCTACTACCCCTGCCATCTGCGCGCATGCGGGCCGCTCGTCATCGACGGGCGGCCTTTTTTGCCCGGGCCCGCCACGGCCGGTGATGCCGTGCAGAACCGGGCCCGCCACGGCGATACCGTGCAGAACCGGGCCTCAGTGTGGCGCTGCCGCGCCCGGGCTTCGCTTAGTCAGTTTTCATTTGGCGGTTCCTCAAGTAGCCTCAATTTGCGCACGCCTTCTACCTGCGGTTTTATAAACAGAAAACCATCGCCTACTCGCGAAGTCCGCAAACGAAAACTGACTAAGCGAATAGGCGTGGGTCCTGGGGCGCTGCTGGGCGCGCGGGCGGGGAGTTAAGAACGCAGATTGCGACCTCGTCGTGCCGCCAACGAAAAAAGCGCCGTTGCCGAGCCGATTGGACAACCAAACGGATCGGCAATGGCGTATGGATTGGACATCTAAACGGATCAGCAACGGCGCCTCGGCTGGGCACCTAAACGACGGGCGGCGGAGCGCAGGGCAAATCGGGCAACCAAACGGCGCGCCGCCGCCGCGCAGAGCCTTTTCGCCGAATCCCCTACAGCTCCAAGCCGTCGAACGCGGCGCAGATGGCGTCGAGCAGCAGCACGGCGTAGGTCTGGGCGTCGCCGATGGTGAAGCTGCCGTTGGGGTCGGCGCCCACGGGTAGCTCGATGCGCGCCGCGGGCGGGCGCTTGCGCGAGACCTGAAGCGCGGTGCGCAGGCGCAGCGGCAGCGTGTCCACGTCGTCGAGCGCGACGCTGCCCACGGCGGGCTTGGCCTTGGGGTCGTGCGGCGTGGCCGAGAGCGTTACCGCGGCGCGTACGTGCTCGCTCGCCTCGTCGACGGAGTTGACGACCTCGATGCCGCAGCTGTCGTTCGTGGCCTGGGCGAGGTTGAGGATGCGGCCCGCGACGTTGCGAGCGATGGGGTCCTCGGCCATGATGGCTAGGCCGATCCCGTCGAGCACGCTCGCGGCGCGGGCGAAGCCCATGGAGCCGGAGGGGTGCGGGCCCGCGGCGGGCTTGCCGCCCCACACGTGCTTGAGACGCTCGATGGCGTCGAAGGTGTCCTGGAACGCCATGCCGTCGGCAAGCGCGCCGACGCTCTCCTGGAAGAGCTTGACCGCGGCCTCGGTGTGGACGCCGAAGCAGCCGTCGGGCTCTCCGCACGAGAAGCCCAGGACGTTCAGGCGCTCCTGGAGCTGGCGCACGTCGTTGCCGTGGAAGTTGGGGAGCCGCAGGTAGAGCGTGCGGTCTCCGAGCTGGTAGCACTCGTCCACGAGCGCGGACCACGTGGGGGCGTCCACCGCCTCGCCGAGGCTGAGCTCGTGATCGAGGCGGAAGCGCGCGACGGCGGTGGCGGTGGAGCGACCAAACGCCTGGCCGGCGAGCTCGCCCTCGTCGATGCGGTAGCCGAGCGACTTCAGCCGCTCCTGGATGTCCTCAACCGCGGCGCCCTGGGCGCCTTCCTGAATGGGTTCCATAAAAGTCTCTCCTAGTGCGTTGCCGCCTTCGCTCGGCGGCGAGTTCGAGCGCTAGCCCGCGCGCTCCACGAAAAAGTCTGCCATAGATGCGAGCACCCCGCGAGCCTCTGGGGAAATCTCGATGCCGCAAAGGTGCCCCTTGGCCTTGGCCACGAGCTCGCGAGCATAGGCGCGCACGTGGTCGACGGCGCCCGCATCCTCGATGAGCTCGACGGCGCGCGCGAGGCAGGCGGGGTCTGCGGTCTTTGACTCGAGGATACCGATGAGCTCGTCCTTCTTTGCAGGGCTGAGATGCGAGAGCGCCCAGACCACAAGCAGCGTGCGCTTGCCCTCGGTGATGTCGCTGCGGAAGTCCTTGCCCTGGGCGTCGGCATCGCCGACGAGGTTCAGGAGGTCGTCCTGCAGCTGGAAGGCGAGGCCGGCCGCCATGCCGAAGCCGTCGAGCGCGGCGAGCTGCTCGGGCGTGCCGCCGCCCACGATTGCGCCCGCCACCAGTGGGATTGCCGCCGAATAGTAGGCGGTCTTGTGGGACGCCATGTAGAGGTAGTCCTCCGGCAAGATATCCCAGCGGCCGTCGCGGACCCAGCCGAGGTCGAGCGCCTGGCCCTCGATGGTGCGCTCCTCCATCTGGAGGAGTTTCTCCATGACGGCGAGGCGCACGCCGGCGGGGAGGCCCTGGTCGCGCAGCACATAGCCGAGCACATCGGTGAGGCCGAGGTCGCCGATGTTGATGGCGACGCCCGTGCCCTCCGTCACGTAGGTGCACGGCTCGCCGCGGCGCAGCTCGGACTCGTCGGCGATGTCGTCGTGAATAAGGGCCGCCGACTGGAAGACCTCGATGGCCGCCGCCGCGCTCATGGCGCGCGCCGCCTCGCCGCCCACGGCCTCGCAGCCGAGCAGGCAAAGCGCCGGCCGGGTCCGCTTGCCGCCCGAGGTGGTAAAGCGGGCAAGAGGTGCGTAGAGGAAGCGGTCGAGGTCGGCGGCGGTCGCCTCGGGCGTGCCGGGTGCGCAGGCCGCGGCCGTGCGCGCGAGGTAGTCGTCGATCTGCGGGCGCGTGCGCTGCAGATAGGCGGCAAAGAGCGCGCCGGGCTTCTCTTCGGCAGGGAAGGCGGCGGCCTCGTCGGCCGTGGTCGCGGCGATGTTCGTCTGGGCGGTCATCGGGTCAGGCACCTACTCGGCGTCGTCGGCGTCGGCGTAGCCGTTGGGGTTCTTGGACTGCCAGTTCCAGGAGTCGCGGCACATCTCGTCGATGCCGTACTTGGCCTCCCAGCCCATCTGCTCCTTGGCCTTGGTGCAGTCGGCGTAGTTCTCGGCGACGTCGCCGGCGCGGCGCGGGTCGATGACGTAGGGCACGTCGTGGCCGCAGGCGCGGCCGAAGGCCTTGATGATCTCGAGGACCGAGGTGCCGCGGCCGGTGCCGAGGTTGAAGATCTCGACGCCCTCGCGGCCGTTCATCCACGCGAGCGCGGCGGCGTGACCGGTCGCCAGGTCGCAGACGTGGATGTAGTCGCGCACACCGGTGCCGTCGGGGGTGGGGTAGTCGTCGCCGAAGACGTGGACCTCGGAGCGCTTGCCGATGGCGGTCTGCGCGACGTAGGGCAGCAGGTTGTTGGGGATGCCCTTGGGGTCCTCGCCCATGAGGCCTGAGGGGTGGGCGCCGATGGGGTTGAAGTAACGAAGAAGGACGACGTTCCACTCGGGGTCGGCGGTGTGGAGGTCGGTGAGGATCTGCTCGATCATCCACTTGGTCCAGCCGTAGGGGTTGGTGGCGTTCTTCTTGGGGCTGGCCTCGGTTAGGGGCAGCGAGTCCGGGTCGCCGTAGACGGTGGCGGAGCTGCTGAAGATGATGGACTTGCAGCCGTGCTCGCGCATGACGTCCACGAGGGTGAGCGTGTTGCCGAGGTTGTTGGTGTAGTACTCGATCGGCTTGACCACGGACTCGCCGACGGCCTTGAAGCCGGCGAAGTGGATCACGCGGTCGATGGGGTTCGAGTCAAAGATGCACTCGAGGGCGACGCGGTCGTTGACGTCGGCACGGTAGAAGGTGAGGCGCTCGGCGGCGTCCTCGCCCACGATGGTGTCGATGCGGTCGAGGACCTTCTCGGACGCGTTGGAAAGGTCGTCGACAATGACGACCTGGTAGCCGTTCTGGAGGAGCTCGACGACGGTGTGGGAGCCGATGAAGCCGGCGCCGCCGGTGACGAGGACGCAGGTGTCCTTGGGGTCTTTCTTCTCGCTCATGCGTATCCCTTCGGGTTGTTGGCGTGAATGAGCCACCCTGTAGTATACGTCCGGGCCGTGGCGGTCGTGTGCCGCGCGGCGGGTGGAAAGAAGCCCGCGCCGTGCACGCGCCGGTGTGCAGAGCTGGCCCCGAGCGTGGCGAGAATCGCCGCTGTGGCACGGCGCGTGGCGAGAATTGCCGCTGTGGCATGGAATCGTGTGCCACAGCCCCTCTTTTTGCAACGCACCGTGCCACAGCGCCCTTTTTCGCCGCGCCGCCCGACGCCGCGCCGCGCCGCCCGACGCCGCGCCTCAGATGAGGCCGAAGTGCGCCAACCCGGAGACGACGCCGTCCTCGTGGACGCTGCCTGTCACGTAGTCGGCCCGCGCCTTGAGCGCGTCGACGGCGTTGCCCATCGCCACGCGGACGTCGACCTCCGCGAACAGCGGCAGGTCGTTTTCCGCATCGCCGAAGCCGTAGGTGGTCCCGGCGTCCGGGCCCAGGGCAGAGAGGACCGCGCGGATCCCGGCCTTCTTTGTGTTCGAGGCGAGGCCGAGCTCGCTGTTTCCCAGCTCGAGGGCGCTGGCACTGAGCTCCCGCGCGAGCCCCGGGTCCGCCATGACGGCGTCTGCCGCCGCGGTCGGCAGGATCACCTTGTACGCGCGGCCGCTCGGCTGCTGGCGCAGCGCCTCGGCCATGCTCGCGGCCGACCGCACGGCGCGCCCGTCGGTGCCGTCGCGCACCTCGATCACCTTCTGGAGCCCCTCGAGCCGTGCGCCGCGCCCCTGCTTCCTGAGCACGCGGTCGACGGCGTCCAGCAGCTCAGCGGGGATGGGCTCGTTGCGCAACACGCGGGACCCCATCGTCACGTAGGCGCCCGCTAGGGTCACGAACCCGCTGAACGGCATGCACGAGATCATGGGGTGGATGCCCCCGGGCGGCCTGCCCGTGCACACGAAGCTGCGGTTGCCTTTGTGCCCGAGCGCGCAAACGGCGCCGACTACGTGGTCGTTCGGCGCGGGCGAGAGCCCCTGCTCCCACCGGGGCCGCTCGTCCTCGCGCGCCGGGTCGACCCATCCCAGGGTTCCGTCGATGTCGAAGAATACCGTTGCCGTGCCGTTGCCCATCGCCCTACTCTCCTGTGCCGACGAGTCTGTCGAAGCATTCCTTCACGCTGACGACGCCCGTGCCGACGACGACCTGGATGACCTTGCCGGCCCGCATGACGCCGTGTGCGCCGGCCTCCTCGAATTCCTCGGCGGGGCGCACGAGCGCGGGGTCGGCGACCTCCACGCGCAGGCGCGTGACGCAGCTCGTGCAGTCGGTGACGTTGGCCGCGCCGCCCACGAGCTCGACGATCTTGCGCGCGAGCCGCTCCTTGCCCTGCGCCTCGAGGTACTCGTTCTTTGAGTTGAAGTGGATGTCGCGCTCGTCCTCGCGCCCCGGGGTCTTGAGGTCGAGCCTCAGGATGAGCGCCCGCATCACAAAGAAGTACACGAAGGTGAAGCACAGCCCGACGCCGAGCGTCGCGAGATGGGTCATGGCGTGGTTCGCCCACAGCGGGATGAAATTGAAGGAGGCCATCTCGATGAGGCCGCCGCTAAAGACGCCGACGGCGCCCACGAGGTTCATGCACATGGAGAGCAAAGCGGAGAGCAGCGCGTGCACCACAAAGAGCACCGGCGCCACAAAGAGGAACGTGAACTCGATGGGCTCGGTCACGCCGCAGAGCACCGCCGTGAGCGTGACGGGGATGAGGAGCGCGAGGAGCTGCTTGCGGCGCTCGGGGCGCGCGGTCGCGTAGAACGCCGCCGCGATGCCGGGGACGCCGTAGATCTTCGACCAGCCCGTGGCGGTGAGCGCGGCCCACGGGGCGAGGTCCTTCAGGGGCTCGGTGCTCGCGGCGAGGGTGGGCAGGGCGTTGGCCCAGGCGGCGTAGATACCGCCGCCGACCAGCACGTTGTCGTAATAGAACGGCGCGTAGAGGATGTGGTGCAGGCCGAAAGGCACGAGCACGCGCTCGAAGAAGACAAAGATCCCCGTCCCGGCGACGCCGAGGTCCGTGATGACCTGCCGCAGGCAAGAGATACCGTCCTGCACCATCGGCCATACGAGGGAGGCGACGACGGCGAGCGGGACCATGACAAAGAAGCAGATCGCGTAGATGAACGTGGAGCCGGAGAAGACCCCCAGCCACTCGGGCAGCTCGACGTCGAAGAACTTGTTGTGGATGGCGATGACCGCGCCCGAGATCGCGAGCGCCCCGACCATGCCCATGTCGAGCGTCTTTATGCCCGCGATCATGGCGAGCCCTGACGCGTTGCCGACCTCGGCGGAGTAGTCCACGCCGAGCTCGGGGCCCCACAGCCGGAGGATCTGTCCCACGAAGTAGCAGAACGTGAGGAAGCTGACGAGCGCCTCCATGCAGCAGCGCGCCTGCTGCTTGCGGGCAAGGCCGATGGGCAGCGAGACCGCGAAGAGCAGCGGAAGCTGGTTGAACACGGTCCAGCCGCCCTGAAGAAGGACGCTCCAGCACTTGTACCAAGCGCAATCCGGCGAGGCGAGCGGCCCCATGACCGCCTGGGTCGTGAACAGGGTCCCCAGGCCGATGATGACGCCCGCGAACGCAAAGAGCATCACGGGCGTGAACATCGCGCCGCCGAACCTCTGGATCTTCTGCATCATTTGGAATTCCCCACTGATGATGGCGGCGTCGCCGCCGTTCCCCGCCAGAAAGCTTAACCTGTTCGTTGAGGCGATGTTCAAACATCGTGCGCGTTTATCGACGAACCGCCGCCATATGCCCGTTAACGGCGCGCCGTGTTGACGGGCATGCCCCGGCGGGGGATATAATCACGCGCGAACACAGGTTCAGACATCATTCTGGGCGTCCATGAACGCCCGCGAGCATCCACGAGCAACCGGAAAGCGAGGTCGCCATGCCCAAGGCCAGGTACGAGGGAATCTACCAGGAACTTCTTCGTAGGATCGAGGTGGGCGACTACGCCTACCAGTCGCTCCTTCCGCCCGAAAGCGAGCTCACCGAGCAGTTCTCGTGCTCCCGCAACACGCTGCGCCGCGCGCTTTCCATGCTCGCCGACAACCTGTACGTCCAGCCGATCCACGGCAAGGGTGTTCGCGTGATCTGGCGAGAGAAGACCCACAACGCCATCGGCGTCCTCGAGGGGATCGAGTCGTTCGGCGAGTACTCCGCGCGCAACGGCATGACGGCATCGACCGAGGTCAAGGTCATAGAGCACATCCTGTGCGGGGACGCCCTCGCCAACCGCTCGGGCTTCAACGTGGGCGACGCCCTCACCCGCGTCGTGCGCGTGCGCAGCCTCGACGGCAAGGCGCGCCAGATCGACCACGGCTACTTCCTCGAGTCCGTCGCCCCCGGCATCGACGAGGACGTCGCGAGGGACTCCATCTACCGCCACCTCGAGCAGGACGTGGGGATGAAGATCGTCACGAGCCGCCGCACCGTGACCGTGCAGCTCGCGGGCGAGGAGGACTGCGCCTACCTTGACCTGGGCCCTTACAACTGCGTTGCCGTGATGGAGGGCCAGTCCTTCGACTCCAACGGCATCATGTTCGAGTACACCTGCACGAGGATCCACCCCGAGATCTTCTGCTATCAGATGACCTCGAGGCGCTAGCCGGGCCGCCGCCTCCGACACCTACGAGCAGAAGCTCCAGTCCGAGATCTCCAAGTCCTCCGCCCCGACCCTCTTCCAGGTCAACGGCCCGACCGGCCTTGCCAACTGGAAGGACTACTGCCTCGACCTCACCGGCTCGAAGGTCCTCGGCGAGCTCGCCAACGACGCGCTCAAGCTCGAGGGCGACGGCAAGGTCTACGCCATCGACTACGTCGAGGAGGACTACGGCATCATCTACAACAAGGACCTGCTGACCAAGGCCGGTTACTCCGCCGACGACATCAAGGACTTCGACTCGCTCAAGAAGGTCGCCGACGATATCCAGGCCCGCAAGGCCGAGCTTGGCGTCGAGGGCGCCTTCACCTCCGCCGGCATGGACTCCAGCTCCAACTGGCGCTACACCACCCACCTTGCCAACATGCCGATCCACTACGAGTTCAAGGACGAGAACGAGGACGACACCGACGCCATCAAGGGCACCTACCTGCCGCAGTACAAGCAGATCTTCGACCTCTACCTCACCGACTCCACCTGCGACCCCCTCAGGTCGCCTCGAAGACCGGCGACGACGCCGTCAACGAGTTCCTCAACTGGGTCGTCACCGACGACGAGGCCACCAAGGCCATTGCCGAGGACATGGGCCTGACCATGCCGTTCAAGTCCGCCAAGGAGGTCGCCAACCCCCTCGCGAAGATCGCCAAGGAGTACGTCGACAAGGGCTGCGAGGCCGTGGCCTGGGACTTCGTGCACATTCCTTCCGAGGAGTGGAAGAAGAACCTCTCGTCCGCGCTCGTCTCGTACGCCGCGGGCGGCTCCTGGGACGACGTCAAGACGGCCTTCGTCGACGGCTGGGCGTCCGAGAAGGCGGCTTCCAAGTAAGCGCAGCTCGCCCGTGATCTAGTCCCCCTTCTGGGAGCGGTCGGCCTCGGCCGCCCGCTCCCGTTTCGTTGTTCTTCGGGAAAGGAGTGCTCCATGGTCAAAGAGATCAAGCGCTGGTGGCCGCTGTTTGTGCTGCCGACCGCGCTGTCGTTCCTCTTCGGCTTCGTGATTCCCTTCGCGCAGGGTCTGTACCTCTCGTTCTGCGAGTTCATCACCGTCGGCAACGCCAAGTTCGTCGGCCTGCGCAACTACGTCGACGCCCTGGCCGACACCCAGTTCACCGCGTCGTTCTTCTTTACCGTTGCGTTCACCGTCGTCTCGGTCGTCCTCATCAACGTGATCGCCCTCGCCATCGCGCAGGCGCTCACGCGCAAGGGCCTCAAGGGCACGAACGCGTTCCGCACGGTCTTCTTTATGCCGAACCTCATCGGCGGCATCGTCCTCGGCTACATCTGGCAGATCCTCATCAACTGCCTGCTCGCCAACGCGGGCCGTCAGCTCCTGGCGCTCGACTCGACCGCAGGCTTCTGGGGCCTCATCATCCTGACCCTCTGGCAGCAGATCGGCTACATGATGATCATCTACGTCGCCGGCCTGCAGTCCATCCCGAGCGACTACCTCGAGGCGGCAAAGGTCGATGGCGCCACCGCCTGGCAGACGTTCTGGAAGGTCAAGATCCCGAACCTCATGCCGACCATCACGATCTGCTTGTTCCTCTCGCTCACCAATGGCTTCAAGCTGTTCGACCAAAACCTCGCCCTCACCGGCGGCGAGCCCGCGCACTCCACCGAGATGCTCGCGCTGAACATCTTCAACACGTTCTACTCCCGTTCCGGCATCAAGTGGATGGGAATCGGCCAGGCCAAGGCTGTCATCTTCTGCATCCTGGTCGTCGTCATCGCGCTCGTGCAGCTGCGCGCCACGCAGTCTAAGGAGGTCGAGCAGTAATGAAGAAGGACAAGGTCATCAACCGCGTGCTCTCGGTCTTCTTTGTGGTTCTCTCGCTCGCGTGGATCTACCCGATGTTCATGATCGCCCTCAACTCCTTCAAGCAGGAGTCCGCGATCAGCACCACCACCGCGTTCGACCTGGTCTCCGGCGACACCTTCGCCGGCCTGGCCAACTACGTGAGCGCCCTCACCAAGCAGGGCTTCGCGCAGGCGTTCGGCTACTCGCTGATCATCACCGTCACGTCGGTCGTGCTTATCCTCGTGTGCTGCTCCATGTGCGCGTGGTACATCGTCCGCGTGAACAACAAGATCTCGAAGATCCTGTACTACCTCTTTGTCTTCTCGATGGTCGTCCCGTTCCAGATGCTCATGTTCACGCTCTCGAACCTCGCCGACACCATGGGCTTCAACACCCCGTACAACATCTGCTTCATCTACCTCGGCTTCGGCGCGGGCCTCGCGGTCTTCATGTTCTCCGGATTCGTGAAGAGCATCCCGCTCGAGATCGAGGAGGCGGCCATGATCGACGGCTGCAACCCCGTCCAGACCTTCTTCCGCGTGGTGCTCCCTATCATGAAGCCGACCTACATCTCGGTCGGCATCCTCGAGACCATGTG
>ERZ1673741.1005-NODE-1005-length-25667-cov-5.221732_pt1 | contig 25667 bp, 29 predicted proteins | sample MGYA00580209_ERZ1673741 | MGnify/ENA primary metagenome ERZ1673741 (study PRJEB41218, sample SAMN15661754) | gut metagenome | host: Homo sapiens | place: Canada: London | collected 2015-08-20/2019-03-30 | study: EMG produced TPA metagenomics assembly of... | reverse complement strand
CATATCTTCCATCCATAAATTTATATATTTTATTCATATTCCTCCTAATAAAAGAGGGTATCTATTGATACCCAATTATTTTATTGTTTCTAATCCACCCATATATGGTCTTAATACTTCTGGCACTGTTATACTGCCATCTTCATTATAGTTATTTTCAATTAGGGCTATTAAAGCTCTAGTACTGGCTAATACAGTGTTATTTAATGTGTGAGGATAATAATTTCCTTTTTCACCTTTTATTCTTATACCTAGTCTTCTGGCTTGGGCATCTCCTAAAGTTGAACATGATCCTACTTCAAAGTATTTTTGTTGTCTTGGACTCCATGCTTCGACATCACATGATTTTACTTTTAGATCTGCTAAATCTCCAGAACAGCATTCTAATTGTCTTACTGGTATATTCATATTTCTAAATATCTCTACTGTATATTGCCACATTTTGTTATACCATTCCATTGATTCTTCTGGTTTACATAGTACTATCATTTCTTGTTTTTCAAATTGATGTACTCTATAAATACCTCTTTCTTCAATGCCATGTGCCCCTACTTCTTTTCTAAAGCAAGGAGAATATGAAGTCATGGTAATTGGTAAGTTTTCTTCTTTTATTATTTGTCCTTTGAATTTGCCTATCATTGAATGTTCACTGGTTCCAATTAGGTATAAGTCTTCTCCTTCTATTTTGTACATCATGGCATCCATTTCATCAAATGACATTACGCCTGTTACGACATCACTTCTTATCATAAATGGTGGAATGCAATAAATGAATTTTTTGTCTATCATATAATCTCTAGCATATGATAGCATGGCACTTGATAATCTGGCAATATCGCCCATTAGATAATAGAAACCGTTGCCACTAGTTCTACCTGCACTATCTTTGTCTAAACCACCGACTTTGATCATGATATCGGCATGATATGGTATTTCATAATTTGGAACTACTGGGTCACCAAACTTTTGAACTTCAACGTTTTCACTATCATCTTTTCCTATTGGTACTGATGGATCAATGATATTTGGTATTTTCATCATATCGTCTTTTAGTTTAATAGATAATTCTTCTTCTTCTTTTTCAATATCTATTAGCTTATTATTAATTTCAACTACTTTCTTCTTGTTTTCTTCGGCAATATCTTTTTTACCTTCACGCATAAGTGTTCCTATTTCACTACTTATGGTGTTTCTTTGTTGTCTTAATGTGTCTCCTTCTATTTTTAGTTTTCTTACCTTTTCATCTAATGATAATATTTCATCTACTAAAGGTAATTTTTTATCTTGAAACTTCTTTTTTATATTTTCTTTTACTAATTCTGGTGTTTTTCTTATTATTTCTATATCTATCATTGTTTTTCCTCCTACTTTATTGTTATTGGTTTCTTTATATAATATATAAATTCTTTTAATAATAGTTTTATTCTTTCTATAACATTTTTTCCTTTAAAACTTACTATTTTTTCTTTGCTTTTGTTATTTAATTGATTTATATAGGCAAAGACTGTTTGGAATTCAAAATATAATACTAACAATAATATTATTATATGTGGGTATATAATTTCTTTTATTTTTATTGATATTATTCCTAATATTAGATCTATTATTAAGAGTGTTGTTTTATATTTTCCCACTCTCTCAGTAAATACTTTTTTGTTTTTCTTTAGTATTAGATAGTTTATGACTGATATTGTTAATTCTATTATTAATGGTATTACTATTAAATAATATTTATATATTAATAATATAATTATTAATGATAAAAAATATAATTTATCACTTATGGCGTCTAAATATTGACCAAATTTACTATATGCAGATAGTTTTCGGGCAAAATAGCCATCAAAGGCATCCGAGACTGCTCCATATATGTAAAATATTAATGATAATATTATTTTATTTTTTATAAAGAAAACAAAACCTAATATTAAAGATACAATTCGTGATATTGTTATTATATTGGGAATATTCCTTTTTAATTTATATATCATATTTTTTCCTTTCATTATTGATTATACAATAATATAGTCTAAAAATCAATTAAGTAATGTAAAATATACTAAATATAATTTACTTATTATTTTTATTTTGTTATAATTTATAAGTGGAGGATGAAATAGATGGAAAGTCTGGTTAAAAGTCTGGTAGATTTATTTAGTGGTTTGAATAAAGATGTTGTTGTATTTATTATATCAATGTTACCTTTACTTGAACTAAGAGGTGGCCTTCTTGCTGCTTCAATACTTAATGTTAGTTTTTTGCCTGGTTATATTTTAAGTATATTAGGTAATGTTTTACCTATACCATTTTTATTATTGTTTTTGGAAAAAATTTTAAATTGGTTAGGGAAATTTAAGTCTACTAAAAAAATTGTAAATAAGTTCGAAAAGAAAGTTTTATCGAAAAAAGATCAAATTGATAAATATGGTTATATTGGGCTTATGTTATTTGTAGGTATTCCACTTCCTGGTACTGGTGCTTGGACTGGTTCTGCTCTTGCGGTACTACTTGGGATGGATAGGAAGAAGTCTTTCTTCTATATATTACTTGGAGTAATTCTTGCTAGTATTATTATGAGTATTATATCTTATGGAATACTTGGTAATATTATAAGGTAAAAGGTATAGTTTATGAACTATACCTTTATTTTATCAAAAGTTACTTTTCCTAAATAGCCATCTTGTAAATCTTTTATTACACGTTTATATACTCTATCATAATCTGTTTCGCTGTTTCTTAAGGCTCCTATTTTTTTACCTATTTCATCTAATATAATTATAATATCTTCTTTTTCGGTTATATTATATCTATTTATAATATTGTCAGGATATTCTTTTAACATCTTCTGTATGATATAGATAGCTATATCTTCGCTATCTAACACTTCTTCTTTTATAGCAGTCATAGCCGCTAAATTATGTGCAACTGTATCATCATCTAATTTTGGCCATAATATACCTGGTGTATCTAGTAATTCTAGTTTGTCATTTATTCTTATCCATTCTAGATTTTTAGTTACTCCTGGTTTGTTACCAACGTTTGTACTTTTCTTTCCTACTAATCTATTGATTAGGGTTGATTTTCCAACATTTGGTACTCCCATTACTAAGACTCTTGCTCTTCTGGCTTTTAATCCTTTGCTTATTCTCTTATTATTTATTTCATTGATAATTGGAGATATTTTATCGAATATTACTTTAGTATTTGGATTGTGAGCTAAATCCATCGGTACCACTATATATCCTTTATCTTCATAATATTTTATCCAACCATTTGTTTTATCCATATCACATAAATCTATTTTTGTCATGATAATAACTCTTGGTTTACTATTGGTCATTTCTTCAATATCTTTATTTTTTGATGAATATGGTATACGAGCATCTACTACCTCAAATACTATATCTATTAGATCTATTTTTTCTTTTATTTCTCTTTTTGTTTTAGCCATGTGGCCTGGATACCACGAAATGGAAACTTTTGAAAAACTTTCTTGACTAGCATTATTTTTCTTTTTTTTTCTCATTTTTCTCTTTTGATGCATATCCATTTAAATCACTTCCTATCTTTTATATTTTTTATTTTCTATTTCTTTCAAAATAATTTTATTTTCATAATCAAAATATTCATATTCATAAGTACTATTTTTATAATAAACATACACATTGTGTAATCCATTTTTGTACCACACTGAATAATTAAAATTATCATCTTTAAATATTTGGTTTAATTGTGCCTCTATTTCAACATTTCTTTTATCGTATACGCTTCTTCTGACTTAGGATTGTAATCTGCTGCTGTTGTAATAAATAAATCAGTGATTTTTTCTTTATTTTTACTTCCATTCTCTATCATTCTTGCTTCTCTTAAAAAACTATGGGAATCAGACTTATATAATTGTCTTTTTTAAATTTTAAATTTATCATATTCTTTATATTGAAAGCTTCTCAGTTTGAATTTCAATATAACTTTGCTTAAAGTATATCCTACTTGTTTAAATCAGCGTTTAGCGCCTCTAAATATTTTTTAAGAAATTCATCTTTATGCTTTGAATTGTACTGCATAATAAATCGCGGATGTTCTAATGGTATGATTTTTTTAAAGAAATGGTACTTATTATTTATTTTAGTCATAAAATCATAGTTTTTACCACTACCTATACAATAGCATACTGAGGTGTCAATTCCAAAATTGATTTGTGATTTTATTGAATTTATAATTAGTGAATATAATGTTTCTTGTAGTTTTTTATTATCGTAATAATTACAATTAACATTTTTTCCTTTAAAATTTGTTTTTACTATTCCAATTGGGCAAACAAAATTCATATAAAAATCTGAATAAAATTTTTCACAACCACCATATTTTTCAATTACTTCGTATAAAAATCCTGATGAAGACTTGTTTATATAAAATTTATCAATTATAATTCCTGTTTCTTTTTGAAGATGCAATGCATCTTCAAATGGCACTCCTGTAACAGCTGTTCCACGACGTGCTGGTGAACTTCCTAAGATTAGACGACGGTTATTTCTATCATTATAAAATCTTTTATAAAATGATGTTGAAATTTTACGAACAGTTTCTTTTTTATCTCCATTAAATGGATTTATAATTTTGAAGCCTTCTGGTAATTCTATTGATATATTTGATAGATTTTCGTCGAATTGTATCACTTTTTGAGCAAATGTTTTTTCTTCGTTCATTTATTACCTCCAAGTTTTACATCTTGTATTTTTTAATTATTTAGTTAATTTTTTTATTTTAATTCCTAAAACACCATATTTTTCTTGTTCTTCTTTGGAATAATAGTTTTCCATGTCTTTAGGATTAGCTTCTTCATTAATAGAATAACCCATTTCTATTTTATTGAAGTGTTTATATAGTTCTTCGAAACTATTATATTTAAATAAATCTATTACTTCTACTAATAGTTTTTCATTAGTTGCTCTGTTAGTAAATTCTATATAATCTCCTACTGTTAACAGCTTTCTTTTTTCATCATTTAATCTTAGTTCTATTGTTTTTGTTCCATTTTTGATACATTCAAACGGCTCGTTATTTAATTTCATTTCGTGTTTCATAATTGCCTCCTACATATAATTTTATCATATGTGGCTTATTTTGTCATTCTTTTTATGTATTTAAAAACATCTCATTAGAGATGTTTTACTGAAATTAATGATACATTAAATTAACTGCTTGGGCCTGTTGGTCCTTGCGGTATAGTTAAATTTAATACATAATTAGGAGCATCACCTGTTATTGTGGCTGCTGCCTGTGTTCCTGGTGCACCTGTTGAAATTGTTCCAATGGTTAAGACTGGTGTTGCACCTGTTGGACCAGTCGCTCCAGTTGGCCCCGTTAATCCTATTGGGCCTGTTGGGCCGGTGGCTCCGATTGGTCCTGTAGCTCCATCTTCACCTCTAGGAATAGTGAAATTTAAAATAACATTTTCGTTGGTACCAGAGTTGGTAACAGTTGCGTCAGTTCCTGGATCAGTTGTTGTCGTAGCTCCGACTGTAATTGTAGCTGCTCCAGCAGGTCCGGTTGGGCCTGTTGGACCGACAATTATTGGAGTGCAATTACATTTTTTTCCTCCTTCTAAGATTTTTTTAATTTTATTATCATGACAATTATTATTCATTTTAATCTCCTTTCAATTTATTTTATGAAATTTAATTAAAATAATATATACTATTGACTATATAATAAAAAAGATGTAACTATTAATTACATCTAATTATTTAAACTACCAAACTTTGTTATTGGCCATATTCTATACACTGCTTTTCCTAGTATATCTTTTTCATCTACTAAACCTATTATTCTACTATCTTTAGATATTGGTCTATTATCCCCTAATACTAGATATTTTCCTTCAGGTATTGATGTGCAATTACATATTTCTTCTAAGTTGAAATCATTAGTAGTACGATATTCAAAATTTGATTCTACTAGTTTATCGTTTACATATAGTTTATTATTTTTGTATGATATATGTTCTCCTGGCATGCCAATAATTCTCTTTATTATTTCTTCGTTATCATTTTTTATAATAACAATATCGAATCTTTTTATAGTGCTACTGTTATATCCTATTTTTCTTTCTAGTAGTACTTCTTTATCATGTAAATTTGGTTTCATTGAATCTCCTGATACTATTATAGGAGTAATTATAAAGCTTCTGATTAAAATAACTATAATTATAATAATGATATATGGTAATATTTCTTTAATTATTTTATTCATATATTCTCCTTTAGAAATAAAGATAATAGCTAAGCTATTATCTTCTTTCTTTAATATTATATTTGCTCTTTCTGTCTCTTAAGAAATATAATTTAGCTCTTCTAACTTTACCTGGTTTAGTAACTTTGATATAAGCTACTTTATTAGAATGTACATGGAATGTTTTTTCTACACCGATACCAGAATATTCTCCTCTTACAGTGAAAGTTTCAGATACTCCCTTACCTTTTCTTGCTATTACAGTTCCTTTAAAATCTTGGACTCTTTCTTTTGATTTACCATTCTTTGTTTCAGTAATAATGCATCCTACTGTTACTGAATCTCCTACTCTGAATTCTGGTAAATCTTTCTTCATTTGACTCATTGTAATCTTATCAATAATGTCCATCGTAATATACACTTCCTTTCTTTTTTTATAATCACTACTTTATATAAATAGGCGGATTATTTCTCAACGAATATAATTTTACCATATATTATATTAAATTTCAACTGTTTTTTGTTAATTTTTGCTTGTTTATATCATAGTATTTATTATGAAATATGTTATACATAGGGGCATTACTAATAAATACATTAAAGAGAACTCATATTGTGCTATTAAAAGAGCTTTGATGGATGTTAATTCTAGTGGTGTTGAATTTGATATTAGACTTACTAAAGATAATGTGATAGTATTATCGCATGATTCCCTTGATATTGAAAGTAGTAATTATAGTGATATTATTAAGAAAAGGTATTTAAGTACATTAGATGTTATTCTTGGTATTAATACTAAGAAGATATTACTTATTGATATTAAGGTTAGAAATAATTATAAGAGATTTGCTAAAAGAATTATTAAATATTTAGATGATATTAATAATAAAAATATATATTTAGCTTCTTTTAATAAGAAGATTATTAAGTATTTAAAGAAAAAAACTAATTATAAACTTGGATATATTACTTTTAAGAATACTAAGAATAATAATTATTTTGAGGTAATTAATTTTATTACTTTAAGTAAAAATAATATTAATAAATATCCAAATAAAGAGATCTTTTTATGGACTATTCATAATAAGAGAGAAGAAAAATTAGTATTAGATAAGTTTTCTAATACTAATTATTATCTTATTAAAGATAGTTATTCTTCTTTTACTTCTATGTAATCTCCTGAATCTAGATATATTATACCTTTTTTATTATCCATACTGGAGTATATTTCGTTATATTTATTTATTTTAGTAATCTTACTTAAAGTTATATATACTTCATTTCCATCATTCATTTTTAATAGAAATCTTTCGGTATCAACATCATTTGGAACATAACTTATTTCTGATATTTTTAATAATATATTATTATCTACTTTGGAGAATTTAGTAGTAAATCTATCTTTTATTGTATCAATGTTATTAGTTATTATTGGGGCACTATTTATATTATAGTTATTATCTACAAGAGTAGCATCTTCTAGAAGTAATTTATCATTATATACTCCTATTATTTTTTTCTCAGTTATATAAATATATACTTTATTTAATAGTTTCTTTTTTATATTTACTTCTTTAATATAATTATTTTTTAATAATTTCTTTTTTATAGTACTACTACTGGTAGCTAGAAATGAGGGATAATTACTTATACCGGCTTCTTCTATTATTTCTTTATCACTTAGTATGTTGTTACCTACTATATATATATTTTTTATTGGTAATTTTTTTATATATAGAAATAGTAATACTAATGATATTAGTACTAATAAACATATAATTATTCTTTTTACTTTTAATTTTCTTTTCTTTCTTTTGACTTTTATTTTCTTTTTTTCGGGCATATTATCACCTTACTATTTCTTGTTCTAATATTAAATCAATGTTATATTTTTCTTTGACTTTTTCTTTGATATAATCTATTAATGATATGATATCTTCATATGTAGCGTTAGATGTATTTATAATGAAATTGGCATGTTTTTCACTTACTTGAGCCCCTCCGATGGTATATCCTTTTAATCCTATATCTTCGATTAATTTTCCTGCTGATAAGCCTTCAGGATTTCTAAATACTGATCCTGCTGATGGCATGTTTACTGGTTGTGATGATATTCTTCTATCTCTTCTATCTAGCATACGATGTTTTATTATTTCTTTATCTTCATACTCTAGTGATAGAGTTACTTCAACACAAATAAAGTCTTTATTTCTTTTTAAGAAAGAATCTCTATAAGCATATTCTAACTCACTATTTTTCATAGTTTTTATTTCTAAATTAGGGGTTAGTACTTTTACCTCTTTTACTATAGAGGCCATATCTTCTTTATATGCTCCAGCATTCATAGCGGTACTCGCTCCTAGTAAACCTGGTATTCCTCCAGCAAATGATAGGCCATTTAAGTTATTTTCCATACATATATTGGATAATTTGATTAAACTTACGCCTGCTCCTGCTATAACTATATTATCTTTTATTTCAATATTATTTATACGGTCTAACTTTATTACTACATCAAAATTAGGCCTAGCTAATATGACGTTAGAACCGTTACCTAATATTAAATAATGAATATTGTTATCTTTTAAATATTTTAATAATTCTTGTAGTTCATGAATACTTTTGGGATAGACTAAATAATCACAGCTAACATCTATTTTATAGGTGTTATATTTTTTTAGTGATATGTTTTTATAGTATTCATATTTATTAATAAAACTTTCTATCATTCATTATCAATTCCTTTAGGGTATTATATATTCTAGTACTACTATCTTTTATACCTAGTTTACTAAGATTTTTTTTCATTTCTTCTAATTTATCTTTATCATTTAATGTTTTGTCAATAAGTTCAATTAATACTTTTCCATCTAAATCTTTTTCTTCTAACATAATGCCTGCATTATGTTCTACTAAGTCCATGGCATTTTTGTATTGATGATTGTTTGCTACATATGGACTTGGCACGAATATAGCTGGTACTCCTAATGCTGTTATTTCACTCATTGTAGAGGCTCCTGCTCTAGTAACCATTAAATCAGTTATTTTCATTACTTTTGGCATTTCATAAATAAATGGTAATACTTTTACATTTTTTGGTACTCTTTTATCTTTTACTTTTTCGTAATAACTATTACCAGTAACTATTATTACTGAATAATTTTTATTTCTAAAATTATCTATAAAACTAAATATTTTATCGTTAACACTTCTACTACCTAATGAGCCCATAACTATAAGAACTAATTTCTTATCTTCATCTATTTCTAATTCTTTTTTTGTTGTTTTCTTAATACTAAGTGCCTTCTCACTACATGGATTACCAGTTAATACTGCTTTTCCTTTAGGAAAATCATTTATGGTACTTTCAAATGATACACCTACTTTATCAGTATATTTAGACAAGAATTTGTTAGCAAGACCTACAACACTATTTTGTTCGTGAATAAAGGTTCTCTTACCTAACTTTTTAGCAGCATATATAACTGGGGCAGTAACATAACCACCACAACCTATAACTATATCAGGATTAAAATCTTTTATTATTACTTTAGCCTTTTTAATAGCTCCTAAAAAGTTAGTAATGGTTTTAATATTATCTAATGATAATTTTCTTTTAAATCCTGTTACTTCTAATCCTTCGTATCTATAACCCATACTAGGTATTAGATCCTTTTCCATTCTATCGGTTGTACCAATATATAAAAACTCACTATCTGGTTCTTCTTCTTTTATTTTATTTATAATAGCAAGAGCTGGATATATATGTCCTCCTGTTCCTCCTGCTGAAATTATTACTCTCATGAAATCACTCTCCTATATAATTTTATCATAAATAAAGAAAAAAAGATATATTCCTATTAAAATATATACTTTTTTACACTTTTTATGTATTTATCTATTAATACTATTATGCTTTTAATTGGTATGGATTACTTTGTGAACCATCCCCTGCCACTATATCTTGATCAGAACCCAGATAAAGGACTGGAGCGACCCCATTCGCACCATACACGCTGGTGTTTTTGTTAACATAGCCCGCCGAGTACACGTTGAACGCATTGTTCGCATTGCCTGAGAGAGGGGTTAATAACCAATTAAAGGTATTTGTCTTAAAAATTGAATACATCCAATCGTTACTACGACATGCATATGAGTCAGTACTACTGTAATAATTAGATAATGTTTGGGAACATTTGCTTAAATCAGTAGCAAAGCCATAATCTGATGGATAAGGAAGAGCTATTTTACCAGTCCATGTGGTTGCTCTAGTTATGCCATCACTAGGATTTGATACTGTAGTTGTACCTCTTTCTTTTTCATACATTTCATTAGAAAATATTTTAGAAGTATCCCATCCTCCAAGATTCCATGTTGTCTCTGCTATCATATTTCTTGTTGTATCATTTTTTATACCTGTACTAGTAAAGTTACATGATGTAGTTGCATTACTTCGACCAGAATAGCATGTTCCCACCGACTTACTATTATAATAGAGACTTCCTCCTACTGATTCCGATTCGTGACCTGGATTTAATAGTTTCATTAAGTCAGCTTGGGACCATTCATTTACACCATATCCAGAGTTTACTGATGATGCGGATGTATCCCAGGAATAATTACCTATTGATTCATTTCTCATTAGTTTTATTTTACCATCAAATACTCCGATGATACGCCATAGTTCACAGTTAGTACTTGGATATGTTTCACAGTTAAAATATACATAGTTTTTAGGAGATGCTCCATAATATCTTATATTACCTCCATCTAATGATGAAGTGGTTCCTCCTAATCTATCATTCATTAATGACTCGGATGTAGCATAATTATAAGTAATACTATTATTAGTTACTGTAGATTTACTTGCATTGGTATATAGATTAGTTATATATTTTGCAAGTGAAATTGGTGCTGTGTATGTTCCTGTTACTAAAGTAGAGTCTGATGGTACTATTAAGTCTCCTCCGTTTTCATAACCCATGACTGCGGTTATTTCTACAGTAGTATTAGAGGATGTTTTGTTTTTTAGATGTAGTTTTATATATTTGTTATCATTGGCTCCTATAGTACCTGTTGCTTTGTCTTTACTATCACTATATACTTTTACTTCTATATTGGAATTATTATAGGCTACACCATATGATACTGTACCATTATTGGTATTATTTATCTGACATATTACTGTTTTTTCTTCATTGGCTTTTAGAGATACTATATTGCTATCTGTTAGATTTATTGTATAGTAGTCACCGTTATTAGTGGTTTTAGTAGTTAATGCATAAGTATTGTAAAGTAGATATATACCTGTTAATACTATTAATGATATTATTGTTATAATTATGATTTTTTTATTTTTATTCATATCTATCACCTATTTTTACTCAATATTAAGATATCATATTTTATATTTTTTTTCAATAGTTTATAGAAAAAAAATAAGACCTATTTATAGGTCATTATCTAGATATGTATATATCTCTTATTGTATTTATGGGAATATATTCATTATCCATAGTAATTAAATTTGTTTTTGTTTTCCCTACTATACGTTTATTTGTTTTACCTTTATCTGTGACTATTGTTACATCTATCTTATATATATAATTTGGAGAGTTAAAGATATTGTATATTTTTTGTTCTACTGTATAGTTATTTTTATTATTGATAAAAATACTGTTATTAGATATTTTTCTATCGTTATTATACATAGTAGAATACATTTTTTCATTATTATTAATATCTTTATCTATTGTATTATGATACATCTTTGGTAGTTCTTTCAACTATTATCACCTCTAATAAATTATATGAAAATGGTTATATATATATTTATTATTTTTTTATTTTGTGGTATTATAATAACTAGAGTGTGATATGGATGAAAAAAGAATCTAAATTTAAAGTTGAAGGTAAAATATTAATTCCTATAATATTGTTTGCTATTATTAGTGTAATTACTATATATGCTACGAGAAGTTTACTTCCTAGCGACTATCAAAGTTTTTATTTAAAACAGATATTATGGTATGTACTTGGTTTTGGGCTTGCTTATATTATGATGATATTTGGTAATAAGTTTTTATATAATAATGCTTATATTTTATATTTTATTGGAGTTATTTTATTAATATTGGTACTACTATTTGGTAAACCTATTAATAATGCTAGATGTTGGTTTATTATTCCTTATATTGGTAGTTTTCAACCTTCGGAATTTATGAAAATATTTTTAATTATTATATTATCAAGATTAATTAATGATTTTAATGAAAGTAGAAATAATAATGATACAATGGAAGAATTTAAGTTTCTTTTAAAGGTATTGGTTATAGTTGGTATTCCTTCGGTTCTTACTTTTATTGAACCTGATACTGGGGCGGTACTTATATATTTTATTATTACTGTTGTTATGTTATTTGTTGGTGGTTTTAAAGCTAGATGGTGTGTTATTACTACTTGTATTATACTTATTTGTGGTGGTGTATTTTTAGGAATATATTTTATGAATCAGGATTTATTTATTGATATCTTTGGAACTAGTTTCTTTTATCGTATGGATAGAATTCTTAATTGGTCTAATAGTAATGGACTTCAACTTACTAATGGGCTTACTGCGATTGGATCTGGGGGAATGTTAGGGCATGGATTTAATCATACACCAATATATTTTCCGGAAATGCAAACTGATTTTATCTTTGCGGTATTTGCTTCTAATTTTGGTTTTTTGGGTACTTTATTGTTACTTGGACTTATTGTATTCTTTGATTTAAATATTATTTCTTTGGCTAATAAATCACATAATGATAATGATAAATTATTAGTTGGTGGTATTATCGCGGTTCTTCTTTTTCAACAAATGCAAAATATTGGTATGACTTTAGGTTTATTACCTATTATGGGTATTACTTTACCTTTTATATCTTATGGTGGTTCTTCTTTATTATCTTATATGATACTTATTGGTATGTTATTTAATATTTCAAATGAAAATTTAAGATTTAAAAACTAAATCTTATTTTTTTATTTTAATACATCTAGGAATGTTTGAATCATGCTTATATTATTTAACATTTTATTAAATTTATCACTTGGATTCAATTTATATTTATTTTTCATATCCGCTATAAAGTCTTTATAGGAGTTTGGATTTCTATTTAATCTTTTATACCAGTATGGGTTTTCTCTAATAAATGATGTTTGCATGGGATCGCTTCCTATTTTTATTTGTAGTTCAGTAGTCATTAGTCATCAAACTTCTTATATATTGGTCTTGGGGTGTATGTGCTAGTAGAAGATGTATTGTTTTTGGTAATCATATCACCGAATAAACTTATGGCTTTTTGGATAGATGTTATACCATCTTGTAGTTTGTCTGGATCTATATTCTTAGCCATTTCCATTATATTAGAGAGACTTGATGGTTTGGTATTATTTACTTTGGGTTGGGGTTCTTCTTTCTTTAGATATTCATTCCATATATTATTATCTTCACCATATAAATCATATAGTTCATAGAACTTTTGCCAGGTCATTTTGTTTTCTTTTACATATGTAACTAGTACTTGATTTTTTTTTACGAACTCTTTAAAGTTGTCTACTTTTGTCATAGTATCACCTACCATAAGTATATGCTTTTTATGATATAAAGTTACAGATATAAAAAAAATAATCAATTTGATTTTGATTATTTTTTAGTTATTAAATAATGACATCTGACCATCAACTGTATAGTCCTTAGTAAGTTTTCTTACTCTATAGCTGCCTAATGTTTCTTTTTGATTTTCTTTTATTAAATTTTCTTTTAGTAATGATAGTTTTTCTTGTCTTTCTTTATCAAGCATATCTTTGGTTATACCTAATGATCTATATGCTTTTGCAGCATTATAATTATATACAAACATAGCTAGATCATGTAATGATTTATAATTTAATTTACATTCATCAGTGGAGGGATTATATTTATATATTTCTCTTTGAAAAAAGTCACTTAGTATTTTACTATTTTCAAAATCATAATGGTGTTTTGCTATCAATGATAAGTTAGCTATATTTATGCTGTTGTTATAGCTATTACGATAATACGATGATAGTTTTTCTAAGAATGTGTAATCTCTTTGCTTGCTTATTAGGATACTTCTTAAATATAGTTGATCTAAATATTTACTTTCTTTTTGATATATTAATCCGTATTTTACTTTTATTAAATTATTATTTTGTTTACGTCTAATACTTAATTCTTTTGTTATTTCATCGATTGATATTATACCTGCTTGATATAGTTTCTTCTTGAATTCATATTCATCTTGATACTTTGAAGTTAAATCGTCTAATTCATCTAGACTAAGTGCTTCTCCTTTAAACTTGGATGTTTTGATAAATCCTTCTAGTAATAATAGATTTAATTTCTTATATTCGCCTTTGTTTGCTATTGTTAAATAATATGCCATGTTATCGCCCTCTGTCCTCTCATCTTAATTATATATAATTTATATATAAATGTCAAAGAAAAAGACCTAAAAATAGGTCTTTGTGTTATTTTTCTGCTATGATGTCACATATTAAGTCACTAAATTCAGTAGGATTATCTATTGGTAAGCCTTCAATTAGTCTTGCTTCGTAGTAGATAACTTTGGTATATTTATTGAATTCTTCTTTATTGTTTTTATATAAATCTTTTAATTTTTTACTAATGTTATGATTTATATTTATTTCTAGTACTTCACTAGCGGTTATTTTTTCATCTGTTGGCATAGCATTTATTACTTTTTCCATTGAAGTAGATATTTCACCATTAGTGGTTAAACATACGGGATGTTTCTTTAACTTATTAGTGAATTTTACTTCTTCTACTTTACCATCCAATACTTCTTTCATGTCTTTTAATAAGTCTGTATTATCTTCGTTTTCTTTTTTTATTTGTTCTTTTTCTTCTTCTGTAGATAAATCTGTATTTTCTTTTGATACGTTAACGAATTTTCTTCCTTCGTATTCTCCTAAAGCCATTATAGCAAATTCATCTACGTATTCTGTTAGATATAATACATTATAATTTTTTTCTTTAAATACTTCTACTTGTGGTAACATATCTATTTTATCTATTGATTCACCACAAGCATAATAAATATTTTTATCTTCTTCTTTCATATTAGATATATATTCATCTAATGTTATTAGTTTCTTTTCTTTTGAAGAATAAAACATTAATAAATCTTTAAGTTTATCTTTATTTATACCATAATCATTATAAACGCCAAATTTTAGTTGCATACCAAAACTTTTATAGAATTTTTCATAGTTTTCACGATCTTCTTTTAGCATTGATAATAATTCTTTTTTTATTTTACTTTCAATACTCTTAGCAATTAGTTTTATGTTTTTATCTTCTTGAAGAGTTTCTCTTGAAATGTTTAGTGGAATATCTTCTGTATCTACTACACCTCTTACAAAGCTATAATAATCTGGTAATAAATCACTACATTTATCCATAATTAGAACACCATTAGTATATAGCTGTAGTCCTTTTGTATATTCTTTGCTATAATAGTCATATGATGCATGACTTGGTATGAATAATAATGCTGTGTATGTTACATTTCCTTCTACTTTAAAATGAATTGTTTTTAATGGTTCATTATAGTCATAGAATTTATCACTATAGAAGTTATTATATTCTTCGTTTTTTATTTCTTCTTTGTTTTTCTTCCATAGTGGGATCATACTATTTAAAGTTGTTAGTTCTTTATATGTTTCATACTCATCACTATCTTCTTTTTTTCTTGTATTGGATACTTCCATTTTTATTGGATAGTTTATATAGTCAGAATATTTCTTTATTATTTCTCTAATTTTATATTCTGTAAGAAAATCACTATATTTATAATCTTCTGTATCTTCTTTAATATGAAGAGTTATCTTGGTTCCATTATCTTTTTTATCTGACTGAGATAATGTGTAACCATCTATACCATTACTTTCCCATATATATGATTTATCTTCTTTATATGATTTTGATTCTACTGTTACTTTGTCACTTACCATGAAGGCTGAGTAAAAACCTACTCCAAATTGACCTATTATGTTAGCATCATTTTGACAAGAGTTTTCTTCTTTGAAGTGTAATGATCCTGATTCAGCAATTGTACCTAGATTGTTTTCTAATTCTTCTTCGGTCATACCTATTCCATTATCGGTAATTGTTAATGTTCTTGCTTTATCATCTACATCTATTTTTATATATAAGTCATCATTATTTACCTTTATACTTTTATCTGTTAATGATAGATAGTGTAACTTATCTAGAGCATCACTTGCATTGGAAATTAGCTCTCTTAAAAATATTTCTTTATTTGTATAAATTGAGTTTATCATTATGTCTAAGACTTTTTTACTTTCTGTTTTGAATTGTCTTTTTTTCATTTTATCATCTCCTACAAGTATAATTATAGCACTTTGTTAGCAATTGTCAATATTAATTGCTAATATTTGATATTTTTAAAGAGGCTATTTAGCCTCTACTATTAACTTAATCGCTGTTCTTTCATCGCCATCAATATTAACATCGATAAAAGCGGGCGTACATACTAAATTTTTTCCTGATGGAGCTACGAATCCTCTAGCTATTGCTACTCCTTTTATAGCTTGATTTAGGGCTCCTGCTCCGATTGCTTGAACTTCTACGATGCCTTTTTCTCTGAATACATTAGCAAGTGCTCCTGCTACTGAATTTGGGTTAGACTTCGATGAAACTTTTATTGTTTCCATATTTGTTTTATCATTCCTTTCTTCTACAATAATATATATGAATGAAATATAATTATAGTACAAAAAAAGAAACTTAACGTTTCTCAATATGAATTAATCCATCGTATACTTCTTCTAAAGCTCTACCTATATTCTTTTCACTTTTATATTCTTTGATTGGTTTTTGATAATAACCTGTTTTGGCCATTTGTTTAGCTCTTTCGGAAACAACATAAACTAAAGCGTATTTGGAATCTACAATATTTAATATTTTATCTATTGATGGATAAATCACTATTATCACACTCCCTTATGATATAAGAATATAACATATTATAAATAATTGCAATAGTCTTTACAGTAATTTTACAAAACATTTTTCTTATTGTATCCAATACATTTATTTTTAATTTTAGGTCTTTCTATTGTTCCATTTTGATACATTAGTTTTTCTAATTTATATACTAAGGATTTTATTTCTCTAGATATATATGATTGTGATTTTTTTAGTATTTTGGCTATTTCTACTTGAGAATAGGCTTTTTCAAAATATAAATTATATAAGTATTTATCTTTTTCATTTAATAAATTAACTATACTTCTGATATTGTTTATATTTTCATTATTTATATAGTCTTCTTCTATGTTGACTGATGGATCGATAATTAAACCCATTAGTGTTAATTCGTCTTCTCCATTATCTTCTTCTAAATGGATATCTTTGGTTATTCCTTTTCTTATATACATTAATATCTCGTTGTCTATACATTTGCTTGCATAGGTGGTGAAAGAGTAATTCTTATCTAAGTTAAAAGTATCTACTGCTTTTATTAGTCCAATAATACCGTTAGAAATAATATCATCCATATCAATTTGAATACTAGAGAATCTTTTATAATATCTATGAAATACTAGTTTTAGATTATGTAATATTATTGTTTCTCTTGCTTCTGGAATGTTATTTTTCATTTGAATGAATTTTTTTTCTAATTCTTGTTTACTTAATGCTTTATAATTATATTTATTTTCCATATTGCCTCCTAGAGAAAAAACAGTATTGTTTAAATACTGCTTTTTAATATTTTGCTAATTATTTAGAATATTATGACATCTATCACAAATATCGCCGTCTAAGTGATCAACATAATTCCAACATCTATTACATTTTTCGCCAGTACTCTTTGCTACTTCTACTTCTTCACCATCAGTAGTATATTCTACTTTTGATACGATTAATAGCTGATGTAAATATGAACCTAATTTTTCTTTTACTTCGTTATATTTTGGATCTAAGTTTATCTTTACTACAGCTTCAAGAGCGGAACCGATTAATTTTTCGTTTCTTGCTTCTTCTAATTTTTTATTTACTTTTTCTTTAAGTTCGAAGAATAGTTTAAATAATTCTAATACTTCGGTACTATCTGAATAATTAACAACTTCAGGCATATCTGTTAAATGAACAGAAGCTTCAGTATGTGGTAACAAGTTATATACTTCTTCACTTGTATACGGAAGTATTGGAGCAAGTAATCTTACTTCATTACTTAAAATATTATAAAGTACTGTTTGAACACTTCTTCTTGCTTTAGAGTTTGCTTTTTCTATGTATAGGATATCTTTAGTGAAATCTAAATAGAAATTAGATAAAGTGAATGATACAAAGTTGTTAACTAATTTATATACATTTTGGAAATTATAGCCTTCGTATTCTTCTAGTACATTTTTAGTGAATATATTAAGTTCATTCATCATATATTTGTCATAATATGGCATATCTTCATATTTAATACTATCTTTAGTTGGATTGAAATCTTTTAGATTACCAAGCATAAATTTATATGTGTTTCTTATCTTACGATAGCTTTCCTTTACTTGTTTAATTAGTTCATCACTAATTCTTACATCTTCAGTATAGTCAGTTGATGCTACCCATAATCTTAAGATATCAGCACCATGTAATCTTATCATATCAGCAGGCACTATTACATTACCTAAACTTTTACTCATTTTATTGCCTTTACCATCTAATGTAAATCCATGAGATACTAATTCTTTATAAGGGGCTTTACCAGTAACTGCTACGCCACAAATTAGTGAGCTATTGAACCAACCACGATATTGGTCTGAACCTTCTAAATATACATCAGCAGGATATGGTAATCCTTGTTCTCTTAAGACACCATTCCAAGTTGAACCAGAATCAAACCATACATCCATGATATCTTCTTCTTTGGTAAAGTTACCATTTGGACTAGCAGGATTTTTATATCCTTCAGGTAATAAATCTTTTGCTTCTCTTTCAAACCATACATTAGAACCATATTTTCTAAATAAATCTGCCACATGCATCATAACATCGTAATCTATGATTTCACTACCATCTTCGTTGTAGAAGATAGGAATTGGTACTCCCCATACTCTTTGTCTTGAAATACACCAGTCTCCTCTATCATGAATCATATTATATAATCTCTTTTTACCCCATTCAGTATGGAACTTAACATTATTTTCAAGTTCACTTAGAAGATCATCTCTAATTTTATCAATGCTACAGAACCATTGTTTAGTGGCTCTAAAGATAACTGGTTTCTTAGTCCTCCAATCATGTGGATATGAGTGTGTTATGAACTTAAGTTTAAGAAGTACTCCTAGTTCATCTAATTTTGTAGTTATTGCTTTGTTGGCATCTTCAAAGAATAAACCACTAAATTCACCTGATAAATCATTTAATACACCTTGATCATCGATACCGTTTATCATTTCTAGGCCATTTTCTTTTCCTATGATAAAGTCATCTGCTCCATACATAGGTGCCATATGAACTAGTCCAGTACCAGCTTCTAATGTTACATGGAAACCGTCTACTACTGGAGCTATTCTATCCATAAATACATGTTTATATTTGATACCAGTAATTTTATCACCAGAGAAAACGCTTTCTACTTCATAATTTTCCCAACCAAACTCTTTAGCTAGATTATCAAGTAATTCATTAGCAACAATATAATATTTATCATTTACTAATACTCTAGCATAATCAAATTTTTTACTAACAGCAATACCAGTATTACAAGGAAGTGTCCAAGGAGTAGTAGTCCATATTACTAAATTATCTCCTACTTGTGCAGTATTATTACCTTCTACTACTGGAAATGCTACATATATTGAAGGATCTTTTCGATCGTGATATTCTATCTCTGCCTCAGCAAGTGCTGATTCTGATGATGGACTCCAATATACTGGTTTTAGGCCTTTGAATATTAAGCCTTTTTTAGCCATTGTAGCGAATACTTCAATTTGTCTTGCTTCCATTTCTTTTTGTAGTGTAATGTATGGATGTTCCCAATCTGCTAAAACATTTAACTCTTTAAAGCCTTTCATTTGTTTTGCAATTTGTTCATATGCATATTTTTCGCATAAGGCTCTAAAGTCGGCTTTACTCATACTTTTTCTATCAATACCACTATTGGTTACAGCTTGCTCTATTGGAAGACCATGAGTATCCCATCCTGGAATATATATCATATCGTAGCCACTCATCATTTTATATCTATTAATAAAGTCTTTTAGAATTTTATTCATAGCATGACCGATATGAATATCTCCATTAGCATATGGTGGTCCATCATGTAGAATGAATGGTGTCTTGCCTTTATTTTTTTCTCTTACTTTGTCATATAAATTTATTTCATTCCATTTTTCTCTTTGTAATTTTTCATTTTCTGGTAAATTACCTCTCATCTGAAAACTAGTTTCAGGCATCAATAGTGTTTCTTTATAATTCATTTTTTCTCCTCCTTTAAATTAAAAAGCACTTATATTTGTAAGGACGATATACATCGCGGTACCACCTTACTTCACATAAGTGCTCTCATTATTGATAACGGGATTATTCCCGGCTTTTCCTAAATATTCAGAAAAACACATCAAGAGTGATCTATATAGTAACCATCATACTAATTTCCACCAAACATTAGCTCTCTATAACTATTTTACTATATCGTCTCTTTCTTTTGTTTTAACACATAGATATTATATGCTATTTTTTTTTAGTTGTCAACCTCTATTTTTCTTTTTCTTATTTTTGCCTTTGGTACTTTTAAATATTCGTAAAGGTTATTTTCTAATTCTGAAGCAAAAATTGCAATAACTAATTCTTCTTTCCAGCTGGATAAATTCATTTTTTTCAGTTTGTTTCTTTGTATTTTTTGATATCTTTCTATTACAACTTCTATTAAATTTTCAATATCTACTTCTTTGATGATTCTATCTTTATATTCTGCTACTCTAGTATTATATAATATTTTTAAGAATTTTTCTTCTCTTAGGTGTCTTGTATCATACTTGGCTTTTATATTTGTATATATTTTTATAATATTATCTGTAAGACCATAAGCATATTCATCCGCTATTATAGTTAGAAGTGAATCGTCTATAAAGGCTATGGCATCATTTATTATATTGCTTTGTCTCATTTCTTCAACATTTAGATTATTTCTACTTTCAAGATAATCATATGGTTCAATAGTTAATGCTTTGTATAATTCGTCTTTGGCGGTTTCATTTGATACTGATAAAGGAATGGCAAAATAATTATATCTATTTATATATTCTTTATCTTCTTTATTCTTACGTCTATCCCAGGTTGGGTCAAAGACATATACACCATCGATATTATACTTTTCATCTTGAACATAGATAATACTTCTTTGATGTTTTGCTTCTTTACTTATTAGTGGTGCTGCTTTTATATTTAGGCACTTTAAAATTGCATTAAATACATTAGAATAACCTGCACATACAATAGAATCACCAGTTAGAACTGAAGATACATCGGAAGATTTATAATAATTTTCTTCATCTGGTTTATATAATCTTTTCTTTAATAAATCATAAGCATACATTATGCTTTCTATATTAGATAGATTTGCTTCTTTTATTTTATTGGCAATTTCACTTACTAAAGCTGATGTTTTATATAATTCACTTGCAGTAATTGAATTATTATTTTCTTGATAGTAAAAGGTTATATTAGCTTTATCTAGTTCTTCTCTTGAATATTCTTCTAATACTTTTTTATATTTATCTAGTGATATATTTGTGTTATCTAATATTACTTTCTTATTTAGATATTTGGCTAAGGCTATAGCGCTTTTTATATTTTCTTCTTTATATGATATTATTACTTCATCTGCCTTAGTAAGATTATTTAAATATTTGCATCTTCTTTTATGTATATCTATTATACCATATACAAAAGAGAAATATGGTACGTTATTTTCTACTAGAACATGATCTATTTCTTTTGAACTTTTATTTGCTATGACTATATCTGTTATAGCATTTAAAACATTATCATTTAATCTTAATTGTGATACTACTAAATTATCTTTTAGTAATTTTAACATAATATTATTAATGTTATTATCTATCAAGATATTAAAATCTTTGATTGGTATTACTGTTATATTATCAGATAGAAACCAAAAGTCGTTATCTTGGTTATCTGTTATTTTAAATGTCATAAAAATATCCCCCTGGTATTTATTTTTTCTTACATAAGCTATATAGTATTTTAACTTCTTTAACAGTTAGTGGACGATACTCTCCAGGTAATAGTCCTTTTAAATCAAGATTAGCATATTTTTCTCTTCTTAATTTTGTTACTTTATAGCCTAAAGATTCAAACATTTTCTTTATTTGATGATTTTTTCCTTCATGGATAGTTATTTCCAATATTGAAGTTGATTTCTTTTTATCTACTGACTTAAGTTTTACTCTAGCTTTTTTTGTTTTAATACCATCTATAATAACGCCATTTCTTAATTGTTGAACATCTTTGATTGTTACTTCGCCATTTACTTTAACTATATATGTTTTATCTACTAAAGAGTCTGGACGCATAAGTAAATTAGCAAGTTCGCCATCATTTGTTAAAATTAGTGTACCTGATGTATCATAATCTAATCTTCCTACTGGATATATTCTTGAAGTAGTATTTATGAAGTCCACTACTGTTTTTCTTCCTTTTTCATCATTAGTAGTGGTTACAACTCCTTTTGGTTTATTTAATAAATAATATTCAAATGATCTACTATTATCTAAGATATTTCCTTCTACGGATATGATATCACCTGGTTTTACTGTTGTTCCTAGTTTAGTTATTACTTCACCATTTACTTCTACTAATCCTTTGCTTATAAGTTCTTCGGCATGTCTTCTTGAACAGTAGCCAAGTGAAGATATTTTCTTTTGTAATCTTTCCATATAATTCACCCCTTTTTTAGGACAATCATATTATACTATAACTTTATAAATATTTCATCATTTTTTAACATTTTTTTGTATTTTTGCATAAAATATATTGAAATTATAGTTTATTTTTGATATAATTTAATCACTGATGGACTCATAGCCAAGAGGTAAGGCACGGGACTGCAACTCCCTGAGCGTTGGTTCAAATCCGACTGGGTCCTCCAATATTAAATTAAATCGAACTAATATTAGTTCGATTTTTATTTATCTATAATGTGGTAAATGACCATAAACTTTTTATTTGATATTCAAGTGTTTCATAATCCCACAATTTGTTACTACGTTCTTTACTATTTGGATCGTTTACTGTTATTTTTCCATCTTTAATACCAGTTAGTAAAATGAAATGGCCAATGGTAGTGAAATCTCCTGGTCGCATGCTACATACTATTGGATGTCCTTTTTCTAATTCTGAAAAAACATTTTCTTTGCTAAGTTCTATATTGGTGCCTACTACTCCAAAGTTTCTTATACCTTCAGTCATGAGACTCCAGCTTGTCCCCCACTCGCTTTGATAATAACCATGGTCACTAGAATATTCTGCTATAGTATATGGTGTGATATCATTTTTTCCAGTTAATCCTGCTACTACCATAGATAATACTGTTGGACCACATCCATTGATAGCTATAACATTATCTCCATATATGCCATAACCCCAGTTCTTATCATACTGTAGTAACAAAGAAAATTTGCCTTTTTGAACTTTACCAATATTATCTTTATATACATTTCCTTTTTTTTCAGGATAATCAAGCATATAACTAGTCATATCACTATTTCTTGTTAACATTTCTAATAATATTTCTGGATATTTATCATAATTATCTATTATTTTATTAATTCTTTTATCTTTAGTACTTAGATATTCTAATTTACCTAAGGTATCTAGACTATCATAATCTACTTCTTTTGTCTCTTCGTTTGATTTATCTTCTTTTATTTCTTTATTTTCTTTAATATCGTTATTTGAAGTGATATTATCAGTATCTTTGGTAGTATTATTTAAATATATTAGTACTATGACAATTATACATAAAAATAGTAATAATTTTACTGATTTTTTTAATTTTCTTTTCTTTTTCTTTGCCATCACTTCACCACACTTTATTTAATATTACTTTATTATTATACTACATATTTGATGTTAATAAAAGAGAGATTATATATTTCCCTCTATTATTTTTTTATTTTCTTGTAATCTATTATCATTTGGATTCATTTCAATAGCTTTATTTATGTAATGTAAACTTTCTTGATACTTTCCTGTATTATATAGACTTATTGATAATAAATCATAGATGGTATTATCCCAACTAAAGACCTCATTTATATAAGTTTTTTCATGAGTGGTTATTTGTAATGCTTTTAATAAATAGGTTTCTACTTCGGGATAATTTTTTAGTTCATATTCTAATATTGCTCTTTCAACATAAGCATCTCTTAAATATGGTGCTTCTTTTATTGCTTTATCTAACCACATACGTGATTCTTCTATTCTATTTAAATTTTTATATGCTCTTGCTATATATCTCATAGAGGCTGCTCGTTCGTCTTTCCAAATGGCACTTGGTAGTGATAGATGTTTTATTAGGGTATCTATGCATTCGTTCCATTTTTGATAGTACATATATTCTCTACCTAAGTAATGCATATTTCGATCATCACTAGGATCTTCTTTAACTGATAGTTCTAATAACGGTAAATAACTACCTCTAGACTTTTTGGCATCGGGATAATGATTTAATGTTATGTTATCTATTGTAATTATATTTTCGGTGCCATCATACGATAGTACTTCATGAACTGGATGAGTCCATTTATAGCCATGTCTTTTGTGTATTTTATCGGTATAAAAATTTACTAATGGTTTATTATTTTTGTCTAAACTCCAATTATAATTATATCTACATCTAGTGGTAGTACTTTGCCATGATTCTTCTAATGACTTGCGCCATCCTTCTTCTAAAACTTCATCTAAGTCTGTACATACGCAAATATCATAATCTTCTGGTACTAGATCTAATGATTTATTTCTGGCTATATCGAAACGCCATGGTTTAATATTAGCTTCTTTGACAATGATATTTTTCTTTTTTAGAAGGCTTACTGTATTATCTGTTGAGCCGGTATCTAAAACATATATTGCATCTGCTTCTTTCATTGAATTATACCATCGTTCTACAAATTTTGCTTCGTTTTTACATATAGCATATACACATACTTTGTACTTACTCATAATGATATTCTCCTGAGTAATTTATGAAATTGTAAGTATGAATATTTTTTTGATAGTTAAACATTTTATCTCTCCTTCATAATAGAATATGAAAAAGAAATTTTATTTGTCATTTAATTTGATTGTTTTTTATATTTTT
>ERZ1673741.989-NODE-989-length-26163-cov-98.941206_pt1 | contig 26163 bp, 23 predicted proteins | sample MGYA00580209_ERZ1673741 | MGnify/ENA primary metagenome ERZ1673741 (study PRJEB41218, sample SAMN15661754) | gut metagenome | host: Homo sapiens | place: Canada: London | collected 2015-08-20/2019-03-30 | study: EMG produced TPA metagenomics assembly of... | reverse complement strand
GCTATATCCTAGCCTTTTCAGGCCCGATGATTTCTAAACGGGACAGCAGTGATTTACAGAAGAAAAGCTGCACTCGGCAATTTGAAAGCAAGCTTTCATTGCGCTCGTTTGCATTACAAACATTTTAAATTATATAATTATGTTAGGAACTGAACTTCCGCATGTGGTTCAGGCACGCCCTGAAGGGGCAGAAGCTCCTAGCCCAGGGTACACCCTGGGTATAAGCGCAATCCACCCTGCGCCCTGTAGGGGCAAAAGCCTTTTAAAAAAGGATATTAAGAATGAAAACAAGGGAAGGCAAGAAACCAGCACCACGATGGCAGCGATGTAGATATCTATGTAGAAATGCCCCCTAAGTTTTTCCTGATAGTCCGTCTGAAAGCATACCTTGAAGCCCTTCTGGGTTGCCCTGTCGATATTATCCGAAAGCACCAGCACCTCAACTCCTTCCTGCTCAAGGAAGTTGAGAGAGATGGGATTGAAGTGATAGCGGAGCGATAGATTAGGTACACCGGTAGATAAATATGTTGACTATGGAACTCAACAAGAATCTCCGGTTTGGTATCCCTGCCTCTTATTGCCGCCATGTTGTTGTGGCGCTGTTCTATGGTCAAACGGTCCGACATTTTACTCTATCTTTTTTTAAAGCCCTAAACAAAACTATTTTCCCCTATACTCCATCAGTTTTTCTGCCGTTGTAAACATAGGCTCGCCAGGAACATAGCTCTGGAATTTCTTAAGATGCTCAGCCCTCATATCCTGCAACAATCTGCCGATATCAATATTGCCGATATTCACCTCCTCATCAAAACGGAAGAAGAAGTAATTTCGCTTCGCACCATCATCGTCTCCCTCTACGGTTTCCATCGGATACCAGGTATTGCGCATTCTTTCTTCTGTCACCTTGCTTGCCGTATCCTTTACGTGGAACACGTGATATTTACCCGTCTCCTCTGCACCATCGGTATAGAGAATCACGAAATGGATATTCTGCTTTTCGTAGAAATAGGCAGAATGGGCACCATCACGCGCCTCATCTTCCTTTAATTTCAGACGCACATTATAAACCAGACTACCCCTGTCGTTATTGCCCAGAATCCACTTCAGATGCTCTTCTGATTTATAATAACCCACCAGGATGCCACGGCTCAAATCACGCTCCAGATAATGTACAGTAAGCCATTGCGGTGAATCCAGAGGCTGCTCCATTTCCTTTTCCACAGCCGGTTTCAACACCTTCTCAGGGTCCTTACCCATGTTACACTTGTCGATGATGAAATCTTGCTTCAGCTCATTATACTGCCCCTCCGTCTCTGTCCATTTATCTAAAGGACGGGCATAAGCAAAGTACACCTCCCTATCCTCACCATAAGGCTTAAACACCCTACCGTTCATCTCATAGAAGTGTTTCTGCATATACAGCTCGCCATCAACGCCCAGTTTGGCTCTCATGGCATAGATGCAGTAGTTTTTCTGTATCACCTCCCTTATCTCGTTGCGGAAAATATCTCTCACCTTCCTCTTCCACTGCGCCTTTTCGCTTGCCTTATTTCGGGCATATAGGAAAAGCACATAAAGGAAATTGACATCATACTGCGAAAGGAAGAGCGTATCGCGGTCGAAGAGCCTGTCAGGAAACTGATACGAAACCGTCGTACAGTGCTCCCCATTACCATTATAATGCTTGCGGATATTCTTCTCCCCTGCATTATACCGGTGATCATCATACACGAAACCACTGATAAAGAAGTTAGGAATCACGTCATACCCCTCTGTAGCTCCGGTATCCTGCAAATGGATATCTCTGAAGCTCTCCCTGTCCTTCGCCCTGTTCTTTCTGTCTTCATCATCAAAGGCGGTATCATCAGAGAGGAACAGATTGATGTTCCACTGAATCACATTCCGGGCATAAGTATATTGCTTGTAGATAGATTCCGAAGTAAGCGGATGTCCGTTCTTATAATACTTGCTGTCGCCGATATAATATACCTCTCTGCTGGCCTGCGCATCATTCGATGTAAGAGCCAGGTCGGTATAGAGATGGTCCACCCGCTTGCCGTCCCTCTGGTCAGCAAGTCCCTTAGGAATATCGGTATGAGGCGTACCAATCAGGTCGTCAATCATAGCCTCGAACACGATATTGAAATTCTTGGCAAGAATATATTCCTGAGCATGCGCATTGATGGCGATGCGATAAGAATTCTCGAAGAAGGCATAGCACATATCCCAGAGCTGCAGCGCCTTATCCGAAAAATACTTATACTTAATCTGCATGAGTCTCATCTTGCCCATGCCCTTCAGATATTCCTTAAACTGCTTACCCGTAATCAGTTCATACTGGATATTGATAGGCGTCTGGAAACCATATTCAGCATTCAGATAGTTCAGAATGCTATAGTAGATGATAAACAGCTCCTCCTCATAGTTCACGATGCGCTTTTTATTGACAAGTTTCAGATACACAGGCGCTCCGTTTCCCTGCATGAAGGCAGAAGAATGACCGATGGTTTTCGTCCAGTTAATCTTATTGTTGCCACGGTGCAGATTCTTGACGGTAAAGAGCACGAAGTCACGGTTCTCCTGATTAAACCTGATCAGCGAAAGAACGATGTCGAGATAAGTATTCGTATGCTGCCGCTTACCCTTTCCTGTTCGGGTGATGTGTTTGTAGAGGATAGCCTTGCTGGTAGGATTAGCCTTATAGAACACGCTCAGTGCCCTATATACCCAGACCGAGAATTCGTAGATGAATTTACGGTACTCCCGGCTCAGTTTTTTCTGCTCCTGAGGCGTCAGCACCTGTTCTGGGCATACTGTTTCCCCATCCTCCAGCGTTACGCCAGCCAGCACCTCCTTTTTCTTTTGAGGATCATCCTTCAAGAGCACCTTTGGCAGGATAAATACACAATCTCTCAGCTGTGGATTATAGAAATAACCCACATACTGCACGCTCACCTTCTTGTCCACATCCTGCAGCACATAAATGTCCTTCAGAATCTTCTCTACAGCTGAGCTTTCGTACTGATGTTCCTCAAATAGAATATACATTATTCGTTCTCCGTATTATTATTTTGCCACTTCATAATTCTGTTCAGAAAGTCAACCAGTCTCACTGTATTGACCTGTTCCCCTTCCTCATCATAGAAATCAGCAAAGGCAAGGTCTTTTTCTGTTTTCTTGCCATTCTTTTCCTCCTGATAAGTAAAGAGCGAAGCATCCTCAAAACCATAGTCCTTGAAAACATCGTTCCAGAGATAGAATATCACCTTACCCACCAGTGTATCAGCCGTGATGATGGTAGGCTTCTCGTCAGTCTCATTTGCCTTCTCAGACGGCTTGCAGAAGAAATAACCCAACTGCTTATCGGCGCTGGATGTCATGGAAGCGATGATTTCATTCACCTTCTGGATAAAGTTCCACCAGGAGAGCGTTGTATTCTCGTCTATTATCTTTACAGGTTCTCCGTTCGCATCCTTTATCTGGATATTCCAGCCCAGTTCCTCGCCGTTCTCCTTCTTGCCTTTCTTAATCTTGATATACTTCCAGTCCCAGCGGCGCTTAAAGGCAGAGTCGATTGGGAAGAGACTCTGGTCGCTGGTGTTCATGGTAGCAAGAATACTCATGTTAGGCGGCAAAGCCATAAAGCCAAACCAGTCTCTATCAGGGTATCTGTCCTTGCCCTCCTTATCCAGGCCGAATCTCTTGTTCATAGACGCAGCATACCCTGGGATACGGAGTTCTTTCAGATGTTCAGCTATATCCGTATCAGCCTTGATAGGATAAGTACTCCATCCGTCGTCGCTTCTATCCAGCAGCTGGAAGATGTCACCAAAAACCTGGGCACAGTTACCTCGGTTAATCTCCTCGATAACCAGGGCTATTTCCTTCTCAGGGTTCATCCAGGCTTGCTTGTAAGCCTCCAGGAAAGCCTGTTCCACGAACTCATAAGTCAGGCACTGGGAGTCCTTTATCTTATGTGGCTTGTAGCAGCCTACAAACGTAGCATAGTCGCTATCAGGATGGAAGGTGGTACGGATACAGGTAATCTTTCCTTCGTCCTCTTCCTTCTTGATAGTATGCGATTTACCGGTACCAGGAGCACCATAGTAAATGATTTGGCGAGGGGTGAAATCTCCGAATTCCAGGGGGTTATCCTCTGGTTCTTCCATTGGCATATTCGGATCGCTTTTCAACAAGTCGACAAATGCATCATAGAACTTTTTGAGGTTCTCATTTGGTTCCTGACCATCATATAAGCCGAGTTCATCCAAAGACATAGTATCTTTAGGGATTCTTTCTTTAGAAGATTCTTGATATTCAACCAGTTTCAGAGAAATGATAGTATCCCCATTCCAGTTGGCAAGCACATTATGTCCGGTTTTATCCCAATGTAGATAAGCGGCATGTCCTTTAGGTCCCTGTCCATGTACAGCGATACAAATTCTACCAGCAGAGTATTGCTCCCATGGCTCTACCTGCTTTTGGATATTACCACCCTTGTATCCTTGTCCTGACTTTCTAAAAGAATCATTCTTTATAAAAGGCTCCAGATATTCTTCATAGCCTTTTACTGTTTTATCACCAGTAACAACATATTGGAGATGGGCACAGAAATACTCCAGGAGATGCTTGAAGTTAACGTAGTCAGAAGTTTCTTCACCATTTACATTTTGTATGGTCTCAAAACTTTCCGGATTATTAATCTCCCACATCTCATGAGTTCCTTGAGCATTGCGATACACATATTTTTTGCCAAAGCAATCAGATACAAACTTGACAAAATCTGGAACCATCAACTGGGTATCTTTTCCTTTTGAATCTTTTCCTGGAAACCAATCCACATAAAGATACAATTCCCTCCCATCAACAATGAATGGGTCTGTATACCATCTTCTTCCATTATCTGTCGAATTACGAGTATTTATTTCCGATATGTCGGTAAACATAAATATGTTCTGCAACTTATATTCACCATCTTTTTTAATTGTGATAGGTACATTAGATTCTGTTGTATTAAAATAGGGAAGCATTCTATCCAACTCACCCATCATGCGGAAATAATCCAAACATAAATGTACAAAGGTTCTATGTTCTTTAGATATTGCAATGAGTCTATTCTCGTGTGATGTATCATACTTTGAATCTATTATAGCAAGCAATTTTTTAAAAGAACGAATTTTAGTTAGTAATCTAAAATATTCTTCCTTTGATGCTGTATATACAGATAAAGATTGACTATTTTCGAAAATATCCTCCAAACCCGAATAATCCTCAGACTTATTGTTTAAAAGCCAAAATACAGGGGTTTGATTTTCCAATGCAAACCACACGAGATACCAGTCAACTTTATCATTAGACGCAATATTTCTAATTTGCTTAACAACAGACTTTACAGGTGTACTAGTTTGAGAATCAATCTTAGTACTTCTCTTATTACCTATCTTACTAAACGCACACTCCACAAGAGAACATGACTGATTTACAACAAGAATACCTTCCTGCTGCTCTGGAGTATTTGGCAGATAGGTTAAAACCTTCTCTGAAAGTCCTATGTGAGTTTGACCACTAGGAGAGTTGTCCCTATTCAACTCTGCATCAGAGAGTTTCTTAACGCCGATTGTATATTCTTTATATAATGTTATCATATCTTTTATTGTTAAATGTAAAACGGTATCAATCTCAATTCAAAGCAATCATCTCCCATTTCGAAGTCTAAAGCAGAAGAAAATTCAACTAGGAAATCACGAATTGTGAACCCTTTTTGCTTCAAGTTTTTTAAATAAATCCTTCCATCCTTTCTTCTATACAAAGTAACAGTATATTCCTTAAAATCATTATTACCAAAGAAATTATCTATGGTAGATAAGAGTTTCTCAAAGATAGGATTTCCTACCTCTATTTTTATACTTTCTCTGGATGTACTTCTATACAATGGAAGCTGAGACTCTATAAAACTTAAAGCATCAACATAGTCTTTCTTGTAAATGCGAAAAGTTATTCCACACTCTTCACCAGAATCTACCATGCCATAGGAGAGATAATCGAATATTTCATTACTCAAATTAATACTCGTCTCCCCAGAGCATCCAGCAGTTTGTTTCCACCCACTGTCTTGACGCCGAATTTTCTTTACCATTCCCATAATTACATTCTCATTATGTTATTATCTATCAAATATGATAAAACCGCATAGATAGTATTAACGCTTACCGCATTTCCAGCTTGCTTATATAAAGCACCATCAGCCACACCAGCTTTTCTAGCATCAGAGGCAAATGAAGAAGGAAATCCTTGCAGCATAAAAGCTTCTTGTGGTGTTAATCTTCTTATTGGTATCTCTGCCAGTTCTTCCTTTGACATCCATGTAGAAGGTCTAATTTCACCTTTGCTGTTTATAAACATATCACTATAGTAATTGTCCTGACATGCACGATGCATCTTATGCATAGAAGCCGTAAGGGTTCTTGCTACAAGTTTATCGATTTCTGAATTCGATTTAAACTTACCACTACCATCACTAAGAATAGTAGGTTTTATTCTTTGAGACAAATAGTACTTATCAGCTGCTTTCTTCGCTAAAACATCTATTGTATTGTTATAAAAACTAAGAGTACAATTATCTCGCTCTAATGCATTAAAGTGCTGAGAGACCAACTCTGTTGTAAAATCAAACTCTCCTAATTCAGAACTTCGTGCAAAAATAATCGTTCTGTTTCTTACTTGGGGAAGTCCGTAATTCGCTGTATTAAAAACATCATGATGAACAATATATCCTTCAGCAGACAATTCTTGCAATATTCTACGAATAGTTTTACCTCTATCATGAGTCATTAAATTCTTCACGTTCTCCAGTAAAATATACATAGGATGTTTGACCTTTACAATATCCATTATTCGGAAAAACATCTGTCCCCGATTCTCTTGAAATCCAGCCATCGCCCCCATCATACTAAATGTCTGACAAGGAAAGCCACCAGTTAACAAATCAAAATCAGGCAGTTCAACAACATTACGCTCATCTGAAGTAAATTTAACAATATCCCCTAATTCTAATTCACCTTCGGTATTATAAATGGTCTTATAAGTCAAGACGGCTTTAGACTCGATTTCTGAGAATCCAACGCATGTCACAGGCACATGATAATCTTGTCCAACCAAATCTATGGCTCGACGAAATCCTCCAATACCAGCAAATAGTTCTAAATGTCTCATGCCTCAATAAATTTCATAATACCCACACCAATAGCCTTAGCCAGTTTTACAGGAACAGCATTTCCTACTTGAGCATACCATAAATTCTGAGCTCCAGTCAACACATAATCATCTGGAAAGGTTTGAATTCTGGCAGCTTCACGTGGACTTAGTCCTCGTGCCTCCCAAGGATGGATATACATATTACAATCAAACTTCATATGAGATGTTATTGTCTTACATATCTGATTTTCATCCAATTTAAAATACTTATCCTTGAAGATATTATTTCTTCGTGAATATGGCATAATATCAGCTATTGAATCATGCAATGAATTGGCTCCTTGCGGTAATCGACGATAAATTTCTATATCTCTAGGATTATTGTACCTATTCTTGTGATTATATAACTTATCAATATGCCTATTTCCATTAATGAAATGGTAGAATTCTGTTTCTGGATAAACAAACTCTCGTTCTGTAAATCCAGACCGTTCATTCTCTTCATTTTTTCCAATTCTTTTTCTAGACTCAAGATGTGGCAAGCCTTCAAGTACATCCTTTAATACAAACGGAGAACGCCCCTGTTTATATATTTCTTCAAATATATCATTAGGGTTTACTCCGACGCGATTCCCAATCATTATGAAACGTTCCCTGTTTTGGGGTACGCCAAAATCCTGAGCTTTCAAAAGTCTATAATCAAACTGATATTCCACACCAAGATATTCAGTAAAGTCGTCTTTTATCTCTTCTATCTTCTTAGACATTCCTTTAACATTCTCCATTATAAAGAACTTTGGACGCACTTGGCTTAAGAAATAAAGATAGGCTTTATATAACTGATTACGAGGATCATCCAGAATTCTCTGGCGATTAGCCATTGAAAATCCCTGGCAAGGAGGTCCACCACAAACTAGCGTTATATCTTCCAGATATTCTTTATAGTCATCCAGATTCTCATTTAATTCGTTAATGTCACCAACGAAGTAATGACTATCATCCAGATTATGATTTCTTTTGTATGTATTACAGAACGTTTCGATAATTTCGTTTACGAACCATGGAGTAAACCCAGCTTGTTCCAAACCACAGCTCAATCCTCCACATCCTGCAAACAAATCGACTATCTTGTATATTTTCTTAGACATTATTTATTAAATCCTTTCTAAATTTCCATTAATATAATATTCCTCGCTGTCTGCTGTATTCTGCACCACAGCTCGGTCGTTGATGAACGGTCCAATGTTATAGTACTTCGGCTTAACCTTAACCGTTCCATTTGCCAATAAGATACCCCACTTACCATTTTGCTTAAACGGGATATACCCTTTATAGTAAGGGCGCATCTCTTCATAAATGGGTGGAACTATCACCCTATTATTGCGATTGCAGACACCGTACAAGCCATTCTTTCTAAATACGTTATATTCCGAAAGACTTGCTGCCTGATTAGCTGCATCAGGCCTTACCTGAGCATTACCTTCTGCATGTTCTACGACCATCATTTCTTCATCGTCCTCAGTGTAATCAGGCTCATATTCCGAATCAGAATCAAGAATCAAGTCTCGCTTGATACCAGAACCATCATTATAGCCCTCATTCTCGTCTGTTCCAAGAAAATGATACCGCCAATGCCTATTTGCCATCGGAGTTCCAAAGCGGTTATAAAGGCCTACATTATCCAATATAACCGTGGTCTCTTTCCCTTTCGAAATGCGAAGACCTCTTCCCACTTGCTGAAGATAAAGCGAGAGAGACTTGGTTGGTCGTGCCAACTGAATAAACTCGATATCAGGGCAATCAAATCCTTCGGAGAATATATTGACATTCACGATAACCTCTATACTGCCATTGGCGAAATCTGCTATCTTCTGCTCACGCTCTGCTGTTGGAGTTGTACCATCTATCATACAGATGCTTACACCCTTCGTTGCATATAAGTCGCAGATATTACTGGCATGTTTGCGGTCGATAGCATAGATAATGCCTTTCTTACCCTTTGCATATTTCTCGTAGCTTTTATATAAGCCAGCACGTATCTTGGCTTTATCTATTACCGCACTCAATTCAGAATCCAGATAATCTCCATCTGCTCCCATCCGGTCTATTCCGTTAATGGCATGCTGAACCTCTGAGGTTGGCTTGATGCTGATATAATCATAATTGGCCAAATAGCCCTGATTAACAAACCACTCTATGCTCTTTGCCAAAACAATATCGCCAAACAAAGACGTAAAACCGCAATGACTCATACGCCAAGGGGTGGCTGTTACACCCAGTTTCTTGCTATTAGGGAACATCTCCCAAAGCTTCAGGTATCCAGGTGCCATACAGTGGTGCGCCTCGTCAATGATGATAAAGTCGAACTGTACCCGACGCATTATCTCATAATGCCGACGGCTCATGAAAGTCTGAATAGAAGCTACCTGTATAGACTTGTCTAGATCCAGTTTTTCGCCACTAACAATCACTCCATGAGGAATATTTCCCAGTTTTCTGCTAGCCTGTCTGATCAGTTCCCTACGATGAGCAACAATCAAAATCTTAGATTCACGACTATGAAGGTTGCACCATCGCAAAATATCCTTGACAACCGAAGTAAAGACAATAGTCTTGCCCGTACCAGTTGGCATCTGAAGCATAACATTGTCTATTCTGTCCCAAAGACCATAGACATTATGCTTCATTTCTGCCTGATAAGGACGCAACCCAGTATCATCCGACTCTATATGCGAGAATCGGATGGCAGGGCGGTCGAAGGGTTCTACCCTCTCTACTTCCTCGTCAAGGTATATGTCTTTATCTGTCATCATATTTACCTAAATTACATTTTCCAACCTAAGTCCACAGCATTTTCATATATATCAAATGCATTCTTGGCTAGTTTAAACGACAACGGCTTATTTTCTCGAATACAAAATCCGACTTGAGCTGTTACAGCAATATCAATAGGAGTAAGTTTACCTGGATTATTTTTCCCCCATTTATTTAATGAGAACCAAATATCAGGACCTATTAGCTTCACTTGTTCGATACATTTTCTTTGTCCTTCAGACAATAATAATGCTTTGTCATCACTACTTCCAAGCAAATCAAAAGGAAATTTATATTTTTCCCCTTCATTTGCTAGTTTTGACACAAGATCTAGCCAACATTGTTTTTTCTTTGTCCATTCATTAACATTAAATCCTGCGTCAATTTCGACAATGTGCTTATATATAAAGGGTTCTATATTCTTTATGTACTGCAAAACACGATAAAGTACAGTTGTCTTAATACTATCAATATCTTTTTGAGGCAACTCTTTTAAGACATATTTATTCTTACGTTTACCATTCGAATCAAATGTTGTTTTCTTTATTTTATAACTAATATGCTCATCACCACATAACAGTTTGGCATAGATGGTATGAATATCCAATGTCAACTCACTAAAAACAGACGGACTAATAACAATCTGTTCTTTCCAAATAGCATCAAGATTGAGTTCTTTCTTAGAATTCAGAGACAAAACAGCCATTGAGTAAGCTACCATATTCGACTTATACCCCTGCAACGCAATACCATCCTTTCCATATAAAGCATCTATAGCCTTAAAAAGAATGGCTTTGGCGATTGTACGCTGGTACATTAACTTATCAAAATGTATATCTTCACTCTTCATTTTATCGAAAAACATTGAATAATTATTCTCTCCGCCCTTACAAACGCTTGCGGGTTCTTGCTCCCAACTCATAAGAATTTTTGAAAGACTAGTTTTATCAAACATCTGTTTTTTAGGATATTCGCTATAAAATTTATTTTCCTCTGCACTAGAATTCAGATGTTTAGCCTTATCTAAGTATTGACCACGAGTTCTTTCGAAAAACCATTTATTAATCGGTTTTCCATTAGAATTTTGCACCCATACTTCCCTTGATTGTTTTTCAAGTTCAACCAAGAATTTCTCATTGATATTAAAGTCCGACTTTTTAACAGCCGATTGAGTGTTAGCAAAGCGAGATATTTTAGGAACAATTTCAGAAAGTTTATTTTTATCTTTAACTACTGAAATTTTCATTGCCACAAATACATTTGCCAATTGTTCCTCATCTATGTCTTTTCTACTCATCACCGCACTAATAGCAGCCGTTGTCTGACCGCCATTAACTATTTGCCAAGATTTTATTTTTGCAATAGCCGTATTATCGTCATTTAATTTTACATCCGAAGCTGTCGCAGAAATACCATTGTTATAAGCGAAAAACATATCTGGCTCAGGAAGCGAATCTTCAATTCCTTTTTTGCGTTCAGAGGCAGTGGCAACATGTCCTATCAGTGTGTCACGTATTCCTTTATTAGAAGTCCCCTTGAATTGTAAAAATGTACGGACATTCATCTCCAAAATCTGTTGATGAAATTTACGATATACTTTATGCAATACTCGCCCAGGTATTATACACAAATAGCATTTTACTTTATCAGAAACATTAGGCATTTGTACACATGGCAAAGTACAATTATAATCTCTTTCAAAATCAACAACAATTTGATTTCTACCAGAAAGAATATTATCTTGTTGCATAATTCTTCTTGCATCCCACACGTTATATTCACACATGAGACCATCCGACAATTCCAAATTATCTTTTACAAAATCATTAGGAGCAATCGCATTTGTCAATACAAACAAGCGAATACGATCAATTTTACTACTACTATGAATTAAGTCTGCAACTTGATATAAATCACTTTTTGTATCATCCATAAATTCACCTAACATTTTTCCATTCACAGATTGCTCATAAAAGCGTCTCAACCAATTGAAATCGCGTTCTAATTCCGAGGAAGTTATTTTACTTCCCGCATCTGGTGAAACATATTCTGCTAAGAATAAATCTATTGTAGTCAACTCATCATCGACATTTAAGGCCCATCCATCCAAAGCTGCCCCCTTTTTGGGAATATAAGAACAAAAATAAACTTGATTGACATCACCGCAACTTTGAATATAATTTACTACAGTTTCCATCAAGTCATCTTTAGGATGCTCAGCAACCAAAAAGGGTTCATCAAACTTTTCCTTGAATTGCTCAACCTCAGTCAACTCTTTTTCTATCACACTTCCGATAGTTTCATTGACAAAAGCACCTTGCTCTTCAGCTGGTTTGAAGTCATCAAAGACTTCACTATTACTATCAAACTGTTCCATATCATTCGGTTATATTGTCAGTATTCTTATCATGTTCTATTTTCCTAGACTCTATCTTCTCAACAAGAGGTATAATCTCTGTTTCGACCTCCTGCATAAAATCGACAACAGAAATTCCCATCAGGTTACAAATGCTACGTAACTCTATAAAGTCCATTCTACGCTCACAAGTTTCGATTTTGCTCACATAAGATTGGGGAAGCCCGAGCATCCCAGCCAACTGCTTTTGGGTGAGGCCTCGCTCTTCTCGCTTAGTTCGCAATCGAGCTATCACTTTTTGATAAAGTATTGTATGTACGCTTTTATCTATTGCCATTTTCTTAAGTCGTTTTATATTTTAAAAGCAAAATTACCTTTTTTCTAAAGAAAACCCAAACAGGGTTTTCTCCCTTTTATCCGATTTTAGGGCACTTTAGGCAGGTTTTTTATTCCAAAATAGAATATTTAACCCGAATTAACGATAGAATATTACGAAATCAATGCCAAGAAGCATTATTTCTTATCGTTGCGGCAGAATAAGAAACGATGATTATGAGGTCAAAAGAATACTATAAATCGCTGATTTTATCTCATGCCGAGGAGATAAAAGAATCCATTTACATCATCTTTTCTCCTATTTTTTTTCGGCTTGTATATCATATTCGGGGCGCCATATAAAGCTTTTGCCCTTTCAGGGCGCCAGGCGTGCGGACATGAATACCCAGGGCGAATGCCCTGGGCTAGGAGCTTCTGCCCCTTCAGGGCGTGAGGGGAATGGCAGGGGGCGTGAGGAGAATGGCAGGGGGCATGAAGGGAATTACAGGGATGCGTGAGGTGGAATGGCGTTTAATCTGTTAAAAACATCACATGTATGTATAATAAATATTAAATTAAAGTGAGCGTCATGACGCTCACTTTTTATTTGGTTATTTGAATGTTTTTTATTACCTTTGCACGAAATTTTGAAATTATGAAAAAAATGAAGCATATTAACAGCAATCACCTCGACTTTATGAAGAAAAGGTGTTTCGGAAGCTTAGGAGAACTCCTAAGCGAGCTGTGGTATGCTATAATTACTAATAATCGGTCGAGATGCCAGGTATCTGCGACCAAGTATCAACTTAACACCATATCAACACCCAGAAAGTAAACACAACCTTACCCGCCCCCACACCTTACGATAGTAGGCGCTCGGCAGTTCTCCAGCGGCTTACGCTAAAAACGTTAGCGCAAACACACGTCCTCTACTAAAATGAGGCAGAAACAGTCAATCAACCTAAAAACAATAAAAGAAGATGAAACTTTTTTTTTATAGGAAATTTATTCGCTTCGTAATAAAGCACTTTACCATCGTTATCAACAATACCATACAGATGAATGGTGGACAATATATCGAACACATGAACAACTATCAGGGAAAGGAGGATGAGAAATGTCTGGACAAAGAATGATCATCATGAACGCTGGTAGCTCGTACTTCGAGCATGTGGAGAACTATTATGGCAGCAATGCCTGTGAGCAAAACTCATGCAGAAATGCTGTGATGCCGGCTGAGCTGAAAACGGAAAAGGCTCAGAGGATAAAGAACAACCTGATAGAGATAGGCTTGGTAACCGAAAATTTCATGCCTTCAGGACTGTCTTCATCCGAAGCTGCCATCCTTGCCAATCAGATAGGTACAGAGTTGAAAATCGATAATATATGGAGCGTATTCGGCAATTATTGGGGTCCTAATCCGAACTCGATGAGAGCCGCCTACAACCGAGGAATGGATCAGAAGAAAACGATTCCCTTCCTCGAAAAAGTGATGCCTGCTATCAGAGGCTAATCTGGCAGGTAGTACTAGTACGCGTACATAGTACGTACTAGGTAGAAGCGAGAAATTTGCCTTACCTTTGCCCCCGGAATTCAGAACCAATGCGGTCTGAGTTTCGGGGGCTTTTGTGTATCTGCACATCAACCGTGGTGGGAGCCCCCAATCTTCTAAATTATTTAAAATGATGGAAGTGAAAGCGTATGTGTTCAGTCATCCTTCTTACAGACGACTGAGAGTAGTGAAAACGGAAGAGGGCATTACCCCACAAACCAATCTTTTATTAACGAAATAACATGACAGAAACACAACATGTAATTGCACTGAACCCTTATCGCAAGGGCAATAAGGGGAAGGTGTTTTCAAACAGTATGGCGGTGTATGACAAGGTGATTGCATCGCCGGAAATCAGGAAGATGATTCAGCAGATCAGGGGCGAACTGCCTATCCCGAAGGTGAATGCCAACGATGCAGAGGCGGTGAAGAAGGCGCAGGACAGGCTGAAGAGCGAACTGCCTTTCTTCTGTCCCCACTACGGCATTTTCAAGAACAATGTGCGCAGACAGGAGAATGCCCAGCCCGAGAGCTTCATGTTCCAGACTATCATCGACGTGGATGACAGGGAGTATGTAGACAAGGCTATCGAGAAGGCAAGGGAGCTGAACTGCTCTGACAGCATCTGGAACGGCTCGCTGCTGCACCTCTGCTACAGTGCCCGGAAGAAGCTGCACATCGGTATCAGACTGCCGGTGGGAATGACCATCGAGGAGACGCAGAAGGCGTATTGCGAGGCGCTGGGGGTGCCGTATGACGAGAGCTGCATCACACCCGAGAGAATGATTTATCTTACGGATAAGGACTCGGAAATCTACAGGTCGAAGATGTGGTGCGCCGTGCTGAGCGAGAAGGAGATTCTGATGCGAAGACAGGCGTATCTGGACCGCGGACTGACCGTGGACGGAAGAGGGAAAGTTAATAGCCATGGTGCTGATGCTCCTCATATCGGGCATTCTGGAGGCAATCAGAATGCTGGCGGATTGGGAGCCAGGGAGAAGAATCTGATTGCGTTCGACCTCTTTACGCAGGCTGCCGGACTCGGGGGTATGGAGATTGATACCGTGGGGTCGAGACACTCCTCGCTGCTGGCTATCATGAGCGCCGGTGCTTCGAGGGTGATGGAGGAAGAGGAACTGATGAAGGTGGTGAGGGTGAAAATGCCGAGCTACTATCAGGAGAACGACTGCCATCAGCTGATTCACGACTTCTATGCGAAATATGCTGACAATACGAAGCCGATGTCGAGGGAAGTGATGAGGGTGAATGCGCTGGCAGAGCAGAAGGCCAGCCAGCAAGTTAACAGTTTACAGTTGAAAGTTAATAGGCCTGATGGTAATCATACAGTTCAAAGTTCGAATCTCCAAGTTCAAAGTACAGGGGAGGATTATCCTGACCCGCCGGAGATGCCGAAGAAACTGCCGAAACTGGTGGAGCTGCTGATATCGAGGACGCCGGAAGTTTACAAGCCGGCTGTGGCGCACGCTATCTTCCCGCCGCTGGCTACGCATCTCTGGAAGACGAGGTTCCGGTATATTGACAACGTGGAGCACGAGGCGAGACTGATGACGCTGCTGCTTGCGGGTACCGGAGCAGGTAAGAGCAGCGTGAACAGGCCCATCGATTTCATTATGGAGGATATCAGGCTGAGGGATGCTGAAAACCTGAAGCGCGAAAAGGCGTGGAAGGATGAGATGCTGCGCAAGGGTGCCAACAAGGATAAGCGCAAGAGACCTGAAAACCTGATTATCCAGGAGATTGATGCGGATATGACAAACCCGGCTTTCGTGATGAGAACGGCTGAAGCGCAGGAACATTTCCTCTATACTTCGCTCAATGAGCTAGACCAGTTTGATGCGCTCAAGGGCAGCGGAAGTCAGCAGTTCCGTATCATGTGTCTGGCAGCCGACCCGGGTAACAAATATGGACAAACTCGCGTAGGAACGATGAGTGTTACGGAGCGTGTTACCATCCGGTTCAACTGGAATGCATCTACTACCATCCAGAAGGGTCAGCGTTACTTCTCTAGGGTTCTTACCGATGGTCCTATCAGCCGTATCAACTTCTGTACTATCCCCGAAAGGGAAATCGGCGAAGATATGCCTGTTTACGGAACTTATGATGAATCGTACCGTGAGGCGCTGCGGCCTTACATCGAAAATCTGAACAAGGTAACGGGTCTGATTGAGTGTAAGGAGGCATTTCAGCTTGCCCTCAAACTGAAGGATGAGAATGCTGAGTTTGCCCGGCTGTCGCAGGACAGGACGTTTGAGAATCTCTCGTTCCGTGCCAACGTCATCGCTTACCTGAAGGCGTGTGTGCTGTATGTAGCCAATGGTTGCAAGTGGGAGCCGGAGATTGACGAGTTTATCCGCTGGAGCGAGCAGTATGACCTGTACTGCAAGATGCGGTTCTTCGGCGACATGATTGCGAAGGAGAACTATACGGCGCAGAGGAGTTCGAAGCGTGGGCCTCAGAATCTTTTACAGATACTGCCCGACAACTTTACGGCTGCGCAGTTGCTTGCCATCCGGCTGGAGCATGGACTGGATGCGAAGGGTACCGATATGATGATCAGGCAGTGGCTGCACCGAAATTACATCAGGCGGGCGTATCAGTATACGGACAAGCGTGACAGTTGTGACAGTTGTGACAGTTTTGAGAAGCTTAAGTACCGCCACGACGGTATGGTTATTAAATCTTAAATTTATTTTTACTTATGCAGATAGTTTTAAAACGTATAGCGAAGAAGAAGACCTACACGATAGGTCGCCTTTACATCCTGAAGGATGAGGATGTGAAGAAGCGCACGATTGAGAGTGTGAACAAGTGCAGGGGGCTGAAGACGGTGTGCGAGGTGCCTGCGGAGAAGCTGAATGCGGACTCGTATTTCTGTGATACGCTGGAGCCGTGCTGGCGCAACCTTCTGGGTGTGGAGCTAAGTCCTGCCGAGGAGAATGTGCGGTTGGGGCGTGTATCGGGCAAGAAGGCGCAGAAGATGAAGGGCACGACGGCGATACCTGAGGGCACTTATCCGGTGGTGATCAGCAAGTCGCCGAAGTTTAAGATGTGGTTGCCGCTGCTGTTGGGTGTCCCCAATTTTGAGGGCATCCGCATCCATGCCGGCAATTATCCCGATGATACGCAGGGCTGCATCCTGGTGGGTGAGAACCGTGTAAAAGGCATGGTTGTGAACTCCCGCATCTGGCTCCACCGCCTCATCAATGCCATCACCGCTGCGAGAGACAGGGAGGAGAGCATTTGGGGAACGATTTTGTAATGTTGAATGTTGAGTGTTGAATGTTGAATTAGGCTAGCGCCCTTGAGTCCGTTAGGCAAAAAATCAACATTCAACATTCAACACTCAACATTCAATTCAACATTCAACATTCAACACTCAACATTCAATTTAACATTTTTATATCATGAAAAAAAATTATAAAACAAAAAAAGAAGAAATGAAGAATGAAAAGACAGCGGGTAATGCTGTCGTGTTTGAAAACCCTGAATTCGGTAAGGTTCTTACTCAGACCGATGAAAACGGGGAGCCTTTGTTCTGTGCGAAGGATGTCTGCGATATACTGGGGTACAAGAAATCTTATAACGCTGTATATCAGTTCGTTAACCCACATGACACCTTAAAACAAGGGGCATGGGTAGTGACAGGTATTAAGAAGGATGGAAGTGAAGCTAAGCGATGGTCTCAAGTGCTCTTCGTCAACGAGAGCGGATTCTATGCTTTGGTTCTCGGCTCCAAGCTTCCAACGGCGGTGAAGTTCAAAAACTGGGTTACTTCCGAGGTGCTGCCGCAGATTCGCAAGACGGGCGGTTATATTCCGCTACAGCAGGGCGAGAGTGATGAGGAGACGATTCGGCATGCTGAAGAGATTCTCAGAGCTACACTCAAGGAGAAGGAGAATCTGCTGAAAAACCAGCAAGTGCAGATTGATCAACAGAAGAAACTCATCGGAGAACAGGATACGGAGATTCGTCGGCTGAACGGTGTGGTAGACGAACAGGTGGTTTGCATCGCCAAGAACGGTGAGAACATCATCCAGTTGGAGAATCAGGTGGATCATCTTCTGCCGAAGGCGCTCTACACCGACAATGTGCTCAACTCTGTTTCCTGCTATACCACCACGCAGATTGCGAAGGAGCTGGGTATCACGGCACAGGAGTTGAACCGCCAGCTCTGTGCCCTTCATATCCAGTACTACCAGAGCGGCCAGTATCTGCTCTATGCCGATTATGCCCACATGGGCCTGGCGAAGAGCCGCACCCGCTACTCTACCCTCCCCGACCCTCACTGCGATGGGGCACAGGAGAAGCTGGGCACCGCCTACACCCACACCTACCTCGTATGGACAGAAAGAGGAAGGAAGTTCATACACTTAAAGGTAAAAGGGTAAAAAAGTAAAAAGGTAAAAAGAGCCTAGCGGGGGGTAAGCTAGCTAGGGCTCTTTTTACCTTTTTTAGGGGGACCAGCGATGGAATCGCTGGGGACGGGGGCAGGAAGGGGGAAAAGCCTCTTCCTGCCCCTTTCTGCCTCTTCCTGCCCCTTTGCGCCCCGTCCCCAGCGATTCCATCGCTGGTCCTCTAAAAAAAGGGGAGAAAAATTTGGTAATTAGTGAATAAAGCCGTAACTTTGCATGCTCTTAAGCAGAATAAAGGAAATAGATTAGTAATTAAAAGCAAATATGAATAATCATACGACATCAATAACGACAAACAAGAAACATCACTACCGGGAACTGCTAGCTATCGGCATTCCTATCATCATAGGACAGCTGGGTACCATCATCCTGGGATTTGCTGATACGCTGATGATTGGCCATCACAGTACACCCGAACTGGCGGCTGCCGGACTGGTGAACAATATCTTCGGTCTCGTTTTCGTATCCTATATGGGATTCACCTACGGCCTCACTCCTATCATCGGACGGCTCTACGGCGAGGAACGGACTGACTGCATCGGACAGAAAGTGCGCAATGCCTTCTGTGCCAACATGCTGACGGGCTGCATCTTCACCCTCGCCCTCATTGTGCTCTACCTGAATCTGGGGCATATCGGACAGCCTGAAGAGCTGCTCTCGCTCATCCGCCCTTACTTTCTGGTAAATCTCGCCTCGGTGCTCTTCATGGGCATCTTCTTCACGATGAAGCAATTTCTTGACGGACTCGGACAGACCAAGGTGGCGATGTGGGCGATGATTGGCGGCAACGTAATCAATATTCTGGGCAACTGGGTACTGATTTATGGTGTGGCGGGCTTCCCGGAACTGGGTTTGCTGGGAGCCGGTATTTCGACGCTGGTGAGCCGCATTCTGATGGCGCTGGCAATGGTGGGCATGCTGATGACGGGCAAGAATTTCGGGGAATACAGACGCGATATTCTGCACAGTTCTCTGACCAAGGCTGACTTCAGGGAGATGAACCGGTTGGGCTGGCCTGTGGCGCTGCAGCTGGGCATGGAATCGGCTGCCTTCACGCTGAGTTGTGTGATGGTGGGCTGGCTGGGAACCATTCCGCTGGCAGCTCATCAGGTGATGATTACCCTCTCGCAGCTCTTCTATCTCGTGCTTTCGGGCATGGCGGCTGCGCTGGCTATCCGCGTGAGTCATTTTATGGGTCAGAAGGACTACGCTGCTGTTCGCCGAAATGCCTACGACGGTTTCCGGCTGAACCTACTGTTCTCGCTGTGCATGGGTTTGCCGGTGTTCCTGCTTCGCCATCAGATAGGTGGCTGGTTTAATGATAATATGGAGGTGCAGGCGTATGTGGCTACGCTGATTATCCTGTTGATGGTATATCAGTTTGGCGACGGACTGCAGTATACCTTTGCCAATGCGCTGCGTGGCATCGCCTGTGTAAAGCCGATGGTGCTCTATGCCTTCATCGCCTATTTCGTCATCTCCTTGCCGCTGGGCTACACCCTGGGGTTCCCTTGCGGCTTAGGCATTCTGGGCATCTGGTTAGCCTTCCCGTTCGGTCTGACCATAGCGGGAGAAATGTATCGCAGAAGATTTGAAAAGGAACTGAAGAAGATTGAAAAGGAATAAAAAAAGGGTGTATCATATTCTATTTCTAGAAGTATGAACACCCTTAAGTATAATACAACTGCAATTTATTTTTTACTCAGCAGCCTGCTCAGCACGATCATCTACGTTCTCACCCTCTGTAGGAGCGAGAGTAGCCTTGAAATCGGTGATGCCGTACTTAGCAAGAATGTTGTACCACTGGAGGAGCTTCTTGATATCGCTGTCGTGAACACGGTCGCGATCGTAGTTAGGAAGAACCTCAGCAAAATAAGCGTGGAGCTCAGCAACAGGCGCCTTCTTGTAGTTGAAGGTGCTAGGCTTGCCCTCTTCCTTCTTGCTTACGCTGTCGAGAACTTCCCAGAGTGGCACCTCATCAGCGTCTGTATACATAGCGATGTCACCAAGACTTGTTACACGGTCTGTAGCGAAAGCTGGGACACGCTTGTGAGTCTCATCGAGCGTTTCTACGATGAGGTTTCTGTTGCCTCTTGATACCAATTTATAAAGGCCTGGTTTGCCTGCAATTGAAAGGATTGTTTCCATTGTCTTTTCTATTATTCTTTATTATTAATGATATCTAATAATTTTCTTACCTGTGCATCGATATCCTGCTCGCCATCGTTCACGATTTCGAAATCGGAGCGGGCTGCAAGCTCTTCCTGCGGCATGACGGCATCTATCCACCGCTGCGCCTTCTCTGCCGAGATATGGTCGCGCTGCATGATGCGCTGGATGCGGACCGGTATGGGAGCCGTTACGCAAACCACGAAATCGAGGTGGACACGGCGGTAGAAACCGCTATCGAAGAGGATGGCACTCTCCATCCACTCATAGCTGCTCTGCTCGAAATCGCGCGCCACAGCCGGATGAACCACATCGTTGACAGCCTGCTTGTTAGCCTCGCTGGCAAGCAGAAACTGAGCCAGCACGGGCTTCTGCAAAACGCCCTCTGCGCTGTAAACCTGCTCGCCTACCAGCTTCTTCAAGCCAGCCTGCAAGCGGGCATCGGTACGCATGAGCCGCTTAGCCTCAGCATCGCAGTCGTAAACCCGGATGCCCTGTTTCTCCAATATCCGGCACACATAGCTCTTTCCGCTACCTATACCGCCCGTTATCGCAATCTTCATCATAGTAGAAAACTATCAACTATAAACTATCAATTATCAACTATCATTGCTGTTCCAGCAGATAATCTACCGTTTCCAGATCGAGATGCGCCTTGCTCACCGAGCGCGGCACGCTGCGCAACTGGAGTCTGCACTTGTCAGAAGGGTTGTTAGCCAGATCGTTATAATCTACTACCACCTTAAACTGGCTCGGCTTGATGGTTCTGAAGAGGCTGGCTCCGATGGTGAATTTTACCGCCACTTTAGACGGGAAGGTACGGAGCACCATGTTATCAGGCATGTTGATGGCCGTAACAGGCACATCGACCGACTCTTCGGTAAGCACATCAGGATATACCGCCAGACGCACCATCTGAGGCACAATCTTCATGCCACGTATCTTCTTGATAGGTACGTTGCGATGAATGGTATCCTGCAGGTTGCGCATGTTGAACGGCTCGATTTCTACCGATTCCAACTGGTCGAGCTGCTTCTTGTTGGCATAAACCGTAACCGTAGACGGCAGGAATTCGGTATGTGCCAGATAATAGCTCTTGCTGGTTGTAATCCTACCTCTGAACACCACAGGCACTCGCTTGGAAGAGCCGTAGGTGAAGAAGAAATCGAATTTTGCCGGTTTGATGGAGATCAGTTTGGTAGAGCCATAGAGCTGGGATGCCACCTGTTTCTGCACATCAGCCATCGGAATCTGTCCCGTTCCCGTATCCTCGTCGGCATAATTGGCAAAACGGAATGTGAGCGGATGAATCTTGCCTCCGTAAGCATAGGTAACGAGGGTGAATCCCTTATCGCGCACCGTAATATGCACGGTATCAGGGATATCGCCGGTTATCACCGCATTGCGGGGCACGCCGGTCAACTGCACAGGGATATGGAATTCTCTCTCGGTAGTCTCATTGAGCGTCATCATCAGCCAGAAGATGCCGCTGAGAGCGAGAAAGAACAAAAAAATCAGAAACTCCTTATTCAGACCACTGAACAGGAAGTTTCTGACAGCTTTTAATATGCTCTTGATACTATGCATTAGGTGTCTGACTAGCTGCATCAGCAAACACGTAGCCCTTAGCTACAGTGATTACCACGCCACGAGCTATCTCAACATCAACGGTATTAGCCTCGAGGTCAACACGCTTAACAGTGCCATAAACACCGCCGCCTGTAACCACCTTAGTACCCTCTGCCAAAGCATTCTGGAACTTGCGGATTTCCTTCTGCTTCTTCTGCTGAGGACGGATCATAAAGAACCACATGATAGCGAAGATGGCTACCATCATGATGAGAAAACTCATGCTGCTACCACCGGCAGCAGCTTGCAATACTAAATTTGTCATGTCGTTAAAGTATTATCTATTATTATTTATGTTCTATATATAAATAAGGTGTGGCCAGTAAGAAAGGCCTCTGTTATTTACTCACCCTCGCCCGGAGCGCGATGAATGCGCGGACGACGGCCGGCTGGGTGCTGGTTGTCTGGGCGCTGTTTGCCGGCATGTTCGCCGTGCTGTGCATGCTGATGCTGCTTACGCTCAGGCATCTCCTTCTGGATGAGGTTGCGGCTGATGAGCTCGCGGCAGATGCTGTCGAGCATACCGTTAACATAACCGCCGCTTCGAGGAGTGCTGTATGCCTTGGCAAGTTCTACATACTCGTTGATAGTGACGGTAGCCGGGATGCCAGGGAAGTTCATCACCTCAGCGATGGCAATCTGCATGATAATCACATCCATATAGGCAAGACGTGAGAAATCCCAGTTGCGCAAAGCCTCGCTCATATAGCGCTGGTAGGTATCGCAGTTGAGGATGGTAGCACGGAAGAGTTTGCGTGCAAACTCTCTGTCTTCAGCATCCTTATATTCCGGCAGCAATTCCTGCTTGGCCTTAGCTTCCGGGTCGAAACGCTTGATAGTCTTCAATACGAAAGTATCTATGATATCCTTGTCATCGTTCCAGTAGAGGCTCTTCTCCTCGAGGAATGCATCAAGCTCTTCATTATTCTGAATGAACTGCTTGTAGATGCGGCGCCATACCTCACGGTCGCGGCTGTACTCGTCGAGATCGGCGAGTTCCTCATCAATAGCACCGCTGACATAATCAGCATAGAGATCACTAGACGTAATCGCAGTATACACTTTGCGCACCATTTCGATATCCTCATCCCAGTTGGAATGCTTAACATCTATCCATTCGAGCAGCATCTTGTTCTCTTCGAGCTGCAGAGCGAACTTATTGAATGCGAAACGTGGTGAAGGTTCCTGCTCCCCCTCTCTCTTGGCACGAGCTACTTCTACATCGTAGCGCTTGCGTGCCTCCTGGGTGACGGCAACGATAAGCTGCAACATGTAGTTGTACAAATCGTATGACTTGGAGAGACTAAACATCAGCTCCTTCTCAGCGTTCTCCATGTTATGATCGCTGTTTTGATAGTATGCGTAGGTTAACTGCACAATCTTACGTCTTATCAAATCCCTATTAATCATTCTCTAATGTTTTTAAAAGATTTATATATTAAATTACCTAATACGCTTGCAAAAATACACATTAAATAGGTAATAGACAAGAAAACGGGCAAAAATTTCAGTTTATTTAAGCAAAAAAGTGTATTTTCCTTAATTTTTCTGCATGTAGAACATGTTTTTCAGTAAAAAGTTTGCTCATTCCAAATAATTTTCGTAATTTTGCACCCGCTTTAAGCAAAGCTAATCCGTGTGATGGCGAGTTAAGGCACATTTTTTATTAATAACTTAATTTAGAGTAACACAAAATGAAAGAGATTAATGTAACAGGTCAGAAGCGTACAGACCTTGGCAAGAAAGCTTCTAAGACATTGCGTAAGGAAGGTTTGATTCCATGTAACCTTTATGGTGAGAAGAAGGGCGAGAACGGTGCTCCTGAGGCTTTGTCATTCGCAGTTCCATTCGCTGAGTTGCGTAAAATCATCTACACTCCTCATGTATACGTTATCAACCTCATCATCGACGGTGAGAGCCACACAGCTATCATGAAGGAGATTCAGTTCCACCCAACAACAGACGCTCCTCTGCACGTTGACTTCTACGAGGTTAACGACCAGAAGCCTATCACTATCGGTATTCCAGTTAAGTTGACAGGTCTTGCACAGGGTGTACGTGATGGTGGTCGTATGAACCTCTCTATCCGTAAGATCAACGTTACAGCTCCTTACCAGGTTATCCCTGAGCACCTCGATATCGACGTTACTGAGTTGAAGATCGGTAAGAGCATCAAGGTAGGTGACCTCTCATTCGAGGGTCTCGAGTTGGCTACAAGCAAGGCTGTCGTAGTTTGCTCTATCAAGATGACACGTAACGCTCAGCTCGCAGCTCAGGCTGCTGATGATGCAGAGGCTTAATCGCTGAGTCATCAAGATTTTACGAACCTGAGTAAAGCATTATCAAACATTGGATAAATATTTGATTTGTGGGCTTGGTAACCCTGGCGATGAATACGCCGGCACCAGGCACAACACAGGATTTATGGTATTGGACGCTTTTGCTAAAGCGTCCAATATTCATTTTGAGGATAAGCGATATGGCTTCGTAGCCGAGACTACGCTCAAGGGAAGAAAGATTTTCCTGCTCAAACCTACCACATTCATGAACCTCAGCGGTAATGCGGTAAGATATTGGCTGAATCAGGAAAAGATTGACCAGAGCCGACTGCTCGTTATCAGCGATGAGCTAGCCCTGCCTCTGGGTGCTTTCCGACTGAAGGCGAACGGCAGCAACGGCGGCCATAACGGATTGGGACATATCCAGCAGCTTATCGGTCAGAACTATGCCCGCCTGCGCATGGGCATCGGCAACGATTATCCGCGTGGCGGCCAGATAGACTGGGTGCTGGGCAAATATACTGAGGAAGACATGAAGCAGCTGCAGCCGGCCATCGACCTGGGTGTAGAGATCATCAAGAGCTTCGTATTGGCTGGTATCGACATCACCATGAACCAATACAATAAGCTAGGAAAGAAGTAATCATGAAAGAATCAGCAAGAATAGACAAGTGGCTCTGGGCTGCCCGCATTTACAAGACCCGCAGTATTGCTGCCGATGCCTGTAAGAATGGCCGCGTCATGGTGGGAGGCGTAACGAGAAAGCCTTCCTTCATCATCAAGCGTGGCGATGTGGTGAGCGTAAAGAAAGCCCCTATCACCTACTCTTTCGAGGTTCTCGACTGCATAGAGCAGCGCGTAGGCGCCAAGATGCTGTATGGTGTCTATAAAAACGTAACCGACCCTAAGCAATACGAGCTCCTGGAGATGAGCCGCATCAGCGGATTCGTAGATAGAGCAAGAGGCACTGGTCGCCCTACAAAGAAAGAACGCCGAGCCCTGGATGCCTTCGTAGATCCCGCCATGTTTGGATTTGACGAAGAAGACTGGGACGAGGATGAAGAATAAAAGAATCCCCTATACATCTTTTACACTGTATAGGGGATTTTTTATTGTATAGTCATAATTATTTTCCTTTCTTTTTTACTTTGCAAAAATACAACATTTTAAGATACGATGCAAGAAAATTGGGATAATTATTGCTAAAAATATACGAAATAGAAACTTATATGTGATATTTGGCTGTTTTTTTTAAAATAATGCTTAAAATATTTGGAGCGAATAGAGAAAAAACATACCTTTGCACCTAGTAAAAATGATGGAATGATGGAATCAGCATACACACTGATAACTAATCATACTCTATATGATTCCTAAGACATAGCCAAATTTTTGAGCAACTTTTTGTGTTAATAAATACAA
>ERZ1673741.987-NODE-987-length-26235-cov-6.132391_pt1 | contig 26235 bp, 23 predicted proteins | sample MGYA00580209_ERZ1673741 | MGnify/ENA primary metagenome ERZ1673741 (study PRJEB41218, sample SAMN15661754) | gut metagenome | host: Homo sapiens | place: Canada: London | collected 2015-08-20/2019-03-30 | study: EMG produced TPA metagenomics assembly of... | reverse complement strand
AAGATGTATATAATGGAAATATTTGGTATGAGGGATTTAATGAAAACAAAATTGAAATACCTGAAAAATTTAAAGAAAGTACACTTATACATAGTTTTAAGGAACATGAATTAACGGATAAAACGAGACATACTCTTGAAGATAGATTTCCTTATTTTTCATATGAAAATATCTTAAAAATATTAAAAAACAAAATAGTTATTGATTTTGAAGAAGAAAATAGTAAATATAAAGTACGAGCATCAAAAATACTATTTTATTTTTTGAATAAACAAAATCGAAATTTAAATATGTTTGTAGATGGAGAAAAAGAATGTTATGTTACATCTTTTTATTTGGAAAGTAAAAAAGATATTTACAAAAATAAGAGCGATGGAACTAAAATGAACACATTTGATGTATTGTGTTTGTATATCGAAGATACTCAAAATTACCAAGGGGTAGAGTTTGCTCCAGATTGGGTTAAGATTAGAAACTTAGTAAAGGAGAATGATAAATATGATGAGATGAGGGCATTACTAAAGAAGGGACGAATATGTACTAAATTGATTGAAGATGAACTAAAGCAAATTGTTGGTAAAATTGTTGAAATTGAAATTAATATGAAAAAATTGCAAAAAGATAAACAAATTTTGGAATTAGAATATGCATATTATTTTGATGAATACAATAAAGAGGAAAGTATATTAAAGTTAATGGATTATGATATTGATATAGAAGAACAATCTATGGATATAAAAGAACTAGAACAATTAATTGATAAAACAAATAAAGAAATATTGAATGACGATAATTTGCTTAAAAAATTGCATGATAAGGAACAAAAAATTTCTTTAACTGCAAGTGAAATAGCAAGTTTGGATATAAACGTGATAAAAAAGGTATACATACCACTTATTAAAAATAGTAAGTATTGGAAAGATGAATTTTGGAGATATTTTATACATAACTATGAGTATCAAAAGGAAAATATTTATCCAAGACAATTAAGACAAATATACTTAGAGTGGAGCAAAAAAGAAGCATCTTAAAATTATTTGAAAGTAAAATATTGATTAATATCTATGCATATATTAAAAAAGAGTAGGAAAAAACCTGCTCTTTTTATACAAAGAATTATTATATTCATTTCTTTGATGAAGCTTTGACCTCCAAATCATAACTCAGCATTTCATTGATTAAATTATAATCAATTCCTGCATCAATCTTTATAATAAGTGTCTATACAAATAATAAAAAAGAAAGCATTGGATTGTTACCAACACTTTCTTATAAATTATATTTCTCTCGAAGGGGGTAGAAAATGTATTTAACTGATATGTTTTCCCAATATTGTTTTGGAATTCTATAATTTTTGAAAAAACTATTTCTTTTATTATAATCTTTTTTCTCTTGAGTTACATAGTCAAAATAGAGCTCAGATTCTTTATTCTTTAAGTAAATAATGTTGTTTTCATCACTCATAAAAACATAGAGAGTTATTTTAGGGTAATAACCCAGGTATCTTTCTAACATTAACCATATACAAATGATATTTTCATAAATCTTTTTCAAACTCATGTTGTTGCATTTATCTATTAAACCAATATAAATATGATTATTGGAAGATACAGTTCCAAGGAAGAAGAAACCAGCAGCAACCATATTAAAGAGTGAATAGTAATTTTTTTTGACTTCTTTAGGAGATTTTTCTATATCTTTTTCACACTCTAATTGCTCCTTAATATTAGCATAATTGGAATAATCATCTTCAATTTTATAATTTAGAAAATTTGTTTGGAAATTATATAATTCTGCAATTGATTTATAATAGTCATTCATAAAAGGAGAAAAGACAGGAATTCCATTTATAATATTTTCCTTATCTTTGATTGGGTACTTATCAAAAATAAGTTTATATAATTGATATACAGAACTTTGGTTTTCTGTAGTAAAAATATTAATGCAATTATTGTCTAAAAAAGAGAATAGACTATCAAGCTCTAAGGGAGTATTAGAGTTACGCATCATAGGAATAATTTCTCTGATAATAAACTCATTTCTATAGATGCTGTTCCAAATTTTTCTATTGTTGAGTTTTATAGAATTAATATCTCTGGAAGAATAATTTTCATAATATTGTGAGAGGGTATATTTTGTAAGCACATAGAGAAAAGTAGTAGTATCTGTTGCTTGCTTTTTAATTATCAATCCATGAGATGCTAAATCTGAAATCATATCATTTGCCTTGTGTTCATTTACTCCATAGAAAATTCTAACCAATGTAATAATTTGACTTCTAAGCATAAAGCCTTTCCCAAGATAAAAAATAATGTTTGTAATAGGAATATTATGATTAAAACATTCCTGTTTTGCTTTTTTAGATTTACTTCGAGCAGAAACATTTTGACTTTTTGACATGTGTATTCACACTCCTATATATTAGTTAAATGTAAGTTTTTTTACTTACTTTATATGATAAGAGTGAGGAAGGATTTTTATTGAATGAAGGTAGTCTGAATTAAAAATATTTTTGGAATAAATTTACCTCTAATCATTAGATTAGAGGTAAAAATTATAAAAGATGGTACATTGCTTCAAGAATTATGGAATTGCCTTTTGTTCTTCTTTTGAAGATTGGTATATAGTGCTACCATACTTTTCTCGAATATAATTTATTGGTAAAGATGCAGTAATATGATGATGGAGCTCTCCCCAGTACCACATTTTCTTTTTTGAAGCCCATTTAAAACCAAGCTCTTTTAATTGCTTTTTAATACTGTAGCTATCACCAGAAATCCATATCCAGGAACCAATCAATTCAATTGTAATATTTGCTTTCAATTTGATAAGCTCATTTAAAATATTTTTTAATTCATCATCTGAAAAATCATTGTATTGATTAGATGTAGAATTTTGTTGAAGTTGTTTTAAAAGCAAATCATAATTTACATTGATTTCCTGAATAATAGGAGTAGTATCTGTTTTCGGGTTGTTATCTGGGTGATATTTGATTAGCAATTTTTTGTATGTTTGTCTTAATTCATCTAATGTAGTTACATTTTCAAACCATTTCATACACTACCTCCTCGTATGTTAATATTCTTCTGGAAGAAGAAATGTAATGTGGTCTATATCATTGATACACCAAAAATTAATAGTTTCTCCATCTGGGTAAATATATTTAAAGGTTTGAAAATAATCAGCATTATGTGGATATTTCTCTAAAAGTAGAGCAAGAGCTGTAAAGGCTATAGCTTCTGCATCTTCTTTGAAGATATTTTTAAATCCACAAGTCATATAGTTGGGTATGCCAATAAATTTATAAGTACCACTTTCTTCCTGGTCATTTATATATACTGTACCTTGTAATCCCTGCATAGTTAAATCCTCCAATCATTTAAAATTTCAAGGAATTTTATTTTATCCATAATTGTGTTCAATCTCTGGTTTATAAGATTGTAAAGTTCTTTTGTGATAGCTTTTGAAATAATATCTTTAATGCCATTCCAATTGGTTATAAGATATTCTAATGTGGAAAGGTGCATATGAGTTAATTTTTCGTCTCCATATGCGCACTTATAATTGGTTAGTGATTCTCTAAGAACCATATTTTTTTCATAAACACATTTATCTTCAAATAGCACAATTGGAATAGTCTGAATGTTATGTTCAAAGTCTTCATAATAAAAATTTTTTTCAAATTTTATAAATAGAGTATTGTTGTAAGAAATATAGAAGTCCTTTGGAATAGCTTGCAAAAGTTCCATAAAATATTGTGTAATAATATCTAAGGCAATATGTGTAATTTCTACTTCATCATCTATATATTCCTGTTTTATGGTTCTGAATTTTTTTGTTGTATCTTTATACAAGTTACTTAATGCAAGAATTTCTTGTGTCATAATATCAATTCCTTTCTAAAAAAAGAGTGCTGCAATTAAGCAACACTCTTTAACTGTAGTTATGAAATTTCTTCATTGTCCATTAAACTCTCTTCTGGAGGTTTCTCTTCCAAAAGAGATGGATTGTCATCCTCTTCTGGTATAGCATCAGACACAGGAGGGGTTTCACGTTCTTCGATAGTATCGACAGAGTTTATATCTTCTGATGCATTATCTTCTGGTAGGATGCTTTCTTCCTGTTGTTCCAATAAAGAAGGTTCCTGCAACTCAAAATAATCAATAAGTGAGGTTTCCATGACTTCAATTCTTTTTAAGGTTTTCTCCTTTTTGGTGCTGCCAGACCCACAATATGGGTTATATTCTTCATAGCATTCTGTAAAGAAATAGGAGAACCATTGTCTGAAATACATAGCGCCCACACGATAAATGTTTTTGGCTGCATTATAATCTTTTCCCATAGCAATATCAGCTGCAAGAATTATCATTGGAATATTGATTTTCTTAAGCATTTTTTCCTGTTCTGGGAAAGCCTTTTCCAAGTAATCAATGATGTCATACAGGCGTTCTTTTTGCTCTTCTGAATAATTGTTTTTAATATATTTAGCGTAATGCATTACTTCATCAACAGATAAAGAGGAATACTCATAACCATAATATCTATTATCCAATAACATCATGGATTGTAAGAGAGTACACATATCATCTGATTTTCTTCTTTGAAGAGCTGAGAATTTGCATATTTCAGAAAAGAACTTATCAGATAGAATGGATTTAATAAAAGCTGCATTTTGCACTCCTGTAAGAGCCATACTTTTTTGAGGTTTTGATAATGGAGTGCTGTTATTAAGACGAAAGAAAATTTCTTCTATTAAATCATCATCTGCATCTTCAAAACCATAGATTGTAAATTTGAAACGGAGAAGTTCCTGCTGACATTCAATATCAAGGTCAGTAAAATACTTATTTCCTAATCCATAGGTTACATCATCAATGATGACACCGGGAGTATCTTCATCCAAAGCATACTTACCATCTATGTAATCAAAAATGGTAGTGAGTCTTTGCTTACCATCTAACACAGAATAGGAATAATCCTTGTCGTTTACCGGTTCTTTTAAACAATATAATGGTGGTATTGGATAATTGGCAAGTATACTGTGAATTAACAAGCTTTTTTTCAACTTATCTCCATCCCATTGTCCGGATTGCCGTTGAATAACATGGTCCATACGAAGAGTATGTTTTTCATCATACATTGCTTTTAAGTTTTTTATGGTCCAATTAAGATTCGTTTTAATCATAATAGTTCATTCCTTTCTAAAGCATAAAATTTAAAACCTTACTTTTCAGATGATGTTTTCTTGGTTTCTAAGAATTCTACATAATCAGCAATGATTTCTGTCCCATAGACCATAACACCATCTTTTTCATAATTGTTGTTTTTTACTCGCCCAGTAATGAGTAACTTTGTACCTTTTGAGCAGTATTTCTCAATGTTCTCTGCTGTCTTGCCAAAAGTGGCAATTCTAAAGTAGTCACAAGGGTAATTTCCATCTTTGTCTTTCTTCATAGACATATCCGGAACAGCAAAGTTGAAAATACTTCTTGCTACCGGGTCTGCATCTTTGGAATAGAAAGTGCTTATATCATTACTGATTCTTCCAACAAAAGTTACATTATTCATACTCAACACCTGCACACTGTATTGTGTGTTTATCCTTTCTAAAAAAATAAAATATTTACCTTCAATTTGTTTTAAAAAATAATACCTTTGCCTTTTTCGTAGTAATATGCTTTTGTTCCTAAAATATCTTCTTCATTTAGAGATGAAGCATTTACTTCCTGATTCAGATTTGTAAGCATTTCTATATTCAAATTATCATTTGATGGAATGAGTAATACCTCATGAATTGAGGAAAAAATGATATAGAAGTTGCCATATGTAGCTGCAAATTTCTTTAAGACATTATCATTGAGAACAGTAGCTGCACCATTAAGCATATAACGATTTGTCATCACCCAAATAGGTAAAGATGGAACCTGAACATGCATTGACTGGAGACTATCACTTAAGTTTTCAATATCTAAGCCCATTAATGAGATGGTATTTTCTTTTGCAATTGATATAAGAGAAGGAACAGTAAGATTCCATGTTTTTAAATAATCATTTGTAATTGCAAAGGAAAAAAGGCCTTCTTTTGTTTGATTTAATTTACAGTGAACTGTAATTGCAAAATCATCTAAAAAGTAAGTATGAGGAACATTTTCTAAAAGTTTCTCATTTAAATGCTTATTGATGAGTTTCACAAAAAGGTTGCTTCTAACATTATTGAAATCAAGAATTTTTGAGACATCTAAATATCCTGAGAAAGAACATTGTTTATAGATGCTCAAAATGTTGTTAATTACTACGGTAAGGGGTATTCCACTTTCTAAATCCTTATAAAAGGAATTTAGATAAATAGAAGGACTGACGTTTTCACCCTGCTTTAGGATGCTTAGTCCATCCAAGACCAGATTGGTCTTTAAAACTTCATGAATAAAGATACTGTAAGTATCTCCCAATTCTTTTTGAAGTGTCTTGATAATAAGTTGCTGCATAGTTTCCTTGTTCATTATTTTTCCTCCTTTAAGATTGACTTGAACAAAAAGCAAACATCCATTAAATTTGATGCTTGCAATTACACAAGGTTTAAAAAGTTACTTACTATTTGCCAAAATAGTTTTGATGTTATAGTTTAGAAAAATGGAAATCAAATAGTAGAGAATATATGGTCCAAAAATTGAATCAATTTGGAATAACAATAATGTAGGAAAATTTTAAGAAACAGAATATATTAATGATGTATAGGAAATGACCTATACAAAAAACTTTTTATAACAAGGTTATTTTTACAAAAGAATATTTTTTAATAGGAGATGCTAAGAGCATTTACACAAGCCCATATTAAGGGAAAACTTTCATGGTAGGTTTGTACTTCTCCATCTAAGGAGATAGATGCTAAACCATAAATACCAAAAATCTTTGCCAAACTAGTTGACATATAGGTTGCTTTGAAAATCAGAGTAGTGTTACGAGGTGTCTCTTAGGAGATAATGGAAAAAGAATAAATCTTTTTAGTGGGGATGTCAGTTGATATTCTCACTTTTTCTTTATAAAAAGAAAGAGAGGAAAGCTAAAATGGCACATATAAAGCATTGGTACCCAAAGGATGCTACGTTTTTTAGAGTATTATCCATAGCGGGGAACATAAAGAATGAAGATGCAAATAAAATAGATATAAGTGATAGTAGATTGAAAAACATGGAAAAAGATAAATTAATTCAGAAAGTAACATATCCATCAAGATATAATAAACAACAAGATAGCAATTATAGCTATGCCTTAACTTCAAAAGGCAAAGAGTTTATTTCACAAAAGTATGGTATTACAAGATGTCAGAGTAGCCATGCTGCAGAACATAATTGTAAAGTTTCTCAAATCATATGTGGGTTGGATAAAAAAGAAATAGAAACTGTTCAAAGTGAATGGGAGACAAGAGACCAGATGTTAGAATTGATAGACCAGATGAAACAAGAAGGAGATTATGACCAATATGATTATTACATGGATTTATGGAAACAGGGAAAAATATCTGCACCTGATATAATATATAAATCAAGTGTTACTAATCAATTGGTATGTTGTGAAGTAGTGACTGGTAGTTATAAGGGTTCTGATATAGAAGCAAAAGAAGTGAGTAGTGAAATACTGGAAGTTGAGATTGATTATATAAGTGTTTGAGTAGGATAAAATTATTTTAAAATACAAAATTTTGTTAAATTAAAATATGAGCAATAAATTGCACATAATGCGTTGACGAAGCCTTTTTCAAACGTTATAATAATATTGTAATATAAAATAGTCAGAAATGCTTTATTAAAATAAGGGAGGATAAATTATGAAAAAAATAAAAAGGCATATATGTTTAATGCTAGTTTTTATGCTCATGGTAACAATGCTGCCAATGAATGTAGATGCTGCATCAAAAGTCAAGATTAACAAAACAAAAACAACAATATATGTAGGACAAACTATTACATTAAAGGCAAGTGGTGCAAAAAATGTAAAATGGAGTTCATCTAATAAGAAAGTGGCAACAGTTTCTTCAAAGGGAAAAGTAACAGCAAAGAAAAAGGGAAGTGCAACAATTACAGTGAAAGCAGGTAAGAAAAAAGCAACCTGTAAGGTTACTGTAAAAAATCCTTTTTTAAATAAGACAAAAGTTTCTTTGAAAAAGAATGAAACAACAACATTAAAATTAACTGGAGCAAAGGTAAAAGCATGGAGTAGTAATAATAAAAAAGTGGCAACAGTATCTTCTAAAGGAAAAATAACTGCAAAAGGAACTGGTTCTGCAACTATTACATGCAAAGATAAGAATAATAAAAAATATACTTGTAAGGTGACTGTAACAGAAAAACATACACATAAATATACTAGTCAGATTACAACAAAAGTAACTTGTACAACAAATGGTGTGATAACTTACACATGCTCTTGTGGTGATAGTTACACAGAATCAATCCCTAAAACAGGACACACATCATCAGATTGGATAGTTGATAAAAAAGCAACTTGTACAGAAGCTGGAAGTAGATACAAAAAATGTACAGTGTGTGGTGAAAAACTTCAAACAGAGAGTATTGCAAAAACAAATCATACTTTTGGAAAGGCAGTTGTTACAAGAGAAGCAACTTGTACAGAAAATGGAGAAAAAACCATTAAGTGTACAAAATGTGGTTATGCAAAATATGAAGAAGTTCCAGTAACAGGTCATACATCATCAGATTGGATAGTAGATGAAGAAGCAACTTGTACAAAAACGGGAAGTAGACATATAGAATGTACAATTTGTCATCAAACCTTGAAAACAGAAGAAATCCAGGTAACTCACACCTATGATAATGGAAAAGTAACCAAAGAACCTACTTGTTCTTCTGAAGGAGTTAAAACTTATACATGTACAAAGTGTGGTGAAACTAAAACAGAATCTATTGCAAAGGTGCTTCATACATCATCAAATTGGATAGTAGATAAAGAAGCAACTTGTACAGAGAATGGAAGTAAACATAAAGAATGTACAGTATGTGGTGAAACACTTGAAACAGAAAGTCTTAACGCAACAGGACATACCTATGATGCAGGGAAAGTGACTAAGGCTGCAACATGTAAAGAAGCAGGCGTTAAAACTTATACATGTACAAAATGTAAAGAAACCAAAACAGAATCTATTGCAAAATTAGCTCATACATCATCAGATTGGATAGTAGATAAAGAAGCAACATGTACAGAAAATGGAAGTAAACATAAAGAGTGTACAGTATGTGGTGAAACACTTGAAACAGAAAGTATTGAAGCAACAGGACATGATTATGTTGTAGCAGAAACAAAAGAAGCAACTTGTACAGAGGAAGGATATACAGAATATAAATGTACAAAATGCAATGACACATATAAGGATAATATTACAAGAGCAACAGGTCATACTTATGGTGAGATTGTAGAAACAGTAGCACCAGCAGATTTTGAAACATTTGGAACTGCTGATATGGTATGTCCTAAATGTAAAGAAAAGATATTTACAGACCTTACTGCAGTCAAGGTAGACTTAGGCAATGGAAATTCAACAACCATGTATGGTTATTATGATTATGATGAAGCAAAAAAATGTTTTGATTTGACTTATAAGTACAAAGTTGATAATGGTATATTAGGTAAATATGGATTTGCATGGAATGAGGATGCTTATCAATATGCTTGTATCAGAACAGCAGAAATGGCATATCAATTAAATCAATGTGGAGAGGCATTCCATGAAAGACCTAATGGTGCTAATTTAGGGTGTGGTGAAAACTTGGCAACCAGATATGGAGTAGGAAAAGACCCTCAAAGTGTTGAATGGGCCGCAGAAGAAGTATTTCAAGCATGGTTAGCTTCAGCAGGGCATAAAGATAATATTGAAATGAAAAATTATAGAAAAATGTCATCTTCAAAATTCAAGTTCTGGATGAAAGATTGGTCTTGTTGGGGTATTTGTTGGACACAAAGTTTTTATTAAAAAGCAAGGTGGAACATTGAGTGTTCCACCTAATTTTTTGAAAAAATAAAATTTTTATATATGTAAAAAAATTATTGAAAAAGAGGATAGTCATTATGAATATTAAAAAATATAGAAGTAATTATTATGCAACAATAATTTTAATCATTTTTATAATAGTTATATATGTATTAAAAAATCTTAATATCATTTCAAATGATATTAAGATGATTGCATATTTGATGGTGTTTTATGTCAATTTGTTGATACTTATATATACATTTGCATCTGCGAAAGCGTTGAAAAATTTGTTATATCATAATCTGTATGGGGAAAATGCAAAAGCTAAAGTTGGTTTTTTAATTGACACAATTAAAGATATTACCAATTCTAAGAAAAATAAAATTGTTGCCTTTCTCTTTTTGGTTATTACAATCATTCTTGAAATAATTTTTTTATATTTAAAGGCATCCAGTTTAAATATATATAATTTTATTAACATAGTATTGGATGTAATTACAGTATTAAGTTTAAGTAATACTTTTGTTCAATTACACATAAATTACACAATATATAGATATTTAAGTGAAAAATAATTCTTACTAAATTTAGATGTTTAATGATATTACAATATAATCTACTACACCAAAAATCAAAATAAAGGCAAGGCATATAAAACATTTTTTTATAGCTTCTTTAAAAGACGAGTACATAATTTTATCATAAACCCCGATTTGGTGTTTCTTTTCAAAAAGATTGTATAAAATCATAAGAGCAAAAAGAAAAAATACAACATTAAGAAATATATAATTTTGTATGTTGAGTCTAAAAAAAATGAAGTATTGGATTAAAACACATAATTGTATAAGCAATATTAAACTTAAATAAATTCTAGACGAATATTTTTGACAAAAAGTAAGCATTTTATTCTTCATAGTAATCCCTCCTCGTATATATATTATATGCAAATAAAAAATTAGAATCATAAAAAAATGGCACTATGTAAAAACTACATAATGCCATTTCTTTTTATACAAATTATATTACTTTCCAAATTCAAAATAAATATTGAAATTGAAGTTACCACTCCATTTACCAGCAAGAGATTTTGCTGTTATAGTACCAATGGTTTTGACTCCTGATTTAATATTATTTTGGTTTGTGAAAGAAGTTACTTCTTGTTGTACAGTAGCAGTAATAGGAGAAAGATAAGCATTTCTCATTGTAAAAGAGTTATCAGGAATAACTTTAATGAAATCTCTGTTATCAATATTTCCTTTTACTGATACAGTGTATTTACCAATACCATTTATTCCATCTAACACTACAGCTTTTGGAATAATAACACTATAGGTAGGTGCTTGGAAAGTGTAGGTAATGGTATAATATTCATTGTCAATAGTTTTATTATATCTATCTACATCATTGGAAGAAACAGTATATTTGTATAAATTTCCATTTTCATCATATTTATATAATTTGGTAAATGTATATGAGGCACTGGAAGTATTTATACTTTGAATTATATTTCCATTTTGCAATAAATCAAGTGTAATACCAGTAGGTCTAAAACCATATTGATTATTATTATCTTGCCATTCAATATAGGTAGTAATATTAATATTTGGCTTTACAGGAACTTCACTTGGGTCAGAACTAATTGAATTAGTAATATCATAACCATTTACAACGGGGTTTTTATAAGCAAGACCTTCTTCTTTACTGATGGCTTTATCTTGACTGACTGTGTATGTAACAACATTTCCATTACTATCATATTTAGGAACTTGTTCGTTGTAAGTCCATGTATTTGCGCTAGTATTTTTGCTGTTATCACCTTTAATAGTGAAAGCATAGGATTTACCATCAGAGCCATTTATATGAAGTGTAACACTATCAGGTCTGGAACCATTTTTGTTATTCCAATCTTCCCAAATGATGTTACCAGAAACTGTAGACATTCTTTGTTTAAAGATTCTGTAAACAGTTGCACCATTCACACCAACAGTAGCAGAAGTATCAGATACATAATAATAACCTTTATAATAGGTATTGTCTGTGGCATTACTTCCTAATTCAGAACCTCTTACTGATGTAGCATAATTTACTTGTTTGGTTGTTTTGTTAAGCTGCTTACCAGAAGTGCTATCTACCACATCAATATAAGTTACGGTGTATGGATTTGCTGACCAACTTGCAGTTAAAGTACCAGTTCCACCATTGGAAGAACCAAAAGTAAATGTTGTACCATTTAAAGAACCAGCAGTAAATGCTGAACTTTTAGTCCATCCTGCAAAGGTATAACCAGTTCTTGTAGGGTTAGGAATACTCTTTGTTGTGCCACGATTTTGTGTAAAACTTTGGGTATTTGTACTTCCATTCCAAGAACCACCATTAGGATTAATGGTTAAGGTGGATTGATTAATAAGTATAGCATTTGCAGTGAATGTTTTATTCCCGTCTACTATAAATGTATTGCTTATATTTGAGTAAGTAGTAGAACCAGTCCAATTGACCCAATTATAACCATTTGATAATGTTGCATTAATAGTAACTGATTGTCCATGATAATAGGTTCCTGCCCCAGAAACAGAAGCGATACCAGTACCTTTATTCAAAGTAACTGTATGTGTATTTCTATAAACATCAACATATTTTGTGTTTGCTGATGTTACAATATAAGAGGCAAGAGAAGCAGATTTATAGGTTGCATCAGCAGCTCTTGACCAAGAAACAGTGGAACCGTAGTTGTAATTTTTGTTGATTACATTACTATAAGCACCCCAGGAACCATCAGCATTTTGATAACGAACTTTTACGATTTGCAAATAGGAATTAAGGTTTCGAGTCCAGTATCTATTAACAGTACAATTACTTGTTACAGTAGCACTGGTACAACTATTATAGTTATAAGTGTATTGAGCATTATTATATGGAGAACTTGTTCCCCAGTCGGAGCCAGAGATACTTGTTCCATAGTTACGGGTAATACTTCCAACTGTTCCTAGAAATGTACCATCAGTTAGATAATCATTACAAGTTACAGTGTATGTATTTATAGTCCAATTTGCCTTTATTGTCATATTACCTTCTGAACTTTTGGTAAAGGTTGTAGATGTTCCATTATCTTTTTGAGTAACACCATTACCAGTCACAGTCCAACCGGAAAAAGTATATCCAGTTCTTTTAGGGTCTTTTATAGTAAATGATTTGCTATCACATACCATTTGTACATAAGATTTGTTTGCTGTATAGGCTGCATAAGTCGCAGTAAATCCATTTACATAGTTTTGCCCGCAAGAACCTCCGGCTATAGCATTAGAACCATATCCACCGTATTTACCATTTTTATATCCTTTTCCTGCAGAGTATTGACTACTTGAATCCCATAATCCAGAACCTGCAACAAAAGTTCCACCATACTTATCTTTATATGCTTTTTCAAAATCGTAGTATGACTTATCGCTAGTGTTATCATTTGTGTTCAATGGTACACTTTTACCTGCTAAGGCTTTTTTTCCTGTCCACTTATTTGGAAGACCATCGATGTAATAATATAGTACGGCTCCACCACCGCCACCAGCAGCCACAATCTTATGTTTACTAAATGAAACAGATGATGAATTCCCGCCATCTCCAAATATAGCTTGATACCAATCATGAGTATTATAACTACTACCATTTAATTTATAGACATCAGTTCCAGCTCCTGCAATATGATTAGCAGCATCAGCACCTGAATATACGCTTAAGATTTTTTTTGAAACATCTTTACTTGTTGCACCATCTTTGAAGTCAATACTTGTTCCTTTGCTAATAGATACTGAATTTGATGTTATTTTTACACCATTTCCACCAGCAGCTTTTTTATTTGAAGTACCATTACTATTTAACAATTCTGCATATCCACCAGCACCACCAACTACAACGAAATGATAAGTGCCATCAATATCAGTTTTTTGTGTTGATGTAGAAAAAGATTTTGTTTCACCAATAGCAATTAAAGAACCAAGAGATTTTGCTTGACTACTTGTTATGGATGTACCATCAATATGTGTTGCAGAACCTCCATTTGGGTTAATAGTAAGTGTCTCTACAGCTGAAATATTTAAGGTATCATCTGTATCATAATCTAAAACATTTTCAACCTTTGTTTCTTTATGATATTTTTGATAAAACTCATCATTTTCACATTCCTCTTTTGTCATAATGTGAGCTTCTCCATCCATGCCATCATCTTCTGATGAATTGATGGTAGGTTCTTCGGAAGACTCATCAGTAACGGTATTGGAATTTTTATTGGAAATAGTTTGTTTAAATCCCACAAACCCATTACCAAAGTAAGAATCTTTTCCCTCATCTCCTAAATCAATAGCATATTGGTCTATGATAGAAGTGTCTTGCTCTTTAGATAACATATTAGCAAAGATACCAGTTACATTTGCTGTTGAATATGAAGTACCAGTTTTATCTCCATAAGTACCATAAGAACAATAATCTACAGCACTACCATAGTTGGAATATCCAGCAAAAGAATTATCATCATTTACAGCACTAACAACAATAGCAGAATCTATATTTGCAGGGGTTATATTTGCTGTATCTATATTATTATTACCAGCAGAAACAACAACTAAAATACCTTTATTTGATGCTTCATTAATAATATCTGTTAAGACTTGTGATGTAGCGGATTTATATGTATTCATGGAAATATTAATAATATCTGCTCCATATTCCATAGCTTTTTGAATACCAAGATAGGTGTTTAATACAGTGGCCTTACCATCTGAATTAGCAACTTTTATAGGCATTAATTTCACAAATTCATTTGAATTGTTTGAAATAATAGCAGCCATATCTGTACCATGACCATTATCATCTAAAATAGAATTTTCTTCTCCGGAAGAAGATAAGTTAATACCTAAATCTATGATTCTATTAGAATCAAATTTACTGGTATCAATACCGGTATCTAGGATAGCAACTTTTACTTCTTTGGATGGAGTAATGGCATCCAGGTATTTTTTTAATTCTGTTTCATTAGAACTTGCAGATGTACTATCTAATGTGTTATTTCCTTCTGCCTCCATAAAAGTATCTGCTTCAACAGAAATGATAGTGCTATCACCAGATAATGCTTTGTAGGCTTTCTTGCAATCTTTTTCAGTATCATAGGATAAAACATATAAGTTATCATATGAGATTGTAGAAACAGCATTATGGGTATCAAAGTCAGATACATTTGATAAAACAATTAATCTTTTGGTTGCATAAGTGTTATCATTTTCTACATCCTCTGAAACAAGTGCAGCCACTTCATTTGAAAATTCATCTAAACTATTTGTGGAAATAATTGTGTTGTCAGTTGTTTCTTTTGATTCTGTAGAACTTGATTCATCTATTTCAGTAGAATCAATGCTTTCTGTTTCTTCATATATACTTTCAGTAGAGTCAATGCTTTCCATTTCTGTTTCCTCAATAATAGAGGTTTCTGTATCTTCTTCATCATAGTTTTCTTCTTTTAATATAACAGAATCTACAGCATAAACATTAACATTACTAAGAAGCATTGCAGAAGAAAGTACAATAGCAAAAACTTGTTTAATTTTTGGTTTGAAACTTTTCATTTGCTTATAAAACTCAATATAGAGTTTTTAGTGACCTCCTTTCATTTTTTACTTTATTATTTTATAGAAAAAGCATCTTAGTTATCATTAAAAATGGAATGATTATGTGGCAAAAAAGATTTGATAATGAATGATAATAAAAAATCTTTTGACTATAATATATTAACTTTAACAATGGGATGCATTAAATAAATGTAATTGTTAAAAGGAAAGAGAAAAAATAATTAAAAATAGGAGGCTTTATTATGACAGGAATTTTATGTTGTTTGTTTTTATATTATCTTTTGTTTTTTATATATGAAATGTTTCATGTAATTGCATTGCTATTAGGAAACTCGTTTTTATTAGATAATCAAAATTTATTATTTAGTTTATCTATTTTAGAAAAAACAAAAAATGCGAGATTTTTAGGAAAAATTATGATGTTTATTTGTTTTTTTATCACGATTCCTATAGATGTTTTAGGATTTTGTTTTGCGTATATTTTGGGTATATTCTTTATGTTTATGGTATATCTGCTAAATAAAAACATTTCTTTTAAAATCGTAAGTAATTTCATAAAATTGAAAAAAGTAGATGATATTATCATTGACCAGAAAAACAAGAGTTTAGAGAGTGACAAGTAATAGCATTTTTATATTAATAGTATTTTTTTAATATGGAATGTTAAAAATGGCGTTGTATATACTATATTAGTTTTGATAACAAGGACAATTAATAATGGTGAAGATACAAAAGGAGGAGAATTTAAAATGCTTAAATTCAAAAAAGAGGAAGTCAAACCACTTGCAATCAAAATTGCATCAAATAATCCAGAAATGTTTCCAGAAGAAATAGATGTTGGATTATTAATGTGCTATTTCTATAAACTTTTAAACTCTGCAAATAAGTTTGGATGTGATATGGAAGGCAGCGTTTGTATTGGAAAAGGAAAGTTTATTCAGGTTGCTGCTATGCCAAAAGTTTATCAATCATCTTGGGAGTTTTAGTTTCAGGATGTAAATAAAAAAATCTCTTTCTATTAATTTAGAAGAGATTTTTTATTGCCTAAAATATTTGTTCTTTTTGACATACTGACATTACCATATGAAAAAATCTGATTTGAAGTATATGTAAAAAATGGAATTTTATAATTGGTTTTACATATAATAAATTAGTTTTCATAACAAGGACAATTAATAATGGTGAAGATACAAAAGGAGGAAAATTTAAATGGACAAACACATGAAAGGTTATAAGGTATTTAATTCAGACTGGACTTGCAGAGGATTTCAGTTTGAGGTCGGCAAAATTTTTGAAGAGGATGTTACACCAGTATGTTGTGACAGAGGATTTCATTTCTGCACAAAAGCAGTAGACTGTTTCAAGTATTACAATTTCAATCCTAACAATAAGGTTGCAGAAGTGGAAGCACTTGGTGACATTGACACCCAAGATGATGACAGCAAGTGCTGCACCAACAAGATTCATATTATTAGGGAAATCAGTTGGCAGGAAGTGCTTGATTTGGTGAACATGGGAAAAGCCTGCACTGGTCTTTGCAACAGCGGTAATCGCAACAGCGGTGATTGGAACAGCGGTAATCGCAACAGCGGTAATCAGAACAGCGGTGATTGCAACAGCGGTAATCAGAACAGCGGTGATTGGAATAGCGGTAATCGCAATATCGGTTTTTGTAACAGCGGTGATTGTAATAGCGGTAATAGGAACAACGGTAATTGGAACAGCGGTGATTGGAATAGCGGTAATTGGAACAGTGGTAATTATAACAGCGGTGATTGTAACAGCGGTAATCGCAACAGCGGTAATCAGAACAGCGGTGATTGCAACAGCGGTGATTGGAACAGCGGTGATTGCAACAGCGGTGATTGGAACAAGACTTACTTTTCCAACGGATGCTTTAACACAGAATCAACAAAGATTTTCCTGTTCAACAAACTGTCTGATTGGACATATCAGGATTGGCTTAATTCAGATGCAAGATACATTCTGATGGATTGTCCTTCAAATGTTCTTTTCTGGATTTGGAAAGATGACATGACAGATGAAGAAAAGGCTGCACATCCTGAATATTCAGTAACAGGTGGATTCTTGAACCACATTGAAAAAGAAACAGGGAGACAGATGTGGTGGGATGGTCTTTCAGACATAAAGAAGAACATTGTGATGCATCTTCCAAACTTTGACAAGGACATCTTCAAGGAAATCACTGGAATTGATGTTGAAGGATAGGCGTGATGACTGATGGAATTATTCAAACATCAGCAGGATGCACTGAAACAAACCAAAGAAATCATGTTGCTGCTATGCCAAAAGTTTATCAATCATCTTGGGAGTTTTGGTTTCAGGATGTAGGTAGATAGCAAGTATGATAATAGTAAAACATATTAAAAAATCTCTTTCTATTAATTTAGAAGAGATTTTTTATTGCCTAAAATATTTGTTATTATATATTTCTTGTTGCTTATAATAAATTAACTTTTATAGAAAAGAAAATTTAAAGTTAAATGATTTTACTTATTGAGGATAAAAAAGAAAGGAAAAAATATTATGGGAAAATCTTTGGAAGAATTAGAAGAAGAATATAAAAGAAATTGTTTGAAAGAATCTAGAAGTGAGTTTGTTAATAAATTGGACAAATTTATTGATGATGAAAGCATTCCAAGAGATAAAAAGACAATCACATTAAATATTATTTATAATTTGTTAAGCCTGGCTTGTATATAGCTGAAATGGAATATGTGGGAAACTATTGAAATTTCTTATTAAGAAACACCTAATCTTTAGATTAGGTGTTGTTCATATAAATAGGGTGTGAAACATCATTGCATACCAATTTTTTGTATAAATGCAATTTTGAAACACGGAGGATAATATACTATATAAAGATTATATTAAAATTATAATGATTTTTTGCATTATAAATAAAAAAAGCATTGGAATTAAAACCAATGCTTTTAAAAAATGTACTAAAAAATTATACTAAATGTTTCATGCATTGAAAACAATGGTAAAACAAGAAGGATAATATAATATATGATAATTAGATTTAATTTTTGACATACTCACAAGTAAGCTTGTGAGAATCTTATTTATGTAAGACTTACTTTTATGCTTACAATGGTTTGCCAAGCACCACTACCTTATTGAATTCATTTAAATTCTTTAAGCTACTTTTATTCTTGATGGTGATGTTATATTTCCTAATTGAATTTTAGATACACTAATTAAGCAATTTAAACCTTGTGTTTGAATTGCTTTTCTTATTATGTTTAAAGCACCATTTACATCAGCATTTAATATAATACCATCTTTTGTTTTGTATAAACCTCTTTTAACTCTATTTCCACTAAAACTATATTTTGTATTATTTCCTTTTACATAAGCAGGAATGTCATCTCCATCTAGGAAACTTGCTTTAGATGTATAACTTTCTTCTTGTATTAAAAAAGTAATACCCAAATTAGAACATTTATGTTCTAATTTAGAAATAAGTTTACTAAAAGGTATATTAACAAAGTTTTGGTTATTAACTTTACCCATATTAGTATTTTGTTGAAAATCATCATTGTACCCTAATACAATAGTACCTATATCATTATTAATAGCAAATTCTATAATATGGTTTACACTTTTATTTAAGTAATCATCAATAAAATTGTTTCTTTTAAACCAAAGAGAGTTTATTCTCTTAGAGTGAAAAAGTCCTTGCTTATTAATAATACTTTTATAATAAGCAACTTCTTTGTTAGTGTATTGGTTCATACTTTTTATAGGTCTACCATTTATTATAAAACTATAACCATTATGAGTGACACAAGTGCATAAATTATTAACTCCAATGTCTATACCTAATACATTATTTTTATTAAAAGTGAGTTCCTCACTTTCAATTAAATATGTATATTGGATTTCAAAATATTGACAATCATAAATTGGTATAATTTTTATATACTTTATTTTTCTACATTCTAAATTATTAGGTACTTTAATTTTAATAGAACCATATAAATCTTCAAATTCTTTAGACATGTAGACTTTAAAATATCCTTTTGAAATAGAAAACTTATCAAAAATTAAAGGATAATAACCATCTTTTTCTAAATACTTTGGCATTTTTACTTTTGATAAATAATTACCATTTGCTTTCTTTTTTACTAAAGCAAAAAATGATTTAAAAGCAAAGTCCACTTGTTTCATTGTGTTTTGAGAGGTTTTTGCTCCTAGTAATTTATAAACTTCATTTTCTTTTAATAAATGGTAATTACTATTATAAGATAAGTATTGCTTTGTATTAAAAAAATGTTGTCTAACATTATATAAAGTAATGTTATACATATCTTTAGAATACCTACATAATGTTTTTAAAGCAATGTATTCATTACAATTCAAATGTTTTAAAATTTGTCTTTGTGTTTTATATAATTCCAAAATGAAGTAATCCTCCTTTCTTTAAAAATGTATACAATATAATATGCAAAAGAAAGTTTTTAAATTATGAAGAAAGGTATAATACAAAGACCTAACCCATAGGCAAGCCTATGGGTTTTCGGTCTTTATATAGTACTTTATTTATTTCTTTTTATAACAAAAAATTGTACTATCAGAAATATTGTATTGCAAAAAGAAGATATAGGTGCTTGGTAAATTGTTCGATAAGCAAATTTCTTTGATACTATAATATAGGTTTAGAGGACCTATAATTGAAAAGGTTATCAATCATAAAATTATAAATGATTAAAAAATAAAAGTATATAATATATTGTAAAATAAAAGATAAAAGATAATTTTAAAAAAATTAATGTATAGGGTCTTTATTTGTTTGTTAGAATGTGATAATATCTACATACATAATATGCTTTTGATATGTTAAATGGGAGATGGGAATATGCGAAGGAGAATTAGCATTAAAAGTACAACAAGTAAAAGAAAGACACTGAGAAATAAAAGAAAGAGAAATTTATCTTTAAGATATTTGGATATTACATTAAAAGAAGATAATGGAACTATTGGAAATTATAAAATAAATACGAAACAAATTCCATTAAGAAGCACAAGTATGTCGACAAAAAAGCATTCGATTTTACATACATACAAAGCTTCTGATGAAGTGTGGGTTGTTGCTAACCCAGAAATACTAATTAAAGCAACACATTATTCTAAATTAAAAAATGAAAAAATTGTCATTACAAATGGTAAAAAAACTATCAAGGGTGAGGTGTTGGAAGTAGCTTGTGTAGGTGGCGGCTCAACAAATCCTCCGTCAATAGGAGGACTTCCACCAATTGATGAAAATTGAAAGGAGAATTTATGTCTGATTTGATACAAGAAATATTACAAATTTTGGAACAATATTTTATATATTTATATCCAGGATTTGTTACAATTTTTATTTATTTGTTTACAAAAGCCAAAAGCATGAAAATGGATAAAATATTAATTATATCAAGCATAGTTATCAGTTATGTTTATGTGCTTATATATCGCTTGATAAAGGGGTATAATGGTTTATCCGATTTTAAGGGGTATGATTATGTTATCATTCTATTAATATCTATTTTATGTCCTCTTATATGGCATTCGATTAGTCGTTCAAAGTGGATTGAACCAGTATTAAACAGTATAAATATTAATACAACAATAGAAAACAATGTCTGGGATTACATTCATTATAGAGATAAAGATAAAAAAGGAATTGTATTAAAGGTTTTTTTGGATGACAAAGACATTATGTATGAGGGAAGCTTACGATACCACGAATCTGATATAGCAAAGAAACAAACTATTTGTTTAAGCGGATATAGAAGATATGTAAAAGAAAATGGTACATTTGTTGCAAAACAGGATTACAACAATGATAATTCAAGATGGGTTATGCTAGATGCAGCTAATATAGACAGAGTTGAGATTAAATATGATTCAGATAAATAATGAATTTACTAAGGAATATAATACCAATGCATTACTCTAAGGTGAATGGGTAAACTGTTCTCTGGGAGAGGTATAGTGGGGGTGCTTTTTATAATAATACAGGGAAGACAACTTTTAGGCTTTTGCTTAAGGGTTGTCTTTTTTTAGTATTTTTGCTATTCAAATATATTTTTGATTTCAGACTAATAATATCGTGTTGTTATAAATATGAAAATGGTAAATTTGAATGAGATACTGTCAGAAATGCATAATACTCCTAAAGAAAGATAGTGCATGTTTTTTGATGAAAAATTTAGATGAACAGCTTATAATAGTAACAAATTATTTGAATTATTATATATAAATTCAAAATATGGAAGTATAAAAAAGAGAAATACATAGTATATGTCCTTAAAAAAATAAATAATGATTCATTCAGGGCATTTTGCTTTGTATCATTTATCGTAAATTTGTTTTACGATAAACACTATTCTGGCATATAGAATTTATTTTTATATAATTTATAATTAAGGTGATGAAAAATAGAGTTCATTCGTTCACTAAAAAATGCTAAATAGCAGAGTGAGTAAATATAATAATACAAAAATTAAATATGGAAATTTGCAAATAAGCAAAAAAGAAGAGCAAATGGTCTGCCAAACCACTTGCTCAGATTATCAGGAGATAATATTGTTGACCACAATTTTCGCTTGATATGTTTGTATTATACTGCAATTAAAGAAAAAATAAAACAAAAAAATTGCACTATCTCAAAAAAATCGTAAAAATAATTTATTTACAATTTCAAAAGGTAGAATATTTACAACATATAAGTAAATTGTAGAACATAAAACTCCTGTTTCCATATTGGAAAGGAGTATTTTTTGTTAAATAAACAATTTGAAAGATTAGAAAAAATTTTTGAAAGTAAAAATCAAAAAGAGATGTGCAATTTCTTTTCAACTGAATTGGTTGATATGGATGCACCAGAATATAAAGAAATTAAAGAATATGAGCCATATAAGTTCATAGAACAAATTCATAAAGCAAGATTGAGTAGTCAATATATTTCATTCACATTTATCTATTGCCCTTGGCAAGATTACACTATCTATGGTTATAAGGACATCATAGACATTTTGGAATTACAAGACCCCTTTGTATTTGAGACCGCCATACATAAGAAGGATTTCAATGAACAAAGACTTATTTCTATGATTTTATTTTCTAACCCTCTTAAAATGAATATGTATACCAGTATGAGTGATTACAAGGGTGTTAGAAGAAATAGTAGCAACTTATATGGGAGTAGAATGATAAATATAGATTTGGATGTCTACAACACAAAATATGAGGACTATGAAGATGATGAACTCTTAATGGAGATGCAGCCTTATTTTGATAAAGTAGGCATACAACCATCTGTTTACATTAATTCAGGTCATGGAAAATATATTTCTTTCATATTAGATAGCAATATTAACTTAAAATTGTCATCTATGAAGGATTTATACCAAAATGTATGTAAAAAAATGATTGACTTACTTTCTCCCTTTGGAGCTGATAAGAAGTGTAGTGACCCAACTCATGTATTTAGAGTACCAGGAAGTGTAAATATGAAAACCAATGAGCAAGCATATATAGTTTTTTTGGATGAAAGTAAAACAACAAACATATCAATGCTTGCAGAAAGATTAGGCATTCCAAAAGTCAAAAAAGAGAAAAAGACACTTAAGAAGTCTAAGAAGAAATATACTACAAGTAAAACAATGGCAAAAAGTAAGTATTCTAAAGTCAATGAGCAAAGACATGAAGACCTATTGGACCTTATAGAAATGAGAAATTATGACATAGAAGGTCATAGAGACTTATTCTTCCATATAATGGCCATTAATTGCTTTTATATGGGTATGCCGGAAGAAGAGGTATATTCTATTATTGATGATTTAAATAATCAATTAAAGAAGCCATTAAGCACCATAAAGCCTATTGTAAAATATGCAAAAGAAAATTATGGCAAGTATTTGCAAGATGAAACAAAAGCAGTGAAGTACACCAATAAGGACATTGTTGCTTTATTGGATATTACTTCAAATGAGCAAAAAGAAATGCAACAATTCATTGATAAAAAAGAAGCAAAATATAGAAGAAATGAGTCTGTAAAACCTTTTAATGAGATTGTAAAGCAAAATTCTAAACAGTCTACTAAAGAGAAGAAAGAAAAACTCATTGAAGAGATGAATGCATATAGACTAAAATATCTAGCAACAAATAAGCAAATAGCACAACATTTTGTTTTAGATGAGAGAACAGTCTTCAATTTAATTGGGAAAGAACCTAAATATGTCACTGTTGGTTTGATGACAAAAAAACAATTAGTTCTATACTATACTAGTTTACATTATTCTAATGTACAAATTAGTGAAATACTTGGTATAAGTGAAAGAATGATAAGAAAATATAGAAGTAGAAGTAGAAATACAAAAATAGATGGAGTGTACCAGTTATAAGGGTTGAAGAATTTACTTCAATCCTTTTATTATGTGAAAATATTGTGTTAAAAAATTAACAAACACTTTAAACAAATAATAAAAACTATTTTTATACTAAATGAAATAGTATCTATTTTAATTAATGCAAATAAAAAATTTTATTCTGATTTTGTTTTTTATTTAGTGAATTGAAAATGATTAATTCTATCTACCTCTGAATTTCCTTTTTCTTTGTTTTAAAATAAATAACTTCAAAAAATTCCCTTAAAGTATATATTTGGTGTTATAAAAAAAATGCTGAAAAAGTTCCCCCCTTTTAATAAAAAGTATAATAAGTAGGGGAGAAAGAAAAAGTAATAATTGCATTGCAAAAGAGACCATTGTATCATACAATGGCCTCTTTACAAGAGTATAAAAATAAACAATGAAAAATTGACTTTTAAGTTCGTTAAATTATAGTGAGGTGCGCAAAGAAAATATTACTATAATTTGCATAACCATTTTTGGATTAACAAAAAGAGAAAATGAAATAATATCATTTTCTCTTATATTTTTGTGCTTACAATATATAATAAAGTATATTTTATGAATACACCCAAAGTAAAAACTTTTGGTGTCTTAATATGAAATTCTAAAAGAATTTCATAGAAACAGGGGTTGCCTTCCAAAACCATGTATTAGCAGTACATGACTTGTATAAGGTAACATTTCCACAGGATATGTTATATTGTATGGGAGTTATAATATTTTATAATTAGTTTTGGAACAATTGCGTTCAATTTTAATGAAAGAACCTCTTGTTTATGGTAACTGCTTCTATAAAGCTATAAAATATAATTTTTAGAAGAAAGGAGAACTAGTTACAAGTTCCCTGTTACTCAAAACTAATATATAAGAATATGCAAGATTTTATAAATTTCTTATTAAATGTAAGTATCATTTGTCTTGGAAGTGTTTTAAAAGATATTTTTAATGTAGATGAGTTCTTATTTTTTATAATAGTATTTTGGGTGTATATCATCACAAATGCTTTTGTAAATGAAATACATTTAACTAAAGAATACATAATTTATCTTATCTTAATAAGTATTGTTTATACATTTGCTGCATATCAATTAAAGATACCAGTATTCACAACTATTATACAGTTAGTATGTGGAGTAGTTGTAAATGACTTAAACCAATGCTTTGAAGATGAAGAAAAACAAATTTAAATGTTTTGAGGCCTTTTCTCTTAATTGAGGAAGACCTTTTTTTGTTTGAAGTTAGAGTGGAAAAATTCATTATTATAAATTTAATGATATTTTTAAATAAAAATGATTGAAAATGCAATTATACTGATGAATATGATTTTACGCAATATTATATGAATATAAACAATATGTTAAAAAATTAACAAACACTTTAAACAAATAATAAAAACTATTTTTATACTAAATGAAATAGTATCTATTTTAATTAATGCAAATAAAAAATTTTATTCTGATTTTGTTTTTTATTTAGTGAATTGAAAATGATTAATTCTATCTACCTCTGAATTTCCTTTTTCTTTGTTTTAAAATAAATAACTTCAAAAAATTCCCTTAAAGTATATATTTGGTGTTATAAAAAAAATGCTGAAAAAGTTCCCCCCTTTTAATAAAAAGTATAATAAGTAGAATATGCCGGAAGAAATAGTAATTACATTATTAAAGAAAATTGGTCACTTTGTAAAAAGTCTCTAAAAAAGAATATTAGATTATTTGATTTGTATAATATATGGAACTTATAAAACAGAATACTGATATGTATATTTTATGGAGGGATAAAGATATGGGAAATCCAAAATGGTCATATGTAGAAATGATGAGAGAAGCAGATAGAATAATTGCTTCTAATATCAAAAATAATGCAAATACAGAAATCAAAGATATTGAAGAAAGAATTAATTCATACAAACATGATGATAAATTTTATTTCTATTGTGGTATGGCTGCATCAAATGTAATGATGGATATTTATCGTAATGGTAGTTGTGATGAATTGAATGCCTGTGTTGGTGGACTTGATATGTTTTGGAAGTCTATTGGTTTAGATTAAATAAAAGAAACACCTTTTGGTGTTTCTTTTATTTTTATGATTTTAGTTTATATGTTTTTATAGTGCAATTTTTTATAATAGAATAAACTTTGAAAGAGTATATTTTAATATAGAGTAACAAAAACTCCCACATTAAAGACAAGCAATAACGTGGGAGACA
>ERZ1673741.985-NODE-985-length-26281-cov-13.866468_pt1 | contig 26281 bp, 23 predicted proteins | sample MGYA00580209_ERZ1673741 | MGnify/ENA primary metagenome ERZ1673741 (study PRJEB41218, sample SAMN15661754) | gut metagenome | host: Homo sapiens | place: Canada: London | collected 2015-08-20/2019-03-30 | study: EMG produced TPA metagenomics assembly of... | reverse complement strand
ACCACTATTTTTAATGATACGCTCACCATTATTAAATCACTTCAAAATGCTTCAACGCATCCTTTATCGCTTCCACTTTCTCTGCTATCGGATGCTTCCTTGGCTGTTTCAATTCTTCTACCGCATTAGGAGCATCATACATCGGCAAGCCTAAATCTCTCTTTACCTCTGCGATATATGCGGTATGTACCTTGAAGCCGTATTTCGCTTCTATGTACTCCTTTATCATTTTGTAGGTCACTCGTTCTTTGGGCTTATAGCTTTCCGCTCTTTTAGCAATATTATCAAGTGGAACTTTTCCCTCACCCTCGCCAAACTCAACTTTTACGTTGATATGTCCGTCTGGCTTTTTGTGGGAAAGCAGTACTACCGTCTCCACATGCATATCACATGAGAACATATCCCCACAAACTCATGGAAATATGGTCATTATTTATGTAATACTAACACTGCTCGTGTAGCCCTTTTCCCACAAAATCATATCCGTTATGCTTTATGCTCTACCCTGCCACAAAATTTTAATCATCTCAAACAGTACAAATTCTATGCCACTTGATATTGTTTTAAAAAATCAATTAAACATTGTGGCGTATCAGCATAATCTGCCAAAGCCGATAATATATTAATATTAGGATCAATATGCACAGATGTATATTTTTGGGAAAAATATCCTCCAGTTTTATTTTTTGCTTTCAATGAGTCAATTATCTTTTTTAAAAACTCTATTTCAAACTTTCCTCTGAACAACTTTCCCATGCCGCCTTGTTTAAAATATTCTATTTTTTTTTCAATTTCACATTCTTCCATTTTTTTTGAATCTGGAAATAATTCTTCTATTTTTTCACGATTTATTTCCCCCTTAGAAACAATACTATCAATAGCTATCTCTGAAAACAATTTAGATATTTTAAAATCAGATAACACTATTTTATGGTTTTCTTCTATTCCTTCTTCGTGTAACCTTTGACATGCTAGCCACGAATTTATATAAATAGTTGCATTGTGAAATTCTTGCTGTCTTTTGGAATAGTCAGAACAACATTTTGAAAAATCTTTTTCTGTTGTATTAATCCCAAACTCTCTATTTAACATCTTTGAAAAAGCTTTTTCACTGGTATAAAAATTTTCTATAGAATAGCACGGGGTTTGATATAATAAAGAATTATTATATTTTGTTGTATCATAATCACTATCAACAAAAAAAGCCTTTGCAGTATAAATTTCGTCTCTATTTTTTTCAACAAGATTTAACGCTTTCAATACCCCTTTTTTTCCACCACAATTATAATGAATTATTTTTGTATATTCATAGCCACTGTACTTTTCTATTCGTGGGAAATAGTATTTTGCATCTTCTCCCTCAAAAAAACAAAATAAATAGTCTCTATATTTCTTTTTCTCTTGGCAATACCGCGAAAAAGCCACCACACCTTTGTTTCTTGCATCTTTAACCTTTTGTATATCCATTTTTTCTCCCTCACTCATTCTCAGACAAACAATTTCCCATATCCTTTGCCAAATCGTCAAATTCATTATCAAATATGAAAGGAGAATGTGTTACGGCTATTAATGTTGAACATTTTCCAGAATTAACGACATCTGGAAGAAACATGTTCTGCCATTTTATAGACAATGATAATTCGGGTTCATCAAACAAAATAATGCACTTTTCTATATTTTCGATATATAATTTTGAAAATACGGAAATGATTTGTTTCTCGCCTGATGATAAGTTTTGAATACCAATCGGCTTTTTGGCTTTATCCTTGTATATCCCTAATTCTACATTGGTTTCATCATATATATATTTCTTACCGTTTAAATAATTATTACATATTGAACAAAATGTTTTTACCCTTTCGTCATACATATTTTGTCTTTCATAGCTATCTATTAGATTCTTAATAAGATTTAATAGATACCTATTTTCACGATTATAAATATCAGAGTTATCTACCAATTCAATAATTCTTTGTTTATCCCGTTCCTCAATTTGGTCTCCTATTCTCGCCAATGCAATAATCAACTTATTCTGTTCAATTTTATAGTTTTCAAAATCAGACAATTCACCATTTAGATATTGCTTTAAAAGAACACCCGTCATTTTAGCGAATCCTGTAATTGCAACCGACTTTATTGTTTGCAAAAGCGTTTCTATGTTTTTCTCTACATCTGTCATTCCAAATTGTATGAGTCTGCTTTTCACACGATCTTTTTCAATATCTATGCCTAAATTAGACATATCTTCTTCTATTCTTCTATATGTAGGAAAGTACAAAATTTCCTCGTCAATTTTTTCTTCTACTTTTTTCTTAAATTCAATCACATTATTAAAATCTGCTTTTGTTGTGTTATTCTTCCGATATCGTTGTAAAATATAACGTTCTAGCTCCCGACGAGCCATTGTAGGTGGCATTCCAAATATATCACTTACTTTAAAATAGTACTTCTTTAACTCATCCTCATTAGAACCTTCCTCAATTAGTTTGTTTATGTTTTCTAATTCCTTTATTGAAAATAAACTTTCAAATCGTGCTCTACGCCTTCTGTATGGAGAATTATCATATATATAATCTTCTACATATGATGATATATCGTTATGGTTAATGCTAATCTTTTCACCGTCAATAAATGTTAATGAAATGGCATCGAAAATAATATTATTCATTTTCTCAATATTTCCACTTAAAACATAATATAAGCAATTCAATATCGTTGTCTTTCCCATACCGTTTTCGCCTAAAAATATATTCACTTTTTCATCTAAAGGTAACCTAACATTAAACTGATTAAAAAGATTGTTAATTTCAAACAATTTTAACTTTGATTTCATGGCATTTCTCTCCATTTCATTATATCATTCTACTATATTAAAATGCTTCAACGCATCCTTTATGGCTTCCACTTTCTCCGCTGTCGGATGCTTCCTTGGCTGTTTCAATTCTTCTACCGCATTAGGAGCATCATACATCGGCAAGCCTAAATCTCTCTTTACCTCTGCGATATATGCGGTATGTACCTTGAAGCCGTATTTCGCTTCTATGTACTCCTTTATCATTTTGTAGGTCACTCGTTCTTTGGGCTTATAGCTTTCCGCTCTTTTAGCAATATTATCAAGTGGAACTTTTCCCTCACCCTCGCCAAACTCAACTTTTACGTTGATATGTCCGTCTGGCTTTTTGTGGGAAAGCAGTACAACAGTTTCGACGTGATAAGTATTCGGAAACATATCCACGCAGCATATCTTCTCCACTCTATACCCTCTGGCCATAAATATCTGCAAATCCCTTGCCAGGCTTGTAGGTTTACATGAAATATAAACCATATTCTCAACACCATACTCTATGATTTTCCCGATAGCTTTCGGATGGATACCGTCTCGTGGCGGATCTAGAATTATATAATCCGGTTTTTCCTCTATCTCATCAAGCACCTTGAGGACATCACCTGCGATAAATTTACAGTTATCAAGACCATTAAGAGCTGCATTTTCCTTTGCTGCGCAAACTGCCTCCTCAACTATTTCGACACCTACTACTTCCTTACACACCGGTGCCATAAGCTGCGCGATGGTGCCGGTTCCGCTGTAGAGGTCGTAGACCGTTTTACCATTTAGCGAATCCTTGTCATCTCCCAGGATGAACTCTCTCGCTGTCTCATAGAGCACCTCCGCTCCGAGTGAGTTGGTCTGGAAAAATGAGAATGGTGTGATTTTGAATTTCAGACCTAAGAGCTCCTCGTAGAAATATGAATCTCCGTAGAGCACCTCTGTGCCCTCGTTTTTGACCACATCTGCCACGCTGTCATTTTTTGTGTGTAAAACGCCCTTGAATCTGCCGTCATAGTGCCTGGTCAAAAGTTCATATCTAAAGCCTGCGAGCAGCTCCTCCTCGTTGAAGCCCTCTGTCTGTGTTGTGGTGACAAGGTCGACTATGATTTCACCGGTTTTTGTTGCCTTTCTGACAAGCAGATGCCGCAGATAGCCCTTGTGTGTTGCTCTGTGGAAATATGGGATATTGTTTTTTGAAAAATAATCAAGTGTTGCCTTTAATATTGTCCTGAAATCCTCATCCACAATCTGACAGTCTGATACTGTCACAAGGTCATAAAAGCTTCCTCTTTTGTGCATGCCAAGCGCAAGAGGGCCATCCTTGTACTCATCACCGAAGGAAAATTCCATCTTGTTTCTGTATTCACTCTTTTTCGGACTTCCATGTATCCCTATAAACTCATATCCTGACTCTTTTTCAGTGCCGATAGCATCCGAAATGAGCTTTTTCACCTGGGTAAGCTTCATATCAAGCTGCTTTTCGTAAGGCACTGTCTGATATGTACAGCCCCCGCACATTCCAAAGTGAGGACATGGCTCTTCTGTCTCCAGAGGCGATTTCTCAATTACCTCCATGAGTCTGCCCTCTGCTCTTTGATGCTTTACTTTATTTACAACAAATTCCACCTTCTGTCCCGGAATTGTATTTTTCACAATTACTCTGTCGCCGTCATCTGTAACAGCTATTCCCTTGTTTGGGAAGTCTACTCTTTCTACGGTTCCTGTTCCTCTAAATCCTTTTTTCATGTAATTCTTATCTCTCTTTATACTTTATTATTCCTTTGTATACCTGACTGCAAATGCCTTGCTTCACACATAAAGAAAAATGAGGACTACATATGTAGCCCCCATTATCTAAAAACGATTATTTCTCTTCTTTAGTCTTTGGTGCCTCTTTTTCCTCTTCAGCATCATCATCGTCTTCATCCTCGAAGAAATCATCATCGAATTCATCATCATACTCATCATCGAAATCATCTAAATAATCCGGTGTAAAAAATCTGTAGATACCATATGCCGCTGCTGCAACTGCAACTAATACACCAATGATGGCAAATATGATAACAGCCTTGGAAGGCTTCTTGTCTTCCTCTTCTTTTTTGAGAAGGTCATTAAGCTTTGCCATGCTGAGCTTCTCTGCAAGCTTGTTGTCCTTTAATAATTCTTCAACTTTACTCATAATTCAATCCGCTCCTTTTCCAAAAGTAATTGTCAAATGCTATTTGTTAAATCCATTATAGCATATTATATCCAATTTTCCTATAAAAATTACAATAATTTTAGTCAATTTTTTTCAATTTGGCAAATGAAGCAAACATCTTTTTGGTACCGGCCTTGTCAAAGTCCACAGTGACCTCATAATCCCTGCCGCCTTCTACAATTGCCATGACCTCTCCCGCGCCAAACTTGATGTGTGATACTCTGTCTCCTACCTTATATGAAAGGCCGCCGGTGGTATTGGCACTGGCAAATGACTTCTGATTGCTCACAGGCGTGTAGACAGGTGTCCTTGTACGCTGTGTATTAAAGGTGGTCGCATACTCTGTGCCGTATGTAGGTGTCTTTTTGAAGGCCTCCTTAGCCTTTCTGTAGGTGCTCTGTGAATTTCTTTCAATGTCATCATCACGGCGCTTTGGCTCATAGACCTCACCTGACATAAGCTCACGCGGAATCTCCTTCACAAATCGCGATACCTTGTTGAACTGTGTCTCTCCACGCACCATACGCATGCGTGCAGATGTGATGGTCAGATGCTCCTTGGCTCTCGTGATGCCAACATAAGCAAGACGCCTTTCCTCCTCTATCTCGCTTGTCGCATCATCACTCGTGATTGACATATAGCTTGGGAAAAGACCATCCTCCATGCCCGCCAGATACACATTCGGAAACTCAAGTCCCTTAGCACTGTGCAGAGTCATAAGAACCACATAGTCGCTGTTTTCGTCAAGACCGTCTATATCGGCTACAAGCGCCACTTCCTCCAAAAAGCCACTGAGAGTAGGATGCTCCTCACCCTGCTCGTAATCAACAGCCTTGTTTATAAGCTCATCAATATTCTCAATACGCTGCTCTGCTTCATCCGTGCCCTCGGCCTTCAGCTCATCGACATAGCCGGTCTCATCGATTATAGCCTGTATGAGCTGCGAAACCGAATCCATCTCGGCTCTCGCACGAAGCGACTGTATAAACATCACAAACGGCTTTATCTTGCCTGCTGACCTCGCCATGCCCGGCACCTCATCGACATAGCGCAGTGCCGTATAGAAATCTATCCCCTTCTCAAGGGCATAGTCTGTCACCTTATTGATGCTTGTGGCTCCGATGCCTCTCTTTGGCACATTTATGATTCGCTTTACCGCAAGATCATCATGTCCATTGTCAATAGTCTTTAAATATGCAAGGATATCCTTTATTTCTTTTCTGGCATAGAAATTCACCCCGCCGACAATCTTGTATGGGATGTTGGCTGCAATAAATTTCTCCTCGAAGAGACGCGACTGCGCATTTGTCCGGTAAAGCACAGCACAGTCCTTATAGCGCGCCTCACCCTTTCTCACGAGCCTAGCTATCGAGCGCGCCACATAATCAGCTTCCTCAAAGCCGCTCTCAAGCTGCTCAAAGGTAATCCTGTCTCCGGCTCCGTTGTCGGTCCAAAGGCGCTTATCCTTTCTGCCCACATTGTTGGAAATGACACTGTTGGCAGCATCCAGGATATTCTGGGTAGACCTGTAATTCTGCTCGAGCTTTATGACCTTTGCATCCTCAAAATGCTTCTCAAAGTTTAAGATATTGTAGATATTGGCTCCTCTGAACTTGTAAATGGACTGGTCATCATCACCAACCACACACAGATTCTTATACTTCATGGCAAGCAGCCTGATAAGCTCAAACTGCACGGTGTTGGTGTCCTGATACTCATCCACCATGATATATCTGAAGCGCTCCTGGTAGTAATCCAGCACCTCCTTATCCAGCTTGAAAAGCTCTACTGTCTTCACAAGCAGATCATCAAAATCGAGTGCATTATTCTGCTTTAAGGCGTTCTGATACTCCTTGTATACAAGTGCCTGCTTACGCTTCACAAAGTCCCCCGTGAAGCGGTTTTCAAACTCTATCGGATCAATCATCTCATCCTTTGCCGATGATATGACATTTAAAAACATCTTTTCCTTATACATCTTGGTATCTATCTCAAGACGCTTGCAGATGTCTTTCATCAGAGCCTTCTGGTCATCAGCATCATATATGGTAAAATTCGTATCATATCCCAGCCTGTCGATGTACCTGCGCAGAATACGCACACATGTTGAATGGAAGGTAGAAACCCATATGCTTTCCGAACCATAGCCCACCATATCATCAATTCTCTCACGCATCTCTCCCGCAGCCTTGTTTGTAAAGGTGATTGCCATGATATTGTAAGGATTGACGCCACACTCATCTATCAGGTAGGCAGTCCTGTATGTAAGAACCCTGGTCTTGCCACTGCCTGCCCCCGCTAAAATAAGAAGCGGTCCCTCTGTGGTCAAAACGGCCTCCCTCTGCTGTTCATTCAACATATCTAAGTTCATCTGTTTTCCTCTCAATTCTCCAGTCTTATTACAGGCACACAAACCATAAATACAAAAATAATTTATCTACAGCATACCACAAACATATGTTTTGCACAACCCAATATGAGAAAAATCAAAAAAAACTTGTCATATAGTTTTCAATACTATATAATAAAAGTCTGAGGTGATGATATGGAGAATGACGTTAAAGAATTTTTATCAGAATTATTAAAACAGCTTAAATCAATAGATTACATAAAGCCGGAGGATATACCAAATATTGATCTGTACATGGATCAGGTCACAACCTTCATGGACGAGCAGCTCGCTGCATCAAAGCGCTATGAAAGCGACAAAATCCTTACCAAGACAATGATAAACAACTATGCCAAAAACAATCTGCTCCCTTCTCCGGACAAGAAAAAGTATTCTAAGGAGCATGTGCTCACACTGCTTTTTATATATTATTTCAAAAATATATTGAGCATCAACGATATACGCTCGATTCTTAATCCGCTTACCGAGAAGTATTTCGGCAATGATGACGGATTTACGATGCAGGATGTCTATACTGAGGTTTTCAGCTTAGAGGCGGAGGAATCGCAGAAACTCCTAAAGGACCTCGGCAAGAAATACAAGATTGCCGGTGAGACATTTGAGGATTTTCCTGATGAGGATCAGAAATTTCTCCACACATTCAGCTTTATCTGCATGCTGAGCTTTGATGTCTACATCAAGAAAATGCTGATTGAGCGCATGATTGACAATCTAAATGAAGAAAAAGAGGCTTCTTCCCATGAAAATACACATTCAGGAAAAGAAAGTAAAAAAACAGGCTCAAATTAATGAGCCTGTTTTTCTTTCCCCCTATGATAAACTAATCCTCTTTGTCAGAGCCATCCTCCATGCGTGAAAAAACCATATCATATCCATCGTTGCCGTAGTTTAATGATCTGTTCACACGGCTGATTGTGGCTGTGGAAGCCCCGGTCTTTTCTGCTATATCAAGATATGTCTTCTGCTCTCTAAGCATCTTTGCCACTTCAAATCTCTGTGATAGAGAAAAAAGCTCATTTACTGTACAAACATCCTCAAAAAATGTATAACACTCTGCTCTATCCTTGAGACACAAAATAGCATCAAACAAATGGTCTACTGCTTCTGTTTTAAGATTCTTGCTCATCGTGTTCTCCTTTTTCATGCGATTTATTTACTTTTAATTTTAACATATTAAAGTTTTAAAGTAAACAGCTTTCTTGCAATTAAATTATGATATGTTATACTAATGTTACTATCGCCTAATAAATCAGAATGGAGTAAATTGAAAATGAAAAAAGTAGGATATTTCTTTTACACATTTGTCCCACTGCTTGCAGTTGAGGCAATTCAGACTATCGCCTTATTCTTTATGATGGGCATGGGAGTGTTTGGACAGGGTTTTGTCGGAAAGCTTGCTTTTCCGTCTGCAAACGTATCGGACCGCCTTGAAAAGACATTTACCTCTGTAAATTTTAACATGATGATTATGGTCATCTATGCACTCATTACCATTGCGATTTTTGGCATGTGGTACTATGCCAGATACGAAGGTAATTTTCTTCCATCCCCTAAGAAAACCTTCAATCCCATGATGCTTGTGGCAATCGTCATACTCGTGCCGGGTACACAGTTTGCTGCCAATTTCATCGCTAACTTAACCGGCTACATCCGTCCCGACTGGCTGCAGCAGTACAACGAGCTTTTTGAGACATCAGGCATCACAGATACCACCTTTGTGACAGTACTTTATTCTGTAATACTGGCGCCAATCTGTGAGGAGCTTATATTCCGCGGTGTAACCATGCGCTGTGCCAGAAAGGCTTTGCCATTTGCTCTTGCCAATCTGATGCAGGCTGCACTTTTCGGACTGTTCCATCTCAACTGGATTCAGGGCATATATGCCTTTGCACTTGGCATAGTGCTCGGATATGTGTGCGAACGCGGTGGCTCTATTTACTACTCTATGGGGCTTCATCTGCTTTTCAACCTTTGGGGCACACTTTCAGGATTTTTCCCTGATCCCGGTAATAGTGTAGTGGTCTTTGTGGTTGTGATTGTGGTTACAATTGTTTCACTGGTGGTCGGATTTGTACTGTTTAACAAAGGACGAAGAAAGCTCCCCATAAATTCTACAGGAATATAGACACGCCCGCCAGACTTACTATCATCATAATCATGCCGGCGAGCAGTACTCCAAGCATGACAGCGGCAACTGTTGACTTGAAATCCATATCAAGGATACTTGCCGCAAGTGTTCCTGTCCATGCACCTGTTCCAGGAAGTGGGATACCTACGAAAAGTAAAAGTGCAACAAACAGACCTCTTCCGGCCTTTGCCTGAAGCTTCTTGCCGCCCTTCTCTCCTTTTTCAAGGCAGAAGCTGAAGAACTTTCCAATGATTGGTTTGTCTGCTCCCCATATGAGCACCTTTCTTGCAAAAAGATAAATAATTGGTACCGGAAGCATATTTGCAATGATACAAACGATAAATGATGGCACTATCGGCAGCCCCATCACCTGTGAAACCGGAACTGCTCCTCTGAGTTCAATAAGTGGTACCATTGAAATTAAAAAGATGTAAATATATTTTTTTAACATGAATAATTCTCCAAAAATTTAATTAGTGTATGCATCTGCTCATCAGTTCCTATGGATATGCGCAGATAGTCGTTGATTCGCTCAGGTGAGCTGAAATGTCTGACAAATATATTGTCTGCCTTAAGGTCCTCAAAAAGCTTTGTTGCAGAAACATTTGCAGGCTTTGCAAATATAAAGTTGCTCTTTGAGTCACAGAATGTAAAGCCAAGTCTCTTAAGCTCTTTCTTTGTCCACTCACGTGTCTTTATAACCTTTGCTGTGGTCTCTTCAAAGTATGCTCTGTCTTTTACCGCTGCTGTAGCTGCTTCGATTGTGATTCTGTCCATGGTATATGAATTGAACGAATATTTCACATCATTCAGATACTTGATAAGCACAGGACTTGCCATGGCAAAACCAACTCTTGAGCCTGCCAGCGCGCGTGATTTTGAGAATGTCTGTACCACGATGACATTATCATATTTGTCAATGAGCGGCAGCGCACTCTCCCCGCCAAAATCTACATATGCCTCATCTACTACAACAATTACATCCTGATTATGCTCTATTATGTCCTCTATCTCATCAAGTGGCATGAGCTTTCCTGTCGGAGCATTAGGGTTTGGAAATACTACTCCGCCATTTGCCTTATAGTAATCTGACTGTACTATTGAAAAATCATCAGACAATGGAAGCTGCTCATAAGGGATTCGAAGCATATCTGCCCACACATCATAAAATGAATATGTGATATCAGGAAACAGTATCGGCTTTTTCGAATTGAAAAATGTCATAAAAATCATGGCAAGTACATCATCAGATCCAACTCCGACAAACACCTTCGAGCTGTCTATCTTATAGAAATCCGCAATTGCATTTACCAGCTTATCAACCCTTGGATCAGGATACAGTCTTAAATCATCTGTATTGAAATTACTTAAAACCTCCTTCACCCCCGGCGCTGGCGGATATGGATTCTCATTTGTATTTAACTTAATAACACAGGTATTCTTTGGCTGTTCTCCCGGTGTATAAGGTACAACCTTTCGAATGTTATTTTCCCAGTCTCTCATTCTTTTCCTCCAAATTTAATTATATGTCAGCCCATACATATTTACTGATTATTCAATTTTCTTCTCAAAAAAACATGATATTAAACATAAAAACAGCGTTTTTATTCACTTTAAAATATGCACCCCAAAAAATGCTAACAATTTAACTTTACCTCATTTACTTATGTTTGTAAAGGTTGTATATTACACTTAATCACTATTTTTTATATATATTTTTATCTATTTTTAATCAAGGGGGATTATAAATAATGACTAAAAATAATTCAAAGGATCTCACTGTAGGTTCTCCTACCGGGCTCATTCTGGGCTTTTCCATTCCGTTGCTTCTCGGAATGCTTTTCCAGCAGGTTTACAGCCTTATGGATACTATAATCGTCGGCCGTTTTCTAAGTGTTTCGGCCTTAGCCGCAGTCGGCTCTACCGGAAGCATCTGCTTTCTCATCATCGGCTTCTGCCAGGGTGTGTGTGCAGGCTTTTCACTTCCTATAGCACAGCGCTTTGGTGCCAAGGATGAAAAAGGACTTAAAAAATATGTAGGAAATGCAGGAATTGTGTCTGTAATTATCGCAATAATCATGACAGCACTCACTGTGCTTCTCTGCGGTCACATTCTGACCTGGATGAATACGCCAAGCGACATTTACGACCTCGCCTACCAGTATCTGATTGTCATATTTGCAGGCATTCCTGCCACAATACTGTACAATCTGCTGTCAGGATATCTGAGATCTCTCGGCAACTCGGTCATACCTGTTATTTTCCTTATAATCGCAGCTGTTCTAAATATCGGTCTTGATTTACTTTTCATTCTGGTATTTAACATGGGCGTGTTTGGAGCGGCTTTTGCAACCGTACTGTCTCAGGGTATATCAGGAGTGCTGTGCATCATTTACATAGCAAAAAATGTACCTCTGCTGCATGTAAGCAGAAATGATTTGGAGCTTGACTCTTCATATGTCAGAAATCTGATGGTCATGGGACTTCCTATGGGCTTTCAGTATTCGATAACCGCTATAGGCAGCGTCATACTGCAGACTGCCGTAAACGGCTTAGGCTCCATCGCAGTTGCCTCAATGACCGCTGCAAGCCGTATTTCAATGTTTATGGTGTGTCCATTTGACGCACTCGGCTCCACAATGGCCACCTACAGTGGACAAAATGTCGGCGCAGCCAAATTTGAACGTGTAAAGAAGGGGCTTATTTCAGCCTCAATTATAGGATCGATCTATTCGGTTTTGATTTTTGTGGCACTGCTGTTTATAGCCAACTATCTGATTTACCTGTTTGTATCACCAAGCGAAACAGAGGTTGTCGCACAGGCTCATCAGTTTCTGCTGACAAATGCATTTTTCTACATCCCGCTCGTTCTGGTAAACACAGTCCGTTTCACCATACAGGGCATGGGCTTTTCAGGTTTTGCAATGTTTGCAGGAGTAGCAGAAATGATTGCGCGTTCGCTCATCGGACTTGTATTTGTACCGATATTCGGCTTTTCTGCCGCCTGCTTTGCAAGCCCACTCGCATGGATATTCGCAGATGCCTTCCTGGTGCCTGCATTCATCCACTGCCTGCATAAATTGCAGAAAGCAAAATCTAGTCAATTTACAAGTCTTTAGTAAAAAAGTCATTACCAATGATGTATTTAATAGTGTATTTAAAAATTAATTTATTTCACAACCTAAGGAAAGCACCGGCGAATCATACTATATATTGAGCTTTACGAAGCAGCTTAGAAGCAGTTAGAATTATGTCCATATACAACAATGCCCCAGCATGGACGCTGGGGCAAGGCGTTATGCGCCATGGACGGCGCATAAAAGCCGGTTGTGTCATGGTCTAAACACACTAAATCATAATTCTTACTGCTTCTTAGCTGCGTAGTACTTGCGAAATATATAGTATGGTTCGCCGGTGCTTTCCGCATTATAAAAAGATAATTGAAAATCTTATGCATTTACCGCATCTATAAATTTTTGGAACGCTGCACGTCCCTCATCAGTGCACTTGTACACTCCTGCACACTCAAGCACCTCTTTAAATACAAGTCCAATCTCCTCATTGATAATACCATCAATATTAGACTCATCAATCTTATCATACTTAGACATAAACTTAAGAGCCCAGTCAGCATGTGATGCAAGAGTCTCAGTCGAATGCAGATCCTTTCCTGTAAGGATTGCATCCCTAAGCTCTGCCATCTCACCTTTTAATCTGGCCGGAAGCACTGCAAGTCCCATTACCTCGATAAGTCCGATATTCTCCTTCTTTATGTGATGAAGGTGGGCATGCGGATGATATACGCCAAGCGGATGCTCCTCTGTTGTGATGTTGTTTCTGAGCACAAGGTCAAGCTCATAGTCTCCGTCACGACGTCTTGCTATAGGTGTGATAGTGTTATGTGGCTCTCCATCTGTCTCTGCAAAAATAAATGCTTCTTCATCTGTATAGCCTCTCCATGCAAGAAGAATCTTATCTGCAAGGTCAATAAGCTTATCCCTGTCTGCTGACTTGATTCTGATAACAGACATAGGCCATTTTACGATACCTGCCTCGACATCCTCGTAGCCCTTGAATGTGATTTCTTTCTCTATCGGAGCCTTTGCCATAGCGAAGGTATAGTGTCCGCCCTGGAAATGGTCGTGACTTAAGATAGAGCCTCCAACGATTGGCAGATCTGCATTTGAGCCTACAAAATAATGTGGAAACTGTGTTACAAAATCAAGCAGCTTTCCAAATGTGGCACGCTCGATTTTCATCGGTGTATGCTTTGAATTGAACACGATACAGTGCTCATTGTAGTATACATATGGTGAGTACTGGAAAAACCACTGGCTGTTATTTATTGTAACAGGGATAATTCTGTGGTTTTCTCTTGCAGGATGGTTTACGCGGCCTGCATAGCCCTCATTTTCCTTACAAAGCTGGCACTTTGGATATGCGCTCTGCTTAGCATTTTTAGCGGCAGCAATTGCCTTTGGATCCTTCTCAGGCTTTGAGAGATTGATTGTCACATCAAGTGTGCCATACTCTGTGTCTGTGGTCCATTTCATATCCTTCTTTATGCGCTGTCTTCTGATATAATTGCTGTCACAGCTTAATTTGTAAAAATAATCGGTTGCCGCAAGTGAAGACTCATTGTCGTATAAATCCTTAAAGCGAGCTCTGATCACGCTTGGTGCATTTACAAGGCAGCCCATCAGCTTTGTATCAAAAAGATCCTTGTATACAATGCTGTTTTCTTTCATGATGCCATTGTCATATGCGTATGTCATCATATCCTCGAGTATACTCTCAAGCTTCTCCTCTGCCTCTTCCTGTGTCCATGCAGGCTGAGCCTCTATCTTTTCAAATGTCTCATCCTCGATATCGTCCACTCCGAGTACCTCGAGAAGTCTGTTTACTGTGTATACCTCATCAGCAGGGTCAACAAGTCCTGTTGTAAGACCATATTTTACTAATTCTAATATTCTCTCCTGAATCATGTCATGCTCCTTAATCATTGTCGGGAAAAACCTGTTTATCCATTACTGTTATTTCATATTGCTGATTTTATGCCAGACGGCTAGGTCCGTCTCCGATTGAAACAACATAAAACTCAGGTGTCTTTCCAACCTTCTCTTCATAGGCCTTTGTCAGGTTTGCCTTAAACTGATCAATAGCCTCGTCCTTTACTATGCTGACTGTACAGCCGCCAAATCCGCCTCCTGTGATTCGTGATCCGATAACACCCGGAATCTTCCATGCCTCATCAACAAGTACGTCAACCTCAGGACATGATGTCTCATAATCATCACGAAGTGATACATGTGAAGCATTCATAAGCTTTCCAAATGTCTCAATATCATTTTCCTTCAATGCCTTAACAGCCTTGATGGTACGCTGGTTCTCATAAACCGCATGCTTGCCTCTCTTACGTGCAACCTCATCCTTAATCGCATCCTTATGAGCCTCGAACTCTTCATCTGTCAGGTCACCGAGAGTCTTGATGTCACATACTGTCTGTAAATCCTTAAGAGCCTGTGCACTCTCATTTCTTCTGTCATTGTAAGCACTTGTTACAAGGCTGTGCTTAACCATGCTGTTTGTCACCACGATCTTTGCACCGTCCAAAACGATTGGTGCATACTCAAAATCAAGAGTATTGCAGTCAAGGAAAATCGCATTGTCCTTTTTGCCCATTGCAGATGCAAACTGATCCATGATACCGCAATTACAGCCGTTGTAGTTGTTCTCTGAATACTGACCGATAAGTGCAATATCCTGATTTGTCACGTCAAAGCCGTAAATATCCTTTAACATATATCCTGTAACCACCTCAAGAGATGCTGATGATGAAAGTCCTGAGCCGTTTGGAATATTTCCGAATAAAACAATATCAAGACCGTTTTCAAGCTTCATTCCGCGTCCCTCGAAGGCCCACATAACGCCCATTGGATAGTTTATCCAAAGTCCGTCCGGATCAGGTGTAAACTCATCAAGTGATGACTCAACCACACCCAGATTGTCAAAATTCATAGAGTAGAAACGAAGCTTCCTGTCATCGCGCTTTCTTGCTGCCATATATGTACCGATGGTAAGTGCACAAGGGAAAACATGTCCTCCATTGTAGTCAGTATGCTCACCTATCAGATTTACACGTCCCGGAGCAAAATATACTCTGATATCCCCATCTGCTCCAAAAAGCTCCTTGAATTTGTCTAATACGTTCTGCTGTATCATTTTTTCTTCTCCTTTGCTGATTGTATTTGCGTTAAATTGATAGTTAAAATATTTCGTTCTTTCTTTATAACTCTATTATAACTGCACATTTTTACATTGCAATACATCCGACTGAAAATGCAACATAACAAATCAAATCATGCAACAAAATTACATATGTTATTATTTTATTTTTTAAAATTCTTAATAACATCAAGTGCCGGCAGCACATTTCCATCATAGTCAAAGAGCGCCTGGTTTGCCCACTCATTACCGCATGGTCCCGGATCATTCATGTACTTAAGCGAAGCAGGTGTAGCCCAGCCTGAGCCCGGTACAGGAATCCACGCAGGCTCCCACCAGAAAAATCCTTTTCCGTGGTCATCCACAACATTTGCCACTCTGTTTAAGAAATCCTTTGTAAAGTCAGCCTGGCCCTCAATAGTCATAGGATAATCTATCTTCTCAACAAGCTCCGGTTTTGTCGCATAACCCTTACGCTCAGAATCAGCAAGCTTCTCGTACTCCTGGTAGCTGTCCATTGTAAAGCCCATGGATACCTCAGCTATGATAAGGTCCTTATTGAAACGCTTTGCAATATCGTTCATATTGAACTCAAGCTGGTCAAGTGAGCCGTGCCAGAAAGGATAGTATGACAATCCGATATACTCAAACTCCTCTCCTCTTTCGATGAAGTTTGTAAACCATCTGACATAAAGCTCATTGTTTCCACCATTATCAAGGTGAATCATAATCGGAATATCAGCATTTACCTTGCGGCAGGCACGTATTCCGGCATTCACAAATTTTGCTATATTATCGTAGTTAGGTACCTTTCCCTCAGGCCACAAAAGTCCGTTTGAAAGCTCATTACCTACCTGAATCATTGTGACATTTACACCTGCCTCAATAATCCTTGTCAGATTTTCAAGTGTAAAATCATATACAGCCTGCTCCAGCTCGTCCACACCGAAATCCTTCCATGCCTTTGGCTTAATCTGCTTTCCCGGATCTGCCCAGAAATCACTGTAGTGGAAATTCAAAAGCACTCCAAAGCCTGCATCTGTAACCTTTTTTCCGATAGCAATAGTCTCAGCCAGATCATTGTTACCCGCACCGTAAGGCTCACCATCCTCTGATTTTGGGTCGTTCCAAAGACGAAGACGGATTGTGTCAACATCATGCTCCTTCATGATGTCAAGAATATCCTTCTCCTTTCCATCCTCGTAGTATTTTGCTCCGCAGCGTTCCAGCTCGAGCAAGGTCGATAAATCCATACCCTTAATAAATTTTGACATTTTAATTCTCCTTAATTCTTATATCATTTATCCTTATATCATTTATTTACACCATGAGAGCAGCCACAGTAGTAGTCTCTGCTCTCAAAATGCGTAATAATATTCCTGACAACCTTAAAATGCTAGATTCCGCGGAAACAGAATGTGAATTCCATTTTCTCTGAGACATCAAGCAGGTACTCCGGATGAGTGTGTGAGCCCCAGCTGTCGTCTCCGCCTACACCCATCTGCTTCTTTGCCACACGGACAACAGTATAGTGTACAGGTGGAAGCTCAAAGTGATGTGCAGCATTTTCCAGCTCATGTGGTGTATATGGCAGTGCCGAGAACGAAAGCTCATCACCAAAGAACAGCATGCCTCTGCCCTTCTTATCCATTACCTTTGCATATCTTACTCTGCACTTGTTGCCGCTCTCCTGCGGAACGAGGTACTCGGCAATGTTTTCTGCCACTTTATTCTCGTATATACCATACTTTCCGCCATGCTGTCTGTCCTCGTATGTCTCCTGTGGTCCGAGTCCGTACCATTTCACTGTATCATAATCGGCATCCAGCTTGAACATCATGCCAAACTCCGGCATATCGCCAAGTTCCTTTACAGGGTCATATGACAGAGTTGTCTCGATTGTTCCATCACCAAACACTCTGTATGTCACCTCGCATGAGCTCTGCGGTGTGGTAGGCATGAAATAAGTGTATGTGATGGCGATATTGTTATCATTTTTTTCTACCCTTGGTGATGTATCTGCAAAGCGCTGATTCTGTCTGGTGGTCACATACATGCTGGCAATCTTCCACTGTGCATAGCGCTGTGGCATCATATTGCCGGAATCATTGTTGGTAGGTGTTCTCCAGAAATTCGGCAGTGGGATAGTATTTGGAAGCATCTCGACGCCACCATATACATATGAAACCATTCCCAGATTCATTCTTGAGAAAAGTGCCTTAAAGTTCTCACCTCTTACAAGGATATTTCCGTTTCCAACAACAAGCTCAACTGATTTGTCGCATGAATACTCACTTACAGGCTTCTTTATCATATGCTGTCCGAATGCAATCTCATATCCGGCCTTTTCCCATATGGTGTTTTCCTTTAATACAAATGATACCACAATACAGTACTCTTTTTCCACATCTATCATGGAATTTTTAAGAGTCACCGGCACCTCATAGCTTGCCCTATCCATCGGTGGAACAGATATCTGAAGCTTTGTCCTGTAAACCTCCTCACCGTCTGCAAGAAGAATGGCAAAAGCATCAAAAACCGATGTATTTACAAAGAGATTTTTGTTTTTGACTGTAAAGATGTAGTCGCTGTCAAAATCAACCGAGATATTCTGATAATTGAACTTCACCTCCTGCATCTTTGGAGAAACCTCTCTCTCTCCGCCGTAGCAGATGCCGTTTCCGCTGAAATCTCCATCTGTAGGCCTGTCGCCAAAATCTCCGCCATATGTGAGGAACCACTTGCCGTATCTGTCCTTTTTGTAGATTGACTGGTCAATATAATCCCAGATAAATCCACCCTGATATCTAGGCTCGCGGTCAGAAAGCTCTGTGTATTTATGCATAGCACCACAGGAATTTCCCATTGCATGTGTATATTCGCAGCAGATAAACGGCTTTTTTGGATGCTCTGCCAGGAATTTTTCAATGCCTGCAGCCGAAGTATACATCTGGCTTTCCATGTCACTTGTGTCATTGTAGCTTCTATCGTTAAACACTCCCTCATAATGCACCAGACGATGCTTATCAAGCTGTCTGAAAAGCTGTGACATCTCATATATGGTCTTGCCGCCAAACGACTCATTGCCGCATGACCAGATAAGGATTGCCGGATGATTTTTATCCCTCTGATAGCATGAGTTGGCACGGTCCAGCATCATTTCTCTCCACTGTGGCTTGTCCTTTGGCACAACAAAGTCAAGGTCAACATAGCCCTTATTATATGCCTCCCATGTGCCATGACTCTCAAGATTGTTCTCAGCTATCATATAGATTCCATAAATATCGCAAAGCTCATAGAGCATGGAATCATCCGGATAATGGCTTGTTCTTATAGCATTGATATTGTTCTTTTTCATTGTGACAATATCCTTTATCACCTCATCACGGTTTGGCACACGGCCTGTTATTGAGCTGAACTCATGGCGGTTTACACCCTTAAATACAATACGCTTACCGTTTAGCTTCATGAGTCCGTCTACCATCTCAAATCTTCTGAAGCCTGCCAGCTGGCTGATAAACTCGGTCTCATTTCCATGCGTATCTTTAACTATAATTTTAACCTCATACAGATTCGGCTTTTCAGCGCTCCATAACAGAGGATTTTTCACATTACATGAGCCCTCGCAAATTTCCTTATCCCCAAGCTCTATATCAAACTCTTCCAATAAAAGCTTAGCCCTGTCATATTTTTCCACAGACAAATCGCCCAGCTCATAAAGCTTTACACTTGCAATACCATCACCATCTGCCTTTATTGATACACTAAGTGTGCCCTCGTCAAAGGTATCATTAAGTGTAGGAACAACTGACAGATCCTCCACATGTGCACAAGGAACGGCATACAAAAATACATCTCTGAAAATACCTGAAAATCTGTAAAAATCCTGATCCTCACACCAGCTGCTTGATGTCCATTTCCATACTCTGACCGCAAGCTTGTTCTCACCCTCGACAATATAATCAGTCAGCTCGAAATCAGACGGATCAAATGTGTCCTCACTGTAGCCGACATAGTGTCCATTCAGCCAAAGTGCAAAACTGCTCTCCACTCCCTGGAACGAAATACACACCCTCTTGTTCTTCATATTCTCAGGGATTGTGAAATACTTCACATAGCTTGCAACCGGATTAAAAATCTCAGGTACCTCGCCCGGCTTGATAAACTCATCATCCTCCCACGGATATGTGGTATTCGTATAGATTGGCACGTCATAGCCTTCCATCTGGATATGTGCCGGAACCCTGATTTCATCCCAGCCTTTGCAATCATAATCAGCTGCCTCAAAGCCACAAGGAGCAAGGGACTGATTCTTTGCATATGCAAACTTCCATAAGCCGTTCATATCATATCTCAGGCTTGATTTCCCTTTAATTTTCTCCAGTTCATTTTTATAGCACACATGATCCGAATGAGCCGCAAGTCTGTTCTGCTCAAATATTTCAGGATTTTTAATGATATTTGAATCAAAATTACTCATATTTTTACACTCCTGTCTACTGTATTTATTATTTGATACATGTCTGTTTTAAACACAAAGCCCTCTTATAAGACGAAGGCATGTATTTTCTACCATCCCTTTAGTGCAGATATCCTAAAATTCAGCAGCTTATGCTCATAATTTTCAGGATTTATCTTCCACTGATATGGCGAAGTGTCCAAAAATTTGCGGAAATTACGGTTAAAAGTTGACTGGGTTGTGAATCCACACTTTTGTGCAATAAGCTCCATAGGCTCATTTGTTTTTTTCATAAGCTCGCACGCCTTCTGTACTCTTATCAGATTCAGATACTCCATAGGCGGCATATTGATGTATGATTCAAACAGTCTCCTAAAATGAGTCTCGCTCATGTTGCATAGTTCCGAAAGCTCCCCTGCCTTTATCGATTCGCTGTAATGCTTATTCATGTAGTCAAGTGCTGTGGCTATCTGTGACATATTGGTACCCTTTACGATATTATTATCCTCCTCCGGAAGCTCATCATACCTACGCAACAGCTCTATTACAATTCCGTGCACAAGGAGCTTTACCGTCCTTTGGCAATAAATCTTGTGTTCACTGGTTTCCCTGATTATGGCATTTATATACTCAGCCATAGCCGGGCTCTGATACACGTTAGTCATAAACGCTTTTTTTGACATAGTCGTAACTGCCTCATTCTGGAATGCCGTATTGTTTGGGAACATCTCTTCCATCACAGAACGTATGTCAATAAAAATATACTCCCAGAAATTCACCACCTCACCATAGCTGACTGTAACATGTGGAAAATTCTCAGGTATAAATGTGATATCGCCGTCATGATACTGGTAAATATCCTCATCCAGATACATATTTCCGTCGCCCTCGCGGCAGATGCCTATCTCTAGCAGATTATGGAAATGCAGGTGAAATTCCTCATGACCATACACTCTCTTCCAGGATTCTCCGCACAGTACGAGTGCTGATTCTCCCTGTGGCAGCTCATAGAATCTGAATTCCATCGTGTCTTTTTTTCTTTTTGCCATATATACTCTCCTTTGTAGCGAAATGCAAAATACGCTGCTGCTATTATAGCAGCAGCGTACCAATCACTACTTTAATCAAAATCGAACTTGTCGAATCTCTTGTACATAGCCTTGTACTTCTTGCGGACATCCTCGTTGCCCTGAAGCACCTCTTCCTCTGTACCTCTGAACTGACAGCGGATGCAGCTATAAATACCTGTTTCCTTATTATAGAACATATCAATATCAAGATCCCTCATAAAACATAAAGGACATCTGTAATTTAATTTGCCTTTTCCAAGTTGAGCCATGTTGCAAATACCTCCTTGTCTTTAATCTGTTTCTTGTAACCAAGCTTGAACATTGGAGAGAATGCATATCCTTCCTCAATGTATCCCTCTGCCTTTGCAGATGGTGTGAGTGAAACCTTTGTCTGAATTGCAGGAATTACTGCGCTTACTGCAGTTGCTCCGTCAAGCTTTGCATCACGACACTTGTACTCATAATTGATGCTCTGTGGTTTTTCTCCCTCACATGTAAGTGTGATGCCTGTCATATCCTCAGGATACTCTGTTGTTCCGTAGCATGCTGTGATGTACTCATCGAGATAAACCTCTGCATCTGGATCACTCATGCTAAGGATATTACGCTCAATCTTGATGTTTGATGAGCCCTCCTCAAAGTATTCCTTTGTCTGAAGAGTAAGCTTAACATCATAAAACTCAATATCTACAGGATCAAGTGTAAGGATTCTTGTCTTCTTGCCATCAATAACTTCCTCTGAAAAATGGCTGTGTGTAGGGCAGAGACACAGGTCAACCTCCTCACCGTTGTGTGAAAGCTTGGCACTTCTTACTGTTCCTGCTCCTGCATAGTGTGTAAAGTATCCTGCTCTGTATTTCTCCTGAATAAGGAATGGATAAGATGCATCCTGTACATGCTTTGTTCCGATTCCAACCGGCCACTCAAGCTTTGCAACGTATGGACGAAGGTCTACGATTGCTCCACCCTGATCCATGTTTACGCATGCTCTCATGTATGGGTCACAGTACCAGAAGAGCTGCTTGTCTGAACCGTAAAGGATATCTCTCCATGGTGCACACTCAGGCTCATTGTAGTTACCTGCGTTGACACCCTTCTTCTCTCTGAAGTAATCAGCGAACTCTGACATTGTCATGTCGATGAGCTTACCCTCTTTCTTTAACTTGCCATAGTAATTACAGCCGTCTGTGTATGACTTTAAGAGAAGCTCATATGGCTGCTCCCAGCGTCCCATCTTGTTCATCCAGCCAGGTCCTACAAACATCATGTTGTATGAATATCCGTTATTGTATTTTGCAAGGTCTCTGTACTGGTCGATGAGGTTGTAAAGATATGGATACTCCCATGTCTTTGTATCATAAATCATTCCACGAAGCACATTCTGTGGATGTGTTCCGAAGTTTGAGCCGTTTCCGTCATAGCATGCAATAAGGTCACGTGAAAGATGTGGAATTGCTACGATTCCGCTATCCTCTTCCTTATTTGCTGCCGGCGCATGTGTGTTCTGCTTTGATGGAATCCATGGTGCCCATGGGCCTCCGTCGAAGAGTGTGTACCATGAGTTGTTACATGTGTGGTATGCCTTAGGACCCTCCTCCCAGCATGTTGCAACTGCACATTTTACCATTGGGTATTTTTCTTTTATGTAGTTTGTAAGGTCTGCATCCATATAGTATGAGCCTGTTGACTCAGGATAGAAACCGAATCTGTCATGGAATTTCTCGAAAACATCATTTACGATAGCTTTCTTGTCCTCCATTGAGAACATCCAGATACAGAAATCCTTTGTCTTATACTTCTCTCTAAACTCCTCACATGGAAGTCCAAGGAGTGAAAGTGCTATCTCATCACCGTATTTCTCGTGATCCTGCTTTGCAAGCTCTACTGCCTCATCATTAAAAAGTGAAGCATATGTCATCTGGATTGTAGTTTTGAGTCCCGCCTCATGTGCAAGTCTCTGCTGTGTCTTGAAGATGTCGAGTGACTCTGTGATAAGCTTCTTATCTCCAATATCCTCTTCTTTTCCCTGTCCTGTCACTGTTGCTGAGTACTCAGGCACCATCTCAGGGCGGTGAATGATGTTAACAATAAATTTGTCCATCCGTTGTTTCCTCCATTTGCTTGTAATTTAATTTATTTCTTAGGTGCGTTTTTCGCGCAACCGTTTGTTCTGAACTTAGTATATTACAGCATTGCGATTATGTCAATGTGCAATTTCGACATTTTTTAACTTTTGTTTTCAAGCATTTTTCACAAACAAGGGATTGGGTGCGCGTTTTTTGTGCGCAACTTTTGCGCATTGGTCGCAGGTCGGTACGTAAGCCGGGGACTGTTGGGGACACGCACTTTCGCCCTCGCTACGCTTCGTGACTAAGATTCTGTACGAAATTATGCTCTTAGGTTTTCTATGCCCGACGAAACCGTCGAACCGCGCCCTCCATGGCGCGGTTCTCCTCGCACCTGCGTCCATGCAGGTGCGTTTCTGTGCTTCATTGGCATAATTTCTACAGTATCTAAGTCTCTTCTCTATGCGCTCCTGCTAAAGCACGTGTCTCCCCAACAGTCCCCGGCTTACGTACCTTACGTTGTGACAGAGTACAGTGGTTACTGTTCACACATAACAGTGTTCGTTTCTGGTTGCATATGTGTTATTTATATTGATATTTTTCAACACAATGTGTATAATTATTTCACAATAAACATTACAATTTATTATTATGAAAGAAGGGATCTATATGGCTCAATCTACTTTTAGTGTTAGAATGGATGAAAAATTAAAAATTCAATTTGATGGACTTTGTAAAGAATTTGGAATGAACGCTTCTACAGCAATAAATGTTTTCGCCAGAGCTGTTGTACGTGAAAGAAAAATTCCTTTTGAAATTTCAGCTTCAAACACTGTTTCCTTATCAGATGGTCGTAGTGCATTTAATGATATGCGTTTATCTGCCCAAAAAAATAACATTCAGGATTTGTCGCTTGAAGAAATAAATTCAGAAATACAAAAAGCCAGAACACTATAAAAAATATAATATGTGGGGGAACTATAGTTATGAAATTCATGGTTGTAATAGATACAAATGTATTGGTTTCTGCGCTTCTATCAAAACATGATGATGCAGCAACCGTCCAAATCCTCAATTTGGTATTTGACGGAACAATCATTCCCGTTTATAATGCTGAAATTTTGGATGAATACTGTAATGTACTTCATAGAAAAAAATTTAAATTTACAGAAGAAAATATCCAAACATTATTAGATGTTATAAAAATATATGGTATTTTTACTGTTCAAACCATCACTAACGTTGAATTACCGGACCCAAAAGATTTGGTTTTTTATGAAGTTGTAATGTCAAAAAAAGACTGCGGTGCTTATCTTGTTACCGGAAATAGTAAACATTTTCCTATAGAACCATTTATTGTAACCCCAAATGAACTTTTAAAAATTATAAACTCTTACGATAATTAAATTATATTCAGAGGTCAAAACATTATGATTAAAATAGCATTCTTTGATGTGGATGGCACCCTGCTTCGGCTGGGACATAAAGAATTATCAGCAAACACTGCTGCTGTACTTAGGCAGCTCCACCAAAATGGCATCATCCTTTGTATGGCTACCGGAAGAAGCTACACAGGTGTGCCTCATTTTGATGGAATTGATTTTGATGTCCTGCTCACCTTTAACGGCTCATTCGTCACCGCAGGCAATGATATCATCTTCAAAAATCCTATTAATGAGCACGACAAATATCAGATAATTTCCAATCTAAAGCAGATGAACCGCGCCATTGCAATCAGCAACGAGCATATGATTGTCACAAACGGTACCGACCCTGATTTAGAACAGTACTTTGCCTTCGGCAGTGAAAAGCTTAAAATTGCTGACAATTTTGACGAGATAAGCAAAACTGATATCTATCAGATTATGTGCTCCTGCCAAAAAGATGAGCACTCACAGATTCTATCCGGCGCGCCCCACTCACAGATAACTGCATGGTGGGATAAGGCCGTTGATATTATTCCGCTTAACAGTGGCAAAGGCAATGCTGTTGCTGCAGTGCTTAGACATTATGGTTTCTCAAAGGATGAAGCCATCGCTTTCGGTGACGGACATAACGATATTGAAATGCTTGAGGCCGTAGGCATTGGTATTGCCATGGGCAATGCAAAGGACGAAGTCAAGGCTAAAGCTGATTTTGTGTGCAAATCAGTTGAGGATGACGGAATATATCATTACTGTGTTGAAAACAAACTGATTTCTTAGAGAGATATACTTATGAACATAGACAACAATTTACGACAACTACTCGAAAACGAAACAAAAATACATCTCGCGGAAATCCGCTTTCTCTACCAGAAGCTCGACAGACAGCTTGGGCTTAACGGTGCAAGGGTTCCCATCACCTTTGGCTTTGATACGGACAGGCTCGGTGCATACACTCCGGGCTTTGGGCAGGATGAAGAAGAATTTCATTTTTCGCTGCTGTTCATCGGCTACTGTGTGGCAAAGCCATTGTCAAAGGATGACAGGATGGATTTATATAAGCACGAATATGCCCACTATATGCAGTACAATATGGACATCCCGGACAAATACAACTGGCAGCCCGGCATCCACGGAAGTGCGTGGAAATACTGCTGCTCACTTATCGGAGCAGCTCCCACTCCTTACTACAAAGCTGGTGAAGGACTTATTAAGCACGATTATGATAGGGTTCTCAAAAAGAAAATTACTGACAAGAGTATTCCTATCCGCGATACATATTCTCGCGAGCAGGAATACCGCAAAAAGAAAAACAGTACTGTAAAATTTAATATCAATGACGATGTTAATCATCCAAAGTTCGGCAAGGGCACCATTGAACATATCGAGCAGCTTGAGGGCTCAGTTCGGCTGCATGTCAGATTCGGTGAAGAGCTTAAGAAAATTGATCAGAAATGGCTGCTTCAGGC
>ERZ1673741.973-NODE-973-length-26540-cov-69.521163_pt1 | contig 26540 bp, 26 predicted proteins | sample MGYA00580209_ERZ1673741 | MGnify/ENA primary metagenome ERZ1673741 (study PRJEB41218, sample SAMN15661754) | gut metagenome | host: Homo sapiens | place: Canada: London | collected 2015-08-20/2019-03-30 | study: EMG produced TPA metagenomics assembly of... | reverse complement strand
TCTACACCAGAGAAGCCCATGAAGGCAAGACTGAGGAGAGCGGCTGTAACCATGACGATGGCTACGCCCTGCATACCCTTAGGAATGCGGACCAATGCCTGCTGCTCACGAATGCCTGCAAAGACGATGAGAGCCAGGGCAAAGCCGAGAGCTGTAGAGAAGGCATAAACCACACTCTCCAAGAGATTGTAGTCCTTCTGGATAACCAGGATGGCTACACCCAGCACAGCACAGTTGGTAGTAATCAAAGGCAGGAAGATACCGAGCGCCTGATAAAGCGCAGGAGAAACCTTCTTGAGGATAATCTCTACCATCTGAACCAAGGCTGCAATCACGAGGATGAACGCCAGGGTCTGGAGATATTGCAATCCGAACGGATCGAGTACATACTTCTGAACACACCAGGTAATGATGGTTGCCAAGGTCAAGACGAAGGCGATGGCACCACCCATACCGATGGCTGTATCAACTTTCTTCGATACGCCCAGGAACGGACAGATACCGAGAAACTGCGACAAGACGATGTTGTTGACGAATATCGCAGAGATAAATATCAATAAATATTCCATAATTTCTATTCTATTTCATGGATTGAAGCGATGCCTACGCTTACTTCTTTACCTTATTAAATATAGCAATGATGTATCCCAATGTGAGGAATGCTCCTGGAGGCAGGATAAACATCAAGATATTGGTAGTCTCTGGCAACAGAGTGATACCGAATACGCTTCCTGCACCGAGAATCTCACGGGCACTACCCAAGATAGTCAAACCGAGGGTGAAACCCAAACCGCAGCCGAGACCATCAAAGAGACTGGCAATCGGTGAGTTCTTGGCAGCAAAGCTCTCTGCACGACCCAGGATAATACAGTTAACTACAATCAATGGGATGTAGATACCCAGTGCCTGGTTGATGCTGTCAGGAGCATAGGCGCTCATCAACATCTGCAGGATGGTTACGAAGGCTGCAATCACGACAATGAAAACAGGGATGCGAACCATATCCGGGGTAATCTTCTTGATACAGGAAATCACAAAGTTGGTACAAACCAATACTGCCATGGTAGCCAATCCCATGGAAAGACCGTTGATGGCACTGGTAGTTGTAGCCAAGGTAGGACACATACCGAGGAGCAACACGAAGGTAGGGTTCTCCTTGATGAGTCCGTTCATCAAAATTTTCATATTACTCATATCGGCTTATCCTTTCTTTTCGTTATGTTCAACTTTAGATGCACCGCTCTCAGCATCTGCTTTCTGAGATGCACCGCTCTCGCCATCTACATTCTTACCTGCATAGGCAGCATAAGCCTGATTGATAGCCTTGAGGAAGGCACGGCTGGTAATGGTTGATGCGGTGATGGCATCTACTGCATTGCCACCCTTATCGTCCTTGCTTACGTGAAGGTCGCCATCCTTTGGAGTTTTTCCGATGATGCTACCCTTTCCGTCTTTCTGGAACCAGGTAGTTGCCTTGGCACCCAGACCCGGAGTCTCTGAAGCCTGAAGGATGGTGTAACCCATAATCTTGCCATCGGTATCGAAACCTACGAGCACCTTCAAGTCGCCACCGAAACCGCCGGTAGTACTCTCTACGGCAGCCCCCAACTCCTTTCCGCTCTTGTCAGAGCACTTGTGGAGGATAAAGGTAAATTCCTTGCCACCGAACTCCTGCTTCACCTCTTCAGGTTCTGCAACCTGGAGGTCTTCAGTACCCATTACGCTCTTGATACCGGTAGCCAGACTCAGTGCTGCCTTCTCGGCGATAGGACCAGATGTAAGGTGATTGATGTATGCCAGCACGGCACCCACAACGAGCGCTACGCCTACGAGCACCAAAACCATGTTCTTTAATGATGATTCTAATTTCTGCATGTCTCAGTCCTCCTTATTTCTTAGCTGGCTTCTCACCGAAGCGCTTTGGTTTAACGTATGTGTTAATAAGAGGTGTGAACGCATTCATGATAAGAATGGCGAACGACATACCTTCAGGATAGCTACCCCAGTTACGGATGATGACGGTCAGCAGACCGATGCATACACCGTAGATAAGCATGCCCTTGTGGGTCATCGGAGAGGTTACATAATCAGTAGCCATGAAGATGGCACCGAGCATCAGACCACCACTGAAGATGACAGCCAGAGGATTGGCATAAACTGGATTAGCCAAATGCATCAAACCGCTGAAAACGAATACGGTAGCGATGATGCTGACTGGAATATGCCAGGTAATGACCTTCTTCCAGAGCATGTAAGCCAAACCGAGCAAGAGGGCGAATGCACAAACCTCACCGGTAGTTCCGGCACCGAAAGTATCGCCAGTAGCACCGAAGAGCAGACTCAAGGAATCAGGCAACTGATTCAAGAGAGAAGCATCACCCGTCTTGATGGCGGTCTTCATGATAGCCAGCGGTGTAGCACCAGTTGTAGCATCGGTATAGCTGAGCATCTGTCCAGCCACTGGCCATGATGTCATCTGAGCAGGGAAGCTGACGAGCAGGAAGCAACGGCCTACCAAAGCAGGATTGAAAGGATTGTTACCCAGACCACCGAAACTCATCTTACCCACACCGATGGCAAACAGGGCACCGATGATGATGATCCAGAGAGGAAGGTTACTTGGCAAGTTCATGCCGAGCAAAAGACCGGTGATGATGGCAGAACCATCGAGCAAGCTGGTCTCCTCCTTCAGGAGATATTTTGTAATTGCCCACTCAAAGAAGACGCAGGCTGCCACAGAGGTAAGCAGTACGACTGCTGAACCCAAGCCGAAGAAATAGAAAGATGCGAGGATGGCAGGCACGAGAGCGATAATCACTCCGTACATGTTCTTCTCTACGCTCTCATTTCCATGAGCGTGTGGCGATAATGAAACGATTAATTTTCCCATTTTATCTTTTAAATTCTTTCTTAAATGAAATTCATTCTTGACGTGAACGCTTACTTCTTGGCGTTGCGAGCTCTGATGATGCCCATTACCGCTGCCTTACCGTTGATGATGTTATCGAGGATAGGACGATGTGAAGGACAGGTGAACTGGCATGAACCGCAGGCGATGCAGGATGTTACCTCCTCTGCCTCCAGGCGCTCATAATCCTTCACTACGCTCAAGGTAGCAAGCAAGTATGGCTCCAAGCCCATTGGGCAGGCATCCACACACTTGGCACAGCGGATACATGGCTGAGCCTTCTTGCGATGAGCATCAGCATCGGTCAATACGGTGATGGAGTTGGTACCCTTGGTTACAGGAACATCGAGGCTGATCACAGCCTTACCCATCATCGGACCACCAGCCAACACCTTGTTGTCGCCCTCAGGCAAACCTCCGCAGTTCTCAATCATCTGAGAGAATGGAGTTCCCATACGTACGAGGAAGTTGCCCGGATTCTTCACCTGCTTACCGGTAACGGTAGTATAGCGTTCGAAGAGAGGTTTGTTCTTCATAACTGCCTGATAAACAGCGAAGGCAGTACCTACATTCTGAACTATTGCTCCAACGTTGACTGGGATAGCTGGAGGAGCTGGAACCTGACGGCGGATGACGGCATCCACCAGCTGCTTCTCACCTCCCTGAGGATATTTCTTAGCCAGAGGAACAATCTCGATACGGGAATCATTGGCTGTCTTTTCCTCGAAGAGCTTGATGGCAGCAGGTTTGTTGTCCTCAATACCGATGTAGCCCTTCTCTACCTTAGCCGCCTTCATCAGAAGGTTCAAGCCAACGAGAATCTCATCGGCATGCTCCATCATCAGGCGATAATCGGCTGTGATATAAGGCTCACACTCTACACCGTTGATGATAACGCACTCAGCCTTGGCTCCTGGAGGAGGACAAAGCTTGATGAAGGTAGGGAAACCTGCACCACCCATACCTGTGACACCAGCAACCTTGATACGGTTTACAATCTCTTCTGGAGTCAACTCAGCATGAGCCTCCAGCGTCTCGAGTTTATCAGAGCGGTCGATGCTCTCCTCCCACTCGTCGCCCTCTACATTAATGATAATACAAGGCTTGCGATAACCGGTAGCATCAATAGATGTATCTACCTTGAACACGGTTCCTGATACGGAACTGTAAATAGGAGCACTCACAAAGCCACCAGCCTCAGCAATGAGTGTACCCACCTTCACCTTGTCGCCCTTGGCAACTACAGGCTTGGCAGGAGCACCGATGTGCTGACCAAGTGGGAAAATAGCCTGCTTAGGGAGAGGAGCTACCTGAGTAGCCATCTCGGCAGTAATCTTATTCTCTTCTGGGTGAACTCCACCAATTCTAAAAGTTCTCAAATTCATGATTTAATCCTCCTTCTTCTTAACTGGGAAATTTACTTTTACGAGAGCACCTGTTGGGCATTCGTCAACACACTTGGTACACATGCGGCACTTGTTGAAGTCAACATAAGCCACATTGTTCTCAATGGTAATGGCATCAAACTTGCAGACTTTCTGACACTTACCGCATCCGATGCAAGCAACGCTACAAGCCTTCTTGGCAACAGCACCCTTGTCGTGGTTCACGCACTGAACGTAAACACGGCGACCCTTAGGGCCCTTCTTACGGAGTTCGATGATGTGACGTGGACAAGCCTTGGCGCACGCACCACAACCCGTACACTTCTCCTCGTCAACCTCAGGAAGACCCGTCTCAGGATTGATAGAGATGGCACCAAACTGGCAGGCAGCCACGCAATCACCACAACCCAGACAGCCGAATCCGCAGCCGGTTTCACCAGCGCCACAGGAGTTCATAGCTGCACAAGTATGCAAACCATCATACTCGGCGATGCGAGGACGATGCTCGCAAGAGCCATTACAACGAACCACTGCCACCTTAGCCTCTGTGTTAGCCACAGCCAGCCCCAGGAGATCAGCTACCTTGCCCATCACGTCGGCACCACCTACAGGACACATCAGCCCATCGATGCTACCAGCATCAGCACCCTTGACCAGCGCTGCAGCCATACCGGAACATCCGGCAAAACCGCAACCACCACAGTTGGCACCCGGAAGGAGTTCTCCCACCTGTCCCAGTCGAGGGTCTTCTTCGACGGCAAACTTCTTAGATACTCCGAAGAGCACCAACGCTGCAATCAGCGCAATGGCACCGAGTACCAAGACCGCAATCAAAATAAAATTCATAATAATTTGTATTTGTTTTAGTTAATAATCAACAACGTTCGAGTTTAAAACTGAATCGGTTTCTTAACCTGTTGCGCATCAGATAGAGCACAACATAATAAGGGACGAGAATTCCCAGCGCCGAAACGGCAGCCATACCCTCAGAATGGGTAGTAGCAAGAACAGCTATCAAGGTTGCCACCATGGTCACCAGAGGCAAAAGATAACCGTAAAGGCTGGCTCTGTAACCTACGGAAGCGTCAGCCACCACGACAACAGAATCGCCCTTCTGATAAGAAGCAGCGTCAGCCATTCTTATCTCTACCATTTTTTCTTTCATTTCAGAGGCATTGCAGTGGGCAGCCACTTTGCAGGCGCTGCAGGCAGAAGACTGGAGGATGCGAACTTTCACACATTCTCCCTCTACCCCATCTACGATACCAGTATGTTTTATCTTGTTCATTTGTAAAGTCGAGTTTGCAATTTATTTGGATGCAAAGGTAGCAAATATTTTAGAAATGACAAACAATTTAAGAAGGTTTTTTAATTAAAAGGGGCGTAAACGTTTTCTTAGTTACTTTTTTTGCCAAACTTCTTTGTTTGTTTCATTTTTTTGTGTACCTTTGCAATAGAAAGATAAAAACCAAGCCTCAAGCTCGCAAAAAGCCAAGGGCTGATAAAAACGTAGATTTATGGAAGTAACAGAACAAATGATTCAACAAGTAGAGCGCTTTATCAGAAAAGTGTCTCAAAAGTTTCCTGTACCAGCGTCTGAAGAAGACACATGTATGCTGACCGATATCCATGTGAGAGTATCACAGGACAGCGGCGAGATGCTTGCCTTTGACGATGACGAGAACGAAATTACCCGCTGTGTTGTTGAGCAATGGATTGACAACAAAGATGAAAACTTCTATGATGAGGTGGCGAGGCTTTTGCGTGACCTCTTGCGCAAGAATGCTGAGACGGTAGACCATCTCGGAATCCTAAAGCCTTACAGCTTCGTCTTGGAAGATGATGAGAAAGAGAATCTGGGAGAACTCTACCTTGCCGATGATGATACCATCATCGTGGGTGGCGACCTGATGGAGAATCTGGATCACGACCTGGATGAATTCCTAGACGACTTGCTTAAGGAATAACTTTCCGAATCAAGGAATCATGACATAAGCATAAAAAAGGAGGGAGGTTCGAAAGCCGCTGCTTCCTTCTCCCTCCGAAGCTAATGTTATAAAAACTAATATTGTCTTAATGCACCCAGCAATTCTGCATTCTCACTCTTATTACCGATGGTAATACGAAGGCAGTTGCCACAGAGTTGCACTTTATTTCTATTTCTTACGATGATGCCCTGTGCCACGAGATAATCGTAGATGGCATTGGCATCCGTCATCTTCGCCAGGAAGAAGTTGGCATCCGTAGGATATACCTTCTCGCAGATAGGTAATTCCATGAAGGCTGCCATCACCTTGGAACGTTCCTGCAGGATGTTCTTCACCCATTCATCCACCTTCAGCGGATTCTTCAATACCTCCAAAGCCTGCTCCTGGGTAAGGAGATTCACATTATAAGGATATTTCACCTTATTAAATATATCTACTATTTCCTTGCTGGCAAAAGCCATACCCAGACGAAGGGCTGCACAGCCCCAAGCCTTGCTCATCGTATTCAGGACGATGATGTTTGGGAAATGGTCGATGACACTGCGGAAGGTTCGCTCGGAAGAGAAGTCGCTATATGCCTCGTCTACGATGACGATGCCATCGAACAGGCGCAACACTTCTACGATTGCTTCACGGTTGACGTGGTTGCCCGTAGGATTGTTAGGACTACAGAACCAGATAACCTTGGTATTGTCATCGCAGGCATCGATAATCTTATCGGCTGTCACCTGATAGTTCTCATCAAGCAACACCTCCCGATACTCCACATCATTGATGTCGGCACATACCTGATACATGCCATAGGTTGGAGCAATGGCTACAACATTGTCCTGACCAGGGCGACAGAACACACGGTAAACCAGGTCGATGGCTTCATCAGAGCCATTGCCCAGGAAGATTTTTTCTTCTGCCACACCCTTTATCTTACTGATCTGCTTCTTCAGCTCCACCTGAAGCGGGTCTGGATAGCGATTGTAAGGGTCGTTATATGGATTCTCGTTGGCATCGAGGAATACGCGGGCATTTCTGCCGGCGAATTCTGTTCGAGCGCAACTGTATGGTGCCAGGTTCCAGATGTTCTCCCGGCACAAGTCTTTTAAATCTTTCATACTATCAAACTACTTTAGACTTTCTACTCTCAATCTCATGGCATTGGCATGTGCCTCGAGCCGCTCGTTCTCAGCCATGGTCACCACCGCATCTCCTATGTTACGAATACCTTCTTCGGTAAGATGCTGGAAAGTGATCTTGCGGTTATAGCTGTCGAGATTCACGCCGTTGTAAGCCAAGGCATAGCCATGGGTTGGCAGGGTATGATTGGTACCGCTGGCATAGTCGCCCGCACTCTCACAGGCATAATTGCCCAGGAATACGCTACCGGCATTCACTACCCTTTCAGCCAGCTGCTCATAGTTGGCAGTAGCGATAATCAGATGCTCAGGAGCATAGGTATTGCAGAGATCGATAGCCTCCTCATCATCCTTGACAAGGATAAACTTGGAATTATCCAACGAGGTCTGTGCCATCTCTTTACGTGGCAATCGTTCAAGCTGTGCTTCAACTTCCTTCTTCACCTCCGCCAATACCTTTTCAGAAGTAGTGATGAAGAATACCTGTGAATCAAAACCATGTTCTGCCTGAGAAAGCAAGTCGGCAGCTGCGAAAACAGGGTTGGCTGTTTCGTCAGCAATCAGACAAACCTCCGAAGGACCGGCAGGCATATCGATAGCCACATCATGCAATGAAACCTGCTGCTTGGCAGCCATCACGAACTGGTTGCCCGGACCGAAAATCTTATATACCTTAGGCACGCTCTCAGTACCATACGCCATGGCACCGATAGCCTGTACGCCACCCGCCTTGAAAATCTTGCTCACGCCGGCAATCTTAGCCGCCATGAGAATGGCTGGGTTCACCTTACCCTCCTGGTTAGGAGGAGTACAGAGAACAATTTCCCCGCAACCGGCAATCTTGGCAGGAGTTGCCAGCATCAGTACGGTAGAGAACAGCGGTGCAGTACCGCCCGGAATATAAAGTCCCACCTTCTGGATGGCTACGCTTTTCTGCCAGCAGGTAACGCCAGGGCATGTTTCAATCTTCTCGCCTTCAAACTTCTGGCTCTGATGGAATGCGGCAATGTTATGATGGGCGAGGTGCAAAGCGTCTTTCAGTTCTTGAGAAACCATTTTCTCAGCCTCTTCGATTTCAGCTTCAGTCACAGCCAAAGAATCGAGATGGGCATGATCAAACATTTCCTCGTAACGCTTCACGGCTTCATCGCCATGCTTCTTCACATCGTCGAGTACACCCTGTACCGTAGCATTGAGCTTGGATACATCCAGGTGTGGGCGTTTTACTATCTCGCTCCATTCCTCCTTTGCAGGATACTTAATTACCTTCATTCCTTACTTATTAATGTTTAAAGTTCAATGTTACAATATCATCTTCTCAATTGGTGTTACCAGGATGCCCTGTGCACCGAGTTCCTTCAACTTACCGATGATTTCCCAGAAACGCTTCTCATCGAGCACGGTATGAATTGAACACCACTCGTCGTCAGCCAATGGGATGATGGTAGGACTCTTGATACCCGGCAATACCTGGGTAATCTCCTCTACCTTTGCCTTAGGGGCATTCATCATCACGTACTTCTTGTCCTGGGCAGAGCGCACAGCCTCGAAGCGGAACAGCATCTCGTTCAGAATCTGATGCTTCTCCTCATCCATATTCCAGTTGCCGATGAGCAATGCCTCACTCTTCATCACAACCTCCACTTCGGCAAGATTGTTGCTTACCAATGTAGAACCGGAGCTGACAATATCAAAGATACCATCTGCCAGACCGATGCCCGGACTGATTTCTACAGAACCAGTGATGACATGGATGTCGGCATTGATATTATGCTTCTTCATGAAGTTGCGCAGGATGTTAGGGTAAGAGGTGGCAATCTTCTTGCCGTTGAACCACTGTAATCCTGGATATTCTATCTTCTTAGGGATGGCAAGACTCAAACGGCACTTGCTGAATCCCAGGCGATCGATGATCTGGGCTTTCTCACCACGCTCCACGAACTCGTTCTCGCCCACGATACCGATATCTGCCACACCAGAGGCTACACTCTGAGGAATATCATCATCACGGAGGTAGAGAACCTCGAGTGGGAAATTACTTGCCTGCACCAGAAGTGTGCGTTTTGAGGCACTGACCTTGATGTCTGCCTCTGCTAAAAGATTCATGGTGTCGTCGAACAGACGACCCTTACTTTGTACTGCTATTCGTAACATATTTCTGTATTTTGTCTGAAAAACATTGCAAAAGTACATAAAATTGTTAGAATATGCAAATAATTTAGTACTTATATTTAAAAATTTCGTACTTTTGCAGTCGCAATGAGAAAAAAGTTATATTTATACGCATTTTATGCTCTTATTTTACTGGGAAGTTGCGAAGAAAAGAAACCGCAACAAGAGCTCACGCCGTGGGGAACTCCTATAGGCGAAGTGGAGGGCATGTCTGATGGCGAAGAAGGGGCGGCTGACGAATCAGCCAACAAGAATAAAAGACAGAAGGGCTTCTCGCTGGAGGACATTCAGGAAAACGGTGAGCTGATCATGCTTACCGTGAACGGTCCTACTACCTATTATGATTATCACAACCACGGCATGGGTCTGCAATATCTCCTTTGTGAGAAGTTTGCCCAGCAGATTGGTGTGTCGCTGCGCGTGGAGGAATGTAAGGATACCACCGAGATGATCCAGAAGCTGACCAAGGGTGAAGGTGACATCATCGCCGTTCCCCTATCCCGGAAGCAGACCAAGGGCGACCTGCTCTTCTGTGGTGTGACACCCGACAGTACCCGCACGCAGTGGGCTGTGGTAGGCGGCAACAAGAGTCTTGCCGATACACTGAACGGCTGGTTCAAGCCAAAGATGATAGCCGAGACGAAGAAGGAGGAAAGCTGGCTGCTCTCTTCTGCCAGCGTTACCCGACATGTCTATTCTCCGTTCCTGAACCGTTCCAAGGGCGTCATCTCCCGTTACGACCATCTCTTCCAGCGATACAGCGGTACGGCAAGAATGGACTGGCGCCTGATGGCTGCCCAGTGCTACCAGGAAAGTTGCTTCGACCCGAATGCAAAGTCATGGGCAGGTGCCTGCGGACTGATGCAGATCATGCCTTCTACGGCAGACCATCTGGGATTGCCGATGAGTGCGATACATGATGCAGAATCGAATGTGGCGGCGGCAGCCAAGTATATGGCTGAGTTACAGGGCCATTTCTCTGACATCGGAGATCCTACACAGCGAGTTCTCTTCGCCCTGGCTGCATACAATGGCGGTTTCCATCATATCCGTGATGCGATGAACCTGACCAGAAAGCATGGTGGCAATCCTTATAACTGGGGACACGTAAGAGAATATGTCCTGCGCCTGGCACAACCGGCTTATTACCGTGATCAGGTTGTGAAATACGGTTTCATGCGTGGTACGGAGACTGCCGACTATGTAGACAGAATCAGAGCACGCTGGAGTGAATACTGCGGTGGCGCCAGCTTCCACGACAGTTATCGTGGTGGCAGCAGAGGCATCGGTGGCGGTGCCTTCCATGGTGCACCGATGAAATCGAAAAGACATTATCAGGGTAAATACCATATATAACATAAAAGGCTTCTGCGTATGTATTCGCAGAAGCCTTTTTGTATCTATGAATATAAAATAATTACTTACCCAAAACCTCATCCAACAAGGTGTAGAATGCAGGATCCTCACCCACGATGGTCTTCACAATCTTACCGTCAGGACCGATGACAATCTTAGTTGGGAAGCCCTGAACAGCATACTTGTCGAGTACATCGCTACCCTTTGGATTATAAACGTGAATCCATGGCAACTGATGCTTTTCTACAGCAGCCTTCCACTTAGCCTCGGTATCGTTGCAGTCAACACCCAGGATTTCGAACTTACCCTTGTACTTCTCGTAGTACTCCTTCATCTTAGGCATACCCTTGATACACCAGATACACCAGGAACCCCAGAAGTCGATGACTACATACTTGCCACGAAGACTGGAAAGAGAGAATGGCTTGCCGTTGATATCATTCAAGGTAAAATCAGGAGCCTCTACACCGGAAGCCTGAACCACCTTAGCCTTCTCCTCCATCTCAGCGCGCTTCTTGGCACTTTCGAAGATAGGCTCATAGTATGCCTTCATTCTACCGTTCTTGACGTTATCCGCCATCAGACTGATCAAAGTCTCCTTGTACTTGACATCATCCAGCTTGTCGATGAGAAGAGCGATACATTCCTGATCAGAATGCTGCTTGGCATAAGCAAGAAGGTCGTCAGCATACTTCTTCCGCAAAGGTTCCATACGCTCATCTACAACTTTTTCGATAGAATCGCGGTTGCTGTCATTCACATTGTCAGAATACCATTTCCAGAGCGCTTTGATATCCTTGTAAGCCTGACCTATATACTCATCCATCAATTCCTGTTCCTGATAGAATTTACCTCCCTTGATATCGACACCCTCAGTGAAGTTACCCTTCATCTCAATAGTCTCACCCGGAATGGCAAAGACACGGTTAGCCTGAAATTTTCCACTCTTGATGACCTTCTGGTCACAGAGATAAACCCATTGAGGCTTATCAAAGTTCTTGGAGTACACAAACTTCTTTTTCTTAACCTCGATGTTTTCCGTCTTTCTTCCAATCATAGCTACCAGAGAATCCGGCAACCCCTCTACGTTACCCTTGATTTGAAAGGTTCCGCTCTGAGCCATCGCTGCTGCAGATGCCAGCATCATAGCAGCTGTAAAAATCATTTTCTTCATTTTGAATTATGTTTTATCCTTTAGAATCCCAATCACCAGCAAAAAAAGTTTTGCGAAGGAATTACTTACCCAGCACTTCATCCAACAAGGTGTAGAATGCAGGATCCTCACCCACGATGGTCTTGACAATCTTACCGTCAGGACCCACCACAATCTTGGTTGGGAAACCCTGGATGCCATACTTGCCGAGCACATCGCTACCCTTTGGATTATAGACGTGAATCCATGGCAACTGATGCTTTTCTACAGCAGCCTTCCACTTAGCCTCGGTATCGTTGCAGTCAACACCCAGGATTTCGAACTTACCCTTGTACTTCTCGTAGTACTCCTTCATCTTAGGCATACCCTTGATACACCAGCCGCACCAGGAACCCCAGAAGTCGATGACAACATACTTGCCACGAAGAATGGAAAGTGAGAATGGCTTGCCATTGATGTCGTTCAATGTAAAGTCAGGAGCATCTATACCGGAAGCCTGCAACTTCTTAGCCTTCTCATCAGCCTCTGCACGCTTCTTAGCCATATCAATAAAATACTGATAATAGACCTTCATTCTTCCATTCTTCACATTCTCAGAGAGCAAGCCTAGAAGTTCCTTCATCTGGTCGTAATCATCCATCTTCTCGAAAAGTGTGGCACATGCCTCGTTATCAGGGTTCTGCTTGACGAAAGCAAAGATTTTCTCCGTTCTAGCCTTCAGCAAAGCAGGCATCTTCTTCTCATACTCATTCATGATGGTCTCACGGTCTTCACCATTCTTCGTGCGAGCATTCAGAGATTCAGAATACTCCTTCAAATCCTTCTCGGCAGACTCCATCATCAAATCAACCTCATGATACTGCTGGTAGAACTTGCTACCGGTAATATCGAAACGGGTAGCGAAATCACCCTTTATCTCAGCCTTCTCGCCTGGCACGCAAGGGAAGTTGAACATTTTTCTTTCCAAACCACGATAGGCCTTTGGTGTCAGGAATGCACGGTTTGACACCTTGGTAAGGTTATCAGAATAGGTAAACTTACCATTCTTAACCAAGATGGTATCCATCTTCACATCACGGCCTTTGAACACGATTACAGAATCGGTAGCAAAGTTCTTCAAATCCACTTTCACCTGAAAGTTGCTCTTCTGAGCCATCGCTGCTGCTGATGCCAGCACCAAAGCAGCAGTAAAAATCATTTTCTTCATTCGTACTATATCTTTTCTTTTATATTTCCACAATAACCTTTATCTATACCTTAATTATATAGGTATCCTTATTCCTCATACTCTGTGGTATCTTCGATACCCGCCTCAGCCAGTGCCTCCTTGCGCTCCACGCAGGTACCACATTTTCCGCAATGCTTCTCGCCACCCTTGTAGCAGCTCCAGGTCTCGGCATAATCGATACCGAGCTTCTTGCCGATGGCAGCAATCTCGCCCTTGGTGATGTTGGTATAAGGAGCCACCACGCGAACATCTACGAAGGTGCCAGCCTCGGCAGCCTCATCGATAGCCTTGATAAACTCCGGGCGACAGTCCGGATAGATGGTATGATCACCGCCATGATTAGCAATAAACACCTTCTTCAGATTGTTGCTCTCAGCAATACCGATGGCAATGCTCAACATGATACCGTTGCGGAAAGGCACCACGGTAGACTTCATGTTGTCGGCAGCATAATGTCCCTCAGGAATTGCATCCGCACCTTCCAGGAGCGAACTCTTGAAATACTGGTGCATGAATCCCAGATCAATGGTGATATGCTTGATGCCCAATCTCTCACAATGCATCTTGGCGAAAGGAATCTCCCGCTCGTTATGATTGCTTCCATAGTTGAAACTGATACCCAGGGCTATCTCGTCCTTCTTGTCATAGAGCAGGGTAATACTATCCATACCGCCGCTCACAATAATTACTGAATCCTTCATTTACTTTTCCTTTGAACTTTGAATTTTGAACTTTGAACTTATTTCCTTTGAACTTTGAACTTTGAACTGTATGATTACTTTGAACATTGAACTGTATGATATGCATTTATAGCTATATAGGAACAGCAAGGCTAATCATAAAGTTCAATGTTCAAATCTCAAAGTTCAAAGTAGTCACCCGAACAGGCAGCGGAACGCCTCTTCCACTTTCCTTACGGGATGAATCTCTATCTGATACTTCTTATGGTCGAAACCATGATAGTTGTATTTCGGAATGATGATGTGCTGGAAGCCGAGTTTCTCAGCCTCTGCTATGCGCTGTTCGATACGACTTACCGGACGAACCTCACCGCTGAGTCCTACTTCGCCAGCCATGCACCACCCCTGCTCTATCGCCGTATCCACATTGCTGCTCAATACCGCAGCCAGCACACTCAGGTCCATCGCAGGGTCAGTAACCCTCAATCCTCCGGCAATATTCAGGAACACATCCTTCTGCATCAGCTTGAAGCCTACCCGCTTTTCCAACACCGCCAGGAGCATGTTCAGTCTACGCTGGTCAAAACCCGTTGCCGAGCGCTGTGGAGTTCCGTATGCCGCCGTACTCACCAGAGCCTGCGTTTCTACCAGAAACGGACGCACACCCTCGATGGCTGCACTGATGGCTACACCCGAAAGTCCGTCATGATCCTCTGTAAGAAGCAGTTCCGACGGATTGCTCACCTGTCTCAATCCTCCCTGCAGCATCTCATAGATACCCAGTTCCGAAGTACTTCCGAATCGGTTCTTGATGCTGCGCAGGATGCGATACATATAATGCTGGTCACCCTCAAACTGGATAACGGTATCCACAATATGCTCCAATATCTTAGGTCCCGCCAAGGTTCCCTCCTTATTGATATGTCCTATCAGGATAACCGGAATGCCACTGGTCTTGGCAAAACGGAGAAGATGGGCAGCACATTCACGGACCTGAGATACCGAACCCGGAGAACTGTCCACCTCTTCGGTAGCGATGGTCTGGATAGAGTCGATGACGATGAATTCCGGAGCCACCTCCTGGATATGAGAGAAGATTTTCTCCAGTTGGGTTTCACAGAGTATCGTGATATGATCGAAGGGTTGAACCACTTCCTCACCCCTCAGCAGCGCCTGTCCCTTTGCCAGTCGGTCGGCACGCAACTTAATCTGATGGGCACTCTCCTCACCGCTGACGTAGAGAATACGGCGGTCGGTCATATTCAGAATGGTCTGCAGAGTAAGTGTACTCTTGCCGATACCCGGTTCACCACCCAGCAAAGTGATGCTTCCCGGAACCATACCGCCACCCAGTACGCGGTTCAATTCCTCATCGCGCATATCGATGCGAGGTTCATCAATGGCAGAGATGTCGCGCAACTTCATAGGCTTGGCATCATTGTCACTATGCTGACCGCCGAACATGGTAGCAGCACCGCCATGTCTCATCGTCATGCCGGCATTCTTAGCCGCCTGCGAGCCGCTATCACCCGCAATGCGAATCTCCTTGAAAGTGTTCCATTGTCCGCAACTTGGGCATTTACCCATCCACTTGGAACTTTCCTGTCCACAGTTGCTACAAACGTATGCTATTTTGTCCTTTGCCATAATTATATATCCATCTATACTAACGTATATGGTTTTATCGTTTTTACCATGCAAAAGTACATTTTTTTTTTCGAAACACGCAACTTTTTTATTTTATTTAAGGTAATTCAAGTTTCGCAAGTTCAGAAGTTAAAGAAGTTATCACTCCCTACGGTCGTTTTAACGGGACACTAGTGTTATTATTTATTAAAATCGTAATTTTTCACTGCTAATTGTTTTATTTCTTCAGGATTTGAAGTAACTTTGCATCGTTCAAATATATCAAGTAACAATGAAGAAGTTTTTCGTAGCATCGCTGGCCTTGGTACTTTGTGTATGTGCCCAGGCAGCGAAGAAGCCTACACCAAAGTTGGTGTTTGATGCTTCGAAAGGCGTGGCGGGGTCTGTTACCCTTCCTAATGGGAAGAAGGTCAACTATACTGCTTACACAAATTTGTATTATGTTACTCATGTAGAGGATTCTACGTATCAGTACATGAATGTGTTTGTTCCTGAGGGTGCAACGCAATCCACTCCTATCTTTATGCCCAATTATGTGGGTGGCTATATGGCAGCTGCTCCAAGGATGATAGATGAGGGTGATGCATCAGGTAGAGCTTTGGCAGAAGGCTATGTTGTAGCTATACCTGGTGCAAGAGGTAGAAACTCTATGATTGTACAGAAGGGAAAGACAGTTTATACGGGTCGTGCTCCTAAGGGACTGCTTGATTTGAAAGCGGCAGTTCGCTATCTGCGTTTCTTTGACTGGGATATGCTGGGTGATGCCGAGCATATTATTACCGATGGCACAAGTGCAGGTGGAGCTATGTCGTCTTTATTGGGTTCCACCGGCAATAATCCTTCTTATGAGCCTATGCTCAAAGCCATGGGAGCAGCTGATACAAGAGACGATGTTTTTGCGGCAGTTTGTTTTTGCCCTATCATCGATCTTGACCATGCGGATATGGCGTATGAGTGGTTGTATGGAGGTGTGGATGAAAAGATTCGACCTGTAACGAGCGAGCAAGTTGCTGTTTCTAAGGAGTTGGCTGCACAATTTCCTGCTTACATCAATAGTTTGGGACTAAAGAAAAAGGATGGAAGTGATTTGAACGCAGACAACTATCGTGATTATATCAAGCTGCTTTTGATGACAAGTGCTCAGGATGCAAAGGATTATGGTGCTGATATACCAGACAGTATTGGATTTTCATTCTCTTCAGGCATGAAGTTCATTGCTCCTATGAATGGTGGCAAGAAGCAGGGAGAAATGAAGTTTCCAATGGATGTGCCAAAAGATGGTCCTAAGATGATGCCAATGAGAAATAAGTCAAAGGGAGAATACATCACTGGTCTTGACTTGGATAAGTATCTTTCTTATGTGGCAAGTAAGACAGCCCTAAAAGGTGTGCCGGCTTTCGATAGTAAAGGAGTAGCAGGAAGTAAGGCCAGTGGAGAAAATGAGGAGTTTGGCAATAGCAAGGGTAGTTCTGTTAACTTTACCACCTATTCGTTGGTAAAAGCCACAGAAAATTCCAAAGCTGTTCTTGGCAAGGAAATAGAAGAAAATGTAAGGTTGCTCAATCCGATGTGCATGATGGATGAAGAAGGTTCTTGCATTGCACCTCATTGGTACATCCGTCATGGAGCCATAGACAGAGACACGGCGTTCCCTATTCCTATCAACTTGGCTACCAAGCTTGAAAACAAGGGTAAGGATGTTAACTTCAAGCTGCCTTGGAATCGTCCTCACTCAGGTGATTACGCCTTGAACGAACTTTTTGGATGGATTCGCTCGATTTGCGGTAAATAGAGAAATATTTGGGATGAAACTCTTTCTCCTCTCTTGTGTCTTTGCAAGAGAGGAGATTTTGTTTTATTCTTCGTATGACTTACTTTTAAACATTTACAATCTATCCATTTCCTTTTTCCCTGCCCCTTTACCTTTATATTTTGTTTTAACTGTATTAAACTTATATCTTACGATACATTCCACTGCCCTTACAGACGCAACCTTTTCAATATAGACATCATTCATTCCGCTGAAAATGGTAAAAGTATTTTTGCGGGCAGTATTAAAGATGTCATTTGCAGACAACTTGACATTCCATTTTTTAGATAAGTCCTTAGCCAAAGAAAGATTTATCTGTCCAACACTCCCCATCTTAATATTCTCACTATTTCCCTCACTACGCCAACTGTAATTTACTGTCGCCATATAGTTGTTATGGAATTTGAAAATATTATTGAACTTAACTACAACCAAAGGATTGTCCACGTGCTTTATATTTCCTCTGTAATCAATCTTGTAAAATTGCGAGACAACACCACATGCCAATACGGGATAATAGCATTTCCAAAGGAATCCGGGCATAAAAGAAGCCATTATCTGTAAGTTAGACAGACTGTTTCTAGAATTTTCCTTTTTGAGCAAGGCAATCGTCTTCGCATCATCATAATATGTATATGATGTTATTATTTGGTTTTGCACCTTTTTATAATTAGCAGTTAATGCCAGCCAGCGATACCTCAAATTCAAAGAGATGTTGTCGCTATAGGATGGTTGCAAATACGGATTTCCACTTTGATAGAGATATTTGTTAACATAGTGAACCGTGTTGCTCAACTGAGAGTACAATGGACGATAGCATTGCTTAGAATAGCTCAGCTGCACCATAGTTTTTCCAATGGGCAGAGACAATGAAGCAGTCGGGAAAAACTTATCATAAACATGTGACTGTTCGTGATTTTTTCTGCCACCTATAAAATATTCACTGTTCACATGCTCATACCTGCCACCGATACGGAATGTTACATTGCCTAGATGCTGCATAGTTTCAACGTAATATGCCATGTTCAGCTCCTGTATTTTATTGTTCTCGCCTGCCATAATGCTATTTTCACTTTCTGAATTTTCCTCACGGCTACTATTGGTGAAATCTACTCCAAAGCTAAAATTACCTTTAAGAAATGGGTGTGACGCATATAATTCCGTTGCCATTAACCTAGCATGCCCAACATCTTTTATTCCGAAATCCTGATTGATGCCAGTCTGCTCTATAACATTTTGATTTTCACGTGTTTTTTTCCACATTAAATCAAAAGTCATTTCCAAATTCCATTTTCCCCAAACCCCATGGCAATATCCATCTAACAAATGTTCCAAATCTCTTAATTTGATATCCTTGTATGCAGAAGTCTCACTTTCAATTACATCATCAGAATATAATGATGACATAATGCTCGAATTGGTCTTTGTTGGAGCATAAGATACTTGGTAAAATGCGCCAAATGAGAGTTTTGGAGAAGAGAAAAAATCAAATCCCCATTTACCATCAATCAAGCTTGAGTGCTGTGTCGATTTCATTGTCGTATTCTGCTGATGATGTGATGAGAGCCATGAATTCTGAACATTTTTGCTAGAGTTCGTATCCTTACCTTGCTCTAATCCAATCGTTCCAAAAACATCCAAATTGTCAATTCTATAGTTCAAGTCCAAATTGTCTTTGCCATACATATAATTACGACAACCAAAAGTAGCAATGTTATCAAAGGAGAAACCATCCCCAACCTTTTTAATGGTTGTTATCTTTATGATGGAACCTACGGTTGAAGCATAACGTGAACTTGGATTCGTTATAACTGTTATCTTATCTATTTGGTTAGCCTTCAATTGCTCAACTTCTATATTATTGCGGACAATATGTCCATTGATATAGAAGACTGGTTTTCCCTTGCCAAAAACTTCAATGGAACCATTATTATTCAGTACACCAGGCAACATACCCATAACGTCTTTTGCAAAACCAAGTTTTTCCAAAACGGTACCTTTGACTTCTGTCACAAAGCCTTCGCTGTTCAACTTTGCCAAAGGGCGGGTTGCTCTAACAACAACCTCCCTTAATTGCAGAGTATCCTTTCCAAAATTTTGATCACCCACACGACTGATATTGGAGGCTGATACCACCACATCATTCAAAGCTTTAGTAGAGACAATAGAGTCCTTCCCAGTGTTCTGAGCGAACACGGGTACAGCAGCCATCAGCAGTCCAAAAGAGCAAAAAAACGTCTTCATTCTTACAATATGTTTTTATTTCAGCATTATCAGCCACAAAAGTACACATTATTATCCAAAACCATTACATCTTTTCCGTTAAATTTGTATAACTTCATCAAATTACCAATTCCATCCAGTTCATCATCCCTCCTAGCCTGAATGTATTCCCATTTTTTGTTATACATCATCTCTTAATAATTCTAAAACATAGGACATATGTCCCTTAACTTCCCCACATGCGAAAGTTCAGTAAGGTAAAAAACGGGATGTAGGGATTTTCCCCCACCCATTTAGGGAAAAACCTTACCCCAAGAACGAAAATTGTCCTATCTTTGCACCAGAAATAAGAAACAAGAGTATAAACAATTTTAAAATATACGATTATGAAGAAGTTTATCATAGCACTTGTAGCAATGTTCACCATGACATTCACTACTGCATCAGCAATGAGTTACGAACAGGCACGCCAGCAGGCTCTCTTCCTGACTGACAAGATGGCTTACGAGCTGAACCTGACAGATGATCAGTACGAGGCAGCTTATGAGGTGAACCTCGACTATCTGATGGGCATCAATACTTACGATGACCTGTATGGCGTATACTGGCGCCAGCGTAATCTCGACCTGAGCTATATCCTGCTCGACTGGCAGTATCGCGCTTTCTGCGATGCCACCTACTTCTATCGTCCTCTCTACTGGGACGGAGGTTTCTGGCATTTCGGAATCTACGCACGCTACCCTCGCCGCGACTACTTCTTCTTCGGTAGACCACACTTCTACGTTAGCTATAGAGGCGACCACTGCTGGAGAGTAAACGGCGGAAGAAGCTGGTATCACGGACGTTCATACGGCAGACCATTCGCTGGCGGTCAGCCACGCATGGGAATGAGAGACGGTTTCAACCGTGGTGATTACGGTCGCGGACAGTCTTTCGGCAATATGCAGCGCCAAAGCAGCACCCGCACCACAGTAACCAGAGACCGCAACTTCGGCAACGGTTCATTCCATAACAGTCGTGTAGAAAGCAACCGCAACTATAATGGTGGCGGCACATTCGGTGGAGGAACCTTCGGAAGCAGAAACAACAGCCGTTCTAACATGAGCCGCGATTTCACCCCACGTTCTACAACTCCAAACAGCAGTTCGTTTGGCGGTAACCGTTCTTTCGGTGGCAGCAACCGTTCATTCAACAGCGGAAGCAACAACAGAAGCAATAGCCGTTCATTCAACAGCGGCAGCAGCAACCGTTCATTCGGAGGAGGCGGCACATCCCGTTCATTCGGAGGTGGTGGTTCTCACAGCAATGGCGGAAGCAAGAGCGGTGGCGGCAGCTTCGGTGGCAGAAGATAATATGGAATATAAAAAAAACAAAAGAAGCCTCATTTGGAGTTGGTCAAGCTTGACGTAAAGTTTATTTCAAGCTCAAACCAACCTCAAATGAGGCTTCATTCGTTTTCTTTTCCAAATCACTCTAAGCGGTACCATCATAGCGCTACCGCCTATTTGGACTATAAATCTGCGTCACCTGCAAAACAGCATGACACAACACATTACAATCTGAACTAGTCGTTCTCGTTCAATTTAAACAGCTTCTTCAGACTCTCTTCAAAACCGCCCTCGAAAGGGCATTTCTCCTTTGGATAGACCAAATGATATGTCTCCCATACCAAGTCTAGAAATTTCGCAAACAACAACCATCGCTGGGTTGCCGTATGCTGACTCTTCAATGCTGCAATCAGAATTGAAAAGAACTGGCAAAAACTAGGCCTACCCTCTTAGGCATGCTCTTCACCACTCTGCCCCAAATGACATGGGACCATAATGTTGCGACTCAACTTAGTCTTACATGGATACACACAATCCAACAACATTCTAAATGCCTTTTCGGCTCTACTAAAACGTGTCATACGTTAATTAATTTAAATATAACTTTTTATTATGTTAAGATACCGTAAAAACGTATCTATATATATAAACACGCATTTTTTGGCGCTTTATTGTATTTCCAGTATCTTTGTTGCAGATTTCTGAACGGCTGAACTGAACTTATAGGTTTAACATCTTTGATATACAGCGCGATCAAGAAAGAATATAAAGAAATGATATACAGATAGTTATCACGTGTATTTAACACGTATTTAACGCTAGTATTTTTAAGTATTCAGTATTCAGAGTTCAGAAAGTTAAAATGAGTTAAAACTCAGATTCAGCAAAAAAAAGCTGATTCTGACGGACATAAACAACAAACAATTCAAACCAAAAATAGCAAAAATGAATGTAAAAACCAACAACCCGGAAGCTAACCAGGCGATGCCTTCTTTCTTCCACAGCATCCAGCAGTCTGAGAGCCATCCTCTCGTCTCCTGGGAGTATCTACGATCACTCATCACCAGCGACCCGCAGATCAAGAACATGACAGAACTGTATCGCCAGCGACTCCAGGTAAGCAAGAAGTTCGCCGACGAGCTCAAACCACAAAGCCCAGCCATCACCATCTCTGCACAGATGGACGGCTATGGACGGAAGCTCGCCAACTTCGTGAAGCCAACCTACCTGCTGATGGTAGAGTTTGACAAGATTCCAACCCAAGAGCTGGAACACTGCCAGGAACTCATCTCCCAGGATGAGCACACCATGGTGATGCATCGCAGCGTCAGTGGCAGGGGATTGCATATCTTCTGCAAGTATGCGCCAGCTGAGGATGACGACATCAGCATCCTCGAACTCTTCGAGCTGATCCTTCCCAAGGCACAGCTCTACTACCAGCATCTCCTGGGAATGGAATGCGACAAGGCATGCTCCGACATCACCCGATGTGCCGGACTGGCACACGATCCCGAAGCCTATTTCAACTGGCAGTCGGTACCCTTCGAACTCGACTTCAGCGATCTGAAGAAGTTTTATACCAAGAAGACCATGGAGGCGAAGTATGCCAAGCGCAAACCGAAGAAAAGCCAGTCGAAGGAGAAGGAGAAGAAGAACACTGCCATCACCATCGACGAGGCGGCTCCCCATATCATGCAGCTCCTGCAACAGTGGGGCTACGACTTCCAGCCCGGCAGACATAACGAGTACATACTCCACTTCAGCAAATGCTGCCTCAAGTACGGCATCAGCCAGGAAGAGGTCATGAAGTATGTCGACAAGGAGTTTGGCTCCCAGTATCCCGAGACTGTCTCCATCCTCAAGTCCTGCTACAAGCATAGCGAACTCTTCGGTACCTGGCACTACTACCGCGAAGGTGAAGGCTACAGCACCCGTCCTTCGGTGAAGGCGGTCAAGCAGTGGCTGTCCACTCACTATACCTGGCACCACAACAAGATGACCGGCTTCTACGAACTGCAAAGCCGAATGGTCTATACCGGCAAGTATCCTCACCCTACCCGTGTCGATGACAACATCGAAAACTCGCTCTGGGCTGAGATGGACGAGGCAGGACTGCATGTATCGATAAATACCATCCACAGCATCATCAACAGCGATTTCTGCCAGAGCTTCGACCCTTTGGAAGACTATCTTAAAAGCCTTCCAACATGGCAAAAAGGCAAGGATCCTGACTATATCGACCAGCTCGCCGACCGCATCCATGTGGTGGAGAAGCCTGGCTATGAGCACACCCAGGAGTTGTTCAGATACTACTTCAAGAAGTGGATTGTGGCGATGGTAGTAGCCTGGTGCTCACCGAAGGTAGTCAACCAGTTCATCCTCATCCTCGTAGGCAAGGGCGGCATTTTCAAGACCACCTTCTTTGCCTACCTCCTGCCACCAGAGCTGCGCCAGTATTTCCTCAACGATTCCACTGCCAGTTATACCGACAAGGACTTCATGGAGGCATTCAGCAGCAAGGCGATGATCTGTCTCGATGAGTTCGAGACCGTCTTCGGCAAGAACCTGAGTGCCTTCAAGAGCAACCTCACGAAGCTCACCTTCTCCATCCGCCGTCCCTACGACAAGTACCGCAGCGAACTGCCCCATCGTGCCTCTCTCGGCGGCACAACCAACAGTCAGCAGTTTATCACCGACGAGGAGAACCGCCGCTATTCGCCATGGATTGTAGAGAGCATAGATAGTCCGATAGACCATCCGATAGACTATCAGAACGTCTATGCCCAGGCTTTGGCACTGGGCAAGGAGGTGATGAGCCGCAGCAAGGAAGACACTCAGGGCTGGACCTTCTGGCTCACCCGTCAGGACATCGACCAGATGCGCAACCACAACCGTCTCTTCATGGTGGCAAACTATGCCGAAGAGCAGATTCTGAAGTACTACAGGGTTCCGGAACCGGATACCCCACTGCAGTACATCAAGTTCCGCTACACCTCGGAAATTCTGGAGAAGATTGGCTGCAACCCAGCCCTCCGCCAGAATCTGAACAGCCACAACATCGGTTCCGTGATGGCACGGCTGGGCTTCAAGAAGATCCACAAGGACAAGGGCAACGGTTGGGCTGTCATCGAAAAGGAACCGGTCGAGCTGAACAGCGACGCTGCCGTCGATCCTACGGATACTTTCGAGGACTAAGTATCTTATTTTCGACCCGTAAGTATGTTACTTTCAACCCGTAAGTATAATACTTAAACATCAAAAGCTATATGGATATAAGAAGCTATACGAAGCAGGAACTGGCTCTGCTCTATTTCCCCGATTCGTCACCCGTGGTGGCAAGTGCTCATCTGATGCGTTGGATTTGTCGCAATCCCGACCTTCTGAAGAAGCTTCATGAAAGCGGATACGACAAGAACAGCAAGGAATTCACACCTATGCAAATTTCCTATATTACCTATTTTCTCGGCGAACCATAGGCTTCCAAGTATGAGAAAGTATGAGAAAGTATGAGAAAGTGTGAGCAAGTATGAGAAAGTATGAAGTGGCGTTTTCAGATTTCGTATCTTTGCATTGTCATTCAAAGAGGATGATGCTCCTGCCCCATCGGGGGTAGAAGGATACTATCACTTAATTAACCACTTTATGATTCAGTACGTGTTAAAAAAGAACATCAATGAGAAGATGCCGAATGCCTATGGCAAGTTCTTCGCCTATCCGGTCATCACTCAGACCTACGACATCGACCAGCTCGTAGATCACATGGCAAGTCACAACACCCCATTTTCGCGAGGAGCGATTAAGGGTATGATTACCGACATGGTAGCGTGCATCCGAGAGTTGGTACTCCAGGGCATCGCAGTGAAGATTGCCGACCTCGCCATCCTCTCCATTGGTATCAAGAACAAGGCGGGAGCCGCTACCGAGAAGGAGTTCACCATTGCCAAGAACATCGAGGGCTTGAAGATGCGAGCTCGTGGCACGGGCGATTTCAGTTGCCTGAACCTCAGCCTCGACGGAACGCTGAAGAAAGCCTCTGCTCTGTTAGGGGATGGCACCACCACGGATACCAACCCAGATACCGGGAAGGATACCGGAAAGGATACCCCTGGTGGCGACAACACCGACCAGGGCGGTAGCGGAACCACTGGAGGCTCAGATGTAGGCATGTAGTCCTAGCCTCCTGGCATCTGAAACAAGAGAAAGCGCATCGGCAGGATGCAGTCCGGAGTAATCCGAGGGCACATCAGGAATGAAATTCAACATTGTCAAATCATCGCCCTGAACGGATACTTGCTCATCCTGCCCGCTTCCTCTCTTTTGTCTCCCACAGATTTCACAGATTTGCACAGATACTCTTGTTGCAAGCAACGGTCTTATACACATCAAGTCTCACAGTAAAGAAAATCTGTGAAAATCTGTGTTATCTGTGGGAAAATTAAACATTAAACATTCAACATTAATCATTAATAAAAATGAAAAAGGAAACAATTCAGAAAGTAATCAATTTCGTCATCACTGTCCTCACTGCCGTCCTCAGCGCCTTCTGTGTGCAGAGCTGCAAATGATATTTTAGTTCTCCCACAGATTTCACAGATTTACACAGATCTTCTTCGTTCCAAGCTACGGTACTCACTAAGCTTCACAGTAAAAACTCCGCGAGGAGAAAAATCTGTGAAAATCTGTGCAATCTGTGGGAGACAAACATTAATCATTAATAATCCATAGAATCCTATGAAGAATCAAAGAAAAATCAATCTGATTGTGGTACATTGCAGTGCCACACGTGTTAACCAGGACTTCCCGGTAGAAGCCCGAGATCTTAGGTCATCGTGACCTGCCAGGAGTCCGCAAGGCATGTCCATCGTTTGATGTTTCATCCTGGCTAGCCGAGATCAAATTCCTCCTGTAGTCCACACTCAGATTACTTTGTTTTTTATTTTTTCCATAATTGTTATTTTATAGTTTTCTCCCGGTCTGCGCTAAAAATCCTGCAGATCGGGAGTTTTTGCATAGAAGGTAACATATTCCACTATTGCCCTGTGTGCCAGATTTGGAATCGCCTTTACTGCTTCTTCAAGGTAGGCAATGCTCCTTTAAGTTCGTAACGCCACTTTGAACCAGCGGTCTGCAAGGCGGTGTTCATGGCATCAACGGCTTTCTGCCAGGTAACGCCAGTGCCGTCCACCTTCGTGGCTTTGGTGCTTTTATTATTGTAGCCGATGCCTTGTTCATGATTGTTCTTCCAATAGCAGGCGGTCACGGTGGTATAGTTATCTCCCAAAAAGCCGCCGATATGCACATTGCCAGTGCTACTACCCGTACTGGTTACGTTGCCCGTGGCATAGCAGGCAAGGAGGCCGCGGCTTCCTCCGTTGAATCCCACCAGACTGCCGCCAGCGATATTCTTTCTGGGGTCTATTTCTAAGGTCACGTTGCCTGTGGCATAGCAAGCGGTCAGGGTGGCACCCCCATTCGTCGAGGACACTGAAAAAGTCCCTTTTGGGGTTATGGTAGTTTAACATTCTGCTTTTA
>ERZ1673741.970-NODE-970-length-26580-cov-12.834006_pt1 | contig 26580 bp, 29 predicted proteins | sample MGYA00580209_ERZ1673741 | MGnify/ENA primary metagenome ERZ1673741 (study PRJEB41218, sample SAMN15661754) | gut metagenome | host: Homo sapiens | place: Canada: London | collected 2015-08-20/2019-03-30 | study: EMG produced TPA metagenomics assembly of... | reverse complement strand
TTTTTCCTTCCCCCGGTAGAACCGGGGGTTTATTTCCACGTCTGAAGACGCCAAAGAATACGGCGCAGTCCCAAAAAGGACCGCGCCGCATTTCTCTTTTAGGAAAAAAATCTACTTCCCTGTCAGATTATCCGAACCGTTTAATACGAAACGGATTTCGCGCTTCGCCGACAAGCAGCGGTCAAAAGCAAAGCGCCATCGGGCTTTGACCTGCTTTTCCGCATTGTTACCAGCTTTTCTTTTCTTTACTGCTGTCGTGGCGGTGTTTGCGTTCCTCCACCATTTGCACAAACCACTCCACCATAGCGGGATCGGTGTGGGAAAAGAATGAGCTGGTCTTTTTATCCAATGCGGAAATGGCAGCCATATCCGCCTCCGACAAAGCAAAATCGAATACATTGAAATTTTCCTCCATGCGCTCGATATGCGTGGATTTCGGAATGACGACGACCCCGCGCTGGATATGCCAGCGCAGCATGACCTGCGCCGCGGTTTTTCCATACCGCGCGCCGATTCCGGCGAGCACCGGATTTTCAAACAGGCCGCCGCGCCCCTCTCCGAAGGGCGCCCAAGCCTCGATCTGAATATCATACTTTTTCATCCATTCCATAGCTTCGGTCTGTTGATTGAAAGGATGCGTTTCCACCTGATTGACCATCGGCCGTATGCGGTTGAAGTTTGCAAATTCCACCATACGGTCGGCGTAGAAATTGGAGATGCCGATAGCGCGTATTCTGCCCGCCTCATAGAGCTTTTCCAAAGACCGCCACGCGCCATAGGTGTCGCCGAACGGCTGATGCAGCAAAACAAGGTCAAGGTAATCCGTTTGGAGCTTCCGCATGGATTCCAAAACGGAAGCATAGGCATTTTCCTCGCCGTAATGCTCGATCCAAACCTTTGTGGTCAAAAAAATTTCCTCCCGAGGCACGCCGGACTTCCGAATTGCGGAGCCGACTTCCTCCTCATTGAAATAGGACTGCGCCGTGTCGATATGCCGATAGCCGACCCTCAGCGCATCCATAACGCAGCGTTCGCATTCGCCTTTCGTAATCTGATAAACGCCGTAGCCGAGCATCGGCATTTTTATACCGTTCGATAAGGTCACATATTCCATATTATCCCCTCCGTTTTCATGGCTCTCATGAATGGCAGCGGCGGCTTGCCGCAGCGTCGCCACACATAAAATCCGTATTTGTAACAAAATTTCTCTTGCTGCGCACCGACAGGAGCACATTTACTGTCTCACCTGCGCTGCCGGGCTGTCCGGCAGCACATTTTGCAGATATTTTTCAATGCGGCACCGCATGACGGCTCCATGCCGCACTCCATTTAATGGACAGCTGCCACGTCGGCTCGACGGTCCCCGCCTGCAAGCACAAGCGTTTTTATTCCGCCCAAATCTCCTTGGCCATCCGAAATGCCGCCCACGCCTTAGGCCATCCTGCATAAAACGCGGCATGCGTCAGAATTTCGGCAATCTCCTCTTTCGTCACGCCGTGATTCTTTGCATTTTGCAGATGATGCCTCAACGAGCTGTCCAAAATTCCGCCTGCCATCAATGCCGTCACGGTGACGATGCTGCGGTCCCGTGCGGACAGCTTATCTTCCCTTGCCCAAACCTCGCCGAACAGTATATCGTCGTTCAGCTCCGCGAACTTCGGCGCAAACGCGCCAAGCTCGTCTCTTCCTGCCGTCACTTTTGCCATGCTTCCACCTCATTTCAATTTGTTGTATTCCTCTTCCGAAACCGGCTCGCACCATTCGGTGCCGCAATCCGTGCCCGGCACCTCCACGGCGATATGGGAAAACCAGCTGTCCGCTTTCGCCCCGTGCCAGTGCTTCACATTTGCCGGAATGGTGATGACCGTACCGGGGGTCAGCGCGACGGCCGGCTTCCCCTGCTCCTGATACCAGCCCTCGCCGGCGGTACAGACGAGCACCTGCCCGCCGCCCGAGGATGCCCGATGGATATGCCAGCGGTTGCGGCAGCCCGGCTCGAAGGTCACATTGGCGAGAAACACAGTATTTGCCGGATCGGTCAGCGGATTCAGAAAGGACGCCCCGCTGAAATACCGCGCATAAGCGGTATTTTCCGCGCCTGTACCAAAAACATTCGCTTTTTCAAATTGCGTTCTATCCAAAATTTTCATCTGTCATCCTTCCTCCAAAAGAGCTTTGACGCTCTGCGTCCACAGCATGATATCCGATTCCGGCGTTTCCAGCCGGTCGCCGCCATCGGAATCAAACCGGACCTGCATCTCACAGGCAAACTTCGCACCGGAGCAGGCCTCTTTCATATCTTTGATCACACGGCCCGGCCAGCCGCCGTTTGTCATAAACGGAATCACCGTTTTGCCGCGCCAGCTCCGGCTGTGCAGAAAGGTGAGAACGGCGGGCGCCATCGTATACCACCATGTAGGTGTGCCGACGGCGACGACATCATAAGCCGCAATGTCTACGGAAATCGGTGCAAGCTTTGGCTCATAGAGCCGTTTGGTCTCCTCCCGTCCCTGCTTCACGACCTCGTCATAGCTTCCGGAATACGGTACGGCGGTATCAATGCGCAGCAGATCCGTGCCCGTGGCGGCCTGCAGCTGCTTCGCAATCCGCTCCGTATTGCCGTTCGACCATGAATAATAGACGATCAATGCTTTTTTCATCTGTGCGTCTCCTTACCTTAGAATCCAAGAGAATGCAGCCAATCTGTGACCGTCGCTTCCCCGGCATAAGAGGAAAAACGGCGTCCCTGCTGCCAATTTCCCGTTCCCGCCAGCTCCGCAAGAAGCGCGCCGCTTTCTCCAAGTCCGGAGCTTGCCGAGGTAGCAAAGGGAATCACGGTTTTTCCGGTGAAATCGTTGCCTTCTACGAAGCCGTCCACCGGCCACGCCGCGATCTGCCACCAAATGGGGTAGCCGATGAATACGGTATCGTAGCTTTCCCAGTTCTCCGGCGTCACGGAAACCAGCTCGACCGCTCGGTCTTCGGGATGCTCATGCTCATAGACGACGCGGCTGCCGTCATCGTTGTAGTTCAGGTCGTCCTCCGTATAGGGATCCGCCGGCACGAGTTCAAATAAATCCGCACCGGTCGCCGCGGCGATGTGCCGGGCAACGGTCTGCGTGTGCCCGGTTGCGGAATAATAGACCACCAGAATCTTTTTGCCGCTTTCCTCCGGCACTTCCGGCTCACCGGCCGTACCGGAGGACGTCTGTGCCAGACTGCCGTCGCCGGTACCGGATAAACCGTCGCCTGGTGCCGGCGTATTGCCGCACGCGGCAATACCGAACACCAGCAAAATACTCACCATAAGTGCAATCCATTTTCTCATAATTTCTCCTCCGTTTCATTCACCAAGCCATTTTTTGATTTCTGTTTCGGATCTGTCAACGCTCCCGCCGCGGATTGCAAGCCCCTTTTCAAGCCTTGCGCCCGGGCAGAGCCGCTTGATATCCCGCTCGCTGCTACCCATGCCGCTGCCCTCATGCGTGCAGAACGGATAAACCGTCTTTCCGGTGAAATCAAAGTGCTCCAAAAAGGTAAACACCGCCATCGGCATCGTGTTCCAATAGTTCGGATAACCGAGATAGATCACGTCATAGCCCTCCAATGTTTCCGGATACGCTATAAGCTCCGGACGGGCGTCACGCCGCTGGTCCGCCTGTGCTTCGGCAATGCAGTCATTATAGCCTTTTGCATAAGGATTTGCCTGTTCGATCTTGAGCCGATCCGCTCCTGTCAACCTTACAATGATACCCGCCGCAATCTCCGTATTGCCTGTCTCGAGCGTTTTTAGCTGACCGTTCACGTAGTTTTCGTCCGCTCTTGAATAAAAAGCCACCAATTTATTGGACAATTTTCCGTACCTCCGTTTTCTTTTTGCCTATATTATAGCAGCATATGTCTTGACAGGGAATCTCCGATATGTTATCATTATATAAACTTAAAGTTTATACTAAAAACAGGAGCTTCTGTATGTATAATCCTTTGCTGAATACCTTTCTTGCCGTTGCGGACTGTGGCAGCTTCACCAAAGCGGCGGATCATTTATATATCTCTTCCACCGCGGTGATGAAGCAGATAAATGCTTTGGAACAGCATTTGGAGTTGAAGCTTGTCGACCGCACCCCCGCGGGAATCCGTCTGACGCGCGCAGGGGAGGTGATCTATCGGGATGCAAAATTCATGATCGATTATTCCAAAAAATCCATCCATGCCGCCAATGCCGCCGCGCAGCGCTATGATACCACCTTTTGCGTGGGCACTTCCCTTCTCAATCCCGCAAAGCCTTTTATGGATATTTGGTATCGTGTCAGCAAGGAATTTCCGGACTATAAGCTGCACCTTGTTCCGTTCGAGGACGACCATGAGGGAATCCTGTCGGAAATCGAAAAGCTGGGAGAAAAATTCGATTTTCTCATCGGCGTCTGTGATTCCAAGGCGTGGCTTTCCCGATGCCGTTTTCTGCCGCTCGGCAGATATAAGAAGATGGTCGCGGTCTCAACCGAGCATCGTCTGGCATCGAAACCGTATATCCACATAGAGGCGCTATACGGCGAAACCCTGATGATGATTCCGCGCGGAGACTCGGGCGTGAACGACGATATCCGTGATGACCTTGAAAAAAATCACCCGCAGATTGTCATCGAAGATACCCCGCCGCATTACGATATGTCCGTATTCAACCGCTGCGCGGAATCAAGCAAGGTATTGCTGATGACAGAATGCTGGCGGGAGGTACATCCGGGACTTATCTCCATTCCCGTAGTTTGGGATTACAGCATTCCATATGGCCTGCTTTACAGCGCCGAAGCGCCAAAAGATGTTCTGCAATTTGTCGAATGTGTGGAAAAGCTGATACACCCCCAAGCAGAATGACCGGCGTTCCGATATTCAAGCACACAAAAAACCGGGAAACGTCCTTGATAGACGTTTCCCGGTTTTTCGCCGTATTCGCCTTTGCAGCTCTGATATGCGTCCAAGCGCCTCTGTTATCGGTCGGGGACAAAGACTTCCGGCATTTTAAAATGAAAAGGAGAAATTAAGCGTTTGGATTGAATTCCACAAAGGTGATCGTGATATCGATTTCCTCGCAGGTATTCAAATATTCCGAAAGGTTGCTGCTTGTCAGCTCAATCGTGGGACGTCGGATCGTCAAAGTAACCGTGTCTCCCACCTCATATTTTGTCAGCATCTGCGAAAGCGTGGCAAACGAGGAAATCTCCGTTCCGTTGATTTTTTGGAGAATATCCCCGACCTTGAGGCCGGATTTCGCGGCGCTGCCGTTTGCATTGATTTCCGTAACCTGGATATACGAATAGGTCTGCATATAGGGCCACGTCTGGTACTGCTTGGTCTGAACCGTTACGCCAAGACGCGCCTGGCCGGTGATATATCCGTAGTTTTTCAGGTCATTGAGACATTTGACAACGGTAGAGGACGGAATGGCAAAGCCCATTCCCTCGACAGAAGTCCCGCCGATTTTTGCGTTGACAATGCCGATCAGCTCTCCGTCCGTGTTGAAAAGACCGCCGCCGGAGTTGCCGCTGTTGATTGCGGCGCTCGTCTGCATAAGCGTCATCGTGGTATTCTCCACCGTCACATCACGCGCCAGCGCACTCACTATGCCGTCCGTGACGGAAAGTCCGCAGCCGAGCGGATTGCCGATTGCAAGCACCGTGTCGCCGAGCACCATTTTGGTGGAATCTCCGATTTTAGCCGGCGTGCAGTCGTTTTTCTCGATTTTAATGACGGAAATATCCGCATATTCGTCGCCGTAGATATATTTGCCCTCATAAACTTCCCCGTTATACAGCGTAACGGAAATCGTTTTCGTATCTTTTCCGACGACATGATAATTCGTGATAATATAGCCGTCCGTGGTATAAATAACGCCGGAGCCCGCGCCCGATGTCGTATATTCCTGTCCGTAAGCGGTAGAGGTTTCCGTGATGTTGATAATAACGACGGATTTGATGCATTCGTTTGCCACCTTGGCAAGCGCCGAATATTCGGTATTTTCACGCGGCTGGGTTTCGACGCTCGGTGCGGTTTCGGAATTGCCGTTCGACGTATTTTGACCGGGAATCACACCGCTGTTCGTCGTGCCGTCACCGCTTTGTACCGTACCGCCTGTGGTCGACACGGCGGACGGATCCTGACTGCCGCCCGTCAGAGCGTTCATGCCGACTCCCGCCAGCACGGATACCATCAGACACAGCACGATCAGCATCGCGACCGCGCCCTTGGTCATATGCACCTCGGATTTTTTCTTTTTCTTTTTCGGAGGCTCATATTCCGTTCTGACCTCTCTGAATTCGGCATACCGGTTTTCGGAACGGTTATCGTTTCCGGATTCGGTATCCTGTGTGTGCTCTCCGGCTATGCCGTCCGTATTTGTATTTTCCGGCGGATTCGTCTCACGTTGCTTATTTTCTTCGTCGAGGCGGTTATCTTTTTCCTCATTTATGTTATCGCCTCTGTTTTCGTAATCTGCCATATGTTCTTCTCCTTTGCCATGTTTTTAGATTACGTTTTTATTTTAACCGTTATTTGTTACGCGAACATGAATTTCAGTTAACCTTGTTGTAAATATATTTCGCATTTTTCTTGAATTTCTCGATAAGATACGCTAAAATAAAAACAAATCACACTTATGTTTTGCATAAACTAAAAGCAGTATACCTCGCCAGCATGGAATCCCGCGTTTGTTTCCGATATTTTTAGAAGAAAGGCGATACCAATTTGAACGAATCCCAACTTTCGATTTTCACAAAAATGCCGACGCTTGTCACAGACAGACTGATTATGAGAAAAATGCTGATATCCGATTATTCGGATATGTTCGATTATGCCTCACGTCCGGTCACGACAAAATATCTCCTATGGTCGCCTCACGAGTCGCCCAAGTTTACAAAAAAATATTTAAGCTATCTTCAAGGGCAATACCGGGAAGAGAATTTTTACGATTTTGCGCTCGTGGAAAAGGACTCCGGCAAAATGATCGGCACCTGCGGCTTTACGAAATTCGATCTTACCAACAATTCGGCGGAGGTCGGCTATGTCATAAGTCCCGATTTTTGGGGGTACGGATTTGCCGCGGAAGCGCTGCACCGACTTATGCGGTTCGGATTTTCCGAGCTTATGCTGCACCGCCTGACGGCCAAAATCATGGACGGCAATGTCCGCAGCATGCGCGTCGCGGAGAAATGCGGCATGCGGCACGAAGCGACGCACTATGACGCTATGCTCATCAAGGGCAGATACTGCACAATTCACGAATATGCCATCCTCGCGGAGGAGTGGAATCGGTGAAATTTACGTTATCATTCCAAAAGAGATCGCCCGGCGTGAAAAGCCGGGCGCTCTCTTTTATTTTACGGCTAAAAGACCTGTAATCTTGCTTTCAAACGCATTTTTGGAAAGACCGGAAAGGCGTGTGCCGCGCTCCTCATAGACCGAGAGCAGGTAACCGGTGTCTGTCATATAATATGCGGTTTCATCGCTAAAATGATATTTACCGGTATGCGAGCCGCGCGATTCGCTCAAGGATACGACCGCATGATCATGAACGTCCAGCTCCGGATAAGACGAAGCGAAGATATCCGCAAAGCAGATGACGAGCGTTTCCGGCAGCTCCGCACCGGTACGGTTGATCCACACGTCATGAAGCTTTACCTCGAACTGATGAAACAGAAGTTCCTCCGTGTAGGTTTCGGTTTCGCTTATCGTATGCGTCACCGTCACGGTATAATCCGGCAGCGCTTGAAGCACCTCGATTTCCGCCAAAATCGGAATGATTTCAAGCCGCGTTTCGAGATCAAACATCGGATAATCCAGCTGCATCTGACTTTCAGAAATCAGGGGATATTCCGTGCGCAGTGCGTCAATTTCGGAATCGGACAGCCGCTCCGCCGCTTTTTGCTCCCCGCATCCCGTGCAGCCGAGCAAAAGGGCAAGAACCGTTGCGCAGACCAAAAGGATGGCTATTTTTTTCATATCGCACGTTCTCCTTTATTTATATTTGTTATATATATCGGATTTTTCATGATTCTGCGGAACGATACCGCTTCTCACCTGGTCCGGAAAGCCCTGCCGCATCAATGAATATGTAGCCGTTGAAATAATATCGTAAGTTGTATCAGGATGGCCAAGCCCCATCGCATGCCCGATTTCATGTGCAATCGTTTTTTGTATTCTATTATTAATTACTGTTTGATTGGTGGTCCCTAAACTAAAAACATCTGCGGAAGGATTTAAATAAATAAAAGCGACAGAAATTTTTTTAGTGGATGCAGCAGCCTGCTGCCAATTTTCAATTTTTTGAGAATTTGTATCTTTTATAACTGTAAACCCTAAAACCCTATCATCCATATTATATTCATCCCATACTGTCGCATCTGTCTTAATCGTAATGTTTTGTCCGCCTCCACCAAAAATCTGATTTTGTGATTCAATGGAAACCGTCACTCCCTTTGTGCCGATGCCATTCCATGAATTAATCGCATTAATTGCATTGCTATAATAGATAGAAGGACCATGATCATGCATATAACCATAGTATACTCTTAAAGCAGGTGCTCCGCTCGTATTTACATCTTGAAAAGTCATGACAATAGGAACTCCCGAAGAATTAACAAATATTTCGTGAGCAAAAACCCCCATAACGCAATTCGAAATCAGTAAAGCAACCATTAACAAAACAACACATAATTTTAACTTGACTTTCATAACCCACTTCCTTTCTCACTCTAATAATTTTAAACAATCAACTATTAACATTAAACAACAAAAATATATAAATGTCAATATAACTTCAAAATTTTTTTAATAAACCGTTCGACAAAACAATTCTTTTTTCCTTATTTTTCTACATAAATTTCTCTAATTTCAAGGTTTTATCAATAACACAGACCAATATAAACAAAAAACATATAAAAAAATTAATTCCCCAACCCGTAAATTACGAGTCAGGGAATTTGATTGGCGTCCCTGGGCGGATTCGAACCGCCGGCCTTTCGCTTAGGAGGCGAACGCTCTATCCTGCTGAGCTACAAGGACATATCCGCCGAAAATCGGCGGCAATTTTATTTTTTTGCGGATTCTCCGACATTGGCAGGCTCCTGCCCGTCGACGGAATCCGTGTCGGAGCCGTCCACATCCGACGGATTCATATCCGACTTGCTTTTTTCATATGCGGCAACGTCCGCATCCGTAATACAGGGGACTTCCTCCGTAAATACCGGCCGATTATCGGATGCTCCGCTTAAATGCTTGGTTCCCTTGCGGCGCGCCTTCCGAATTTCCTCCTCCATATGCAGTTCACGTCCTGCGTCGGTCGTATAATACGAATAAGTATCCGTTTCAAGTCCTTTTTTGGCAAGCCGGCGGTCGACCGCAGAATACATGACAGTATACAGAATCGCAAATACCGGCACGCCGATAATCAGTCCCCAAAAGCCGAGCAAGCCTGTCATAATGATGATGGCGGTAAACATGAAAACAGAGGATGCTTCCACGCCTGAGCGTATAATTTTCGGACGGATCATTCGCTTGTTGACAACATGAAGAATCACCATAAACAGAACAAACCAAATCACCTGAATCGGATCCGCCAAAAGAATGATCAATGCGCCGACAACCGTACCGATGAGCGGTCCGAAAACCGGAACGATGCAGGCGACGCCTACCAAAACGCTCACGAGCGGATAATATGGGATTCCGATAATGGAGGTACAGATAAAGCAGATCGTCCCGATGATCAGCGCGTCCGCAAGCTGTCCTTTGATGAATCCGCCGAAATTTTTATTGGCAAGATTGGCGCCCTTGGCAAGCGCGGCATACCTCCTCTTGCTGAACAAAGCATATCCGGCCTTCTTGATTTGCGCAATCAAGCGTTCTTTTGCAAATAGGAAATACACCGCAAGAATCACGCCGAGGAAAAAGTCCTTAATAATTCCGACGGCAGTTCCCGCAACGCTTGCGACATCGGGAATGATCGTATTAAGCCCCGAATAAATCTTGTCAAGCAGCTCTACCGCATATTCCGTTATCTTATCGATATAACCCGCCAGCACGCTATCCCCTGCCGAAAGCCCAAGCAGCCATTCCTTGACGGTTTCAAAATAAAGACCCGACATGTTCTGCAAATCCGCATAGCCGCGGAAAACCTGCGGAATGATTCTCCACACAAAGAGCACCGCGGCGATAACCACAACAAGAAGCGTACATAGAACGGAAAGCGTTCTCTTCAAACGATATAAGCCTTTCCGATCAAGTCCTTTCAGGACAGTTCTCTCATAAAAATTGACGAAAGGCGAGAGCAGATACGTAATCAGAATTCCATAAAAAACGGGGTTGAATACGGAAAGAATTTTTGAAACATAATGCCCGAAAGTATTAAAATCCAAAAATAAAAATACACAAAAAACGACGCAGAAAATGACAATGAAAGCATATAGCGCAATGGTCGCATATTTTTTGTTCCATTCGATTTTCACGCGCCGGTCGCCTCCTTCCCGCAAGATTCTCCGCCCGCTCTTTTATAGCGTTATAATATAATGATACACGCCTTCGCCGTTTTAGTCAAGCAAATTTTTTAATATAAAGAGAAATCTCAATCATTTTAATAGAAAATTAATAAATTCAATAATCAATATAAGAATTTCCTCATGTCGCGGTTCCGCGAGTTCTGTAAACCGCGGCGCCGAGCAAAAGCCCGACGCCGCAGGTGAATACACAGAAATCCAACGCGGAACCGGAAAAGCCCTTGCGGGATTATCCGTTTGTCACGTTGATATAACCAAACGAACAGTCAAACTTGCATTTTACAGCCGCATTTCCCTCCGATTGGTTTTTGATGGAGGCAAAAGCCGCGCTGTTCTGCGGCTCCGCCTTGATGCCGGCGGGAAGAAGGATTTTCACTTCGCCGAAATTGGCGGAAACGGAAAGATACGCGTCCTCTGCAAAAACCGCCCCGGAAAAATCCAAGGTCAACGAGCCGAAGGAAACGCTGTAACTGCAATGGTGCACCGTCTGTCCGGCAAATCGCAGGGTCTCCCCTGTGAACGTATAGCTCACATGATCCCCTGTGCTCTGTGCTTCTCCGAATATAGCGCCATTGCTGCCGGATTCCGACGGTTCAGCCTTTTTGCCGCCGCGAAACGCATCCACGATGATTTTTCCGCCGAAAATGATCACGGCAAGCGCAAACGCCACAAGCCATATATTCACAAAATCCGGAATGATCCCGTTCTCTTTCAGCACGATTGCGCCGAAAATAAGCATAAAGAAGACATTTCCGACATTCGGACCGTCGCTCACAACGGAGACGAAGAAGCAGAGCATCAGAAGCGCCGCCCACCAGCCGGGGAAAAACAGATCAAAGTTCCAAAAATTCAGAGCGTCGCCAAGCCATGCCACACCGAGCACAAGAAGAACAATACCGATAATCAGTTTTTTCGCTTTTTGCCGGTTCATATGGATGCCCTCTCTTTCCGCAGAAGCTTTTTATTCGGAAGTTCTCATGCTCTCCCGCTTTTTCTTTCTGCTCATCGCAATTATGCAGACCGCAATCACGATGACAACGATAACAGCAACGGCAATCCAAAAGCCGACGGAAAGACCCGTCACACTGATGGAAATCCACAGATCGTCGAGCAGCTTATTGGTATCGTCGGAGAGATTGATAAATTTTTCCGTTTTGGATAGTATTTCCTCACTGGGATAGGCATATTCACTTGCAGCAAGCTCAGGATCAATCAAATCCTTTGCGGCCGTAATCGGCGTGGAATAGCCGGTCGCGCCGCAGTTCTCCGCGGAAATCTTCGGCTCACACATGAAATTGATGAACATTTCCGCGGCTTCCTTGTTTTTGCAGCCTTTCGGAATGCACATCGCATCGACAAAGAAATTGGAGCCTTCCTTCGGGAATGCAAACGCGAGATTCTCATTGTCCTCGTGCATGGTGATGAAATCGCCGGCATAATACGGAGCGATCCAAGCGTTTTCCTCCACCATCTTATCAAAGATTTGATCCATCACATAGTTTTGCACCAGCGGCTTCTGTGCTTTGAGCAGCTCGGCAGCTTCATTGATTTCATCCACGTTCTCGGTGTTGACGGAATAGCCAAGCTTTTCAAGCGCGATGGCGAACGCATCGCGGGAATTGTCGAACATCAGAATTTTTTTCGCATAATCCTCATCCCAAAGGATATCCCAGCTGTCCACCGTTTTCGTCACATATTTGGTGTTGTAGATGATGCCGACCGTACCCCATGTATACGGAACGCTGTATTCGAGCGTAGGATCGTATTCGACATCGTTTTTAAAGGTGTCGTCCACATATTTTTCAAAGTTCGGAATGTTGGAGAAGTCGAGCTTTTCCAGCATGTCTTTTTCGATCATGCGGGAAATCATATAATCCGACGGGATGATCACATCGTAATAAGCACTTCCGCTTTGCAGCTTGGAGTAAAGTCCCTCGTTTGTATCATAGGTCGTGTAATCGACGTCGATGCCGGTGAGCTCCTCAAACATTTTGATGACATCCTCGGAGCCGTCCGAGCCGTCGGCGATATACTCGCCCCAGTTATAAACGTAGAGCTTGACGCCCTGTCCCTTGAACTTGGAATAATATTCCTCGTCGAACGCATAAGGATCGGAAGACACCGTATTCCCCGGAAGCATTTCCGAAGCCGTGACGGATGCCGCCAAAGAGGAGGCAAGCAGCAGGACACAGAGAAGAACAGCAAAGATTTTTTTCATTTTTTGACCAATATTCCTTTCAAAATATATAAATTTTTGAATAAAGGCTTAAAGCCTCATCATTTTCTTTTCCTTCGCACGCTCCGCCCGAATCGAGCGCACATTCACCACAAGAAGAACGGCAAGAACGATCACGAACATAATTGTCGAGAGCGCGTTGATTTCCGGACTGACGCGCTTTTTCACCATCGAATAAATCGTAATGGAGAGCGTCTGAACATTGCCCGCCGTGAAATAACTGACGACGAAATCGTCGAGCGAATACGTAAACGCCATGAGGAAGCCCGTGATGATTCCGGGCATAATCTCCGGCACGATTACCTTGAAAAACGCGCGCGACGGATTGCAGCCGAGGTCGAGCGCCGCCTCATACATGTTTTTGTTGATTTGGCGAAGCTTCGGCAGAACCGAAAGAAACACCGTCGGCACGCAAAAGGTTACATGCGCGATAATCAAAGAGACAAAGCCGCCCGACATATGCGCAAGCGAAAACAACAGCATAAGAGAAATTCCCGTCACGATCTCAGGACTCAGCATCGGCAGATATGTTACATTTTTGATGGCGCCCTTGACCGCCTTGTTTTTCATCGAGAAAACGCCGAGCGCCGCTCCCGTTCCGAGAATCGTCGATATCACGGAGGCCGCCGCGGCGACGATCAGCGTATTCTTCAAGGAATTCAGAATCAGCGTATTGGAAAACAGGTCCTGATACCATTTGAGCGAAAATCCCGTCCATGAATAGCCCTTGGAGGAATTGAACGAAAATACGATAAGCACAAAAATCGGCAGATACAAAAACAGCATCATGAGGGCGATATAAACGCCGGAAAATGTTTTTCCCTTTTTCGTCATACGAGTGCCTCCTCCGCTTCTTCACTGTCAAGGCGGTTGAAAATCGCCATCGTGATCAGCACAACGATCATGAGCAGCAGGGACGTCGCCGAGCCGCAGTTGAGATCATACGAATTTCCGAGAAACTGCGTTTCGATCAGATCTCCGATGAGGTAATTTCCCGTTCCGCCGAGCATGCCGCTGATGACGAACGTGCTGACCGCCGGAACAAATACCATCGTCGTTCCGGAAATGATGCCGGGCATGCTGAGCGGCAGCACCACCCGCCGGAACGTGGCAAAAAAACCGGCACCGAGGTCCCCCGCGGCCTCTATAAGGCTTTTGTCGATTTTTGTCATAATCGAATACAGCGGCAGTATCATAAACGGAATATAATTATACACCATGCCGAGCACCACCGCGCCGGAGGTGTTGATGAGCTTTAAGGAAGAAAGTCCGAGGCTGTTCAAGATGGTATTGATTACGCCGTTATCCTCGAGAATCGCCTGCCATGCGTAGGTACGCAGCAGGAAATTCATCCACATCGGAAGCATGACAAGCATCGTCATCATCTTTTGACGGGAAAAGCTCAGGCGCGACATCGCAAAGGCAAACGGATAGGCGAGCACAAGACAGATTGCCGTGGCGATTGCCGCAAGATAAATGCTTTTGACAAGCGTCGGCAGATACTGCACGGACTGCTTGACGTTGTCGAGCGTAAATGCGCCCGATTTATCCGTGAACGCAAAATAGATGACAAGCAGCAGCGGAAGAATCGTGAAAAGGAGCATCCACAGAATATACGGATAAGACGCCCATTTGGCGTTCAGCTTGATCACGCCTCCTCACCTCCGGTCACAGGCACTTCCTCCGCCGGAGAATCCGATTTGTGCATGATATGGATGTCCTCCGGCGTGATGCGAAGTCCGATTTCCGAGCCGACAGGCGAAAAATCCGTCGAATGGACGCGCCACGCCTTCCCGAAGCACTCCACAAGCATCTCATAATGAACGCCCTTGAAAGTGACGGCCGTAACCGTGCCGCAGAGAAACTCGTCCGAGGGAGCGGTGATTTCGATATCCTCGGGACGCACGACGACGTCGACCGGCTCATCCTTTTCAAAGCCGGCATCGACGCATTCGTAAGCCCTTCCCTCAAACTCGACGCGGTAATCCGTGTGCATGATGCCGGGAACGATATTGCTTTCCCCGATGAAGCTCGCCGTAAAGGCGTTCACCGGTTCATTATAGATATCCTGAGGCGTGCCGATCTGCTGAATCACGCCGCCGTTCATGACGACGACGGTATCGCTCATCGTGAGCGCCTCCTCTTGGTCATGCGTAACATAAACAAACGTAATGCCGAGCCGCTGCTGAATCTTTTTCAGTTCAAACTGCATTTCCTTGCGCAATTTGAGGTCGAGCGCGCCGAGCGGCTCGTCGAGAAGCAGCACCTTCGGGTTGTTCACCAGCGCGCGCGCAATCGCCACCCGCTGCTGCTGGCCGCCGGAAAGCAGATTGACGCTCCGGCTCTCGAAGCCGGACAGATTCACAAGCGCGAGCATTTCCCGCACACGGGAAACAATCTCTTTTTCCGGCGTCTTGACAAGACGAAGCCCGAACGCCACGTTCTCAAAGACGTCGAGATGCGGGAACAGCGCGTATTTTTGAAAGACCGTGTTGACTTTTCTTTTATAAGGAGGAAGATCGTTGATTTTTTTCCCGAGGAAGCAAACGTCGCCCGTATCCGGTGTGACGAAGCCGCCGATGATGCGAAGCGTCGTCGTCTTTCCGCAGCCGGAGGGACCGAGGAGCGTGATAAACTCCTTGTCGTGGATGTCGAGATCAATTCCTTTCAGAACCTGTTCGCCGTTGAAACTTTTCGAAATATTCCGAAGCTCAATGATTTTCGTGTTTTGATCCATTTCTGCTATGCTCACTTTTTTCAGTATTTTCGTGCGTCACCCTGCCTTTTCGGAGGCTGCCTGCGCACCGGACGGATCTCTCCGTCAAGCCTAAAAAAATGCACGAAAAAAAGACTTTTTCCGTGCATTAAAAAGTGCCGTGAACGATATCAAAAAAATATTTTGAAAAGGACTTTTTTACTTGGGTCCCGAATTCACAAGGGCATTATAGCAGATAATATGTCAAATTGCAAGTTTTTTTGAAAAATTTCTGAAAAAACTTTAAAATTTCTGATTTTTTCCGAAAATCCGCCCGATTAAATCAAAAATCTTGTAAAAATCTCCGTTTTGTTTCAAAATCCGCCGAAATCCTCACGCCGCATCCTCGGAAGATTCCGGAAGCCTGCGGACGCGGATAAGCTCCACCGTCATATCGTCCGCGCGCACGGCCGCGCCCTCTGCCGCACGGATGATTTTCTCCGCCATGGCGCCGAGGTTATCCGTCCATTCCCGCGAGATAAATTCGATGAACCACGCAGGGTCGCCGGTCTCGCTCGCCTCGATATCGGAGGCCACGCCGTCCGAACACAGGAGAATCACGTCGCCGTCCTCGAGCTCAAACTCCGTGACCTCCGCGGAAACCTGCGGAACGATGCCGATTGGGAACGTGCCCGACGCGATTTTGTATAATCTTTTATCCCGGATAATATAGGACGGCACCGCGCCGCTCTTGATAAAGGAAGCGACGCCGAGCACAAGGTCCACCTCCAAAAGGTCTACCGTGGCAAAGCACTCCGTGCTTTTGGAGCATACGAGATTGTTAAGCATTTCGAGCGTGGTGGATTTTTTATTGCCGCATGCCAGCATTTTTTCGAGGAATACGCGGCACATGCGCGAGGTCAGCGCGGCGTCCTCGCCGCTGCCCATACCGTCGCAGATAAAGCAGTAGAAAAAGTCGTCATAGCTTTTCACGACCGAAACGCTGTCCCCGCAGACGTTCTCGCCTCTTTTGGAAATCTGTTTTCCGGAATATTCCACGGCGTACCGCGGCGCGCCCTCCAATGTCAGTGCGCTTTTTCCGTTTTCCAGCATAAACTCCGGCATACAGAACCGTGTGCCGCATACCGTCTCGCACAGCTCGCGGATATCCGACGGCCGCAGCGTAGTGCGGGCGATATCCGCGCCCGTCGCGATTACATATTTTTTCCGGTCGCCGCAGACAATCAGATTTTCCGCACGCAGTCCCGCGCGCAGAAACTGCCGCCGCAGACGGTCGGACAGCACTCTGTCCACATTAAAGCCGATATTGCCCTCCGAGGCGGCGTCCGCAAACATCTGTGCCATCGCCTCGTAATCGAATGCGAAAATCTGCGTTTTGTCCTCGCGGATCGCCTCTTCCAGCATCTTCGCGGAGCAGGCGCTGATCTCCTGCGCAATCACGTCCAGCATCGGGCATTTCACCTTTGTAATATCATAAAGCTTTTCGCGGTCGATTTTCCCGGACGCCATGAGGCGGGATGCCAGCTTATCGGACACCCTGTCCGTCTCTAAATTTTCAAGTCCCCGGCAGGTACATTCATTCGGACAGCCGTCACAGTGGCTCTTCCAAATTTCGATACATTTTTCGCTGAGCTTTTCCGGCTTCGGCCGTCTGAATTTTTCCGAAAGGCTGTGCATAATCGCGGACAGCGCATTCATCGAACCCGCAATGCTGTCCATGCGGCGCTCCCTTTCCTGCTCCTTCTTGCGGGCGATAAGCTCCTTGCAGTCCGCGCCGTTTTCAGGCACCGTCCGCATGGAAAACGACGGCAGAAGATGGAGCAGCGCGGGAACGGCAATCAAAACGGACGCCGTCACGATTTCCGGCAAAAACTCCGCGATGACCTCCGTCCCGCCGAAATACAGCGCGCCGCAGACCATGACGGCAATCGATCCCGCCGCCGCAAGCAGGCTGTTCACTTCGAAAAAGATGCCGGCGATGAGGCCGGAAAGCGCGAAAATCGGTGCATAAATCCCGCCGCAGGCAAGGCCGCACAAAAGGCCGACCGCGGAGCTTCGCGTCGGCTGTCCGAGCCAGCCCACGTATAACGTAATCATATAGGAAACGACAAGCCCAATCGAGAACGACCCGACGGAAATCCCCGAAAGGGAAAGCGAAAGACAGAAAGCCGCGGCGCCGAGTCCCGCTTCAAAGGCCGGCGTAAAACGGTATTCCGGCTCAAAGAAAAAGGAAAGGAGAAACGCAAACGACGCGGCGCATACCGTATTCAGAGCGAGAGACAGGATGTCATACAGCTCCGTGCCGCCGCGCACGACATGGATGAGGGAAAAACCGAGCGCGAAAATCGCACAGAGCAGAACCCGCGCCGGCACCGTATCCGGAAGCCGCCCCGTCTTCCGAAGCATCTTCCGTCCATACACGGCGATGCAGAGAACCGTCCGACACGCGCAAAGCGCGGCGGCGCCGATGCCGAAAAGGAGAATATCCCGTCCGAGCGCATATTCATAAGCGCACCGAAGCAGAATGCCGATCACCGCGAACACCGAATAATTCGGCAATGACGCGACAAGCGCGCAGCCAAGCGGAAAGGCGCCCATCGGAAATTCCGTCCCGCCGAAGAAAAAGCCTATGACGATCGTGCCGAGCGCCATGGCCGCCTTCCGAATCCCCAGCGCGGTGCGGGAGGCAGGCACGGAAACCCGTCTTTCGCGTGCGGCCGTCGGCTCCAATTCTTTTATTCTTTCATCTGTCAAAGCTTTATCATCCTTTCGTTTTTTAACTTCTGGAAAATCTTTTCCACCCTGCTATAAAGCATACACGAAAGGAGCCAAAGAGCGCGTCGATTCTGCACTGTCGTGTAAGACAACTTTCCGTCTTATACCGGCAAATCGGCGCGCTCTCTGTAAAATAGATGTGATAAATGGCTTTTTTTCGCGGTTTTCGCGAAAAATTTTTATAAAAATTCAGACCGTCGATTCTTCCTCGTCGATTTTGACAATCCGAATTGCGGAATCCAGCAAAATATTGATGACCTCATTGCGGGAGCAATTGGTCTTGCCCGCAATCGCGTCCAGCTGCGCGATTGTCTCATCCCGCATGCGCACCGAAACGATTTTATAGCCGTCGTCGCCGCGTTTGGCGCTTTTTTTCGTTATTTTAATCTCTTTTTCCATCGACAAACCCCGCTCCGAAATCCTTCAACTTTATATTTATATTATACCTTGACATTAGAATAAAAATATATTAAAATACATGTTATAAATAAACTATATTTTTATAGTTATAAAATATTCAAGGAATCGATACGGAGATGCCAAAAGGTTATAAAAATTACGCCGGTTTTGTCGGACAAAAAGGACAAGCTTCCCGCATCACGGCAGCCCACATAATAAAATGGGGCCAATCCGTCCGTTCGGAAGAAAAGCAAACACCGGAGGATTCCGGAGCGGCAAGCCAAAAGGAGCCGCCGTTCAAGCACGCCGCGTTTCTCTTTCTCCTCTCTGCCGTGTTTCTGTTATGCGGCCTCGACAAATACAGTGTGAGGGAAACAACGGCGGCGCTTCTCTGTTTTGCTTTTGCCCTCCTCGCCTTTCTTCTCTTTTCAGCAGCTCTCATCATCGGAATCAAAAACAAGCGGAAACGCTGAACCCATAAAATAAAAGCACAGCGATTCTCTCGCTGTGCTTTTTCTTATCCGCATCCATGGGATAAGATATCTTTGACAGATGATACCGATGAGAATATCCGCGAATCTGAGCTTCGGCGCCGCATAAAAATTGTCTCCTTTTCCCTAACCGGAACAGCTCGCTTCCGACTTCGCTCAAATCTATTCTCATTTTCCGCGGCAATCGGCCGCGTATATTTTCAGATTATGCCGCGAGACACGACTCCGTCGCAGCAGACTCCGAAATCTCCGCGAGCATGTTCTCGATAAAGATTCCGTAGCCCTCCGTCGGATTCGAGACAAGCACATGCGTCACGGCTCCGATGATTTTGCCGTTTTGAATGATCGGACTTCCGCTCATTCCCTGAACGATGCCCCCGGTCTTTTGGAGCAGGGCCTCATCCGTCACGCGGACGGAAAAGTTTCGGCCGTTTCCGTTTTTATCGATTTTGGAAATCTCAATCTCGTATTTCTGGCGTCCGTCTCCGTCAACCGTTGTGAAGATATAGGCTTTGCCCTCCTTCACCTCGGAAGATTTTCCGACCGGATAAAGCTCGTCCGAAAGTCCTTCGGGCAGCTCGGTCAATACGCCGTATATCCCGCAGTCCGTATTCTTAATCAGTTTTCCCTGCTTTTTCCCGGTAAACGAACCTTTCAGCTCTCCCGGTGTGCCGGCGCGTCCGGGTGTAATTCCGGAGAGCGCGACCTCCTCGGCGCTGCCATACGCAAACGGAACAAGCGCTCCGCTTTCCGCATCACAGATTCCGTGTCCCAGCCCGGCAAAGAGCATGGTTTCCGGCTCGATAAAGGTTACCGTTCCGATTCCTGCGGCGCTGTCCTTGATCCAGACGCCCAGTTTATATTCGCCGTTTTCATCGAGGATCGGTTCTACCTTAGCCGTGTGCATAAGCCCGCCGCTCTTGTATTCGAGCTTTACCGCCGCACCGTTGGAATTGCGGATCGCTTCGGCAAATTCTCCCACGTTTCCGACCGGATTGCCGTCGATCGTCATAATGACATCGCCTTTTTTCAGTCCCGCATCCGCCGCAGGCCCGCAGTTTCCGCAGATTCCGACGACGACAACGCCCTCCGTGTGAAATTTCACACCGAAAGGAGTGCCCGCCGCGATGAGCTTCATCTGCGAGACATTTTTTACCGCCGGTGTCGGAAGCATCTCTTCCGCTTCCGCGCCGTCCGCCGCAAGCGCTCCGAAAGAGAGTCCTGCCGCCATCACGGCGGCGATAACCGCGCTCATAATCGCTTTCACTCTGTTTCTCATGTTTTTCGCCTTTCGACGACTGATTTGTTTTTTTTAAAACCACGGTGCCGCCGATCCGTGGTTTTTTCGCACGGCGTTTTCCGTGCTGTTTTTAATTTGCTGCATATGCGTTTTTTTATGTGTAACAAATTTTTTTCATCTAACCAGATATTTTGTTTTTCTATTGAAAAACCCTGTTTTCTTTGATATAATGTAAGATATTCCATATACCTATTTATTTTATATGAAACAAAACTTTATTCACGATAATCTGCAAAATGCCGGATTCATCGGAAAAGGAGCGGTTATGCGCGTCGCCATCGTCGGTTCCAGAAGCATCGAATATGACAGATTAAAGGACAAGGCATATGAGCTTTTATGCCGATATATTCCCGCCAATGCGACGGAAATCGTGAGCGGCGGCGCCGTCGGAATCGACACGCTCGCGGAAATTTATGCGAAAAGCAATCATCTGCCGACCAAAATTTTCAAGCCGGATTATGCCAAATACGGCAGAAAAGCGCCGATTCTGCGCAACGACGAAATCGTTGCATATGCACAGTACGTGCTGGCGTTTTGGGACGGAAGCTCCCACGGCACCGCTTATACCGTCGCCACCTGTATCAAGGAAGGCGTACCGGTCAAAATCATCACCATATAAAAGCGGAAAAAACATATATTTTACAAAAAATTCTTGATATTTTACAATAAATCCGGGGCAAAGGCATGTATAATAGAAAGGACGGAAGCTATGCAGTCAGGCGAAAAATTTGAACGGCAGCTGCGTTCGTTCTCCATGCTTGCGGGCTGCGGCTGCATGTGTACGGACGATAACCTGTCCGTCGGATATAATAGGGGCTCCTGTTCTTTCTCCTGCCCGGCCAAGGGCGGAATCGAATCCTCCTCCGGCGACGAGGGCTGCATTTGGTCCCACCGCCGCGCAGCCTACGGCGCTGAAAAATTCGGCGGGAAATACATTTATTTCTGTCCTGCGGGCTTCATTTTCTGTATCGCGAAATACGCCGGCAAAACGGAAAGCGGTTATCTTTTGGCAGGGCCTATGAACGTTTCGGAAAACGCCGACTTCGTCCCGGGCGATGCTTCCGGGGAAATCGATATCTCGCGAATCGACCGCGAGCAGTTTCTGGCTTTTCAGCGCACCGTTCCCTATGTGGATTCCCAAAAGGTCAGCGCCGTTTCCGACATGCTGCAAGCGCTCGCGTTATCGCAAAGCGAAAACCGAAGCGACATGCGCGAAAACGAAGAAAAAATGCAGATCCAGCAGCAAATCGGCGATTATGTGCAAAGCATCAAGAGCCGCATGATCCTCGGCATCGATAAATATTCGCCCTATCCCTACGACAAAGAAAAGCTTCTCGTCCACGCAATCAAATCGGGAGACGAAAAGGAAGCCAAAAAATATCTCAACGAAATTCTCGGACATATCTTTTTCGCATCCGCAAACAATATAGATACGATTAAGCTTCGCGCGTTCGAGCTTACGGTCCTCATCTCCCGCGCGGCGCTCGACGGCGGCGCGGACGCGGGCAGCATTTACCAGCTCAGTCCGCAGTTCATCTCCGATTTTTTCGCGCTCGATACCATCGACGACATCTGTTACTGCCTCATGGGAATCCTCAAAAAATTTTCGGCGGAAACCTTCGGAATCGAAAAAGCGAAGCATGTGGGAATCATCACACAGGTAGTTTCCTTCATCCGCAACAATTATATGCATAAAATTACGCTTCTCGACGTCGCCTCCCACGTTTTTTTGTCGCCGTCCTACCTCAGCAAAATCTTCAAGGAGGAGATGCAGACGAGCTTCAACAGCTATCTCAGCGAGGTCAGAATCGAAAAAAGCAAAATTCTGCTGCTTTCCAACGACCTTTCCATCGTCGAGGTGTCCGAGCTTGTCGGATTTCTCGATCAGAGCTATTTCAACAAGGTATTCAAAAAGCAAACCGGCATGACGCCGAAAAAATACCGCGAGACAAACGGCGGGCTTTTAGCAGACTAACGAATTTGTTTATTAATAAAATTATTTGATACACAGGAGAAATGATCATGTCAGCAGCTATTTTACAGGAAATTTCCGAAAAGCTCCAACAGGGCAAAACCAAGGACATCAAGGTTTTGGTACCGCAGGCGCTGGAAGAGGGCGTTCCCGCCAAGGATATTCTGAATGAGGGACTGCTCGCCGGAATGAGCGTCATCGGCGTCAAATTCAAAAACAACGAGGTATTCGTTCCCGAGGTCCTCATCGCCGCAAGAGCGATGAAAACCGGAACGGAGATTTTAAAGCCTTATCTCGTCTCCGCGGATGTTCAGCCCGCCGGAAAAGTCGTCCTCGGCACGGTGCGCGGCGACTTCCACGACATCGGCAAGAATCTCGTCAAAATGATGATGGAGGGCAAGGGACTTGAAGTCATCGACCTCGGCGTCGATGTGGCGCCCGAAGCCTATGTCGCCGCGGCAAAGGAACACGGCGCCGGCGTGATCGCATGTTCCGCGCTTCTCACGACGACGATGGGCGAGATGAAAAACGTCGTCGACCTCTGTGTTGCCGAGGGGATTCGGGACAAAGTGAAAATCATGATCGGCGGCGCGCCCATCACCGATGCCTACTGCAAGGAAATCGGCGCGGACGCCTATACCTCCGACGCGGCCTCCGCCGCGGAGGTCGCGCTTTCCTACTTCACAGCATAAATTACAGTGTAAAAAGGAGTTTTGATGATTATGAAACTGAAAATTATGACGTACAACATCGCCGGCGGACGGGATTTTTCCAATCCTAACGCAAAGCCGGCGGTCAATCCCGAGGCGTGCATCGCCGTTATTCGGGAAGAAGCGCCCGATATCTGCGGCCTCAACGAGGTCGATTATAAGCTCCCGCGCAGCGGAAGAATCAAGCTCGCGGAGCATATCGGAAATGCGCTCGGCTATGAAAGCGCCTTCGCGCCCGCCGTCACATGGGCGCCCGGCACCTACGGAAACGGCTTTGTCTCCAAATATCCCATCAAGGAAGTGGAAATCTTCCCGATTCCCGACCCGCTCGACCGTTCGGAGCCGACCTACTACGAAACGCGCGTCATCCTGCATACCGTCGTCGATTTCGACGGAAAGGAAACGGATATTTTCGTGACGCACTTCGGTCTTGCGAGAGCAGAAGCGGAAAATGCCGCCAAAACGCTGGTGGGGCTCCTCAAGGATGCCTCGCGTCCTGTCATTCTGATGGGCGATTTCAATCTGCTTCCCGAGGATCCCATTCTTACGCCGATCCGCGAGCTTCTGCGGGACACCTTTGACGTTTATCCGAAGCAGGACGATTTCACATGGCCGTCATACCGCGATATCATGAAGCCCGGCGAGCGCCTGCAAAAGATCGATTACATTTTTGTAAGCCATGACATCAAGGTAAACTCCGTAACCATCCCGGCGCCGCACGCCTCCGATCACAAGCCTTATATCGCAGAGATCGAGCTGCCTTGATACGAAAGGAAGAAACCCGTGGCGGAAAAGATATATACCATACCGATCAACGAAGCGTTTGAGCATGCCGTTTTGCACGAGCCGGCGGACTGTCCGTTCTGTCTGCTCCACGACATGCTGGAAAAAAACGAGCTTGGCATTATTCTCGGCGCTTCCATGATGGAACCGGACATCCGGATCGAAACAAATAAAAAGGGCTTCTGCCGACAGCATTTCGACAAGATGTTTGAAAAGGGCAACCGGCTCGGCCTCGGACTGATTCTCGAAAGTCATATTGCCGAGGTCGAAAAAAATGTGTTTTCCGGCGGAACGGCCTTCGACGGCAAGGGCGAAAAGGAGCAGGCAAAGCTTGAAGCGCTTGAAAAAAGCTGTTATATCTGCGACCGTATCGAAGCCGCATTTGCCAAAATGCTCGACAACATGGTTTATCTTTGGGAAACCGAAGAGGATTTCCGCGGGAAATTCGCAGGGCAGAAGTATTTTTGTCTTCCCCATTACGCGGCGCTTTTAGAATACGGAAGAAACGGCCTTTCCAAGAAGGATTTCGCGGTTTATTTTAAAACGGCGAGGGAAATCGAGAAAAAATACATCACGGAGCTTGGCGGCGACGTCTCATGGTTCTGTAAAAAATTCGATTACCGCTATGACGCGGAGCCGTGGTATAACGCCAAGGACGCGATTCCGCGCGCGCTCGCCTTTCTCTCCGGCGGAAAACCGACGCGGTAATTTTCAAAAAGCAAGTTTATAGAAAGAAGGATAAAACGAACATATGAAAAAATTCAGAAGAATCGGCATTCTGACCTCCGGCGGCGACGCACCCGGTATGAACGCCGTCATCCGTGCGGCAGCCCGCGCGGCTCTTGCCCGCGGCGTCGAGGTTTACGGTATTTACGAGGGCTATAAAGGCCTCATTCACGACAATATGAAGCTCTTTTCCTCCCCTGCCGACCTTTGCAACATCATCACAAGAAGCGGCACCATTCTTTATTCCGACCGCTGTCTCGAATTCAAAACACCGGAGGGCATGGCGAAAGCCATCGCCACCTGTGAGAAAAATCACATCGACGGCATCATCGCCTGCGGCGGCGACGGTACGTTCCGCGGCGCGACGGACCTTTCCAATCATGGGATACCGACCATCGGCATTCCCGGCACCATCGACAACGACATCACCTCCACCGATTACACCGTCGGCTTCGATACCGCGATGAACACGGTCGTGCAGATGGTGGACAGGCTCCGCGACACCTGCGAATCCCACGCGCGCTGCGATGTGGTCGAGGTCATGGGACGCTGGGCGGGACATATCGCGCTTCGTACCGGTATCGCCTGCGGCGCCTCCGCTGTCGCCATTGCGGAAATCCCGTTTGATGAGGACAAGGCCATCGCGGACATCATCAAGCAAAAGAAAGGCGGCAAACGCTCTTTCATCGTCATCGTTTCCGAAGGACTGGTCGGCTATGCCGAAAAGCTCGCAAAAACGATCGAAGAAAAAACCGGAATCGAAACCAAATTCGCAAGACTTGCACATGTTCAGCGCGGCGGCTCTCCTACGCTTGTCGACCGGCTTGTTGCCTCTGAAATGGGCGTCGAGGCCATCGACCAGCTTTTCGCCGGCAAATCCAATCTTGTCGTCTGCAAAAACGACGACAGAATCTGTTGCGTGGATATCGACAAGGCGCTTATGGTCGACCGCATGTTCAAAAAGAAAATCACCCCCGAAGAGCTTGCTTCGCTCTCGCCGGAGGACAAGGCTTGGATGGAAGCGCGCTGCGCAGACGTTCAGGCTAAAATGCAGAAGCTTTACGACATCGCAAACGAAATCAAATAAGGAAAAGGCGGCACGGAATTCCGTGCTGTTCTTTTCCTTTTAGAAAAGGAGAACACATGCTTTTCTTTACAGAAAGAAAAGCATCAAAAGAACTGCAAGCCTCCGGCTTGACCGTTTGTGCGGCCGGCAGCGGTTCGGTGGCGGCTATAAAAGACGGCGTCCACGCTCGCGGGGCTTCGCGTGATCCGTCAACCGCCGCCCCTATTTTGAATATCGTACCGGAAGGCGCTCACACAGCGCGCGCCTTGCGCCCGCAGGCGCGGGTTTCTCAGTGGCACAAAACTTTCTGCACGGCGAGTGGTGGCCTGTGCGAGCTTTGCGAGCACTGCAACACCTTCGAGCCGTGGGTATGTGCTTCCCAGCAGAAGAATGAGAGCCCGAGACGGGAGTCTCGGTGAGTCTTTTGGTGCTTTTCTCCTCAGTGAGAAAAGCACATATCTTCTCCTTTGGCAAAGAAGAAACGTGTCCTTTTCTTGTCCGCACAAGAAAAGGACGAAAAGAAACCGCAAGCGTACCGCTTGACCGTTTGTGCGAGCCGAGGGCACATTCCGTCGGCTCCCAGCACGTGTTTGCACTCGTAAGCTCGTGCAATCCACGGCGGAACACGCCGAACGGGCAGCGAGTGCGCTCCGGCAGCCTTGCGCCTGCGGGCGCGGGCTTCTCAGTGGCACAAACTTCCCGCACGGCGAATGACGGAGAGCGCACGTAAGTGCGCGGTTCCGTCTGTTGGGAGCCGTGGGTATGTGCTTCCCAGTAGCACGATGAGAGTCCGAGACAGCGTCTCGGTGAGTCTTTTGGTGCTTTTCTCCTCAGTGAGAAAAGCACATATCTTCTCCTTTGG
>ERZ1673741.967-NODE-967-length-26630-cov-11.191044_pt1 | contig 26630 bp, 28 predicted proteins | sample MGYA00580209_ERZ1673741 | MGnify/ENA primary metagenome ERZ1673741 (study PRJEB41218, sample SAMN15661754) | gut metagenome | host: Homo sapiens | place: Canada: London | collected 2015-08-20/2019-03-30 | study: EMG produced TPA metagenomics assembly of... | reverse complement strand
GCTACCGGATTGACAGTAATACGCTGCTCACGTTTGCGTATGATGCGAGCGGTCTGCGCATAAGAAAGGGTGCGACGACCTATCAGCTTGACGGAAGCAGAATTCTGAGTGAGACAAGACCGACTGGCACGGTATGGTATTACTATGATAATGGCGGCATATGCGGGTTCAAATATAATAATGTAAGATATTATTATGAAAAGAATCTGCAAGGAGATATCACGGCGATATATGATGGGAATGGAAACAAAAAGGCAGAGTATCAGTATGACGCATGGGGTAACCATACCATTACAGTGAATATCGATGGCATTGCTATTCTCAATCCATTCCGGTATAGAGGTTATTACTTTGATACCGAAACAGGGATGTATTATCTCAACAGCCGTTATTATGACCCACAAACGGGACGGTTTATCAATGCGGATAAATTTACAAGTACGGGACAAGGATTTATTGGCTTTAATATGTTCGCATACTGTAATAATTCTCCAATATTGTTTATAGATTCAACCGGAAACATGGCGATAACTCCAAAACTGAATATGTCTGCTGTTGAGTTGTTGTTGATTTGGTTGATAGGCAATGGAAATTATGTTAAATTTGGTGAAAATTCTACTCTGGCTGAATCATTAAAGAATTCGTCGCATATGAACGATATAATTGATGACTGTATTGAGACATTTAAAACTACAGGACAGGCAAATTTTTCAGGAAACAGTGCATTTTCTGGCTTACCGGAATTAGATTTATGGCTTGGTGTAAGAGGCTTCAGATATGAGATAAATATTACAGAAAAAACGTATACTGTTGGATTTGGAATTTTTAAGAAACAATATACCGAATATACTGCTGAAGTGCGTATATGGGATACTTATGATTTTAATTCAAATCAAGATTCAGGTGATGGTATAGGCAGTATTTTAAACAATATTGCATATAATTTGCATGAGAAAGGCGTTGGTTCAGATTATGGTTGGGAAGTTTCTTATTCGCAGAAGATTGGTGGCAAACGTCATAATTATGATTTTTTTGTTTTCCTTTTGTAGTAATTTGATTTCTTGTAATTGGAATGCACGTGGTGATTGGAGTTATAATCTGCCGAATGGCTATAAAATTATGAGAGTTAATTCAACTGATATTGTATTGGTAGCATCTGATTATTGTTTGATTGATGAAAAAGGGTATTTGACGAATACGATGGTGGAAAGATATATTACCTGTTTTTGTTATAATGCCTATTATGTTGCTGTGCGGAGGATTGACGTATCTAATGATATGAGTTTTGAAGATATTGTGAATAAGGATTCTGATTCTGCGTTGTTTTATCTAGTCAATACTGAGACGAATGAATTGAATGGTCCATACAGTACATTAGAAGATTTTGAAAATGCTTGTATGAAATTTGAAATTGTTGATTTGTGCGATTGGATAGACACATATCCTGCTCCTGAAGGAGCAATATATTAAAAAAGTGATAAAATCCGGTTATCTATATAGTGATAACCGGATTTTTATATTGATTTTGTTTTATTTTCGTGATAAAATATTGAACGCAGACTTATCGGCCGATCTATGATACGCGCGCATCGGACGGAGCGGTATACGCGGATAATGCGGTAGTCGGCGTGACGCTGGATGGGGTGTTCACCTCGAAGGCGGAGCAGGACGACTGGGGACGCGTGACAAAGAAGAACCTGACAACGACCGGTTCGACAACGCCGCTGCTGTCGGAGGAATATAGCTATCTGGACGTGGCGGTCGGCTTTGAGACAAGACTGACGACGATGGTGCAGTTGTTGACGCGCAAGGTGAAAGGCGTCACAAAGGATACGCTGCGCTACACCTATGACAACAACGGGAACATCACGGCAATCCGCAACGGCCCCGGAACGGAATACTATGCGAAGTACACGTATGACGGGCTAAACCAGCTGACCCGCGAGGACAACGCGGTGCTGGGCAAGAGCTGGGTGTTCGCATATGACACGGCGGGGAATATTCTCTCAAAGAAAGAGTATGCCTATACCACGGGCACGCTCGGAGCGGTCCTTGACACGAAAACATATACCTATGCTGCGACCGGCTGGAAAGACAGACTGACGAGAGCTTCAATGGGGAGAGCATCGCCTATGATGCGCTGGGCAACCCGACCACGTACCGCGGTCATGCGCTGACATGGGGAAGAATCCGACAGCTGGAAAGCTACCGGATTGACAGCAATACGCTGTTGACGTTCGCATATGATGGAAGCGGCATCCGGACAAAAAAAGGTGCTATAACCTATCAAATTGATGGTAGCAGAATTTTGAGTGAGACAAGGATAGATGGTACGATTACATACTATTACAGTATGGGCGGCATATGCGGGTTCAAATATAATGATGTAAGATATTATTATGAAAAGAATCTGCAAGGAGATATCACGGCGATATATGATGGGAATGGAAACAAAAAGGCAGAGTATCAGTATGACGCTTGGGGTAATCAGACCATTACAGTAAATGTGGACGGTATCGGTACGCTCAATCCATTCCGGTATAGGGGTTACTATTACGATACCGAGACAGGGTTGTATTATCTTAAAAACAGATATTATGATTCACAAATAGGACGTTTTATCAATGCGGATGTGTATGTATCTACTGGGGTTGGTATTTTAGGACATCATATGTTTATTTATTGTAACGATAATCCCGTTGCATATGTTGATGTAAATGGAAATAGATTAACATCAGGATTTCAATATAATCTAAAAAAGTTTAAGGTGTGGCTTGATAATAGTGCAAGAAAAACAGCGGCTTTTTTGGATAAAGTGGGAAAAACAATCGAAGATGTTGCTTGTGAGATTATAGATACAACAAGAAAAATCCAAAAAGCTTGCCATGATAGCGTAGTTATTGAAGCTGAAGTTGGCACAGGAGTGGGGGTTGAGGCTGAAGTTTTTGGTATCGGTATTGAGGCGCTGGCTGAAGCTGGTGTGGGAATTGTAGTAGAAGACGGTCAATTAAATTTTGATAAAGATATGGGTACATTAGGTATAACTGCTTCAGCTTTTGGATTTTCCTTTGGACCAAGAGCGGTCAAAGAGGACGACGGAAAAATTGTTACAAAGTACCATGGTAAAGAAATAGGAGTGTTCAGTATGAGCGCTTATTTGGGTATTGGTGGACGTTTTTCCATAGGTATAGACTGGAAAAAGTTGTGGGACGATATATATGAAGCTCTTTATCATTAAAGGAGATTTTTTATGAAATTGAAATTGCTGCGTTGGTTAGAACTTGGCTTGGATTTTTTTATATCAACTTGTATTACACTTTTGTTACTTATTGTAGTGAATAGCATTGCAAAAGTTGTCTTTAAATTGAATTTGCTTGCTGTTTATAATATTGATTCTAATACGTTATTAAGAATTGTTCAAATATTTAGTATTTTCTTGCTATTGTTTAGAGATATATTTAAGGGCGGTAGTGTGGGGAAAAAAATATGTGGATTAAAAATTGTGTCGGAAAACAATATGAAGTCTATAAACCTTGGAATGAAAATTCTTAGGAATATCGGAATCTTGATATTTCCGCTTGATGTTATTATTTTTATAATAACAGGAAAAAGGCTTGGCGAATTGATAACGCATACTACTGTTGTTAACAAAAACTTGAGTAAATATTCTTAAAAGGAAAGTATCTGCTTTATAATAATTGAATCAGATGCTTTCCTTGCTTTTAACAATACTATGAGAAAAACCTGCAAGGCGATATCACTGCTGTTTATGATGAAAGTGGCACTCTAAAAGCGCAATATGTATATGATGCATGGGGCAATCATACCATTACAGTAAATATCGATGGCATTGCTATTCTCAATCCATTCCGGTATAGGGGTTACTATTACGATACCGAGACAGGGTTGTATTATCTCAACAGCCGGTATTATGACCCGCAGACGGGCAGATTTATCAATGCAGATGTGCAATTAAATACCAATTCTCTATTTGGATATAATTTGTTTACATATTGTAACAATAATCCTGCTATGTTTGTTGATCCTTCAGGTAAGAGTGGCGTTCTTTTTCTTGTAGGTGCCGGTGCGCTCTTATTATTGGCTTTTGGAGCAACTGAGATATTGCTAATAGATGGTGCTGCGCAAGCATCGCAGGACATTGCTAAAACTCATTCTATTACATTGCCGGAATCAAATAGTATTGACATTACTTTTCCTACTGTATTAGATCTTATTGGATATTTAAGTTATAAATCTCGGGCTAAGGAAGCTGAGCGAGAGATTGAAAAGGCAAAAGAACGAGAACGAACCAGTAAAGAAGGCCCAATTTATTATCATGTGACATCTGCGGAAATAGCTGCTGAAATTATGTCTACAGGTATTATCACTCCTGGGGAAGGTGGCTTTGTATATGCCTGGAGATCTTGTCCCAGTTCACAGGCTATAAACTATTCTGGAGCACGTTTTGTGGGGAGCGGCTCGGTGATAATTTCTTTTAGAACAAATGCGGCATTTGAGGGGGATCCTGAAATTAATAGGCAAACTTATCCGTATGGCCCTGTTAGAACTTATATTCCTGGCGCTATCAAGGTTACAGACGTACATATTGTGAAATTTAATTAGGAGTATGAAATGATTTTAAATATTGAAACTTTTAGTTGTAATTGTATATGTGAAAGTTATAATATAGATGGCTATATGTCGGCGTGTAATCCCTTTTCATATCAATTTCAATCTGGTGTATATATTTTACAAGGAGAAATTGATTGTGGCGCTTGGGCTTTTGCGAGTTCAATATCTGAATATTGCAAAAATAAAAGGATATTTTTCCCGGAAAGTAAAATATATATAAATAATGAATCACAAGAAGAGAAAGCGGCTTTGTTAGCTTGTTATATTCATCAAAAGCCGTCTAAAATATCACATTTAAATACTTTATACAGTGCAATCAAAAAATCAGTTGAAAAATATCATTTTAGCATAACTCCAGATGAACTGATATCGGTTTTTGGAATACCGACGGAGTATATTAATCGAAAATTATATACATTAGGGCAATATTATTATGCATATATTGCAATGGATGGACTAATTAAAGGTCATAAAATTTTTACAACCGCTTGGATTGGTCATTATGGTTTTGAAGATTTTATATTACAAAAAATTGTAAATGCGCTTTTAAGATTTGATTGCATACTTATTATTCCGTCAAGTACTCAAAATAAATTTTCATTTCCTGCTACTACGATTCCGATGAATTCCCTGTTTAATGATTGTGTACTTAGAGAGAGATATTCTGGTAATTGACTATAATAAAAGAAGCGGCAATGGCCGCTTCTTTTATAGATAAAGTGTTATATTAAAATATATGAATAAAAAGAGTATGCCTATACCACGGGCACGCTCGGAGCGGTCCTTGACACGAAAACATACACCTATGCTGCGACCGGCTGGAAAGACAGACTGACGAGCTTCAACGGGGAGAGCATCGCCTATGATGCGCTGGGCAACCCGACCACCTACCGTGGTCATGCACTGACGTGGGGCAGAATCCGACAGCTGGAAAGCTACCGGATTGATAGCAATACGCTGTGCTGTCAACTGAGAGCTTTACTGCCGGACAGCTTATCGTCTATCAAAATATTTCGATTATTGTAATAGATGATTTTTGGCTTGATATCATAAGAAAGTGTGAAAAATAATATAAAGGCGTCCTTCATTTGGGACGCCTTTTGGTTTTAGTCCATTTTTAAAATATATCTATATCATAATAAACTTTAAAAAATTTATGAAGAGGATTTTCCCTCCATTTCGGTCGTATCAGACGGTTATGCTTGACAAAATAATCTAAAAAAGGTATACTTATACAAAAATTCGACGAAATGGAGGGAAAGCGATGAGGGATTATTTTACATTTACAGAGGGGGAGAAGCAATATTTGGAGGGCGTCAACCGCTCATGGGATGACGCTTTGTCTCCGTATGCGGCGAAGAACAGGGAAGCGATTCGACTTCGCGAACCGCGGTACAACATCATCCGCCCCTCTTATGCATATGATGTGGATGTGATTCTGCACAGCCCTCTCTATAACCGGTATACGGATAAGACACAGGTTTTTTCTTTTTATCGGAATGACGACCTTACAAGGCGTGCGCTTCACGTTCAGTTTGTCTCTAAAATCGCGAGAACGATTGGGCGGGCGCTGCGCTTGAATCTCGATTTGATCGAGGCGATTGCACTCGCGCATGATATGGGACATACGCCGTTCGGGCATAAGGGTGAGCAGTTTCTGAGTGAATGTTATGAGCAGGCGACAGGGAAAGCCTCCGGTACCTCACGCTATTTTTATCACAATGTCCACAGCGCACGTATTTTTCGCTATATTTTAAACGGCGCTCTTTCTTTACAGACGCTGAGCGGAATTCTGTCCCATGACGGAGAAAAGGTGTGCAAGGAGTATACGCCTTCCTCTCTTTCGACGTTTAAGGAGTTTGATTCGGTGCTGGAACGCTGTTATGTGAAAAAGGATTTCCATAAAAACCTGCGGCCGAATACCTTGGAGGGCTGTGTTGTGCGCATCAGTGATATGATTGCCTATGCGGGGAAAGACAGGCAGGATCTTTATCGGGCGCGCTTGATTACAGCAAAACAATTTGAAAAAGAACATATGATCGGAACTAAAAACCGGGATATTATCTCGAATTTGGTGATCAATATCATCAAGAACAGCATAAATTCGCTTTCCCTGAATATGGATGAGGCGGTTTTTGAGGATTTGGAATCCCTGATAAAGGAGAATACCGATGTCATATACCATGACGAAGAGCTGAATAAGCCGTATAACGAAATCATAAGTCCCCTGATGAAAAAGCTGTATGCGCAGCTCGTCCGTGATGTGGAAACGCGGAATTTTGATTCTCCTGTTTTTCAGCATTATCTGAACGACGGCATCCAAGGCCGGTGTTATCGGAAAGATTTCAATCCGACAGGCGCGATTGTCGCGGATCCCAATGAGATCGTCACGGACTTTATCGCCAGTATGACCGACGACTACTTCATCGATATTTGCCGGCATTTACATATCGACGATGCGCTCTGCGAAAAGATTTATTACCATGAATATTTTGAAAAATAAAGACATCTGATGCGTTCCCCCATTTGCGGGGGAGCGCATTTTTGTCTTTTCTTGTGAGAAAAATGCGGATGGGAACAAAAAAGTTGTTTGGGATGGAAAAATTTTCTGATTTTCTGTTGACAAACATATGTTTTTGATGTATGATGAAATCACGAAGAAAATCCGAGCGGAAATTGCGAACAAATGTGTCGCGCGTTTGCGCTTCGCGTTGAATCCCTCGGATTTGTTTTTGGGAGAGGAGTGTTCATAGGTGATCGCGGGTGTCGTGCCATGCGGCACCTTTTTTCACCCCAAAGCGGATTTGGACGACTGGCTGTGCCGTTATCAGCAGAGGAGTGCCGGAGGAAGAGAGGAAAAAGAAATGAGTTTTGAAGAGGAAAACAGAAAATGTAAGGCGAGCTGTCCCATATGCGGGCGGGGATTATGCAGGGCGGCGCCGCACTCTGTTGTTGAAATCTATTGTCCGAAGTGTAAAAGCCCGCTTTTGGTATCCTTTGAAAAGGGCGGGTTTTCCGCAAAAATCATAGAAAATACGGGAGAGCATAAATCCGATCCCGGAGCTGTTTGCTGAAGAGATAAGTTGGACTTGAATTCTGTCAAGAGGAACCTGGCAAATTGGTAAGACGCATTTTGCGTGCTGCCTTTTTGCCGGGTTCTTTTTTTCCGGAAAAGTTTTTTAATCCGGACAAGGAGTGTCCGGGTTGTGCTCTAAAATGTCAGACAGAAAGGAGGTGAGTGCTCTTTTATGGGAACTGCCGAACGACGCAGTGAAATTTTAAAAATCCTTTGCCGGCGCAGACATGAGACCGTGCCGCGGCTGGCGGCGGAGTTCGGTGTTTCCGAACGAACGGTACGAAGAGATATCGAGGCGCTCAGTCTCACGGCTCCGCTTTATACGCAGCAGGGACGGTATGACGGCGGCGTTTATGTGATGGATGGCTATTCGGCGGACCGCATGTATTTTGCGGAACGCGAAACGGCCGTCATGCGCCGTCTCGTCGCGGACGCGGAGGCCACGGGATATTGTAGGCTCGACGCATCGGAGCTTCGCATCCTGAAAGAGCTGCTCGCCACCTATTCCAAGCCAACCGTGAATACGGAAAATGAAAGGAGATCCTATGAATCAAAATGAAAAAGAACTGGTATTGACGCTTTGCCGGTTTCAGAATCCGAATCGAAAAGCGCTTTGGGAGCTGATCGGGAAAGGGGCGATGACATCCGCCGTTCTCGGCGAGCTGTTTTGGAACAGAGCGGCAGGCGTGGCCTGTGCCGTGCTCGAAAAGGCGGAGCTGATGTCGAGGGTGCCGCGCGAGGCGCGGACCGCTTTGCGCGGCGCCCGCACGCAGAATCGGGAATACAACCGGAGTTTTTTCCGGTGTGTCGGAGCGCTGCATGACGCGCTGCGCTCCTGCGGTGAGCATTATGCGATGCTGAAAGGCGCATATCTCTGCGGCAAATATCCGGAGGGCTGCCGCACCTCCAATGATGTGGATTTGCTTGTGCCGCCCGAATTTTTGTCGGAGATCGGGGAGGCGCTTCTGCGGGACGGCTACCGTCAGGGAGCGGTCCAAAACGGGGTGTTTATCCCGGCGAAAAGGGAAGAGATCATTCGTTCCCGCATGATGCGCGGGGAAACGGTGCCGTATATCAAGGAGGTGAATCTTCCGTATCTGCGTTATTTTGAGGTGGATATCAATTTTTCCATGGATTACAAAAACGGAAAACTGGAGCTTGTCCGCGAGCTTGTGGAACGTGCCGTGACGGCGGAGACGGGCGGCATGGAAATCCGAACGCTTGCCTGCGACGATTTCTTCCTGCATCTCTGCGCACACCTTTATAAGGAGGCGACAACCTATCCGTGGATTCGGATGAAGCGCGATATGACGCTTTATAAGTACATCGACCTCTATATGCTGCTCCATGAAATGGCGATGCCGGCGGCGGATGCGATTGCCGCGCGTGCACATGCGCTGGGACTTTGCACGGAATGTTATTTCGCGGTATCGGAGACCGTGAATTTGTTTGGCGACGAGAGCGGCGCCGGCATGTGCATTCTTCGCGGACTGCCCGATGTCGATATGGACGGTCTGTTTTCGGTGATATCGCCGGAGGAGAAAAAGGAGTACCGCTATACGGAACGGGATACCATGCGCCGCTTTTTCTGTGCCGACCGTGAAACGCTTTTGGAGGAGGTGGGCATATGGAAGCCTTGAACATGAAGCCGCATGGCGGAAAAGGGCGTCTTATCACCTTTTGCGGGCTGGACGGCTGCGGAAAGTCGACGATGATCCGGAGGACGGAAGCATATCTCACCTCTTTGGGATATCCGGTGCTTTTGACAAAGCAGCCGACGGATTTTGTCCGCCGCTCCGATATTTTCAGAACCTATATGGACGCGGAGAACCACGACGCCTATGATTACCGCAGCCTGTCTCTGCTGGCGGCGAGCGACAGGGTGCAGCACGGGAACCGCGTGGTGCTTCCCGCCCTGCTTGCGGGAAAGACGGTCGTCAGCGACCGGTATTTTTACTCCTGTCTTGCCAATCTGCGCGCGCGGGGCTACGAGGACGACAGGTGGATTTATGAGGTGGCACAGAGCATTCCGAAGCCCGATCTCGCGTTTTTTCTGGACGTTCCCGTTCCGACTGCCGTCCGCCGCGTCCGCTCGCGTGAGGCGGAAAAGGACCGGTATATCGATATGGAGCTGCAATACCGTCTGCGGGAGGAATATGTGGAAATCGCAAAGAAAAACGGCGGGATTCTCTTGTCGACGGAATGCTCGGAGGCGGAAACCTTTGCAAGAATCAAAGAAAAGCTTGACGAGCTGTTTTCGGTAAAAACGTCTGTCTCGGATCAGGTAAAGGAGATTTTATCGACGCTTACGGAATGCGGCGATATCCGCGGCGAAAACACACTGACGGAGGACTTGGGGCTTGACAGCCTTGGCCATGTCGCGCTGATGGTGGAGCTCGAGGAGCGGCTGGGCATTGAATTTGAGGAGGCAGACCTCAATCCGTTTGACCTTGTCACCGTGGACGATGTTCTGCGTCTTGCGGAGCGCTATATGGGAGGTCATGATGAGAACGGAGCTTGAATACAGGGAGCCGCCGTTTTGCGCCTATCATTATATGGCAAGCCATGGGGTCGTCGCGCTGGAAAATCCTTCGGGCATGGTGTGGTTTTATCAGAATTGCACGGGGCTTTCCTGCGGCCGCAGATTCCTCGACGGATATACCGCGCCGGAGCTTGCCGTCACACGGCACGGGATTCTTGCCAATCCGCATATCGATTCGTATATTGTCAATGCGTGGTTTTGTCCCGAGGACATGCGCAAAACGGCGAAACGGATGCTCGATATGGGATATTACGTCCTTTTTGATCATGTCGACGACTATTATGTAGAAGGGAAAAGCTTTTTCGGTGAACGTCATTTCTATCATGACGGCCTGATTCTCGGTTATGACGATACGGCGGGGACGCTGATACTCGCCGCCTATAACAACAAATGGAGTTACGGCGTTTTTGAAACATCGATGGACGGCTTTATGAAAGGGCTTCTCGCCGCGGCGGAGGCCGGGGAGCGTCCCCGATTCATCGCCGCACGGGCAAAAAAGGAGGAGCCTTCTTCCTTGGATATTCCCGCCGTGTTCCGCACGGTCGAGGCATATCTGAGGACGGACCCCACCGTACACGACTGCGCGGCGCGGGGCGAGGTGAGGGGCACCGATGTTCACCTTTGCCTTGTTCGGTATTTGGAGCTGCTGGCGGAAGGCGGGATTCCCTATGAAAAGATGGACTGGCGTGTGATGCGGCTGCTTTGGGAGCAGAAAAAATGCCTATGCGGCTGTATCCGAGAGGTCGAGCGGGCGCTTTCCTTTTCGGACGAGGTGAGCCGGTCTTATCAGGCGGTTGTGGACAGCGCCAATCTGCTGCGCATTCAGTATGCGCGTTATCATATGAAGCGCGACGATGCCCTGATTCCGAAGATGACCGCAAGAATGCTGAACATAAAAGAGAATGAGGTCTTGCTTCTTGAAAAATGGATGGAAAAAGTGAAAAAGAGGGGGAATGAAGATGCTGTGGAATATATTGAAGCGTAAAATGATGGAGCATCCCGATGCGCGTATTCATGAGGGGGAAGCTTCCGTGACCTATGAGGAGGCGGTCGTCCGGGCGGAGAGCTTCGCACAGGAGCTTGCCGCGCCGTGCTATGGAACCTTGTGCGAAAGCGAGCTTTGCGCGGCGCTTGCGGTGCTTTCCTGCCTTGCGGCGGAAAGGACGGCGGTTCCGTTGTCCTATCGGTACGGGGAGGCGCATTGCAGACGGATTTTGGAGTTTGTCCGCCCCCGCTATATCATCGGAGACAAACAGGGCGAGCTTCGGATTGTTAAGATTGAGAATCAGCATTATGAGGAACCGCCCGAACGTCCCGCGTTCATTCTGTGTACCTCCGGGACGACGGGCGAACCCAAGGGCGTGATGCTGAGTGAAACCAATCTTCTCTCCAATGTGCGGGACATCCTGCGGTATTTTCAGCTTTCGGACAAGGATCGGATTCTGATATCCCGTCCCTTGTATCATTGTGCCGTACTGACCGGAGAATTTTTGGCGTCTCTCATGTGCGGGACGGAAATCTATTTTCTGAATCGGTCGTTTGATATGCAGGCATATATCCGGCTTGCGGAAGAGGAGCGCATCACCGTCGCCTGTGCGACGCCCTCGTTTTTCCAGATGGTGAGCCGGCTTTTGGGAAAGCCTTTGTCCGTCTCAAAGCTCGCCGTGAGCGGGGAATGTCTGACAAAAGAGGCGGCGGCAAGAATCCGAAAGGCTTTTCCGGCGGCGGAAATTTATCATGTTTACGGGCTTACCGAAGCTTCTCCGCGGGTCGCATATCTTTTGCCGGAGCACTTTGACAGCATGCCGGAGCTGCTCTCCCGGCCGCTGGATTCGGTCAGAATCAAAATCGTCGATGATGCCGGTGCCGAGGTGCCGGACGGTGGGGAAGGCGAGCTTGTCGTTTTTGGAGATAACGTCATGATGGGCTACTATAAAAATCCGGCGCTGACGGAACAGGTCATCACGGACGGATGGCTGCATACGAGGGATATGGCGGTAAAAAACGGGGACGGAACGGTTCGGATTCTCGGCCGCCGTGACGATATGATTTTGTATGCGGGCATGAATATCTATCCGCGTGAGGTGGAGGACGCGCTGAAAAAGGATGCGCGCGTGGAGGAGGTGCTGGCCTACGGCATTCCGAATCCGTATTCCGGACAGGCGGTTGCGGTCAAGGTGAAAGGAAAATTTAAGGATAAAAACGAAGTTACGGCGCTTTGTCGCGCCTGTCTGCCGGTCTATGAGCAGCCGGTGCGAGTGGAGCTTGTGGAGGCGCTTCCCAAGAATGCGTCGGGCAAGCTTTTGAGGAGGGGATGACATGCTGGAAAAGGAATGGAAATGGCTTGTAACCAAAGAGCGTTTTGAAGCGCTGCTTCATCTTGCGGAATATTTTACGCAGACGAAAGGAAGCACGCGGCTTCAGCTCAATCATTATTACGATACAATCGACCGGAAGATGGCGGCGCAGAATATTTGCGTCCGAATCCGTCAGACGGAAGCGGGGCTTTTGGGAACGGTGAAAAAGCACGGGGAAAACGGGATAAGCGAGGAGACCGGGTTTCGGGTGGAGACGCTTCCGCGGTTTATTACCTATGAAACCTGTCTCACGCATAGGCTCGGTGTCCTTGTCACACAGAGAACGGACTTTGCAATCGGGAAAATCGCGACGCTTTCGTTCGACAGAAATTTTTATCTCGGGGAGACCGATTATGAAATCGAGCTTGAATTTTCGGAGGAACAGGAGATCGAAAGCTTGGATGGGTGGTATCGCGCCTGCTTTCCCGCCGACCGTTTCCGCAGCAAATACGAACGGTTTCTGGCGGCTCTTGACCGCCTTGAACGGGAAAACGAAACAAATGAGCGTGTAATCGGGAAACGGGATGCGCTTTGAAAGGAGAACATAATATGGAGAAAAAACAATGTGAAATGCTGCAAAAATGTTTGCGGGAGCTCAGAAAAATGACGCTTGCGCTGAACGGCTGCATTGAGGATATCGCAAATGCACTTTATGCGGAGGAAGCCGCAGGCTGCGATTTGGAAAGGGAATGCGAGCAGTGCTATTATTACTATCGGGGAGAGTGTGCGCTGTGCGGAAAAAGGACGGCAGGGAGGAATGAACATGGAGGTCTATGAAAGAAAGGAAATCGCCGCGCTTTTCGAGGATTGGAAGCTGCTTTTGGAAAAGGCGGGAAAGCTTGCGGCGCGATTGGAGACACTGATCGATATCGCCTGTCCGACGGACGACGAAGGACCGAAATTCGGATATTGCGCATATTGCTACAAAGAAAGCTGTGACCGCTGCATCGGTCGGCGCCGCATGCCGGCGGAAAAGGAGGTGCAAAAATGGAAATGACGGTTTACTGTATCCCTGTGATCGGTGCGGTCTGCTACACGGTCGTTGAACTGATTAAAATGATAGCGGGCGGCTCGGAACGGATGAAAAATTTCTATCCGCTGATATCGGCATGTCTTGGCGCCGTGCTTGCCGTCGTCATCTATTATGTCGAACCGGACGCGGTATCGATGTCCTTTCCGGAGGCGATGCTGATCGGAATGGCGAGCGGGCTTTCCGCCACCGGCGGCGACCAGATCGTAAAACGTCTCGCCGCTTTTTTTCACGGAGATAACGGAGAAAATCCGGATTCGTGATAGGGAAAGGCGGTGATGAAAATGGGTTCTGTCATATCGATCGTTTTCACGGCCGGCGCGACGGTCGTGAGCGGGATGGTCCTGTTCTTTTTGCAGCGCTTTCTGACGCGGCAGCAGAAAAAAGAGGAGCAGCGCGACGCGGTGAAAACCAAAGAAACCGTGCTTCTTTTTCAGTCGTTAAAGGCGCTCGGAAAGCTCTCGGTGGCAAACAGCATCGCGCTGCGCGACGGCAAAACGAACGGGGAACTTGCTGCGGCGCTTCGCGAATTTGAAGAAGCGGAACGCCAGATGTACGATTATCTCGTGTCGTCGCATGCGGAAAATTATTCGGGATAAGGGATGCATCGCGGTATGAACGATGCCATATAAAAACCGACCGCGGTGCGGCCGGTTTTTGCGTTTTATGAGAATTCATAAGGAGGGGGCTTTATATTATGTTGCAAGCACAAACATGATATATGTTTCCGATTTTGCGTTCTTTCTGATCTGATGCAAAACCGTGACCGGCTTTTATAGAAAAATCCCGCAAACATACGGTTTGCGGGATTTTGTGGTAATACAAAATTATCTCTTTGAGAACTGCGGTGCGCGGCGGGCTGCTTTGAGACCGTATTTCTTTCTTTCTTTCATTCTCGGGTCGCGCGTGAGAAGTCCGGCTTTTTTGAGAAGAGGCTTGTAGGTTTCGTCCGCTTGAAGCAATGCCTTGGCAACGCCGTGACGGATCGCGCCGGCCTGACCGGAAATGCCTCCGCCGGCAGCGGTGCAGACGATATCGAATTTGCCTTCCGTGCCGGTGACGGCGAACGGCTGGTTGACGATGAGCTTCAGCGTTTCAAGTCCGAAGTAGTCGTCGATGTCGCGTTTATTGATGGTAATCGTGCCGGTTCCGGGATAAATGCGGACGCGGGCAACGGATTTTTTTCTTCTGCCTGTACCGTAGAAATAGGGTTTTGCACTTGTATACATTCTTTTCTACCTTCCTTTCTCAGTCTGCCGTATAGGGAATGGGCTTCTGAGCCTGCTGCTTGTGCTCGGGACCGGCATATACCTTGAGACGGGTGATGCTGGCGTCTCCGATCGAGTTGTGCGGGAGCATTCCCTTGACCGCGAGCTGCATGGCAAGCTCCGGCTTTGTCGCCATCAGGGTTTTATACTGAACCTCTTTGAGGCCTCCGATATAACCGGAATGACGGCGGTAGTATTTCTGCTCGAGCTTTTTGCCTGTGAGAACGGCTTTTTCCGCGTTGACAATGATTACGAACTCGCCGCAGTCCACATGCGGTGTGAATTCGGGACGGTGCTTTCCTCTGAGAATGTTGGCAGCGGCAACAGCGGTTTTGCCGAGAGGCTTGCCGGCTGCGTCGATGACATACCATTTGCGTTCCAGAGTTTCTTTTTTTGCCATATAGGTTGACATTTTGTAACTCCTCCATGAATCGTTTGGGCATACTACGCCCTTTCTTTTAAGCAACGACAGAATTATAGCACAGATGGGAACGCTTGTCAACAGGTTTTGAGAAATTTAATATATTTTTTTGAATTTAGAATGCGCTAAGGACCGATTTTCTCCTGTTTTCTTACGTTTTCTCCGTCAATCTTTCACAATAAAAACGATTTTGAATGTATGGAAACGCTTGCATTTACCGGGATTATATAGTATAATGTTTAAAATACTATATATAAAAAATAATTTGCACGAAAATACGGCAGGAAAGCGGAAAGGGAGGGATATCATGCTCGCCGGATGGAACGAAATCGAATCGCGCTTTGAAGAGCTGGAACGGAGTTTTACCGTCCCTGAAATTACCGCCGATACCGAAAGGTTCAGAGAGCTGATGCGGGAGCACAAGAGACTTCTGCCGATTGTAGAAAAGCTGCGTGAATACCGAAAGTATGAAAAAGACGCGGCGGAGGCGGCCGAGCTGCGGGATATCTCCGACGACGATGACCTGCGAAAGCTTGCCGACGAAGAGTACAAAGCCGCAAGGGAAGGCATGGAGATAAGTGAAAAGGAACTGAAACTGCTGCTTCTGCCGAAGGATCCGAACGATGAAAAAAGTGTCATTGTCGAAATCCGCGGCGGAGCAGGAGGGGAGGAATCCGCTCTGTTTGCCGGCGATCTTTATCGCATGTATTCGATGTACGCCGCATCGGCCGGCTGGCATACGGAGCTTCTCTCCGCCAATGCGACGGAGCTTGGCGGATTTAAGGAAATCTCCTTTTCCGTGGACGGAGACGGGGCATATTCCAAGCTGAAATTTGAAAGCGGCGTACACCGCGTCCAGCGCGTGCCGCAGACGGAATCCCAAGGGCGGATCCATACGTCGACGGTGACGGTCGCCGTGCTGCCCGAGGCAGAGGAGGTCGAGGTGACGATAAGTCCCGCCGACCTCGAAATCGAAACCTGCAAATCGAGCGGCGCGGGCGGTCAGCATATCAACAAGACGGAATCCGCCATCCGCATTATCCACAAGCCGAGCGGCATCGTGGTCGAATGTCAGGAGGAGCGCAGCCAGTTCAAAAACCGCGACAAGGCGATGAAGCTTTTGCGCGCGAAGCTGTACGATATCGAAAAAACGAAACGCGACGGGGAAATCGCGGACGAACGCCGCCGTCAGGTCGGGACGGGAGACCGCAGCGAGAGAATCCGCACCTATAATTTCCCGCAGGGACGCGTCACCGACCATAGAATCGGGCTGACGCTTTATACGCTGGATACCTTTATGAACGGGAAAATCGAGCCGGTCATCGAGGCGCTTGCCGCCGCCGATGCGGCGGAACGCCTTGCGCGCGGCGGAGAATCTGTCCTATAACGATTGGAAAAGAGTCATTCATGAAAACTGAGTATATAAAATTAGAGGAGACGAAGCCGCTGGAAGCGCAGCTTGAGGGCGCCGCCTCCGTTTTGGCTTCGGGCGGCCTTGTTGCATTTCCGACCGAGACCGTTTACGGGCTCGGCGCCGATGCGACCGACGCGGAGGCGGCAAAGCGGATTTATGCAGCGAAGGGACGTCCGAGCGACAACCCGCTGATTGTCCATATCGCCGAGCCGACCGATGCGGACCGGTATGCGGTGACGGGGGAGCTGTACCGCCGTCTTGCAAAGGCGTTTATGCCGGGACCTCTGACAGTGGTCCTGCCGAGGCGGGACTGCATCCCGCTTTCCGTCACCGGAGGGCTCGACAGTGTCGGCATCCGCTGTCCCGGAAGTATTGCGGCGCGCACGCTGATACGGCTTGCGGGCGTTCCGGTGGCGGCGCCGAGCGCCAATCTTTCCGGCCGTCCGAGTCCGACCTCGGCGCGCCATGTGGCGGACGATCTTGACGGCAGAATCGACGTGATTATCGACGGCGGCAGCTGCGAGGTGGGTCTGGAATCCACCGTCGTAAAGCTGGACGGGGAAACGGTCACGGTTCTGCGTCCGGGCGCCGTCACGCCGGAGATGCTCCGCACGGTATGTGAAAATGTGAGGCTTGATGCCGGCATAACGGAAAAACTGCCGGATGGCACGGCGCCGCTTGCGCCCGGCATGAAATATCGCCACTATGCGCCGCGCGCCGCGGTCTATCTGATAAAGGACGCGGGCGGCGAGGACTTCGATCGGCGCGCCGTGGATTTTTTGAAGGAGAAACTGCGGGAAAATCCCGAGACGGGCGTTCTCTGCTTCGATGAATATGCGAAGGAGCTTCGCGGGAAAAATGTATTTGCGTTCGGAAAAAAGCGAGACGGCGCGGCACACGCGAAAAGGCTTTTCGACCTCTTGCGCCGCTTCGACGATACGGATGCGCCTGCGATTTATGCTGTGGCGGACGGTACGGACGGAATCGGACTTGCGCTGTATAACCGGATGCTCAAAGCCTCGGGCTATCACGTTCTTGATTTATAATCGGACTTTGTACGCCGCACGGCCGGCGGAAGGGAGCGTTATATGATGATCGGACTCACAGGTCCCTCCGGAGCGGGAAAAAGCACGGTGGCCGCTCTCTTTCGGGAGGCGGGCTACCGAATCATCGACTGCGACGGCCTTGTCCACGGATTGGACAGAAATTCCGAATATATCGAAAAAATCACGGACGCCTTTGGCGGGGAATACGTCACGGATGGGGCGGTAGACCGCAGAAAGCTCGGGACACTTGTGTTTTCCGATAAGGAAAAGCTTGCGCTTCTGAACCGCCTGATTTCGCCCATCATATATGAAATCGTCATGCGGGAAATCGACAAAGCGAATGATGCGGGTGCCGACGCCGTTCTCGATGCGCCGCTGCTTTTTGAATACGGCTTGGAGGCGTTCTGTGACATCACGGTCGGCGTTATCGCCGAGCCGGAAGCGGCTGTCGTCCGTCTTTCGGCGAGGGACGGACGGAAGGAAGAGGAAATCCGCAGGCGGCGTTCTTCTCAGCATGAAAATGCGTTTTTTGTCAGCCGATGCGATATCATCATCGAAAATAACGGGGATTTGAACGCCCTTCGTGCGGCGTTTTCGGACGCGCTTTCCCAAATCAGAAGGAGGGAATCATGAACGAGACGAAAAAACGGTGTTCCTTTGCGAGAATATGCGAGGCGCTGCTGCTCCTTTTCTGTACGGCTGCCCTGATTTTTTCCACCGGCTCCGGCTATGTGAAAAAACTGATCGAGAGTTATCGGTATCCCCGGGAGTTCAGAGAATATGTCGAGGAATATGCCGCTTTGTACGGTGTGGAAGCCAATATCGTCTACGCGATTATCAAGGCGGAGAGCGGATTTTGCCGGACGGCGGTTTCCCGTTCCGGCGCAATCGGGCTTATGCAGGTCATTCCGGATACCTATTTGCTCGATATCCGGGATAACATCGGCCTTGATGAGCCGTCGTCGGTTTTGTTCCAAGCGAAGGAAAATATTCAGTCCGGCACGTATTATTTTGCAAAATGGTATGGTCATTTCGGTTCTTATGTCGAGGCGCTTGCGGCCTATAACGCGGGCGTCGGAAACGTCCAGAAGTGGCTTGCCGACGAATCCATTTCGACGACGAGCGGGCTTATAATCGATAAGATTCCGTTTGAAGAAACGAAGAACTATATCAACCGGGTGCTTTCTTATAAAGAAAAATACGACGAGCTCTACGGAAAAGAGGAGCTGCCGCAGGGGGATACGGTAAGCGAGCGGCTTTGCTACGAATGGGCGCTCAAATACGGCGAGCAGTATAAAATCGACCCGCGCTTTGTCATGGCGGTCGTGAAAGCGGAAAGCTCCTTCCGACCGGACTGCGTTTCCGTTTCGGGCGCGGTCGGCATGATGCAGATTATGAAACCCACCTACGAGGGAGATATCAAGGCCAATCTGAAGCTTGAAGAGGAATTTGACGCGCTTTTCGATGCGGAGTTCAACGTAAAGTGCGGCACCTATTATCTCCACTGGCTCGACGAAAGGCTGGATGGCTATGAGCAGCTTGCGGCGGCCTATAACGGCGGCATCGGCAATGTGAGAAAATGGCTTGCCGACCCTGAATATTCGTCCGACGGAAAGACGCTGATTGTCGATAACATTCCGCTGGATCAGACAAAGCGATATGTGAAAAAGGTCATGACCTTTTACGAGGAATACTGTCTGCGCTATCCCGATGTCACGGGATAAGCACGGTATTACATAAACCGATTTTAAATAAGAAAGGATACATTTACAATGGCAGAACAGGAAAACAAGGAAAAAACGGCGGGACAAAAGCTCAAAGACGAGCTTTTCTACAAGTCCAAGAATACCTATGAGGCGCTCTCCGAGGAGGATATCGCCGCGGCGTATGACTATGCCGCGGACTACATGAAATTCCTCGACGGCGGCAAGACCGAGCGGGAATGCGTCAAAGAAGGCGTGGCGCTTCTTGAAGCGGCGGGCTTTTCTCCCTATACTTTCGGAATGAAGGTTGCGCCGGGCGGCAAGTATTATTACAACAACCGCGGCAAGAGCCTTTCCGCGTTTGTGCTCGGGACGGAATCGCTTGAAAACGGCGTATATTTTTCCGCCGCACATATCGATTCTCCGCGCGTGGATTTGAAGCAGCATCCGCTTTATGAGGCGGAGGGACTGGGCTTCCTCAAAACGCATTATTACGGCGGCATCAAAAAATATCAGTGGACGACGATTCCGCTGGCACTGCACGGCGTGGTCACGAGAGCCGACGGCACGACGGTGGAGCTTGTAATTGGAGAGGACGACAGCGATCCGGTCTTTTATATCGACGACCTGCTTCCGCATCTCGCGGGCGATCAGATGCGAAAATCCCTTGCGGACGGCATCAATGGGGAACAGCTCAACCTGCTTTCCGGATCAAGACCGTTTGAGAAGAATCTGCCCGAGGCGGTCAAGCTGAATATCCTCAAGCTGCTGAACGATAAATACGGCATCACCGAAGCGGATCTCATGAGCGCGGAGCTTTGCGCTGTGCCGGCATACAAGGCGCGCGACATCGGACTCGACCGCAGCCTTATCGGCGCTTACGGCCATGACGACAGAGTATGCGCCTATCCGTCTTTGACGGCGCTTATCGCGGCGGAAAATCCCGTTCACACGACGATGGCGATTCTCGCGGATAAGGAGGAGATCGGCTCCGAGGGCAACAGCGGCATGCAGAGCGCCGTTTATTTCGATATCATCGCGGATCTTGCTGATACGCTCGGCGTTTCCGATATCGTTGTGCGCTCAAACTCCAAATGCCTTTCCTCCGATGTGAACGCGGCATTTGATCCGAACTTCCCGGAGGTGAACGAAAGACGCAACGCCTGCTTCGTCAATCACGGCGTCGTCATTACCAAATTTACGGGAGCGCGCGGCAAATCCGGCTCCAATGACGCTTCTGCGGAGTTTACGGGGTATGTCAGAAATCTGCTTGACGCCGCAGGCGTTGTTTGGCAGACCTCCGAGCTTGGAAAGGTTGATCAGGGCGGCGGCGGCACCGTTGCCAAATTCATCGCGGAAAAGAATGTCGATGTCATCGACCTCGGCGTGCCGGTCATTTCCATGCACGCACCGTATGAGGTCGTCTCCAAGACGGATGTTTATATGACGCATAAGGCGATCGAAGCCTTCTTCAAGGCGTAAGAAAAACAGAAAATTAAAGTGGGAGGCATTGCCTCCCACTTTTTATACAAGATGATAAAATGTGTTATACAAACGTGTTATTTTCTCGTGATGATGTTTACTGTGTCTCAAATTCCGTTTTGATCACTTTCTCGCATACCGCCGGGGAATAGATCCATTCGTCGAGGTGCGTCCCCGTTTCAAAATAGTCAAACCGGTAGTCGGGCGGATTCGCGCCGCTGTAGGCGTCGACCAAAACGAGCTTGATTTTCATTTTTTCCGGAATGATGTTTTTTATGTAAACCGCGGCGCGCTGTCCCGGTGTGACGCCATCCCTATATTCCGCAAGACCCGCAAGATTCGGCGTCAGCTCCACGAAAATACCGTATGGTTCGATGCTGCGGACGATTCCCGCGATGGTTTGACCGACCTCGAATTTTTCGATGTTTTCGTTCCATGTGCCGAGCAGCTCCTTGTGGGTCACGTAAATGCGCGTCGTATCGTAGTCGATGCTCTTGATGACGGTTTTGATCTGCATGCCGGTATAAAAACGATCGCGCGGGTGGGATATCCTCGAAACGGAGATGCAGTCGATCGACATCAGGGAAACCACTCCGCAGCCGATGTCGACGAATGCGCCGAAGGGTTCGAGATGCGTCACCTTGGCGTCGACGATATCGCCCGGGATGAGCGTCATGAGAAAATTGTCCATGCAGTCCTTTTGAGCGGCGCGGCGGGAAAGAATGGCGACCGTCTCTCCGTTCTGCTTCTCGAAGCCGAGAATTTTAAAGCAGACGGTTTTGCCGACGCGCGTGATGACGGCGATATCCTTGACTTCCTCGCCGGAGACGTTGTAAACGGCCTCCTCTTTCGGGATTTTGCCTTTCATGCAGCCGAGATCGACGGTAAGCGCCATTTCGGAATCGCAGAGCGTGGCCTGTGCTTCGAGGATTTTTCCGGTGGCGGCGGCTTTTTCAAGCGCCGATTGTGAATAATAGCTTTCGCGTCCTTCCGTGTTTCCGATGATAAATCCTTCCGGCTTGTACATTGATGTATTCATGATTATCCTCCGCTTTTTTCTTTTTTTGTTTCATGTTTATTTGCAAGGGGTGAATTTTATGCAGAAGGAGGATAAATTGATGGTTATTGTTTGAATTTCCATTTTTGGGTTGACAAAAATGGATAATTATGTTATTCTTTAATAGGGGTTCGTATTCGCATAATTCTTAAGAGAAGTTTAGAGATAAAAGTTTTGCATGATTGGCCACGAGATATTGATTTATATGCTTTTTTATTCAGGTTATTTCTTAAAATTTGCGAGAGAAACAGGATGAAATGTGAGAATGTTTTAGGGGGATTTCTTTTTTGACTACTCTTGCGGCTTTTATGAGCAAAGGGATGTACTATATAAAACAGACGACAAGATTCAAAATAAATAGTATAAGGAGGAATATAATATGTATTTTAGAAGAAAGAAAAGGTGCATTGTAGCACTTATAACGATTGTTTTTATTTTATTATGTATTTCTATTGAGGGTATAGTTGTGACAGCAGATGAAAATATCACGGTGGCTTCTGATTCACATATAATATCTCGTGGGATTTATTATTTAAAAAATGCGAGAACGGGAAGATTTGTTGATTTTGATAATAATGCATCCTCACCTTATGTAGGCAGTAAACTTGAACAGTGGGATTTTAACAGAAATGGTAATCAAGGTTGGGTAATTGTTCCTGTGACATCTGGGCAATATAATGGATATTATACGATTTATGCGAGAAGTATTTATGGAAGCGGAGCATTGTATTTGACCGTAAAAGATAATTCAAGTGCCAATGATGCGGATGTTATTTTATCGTATTATAACGGTGGAGCCGGACAATATTGGAAGATTGAAGCTACTTCAAATGGAAGATACAAAATTATTCCGGCTTGTGGGGAAGCAAATAATCGCGTTTTGTGTGTGAATGACTCCCTTTTTGGTTCTACCGGAAATGGGCTTGATATTAAATCACGCACATATACAAATGATGGTAATTATAAAGATGAATGGGAAATATATGATATATATAATTATGCGCATTTATCCTTGAACGCACGAATTTATTATGACTCAACGGTTACATATAGCGCCTCATATATTTCATCTATGTATCATGATGCTACAGAAATTTTTTCTACAATATATAGTATTCGATTTAATTTGGAAGCGATCACATACGCTAATGAATTAAATTGCAGTTCAGCATGTCACTCAACAGCACTAAATGATATTTGCAATGAATCATGTGGGAAATTGAACGCGTGTTCATCTGTTCATCATAGGGGAGCCGAAAGATTGGTAGATCTGTTGAGATCTGATTCATACTATACTTATCGATTGGTCGGGTATGGTGTATGTAAATTGGTTGAGGGAAAACATGACGCTGTTGTTGGATGCGGCTATTTGAATGGAAAGGATTCAATCTCTTGCTTCGCTTTTTCTCCCAATATGACAAATTCTATTCAACATGAGCTTACTCATAACTTGGGTGGCGACCATAGTACTTGTGTATCGGGACAAAGCTGTACGTTAAAAGGGGATTTTAATGGCTTGTGCGACAATTGTCGTCAACAAGTCGAAAAGAATTATTGATTAGGGGGATATTGTAATGAAACAAAAAATTTATATGGTATCGATTATAATGGTTCTGACTTTATCCTTTGCCTTATTTGGCTGCGGTGAACAAATTGCGGATGAATATAGAAGTATTTATGCCGGCAGTATTGAGGAGCTGGCTCGAAAAATTCAAGAAGACCAAAACGAGGTCGCTTCCAGTAAAAAAGGCGCGATGTCCTATATTGGAGAGGGACCCATGGATCAATTGCTGTATCCCGAGATACAAACCACTCGGTATGTTTTAAGCTTAGCCACTATGAACCCATACCGTGTTTTATATTATTATCAGCCTGTGAGCGAGATGGATGATGCGGGCCATGCAATGTTTGACTATGCTACGGGCATTGTAGTCGGCGTCTCAAGAGAAAAGAATGATGAGGGCGGCGCCGGTGCCATTCGGGTGATTGCAAAGCAGCTGGGCGCACAGATTTCACAGGATGGTTCTGTTTATGATGTGAGCACGAAAACATTGTACTTTCCGACAGAGGATGCTTTTTATTATATTCGTATGCCGGGAGACTGTGCTTGTACGGAAGATGATATTAGAGAATTATTTGTAATGAAAATACAGGATTTATCATAAAAAAGGCTCCATCGGGAAACGATGGAGCCTTTTTTTGACTTTCTTTCCTTTGAAAGTGCAAGTGTTGGACTTACGCTTCCTTTTTCACGCCGAAAATGCAGAGGTTGACTCTTTCATTCGGCACGATAAGGTTGCCTTTTTCCACCATTTTCTCCATCAGGAACGCCATGACATCGAGCCGGTGATGGATTTTCGCGATATCCGCACACTGGGCGCGAACCGATTCCGGCGCATGTTCCGCAAGGATGACAGCCGCTTTGTCGGAAACCTCGACCATACAGTTTGCGACCACCTCGGAAAGCGGTTTTAAAATCTCGCAAATCTTATTGAATGTCGATTCTTCAAAAACGGGAAATTCCGCAGATAGAACGCCGTTTTGACAGGAGATGAAGCCGTCCGCAATAAGCTCCGGTATGACACTGTTTGCTTCATCGGCCGAAGCGCCGAGCACAGCGTCATTCATCGCTTCCGCCTTTGCCCGGAAATTGGCGTGATCGTATCGCTGGCAGCGTTCGATAACGCGATAGTTTTCTGCCGAGAACCACGCAGTGTTTGCGCTGTTTACTGTATGCATGGAAACACCATAGAAATGATGATTTTCATAATCGTTGTCATAGCCGAATATCCGCCCGTGACCGCCAAGAGGGAGCGCCGGAGCTTTCCCGAGCGGGGATTTCTCCCCTGCAAGCGTCCATCCGCAGAGCATGGCGATGTTGAGAATTGTCAAGAGCAGACGGTTGTCATCATAACGATTTCCGGTAAAATCCAAAGTGCGGATTTCAGAAAGCTTTTCCTTTGCTTCTGTAAAAAGCTTGTCTGCAAAGCTGTCATAAACGGACACCGTATTTCTGACGAATTCCTTTTCGTAAGCGTCTGTGATGATGACGAGATTGGTCTGATAGCGGTCTCCCGACTTTTTCAGTATGCCGGCGGCTTCTAAAATATCCAGCTCGTCTTCCAGATAGACGGTGGAAACGCCGAGCTCCGCGGAAAGTGCCGGCACCGTCATCGGCACGTCGTATGCCGCAAGAACGATGGCGCCGGGCAGCTTGCGGTCAAACAAATTTTGATAATGACAGCTGTCGCCCCAGAAATCCAAGCGAAATACGCCGGGATTGTAACTTTTTTCTCCTAATTTTCTTGTCATACCGAACCCTTCTTTCAATAATTTCCGCGTTTTGAAAAGATAATATTTTACCATTTCGACGCTGATGCTTTGTTCGGAGGCGATTTTGGAGCAGCTCTTGCCGTGCACATAATAGGCGACCGTTACCTCGCGGTGCGTTTTGGCGAGCAGGGAAAGCTCACGGCGCAGCAGGTAAACCTCCTCGCTTTCCGATTCTTTTTCGACAAGCTCCCATTCGGGAGAGGGAAGAAAGACGCCGGCCTCGTTCGCTCATGTGAGATAAAGAAGTAACAGAAGTGTAAAAAATTTTGCCGTTCCTATCCGGCGGGATTGCCGGACAGGGCGGGCGTTAGGTGTCGGGCAGTTCAATCTTGCCGACAAAAGAGTAGTAGACTTCAATTTCCTGTGTCCGTAACTTCCCCCGGCGTTTCCCGTCAAGGGCTACCGTTTCATGGACTACGATTTTCTCCACAAACTCCCGTAACAGGGTAGGGGTCAATTCCTCGAAGTTCATGTTTTTACGGACAATCTTCATAAACTTTTCTGCGTTCTCGCTGGCTTCCTGTGACTTGGACAGTTCCGCCTGTAATGCGGCGGCTCGCTCTTTCAGTTCTTTCTGCTCGGCTTCATAGTCTGCCGACAGTTCCGTAAACCGTTCATCAGTAATGCGCCCGGTCACGCTGTCCTCATACAGCCGCTTGAAGATAGCGGAAAGTTCCGCAATCCGCTTTTGCGCCGCTTCCAGTTCCTTTTTCCTTGCGGCGTTCCTGCGCTTGCCCCCGTCCTCGTTCTGCTCGATTAACAGTTTCATAAAGCAGGCTTCATGCTTTGCCGCATAGCTGGTAACATTCCGCAGGTTGGAGAGGACGCCGGCGGTCAACAGGTCGGTGCGGATAAAGTGTGCCGTACAGTCGGCGGTGCGCTTCTTGTAGCTGCCGCAGATATAACAGTCCTGCTTGCGGGTATCCGTCTGGTATCTCTGCTGATACATGACGCTGCCGCAGTCGGCGCAGAATAACAAGCCGGAGAACAAGCCCACTTCATCATAGCGGTTGGGGCGTTTGCGCTGCTTGCGTAACTCCTGCACACGCTCCCAAATATCCCGGTCAATGATTGGTTCGTGGTGGTTCTCGAAAATCGCCTGTTTTTCAATGGGGTTCTCTACGCTGTGCTTGGTCTTGTAGGACGGTTTCTCCGTCTTGAAGTTCACAAGGCAGCCCGTGTACTCCCTGTTTTCAAGGATATGTACCACGGTGTTGGTCGCCCACTTGCACTCATAGCCGGGGTGGTAGCGGCGGGTGCTGCCCGTCC